>Ga0187892_10004419_pt1 | contig 23595 bp, 20 predicted proteins | sample MA1701073metaG_FD_139345 | JGI IMG/M metagenome (GOLD analysis project Ga0187892, IMG submission 139345) | Bio-ooze microbial communities from a basaltic lava cave in the Kipuka Kanohina Cave System on the Island of Hawaii, USA - MA170107-3 metaG ... | reverse complement strand
GGGACGACAAGCCGTCGCATTTGATCAGCGCGGGGCGGACGATTGTGGCGAAGCGCGAAGACCTGCGCAAAAGTTTGCAGACGATTTTGAACAAATGAAGGAGACACTCGGTGAATCAGATGATGACTGCGATTTTTCTCTCGCTCGTTATTGTGGCCGGAAGCGGTATCGCCCAAACGATCAACGACCGTTCAGCGAAAAATCAAAAGCTGAAGACAGTGCGTCTGCACATAGACGGCTTCAGCAAAAGCAAAAGCGGCGCGGTCTGAATGGCTTGACCGGAGACGGTCAAACAGGCCCTGGAAGGGCTTGACGCTGTGAAGAAGATCAAAATGCTGCTCGACCGCGACGAGTTCGTTGTGACCTACGATCCGGCGAAAGCCGACCCATCGAAGCTGATCGCCACGATCAAAGAATCGGGCTACACCGCGCAGGTAGTCGACGACAAGGCGGCGCAGGCGGTTTCGAGCGACCTGCCGCTCACTCTGCCGCAAGGATTCCCTTTGCTCGATGAAGCGCGGGCGCGGGCGAAACGGGAGAAGAAGCTGGTCGTTCTGGACTTCTTTGCCGAGTGGTGCGCGCCGTGCAAGGGAATGGAGATGACGACATTCGCCGATGCGAGAGTGAAGGCGCTGCTCGAACGTTGTGTGGTCGTCAGAATAGACACCGACCAGCAGGAAGAGCTGGCGCGACAACTCGGCGTTGTCGGGCTGCCCGACATTCGTTTCGCGCTGCCCGATGGTACGCCGCTTCGTCGGCTCAGAGGATTTCAGGACGCGCATGCTTTTGCCGGCGAACTGGAGCGCTTCGTTCACAAAGTTGAATCGCGGTAGGTCGGTTATGGGTGAGCGGTTTGCAGAAGCGGCTTTATTTGTTCGTCGAACTCTTCGGGAGTGAGGATGCCAACGATTCGACCCCGAACCTTTCCTTCACGATCAACGATCACTGTCACAGGCAAAACGTCCGCGACTTCGAACAAGGCGAGTGTCTTTTCATCCCCGAAAAGGATGGGGTAAGAAACCTTCAGCCTCCTGATAGCTTTCCTTACCTGAATAGCTTTGTCGGTTGGGTGCGCGACGCCGATGATTTGCAAGCCCCGCGCTCGATGCCCTTTCCGGAGCCTCACCAGTTCGGGCATTTCGGCCAAGCAGGGTGCGCACCACGTCGCCCAGAAATTCACCAGCACGACTTTCCCTCGATAGTCGCTGAGCTTGACGGTCTTCCCGGCTGTGTCTTTGAGCGAGAAAGCGGGCGGAGCTTGAAGATCGCCGCCCGATTGGAAGGCAAGAATGAAGGCGATAAGAAGGCGCATCAGTAAAGGTAGCGAATACCGAAGAGAAGGTTTTTATCCGTGCGCAGAACCTGCGGCCCGGCGCGCTCGATGACTGGAATCTGGTAACTGACTTCTACAAGAAATCTCGCCGTCGGCACGTATTGGAGCGCCGGAGCGACATAGAACCCGTTTAAGCTTGTATCCGACACCTCTCTTCCGCCAACCCGCCCATTGGTTCTGCGCACGTAAGTCGTCTCAAAAATCAGAAACAGTTCGTTCGTTGGGCTGCGGTATTTCAGCGGCAGCAGCACGTACTCCAAATCGGTGTTGACACGCGCCTCGTGTCCCAGGCGAAAGCCGCTCCGTTCGGAGCGAGCGATCCCTTCGACGCTCGCCCCGTAAACGAAGCGGCCTCGCGCCTGCGAGTACGAGGCGTCAACGTGAGCGGAGAGTCCGCCTGAGATAGGCGTGAGTTGCCGGCGGACGAACTCAGGAAGCAGCAGAGCGGCTTCTGCCGGCGCATCGTTATTTCCGGTCGGAAGCTCCAGTCCAAATCGCACCGCCGCTTGCCGGTCGCCCCAGGTCTCGAGCGTCCGAAAAAAACGATACTTGCCCCAGAGAATCACATTGCCCCAGCCGTGCCCGGAGCCTTCGCGCGTCCCGTCACGAAAAGAACTTTTCTGATAGGGAACCTCGGCTTCAAGCTGAAGCGTCGGCGTCGGCGTGTAGGTAAAAGTAAGCCTGATCGCATGCCGATCAATCTTGAGAGAGCCGAGATGCTGCCGCGTAAAAAGGTAGCGCGGCACAACTGCGCCACCCTTGTACACAGTCAGACCAGGGCTGGTAGCGCGAATCGGAGTCATCGGGACGGCGTCTTCCATAACCGCTATCTCGGCGGTTTCAGTAACTGGCCTTCGCATCGCCGCCACCTTCTCCACATCGCGAAGGCGAATCGTTTCGCGGGCCGCTTCTTTGTCGCCCTGCGTCTCCCAACTACCCCGAACCTCAACCCGCGCCCCTGAAGCGAGCGCCGGATGGTCTCCGAGCAACAGGAAGCGTTGTTTTGAAACGTCCGCGACCAGGAACCATTTATCCTCCTCGCGCTCAAGCGCGCCGATGACAATGATCTCAGCCGAGCCGAGTTTATAACCCGCCTTCTTTATCGCATCTCTCAAAACCGCGAATGAGACGGCCTTTTCAGGCTTCGGGGTGAAGCCGCCAAGCCCGTTTTGAACGTCAGTGATTTTGATGTCGTCAATCTTTGGCGCAAATTCGAGACGGCTCACGGCCTTCCTGATGTTGTAGACTCAGAAGCCGCAGAGATAGCCCTCGATCTTCATCTCAATCCGCTTCACCTGCGCCTGGCTCACCCCGGAGAGTAGAGCCAGGAGAAGAAAAGCCCCTGTGATGTGTCGTTTCATCTTTTCTCCTCTGAAAACGTGGGACAAGATGGCATCTTGTCCCACGATCAATTTGCATCATTTCAGGGCGTCAGCGACGCTGAAATGAAAGACTCCTTTTCGTTATGGCAGTGGCGCTCCGACGCCCGCCGCTCGCAATGAAGCCTCATCTACGCCCGTTCCCGCGCAGCAATCGGCGAGTTTCCCGTCAACCACAACGGCGGGAACCGCGCGGACGCCGTATTGTTTCGCTCTGGCCGCAATGGCGCCGTCGAGCATATCCAATATTTCAACCTCACAGGAAGGGCAAGCAATCCTTGTGACGAGGCTCACGGCCTCGTCACAGACCGGGCAACCGGCGCTGAAAACTTCAGTCTTCCGCTTGTTCATAAAAACTCCTTTCTAAATATCATCCTCAAAGCTCTCTAAAATCGGGCAACCGCAAGCAGGCCCGATCCCTGAACAGGAGGCGGTCAAACGCTGGAGGCTCTTCTTCATCGCGCGCAACTGCCGAATCTTTTCATCAATGTTAGCTATCTTCGCCTCGGCGCGTTGGCGCACGTCAGCGCGCGTGCTCTGAGGCTCGACACGCAAGGCCAGCAGTTCCTGAATCTCCTTGAGTGAGAATCCCAGTTCCTGAGCGCGTTTGATGAACCGAACCCGCCGCAGGTCATCCTTTGAAAAAAGCCGGTAGCCCGACTGCGACCTGGGCGGCTCAGGCAGCAGCCCGCGCCGCTCGTAATAGCGGACAGTTTCAATGTTCACCCCGCCTTGTCTGGCGAGTTCGCCTCTTGTCAGTTGATCTCTCCCGTTCATCTCAATTCACAGTCTACATCCTGTACCTGAGTACAGGGTCAAGAGGAAAATTGTCGGGCCTTCGCTGCTGAAAGGGTCAACCATGAATACTGAATAGCGTATGGCTCCGCCAGACTCAGCGCTGCACGATGATCTTACCGCGCAGCATGTCCATCCCACAGGCGAATTTGAACTCGCCAGCTTTCGTCGGCGTGAATTCGACGGTTACTGCCCTGTTGAACGGCAACTCGCGTTTGATGTTGTAATCCGCCAGGACGACCTCAGTGCCGCAGCCCGATTCGACTTTGCGCACGAACGTTATGCGCGCGGGAACGCCCTGTCGCAGTTTGAAGCTGTTTTGTTTCGTAGCAGGTTGCGCGGCTGAAGCAGTCAACTGGCCAGGATTGAGCTTGAGGCTTTCAGCGCGCAGCAGGAAGCTCCCTTCGGTCACTACACGCTCGCCCGCGTTAAGGCTGGCGTAGATCGGCACAGTTCCATTTGACTCTGGCCCGGCGCTCACCTCCCGTTGCGCAAAGACGCCCGCCTTGTCGGTCACGACGAAGATCACCCGCTTCGCGCCGATCATTTTCGGCAAGCATACTGAGATAAGCCGTCTGGGCGTCGGCCAACTCCGTGCTGAAGATGGTCGCCAGCTTCTGTCCCCGCTCGACCTTGTCGCCAAGCTCGAAATTGATCTGTTTGACAATGCCGCCCGCGATTGGCAGCACAGGCACGGTCATGTAGGCGTTGGGTTCGACTGTGCCCGTTGTGCGTAGACCGGAAGCGGGGCCTGAGGCTGCGGGCTGTGTGACCGCCGCTTCGATCTTGAAATGCGCGTTTTCGCGCTTGTCGGGCTGAATCGTGATCAGCAAGTCGCCCGGACGCGGAGCCGCGCCGCCAGCGGACGGCGGAGCCACGTCGAAATCAGGCGTGGGGACCGGACGGCCCGCCAGATTGCCGCTGCGGGTTCCGCGCAGAAACCAATAACCGAGCGCGCCCGTCACGGCGATGATCAGCCAGGCGCCGATCAGCAGCGCTCGTTTGCGCGATGGAGACGTTGCATCCTGGTTCGTGATTTCTTCGTTCGACATCGTGATCTCCTCAATTCTCGACTTTGATCTTTTGTTCGGGGGAGAGAGGCGGCAATCCGACGACTCGTTCGATTTCGATGATCGCGTCGAGATGCTCTTTGAGCAGATCGGTGTAACCGGTTTCAACCTCGATCAGCCGTCGTTGCTCGGCGATGTAATCGAGCACGGTCTTCTGTCCCAGCGTATAGGCCTGTCGCAGTATATCCAGGTTGCGCGCCGCCGCTTCGCGCACGTGGTCACGGTAGATCGCCGCGGCGGCCCGCGCCCGTTCCAATCGGGCGTATGCGGCGGCCACCTCGTTGCGCACGACCAACTCGGCGAATTCGCGGCGTTTGCGCGCGGCTTCCTCGGCTGCGAGTACTGCTTCGATCAATCCCTGGTTCTTGTTCCGGGTCGGCAACGTCAGCCGCACGCCGAAGGTCGCGTAATGAAATATGCCGGTCACCGGCACAAGCGCGCCCACGTCGTTAAAACCGCGAATGTCATAGCCGAAGTTCATCCGCTGGTAGCCAGCGAAGACGCTCGCGTCAATTTTGCCTTCGACGCGCGCCTGCTCGGCTTGCGCGGCGGCGAGGCTTTCAGCCGCGCGCAGCGACGCCAGATCGGGGCGCGACTCCAGCGCGCGTCGCAGCGCTTCGCTTTGCGGAGGCGGTTGTCGCTGCCATTCGAAATCGTCGCGCAATCGCAGGACCTCGCCAGGCTCCATGCCAATAATTTTTTTGAGTTCAAACATTGCGATCTCGGCTTTGCTCTCGAACCCGATGCGCGCTGCGTCGGATTTGTTCAGTTCGACCCAGACCAGGTTCTGGTCGATCGGCGCGCTTTTGCCAAGCTCGACGCGCGCTCGGATCAACCGGTGCGAGTTGCGCGTCAGATCGAGCAGTTCTTCGGTGAATTTGAGGTTGCGCGCCTGGGCGATTGCATCGGCGTATTTCATTCGTGTTTCAGCCGCCAACCGCCGCTCGAAATCGCGCGCTTCCGCTTCCTTCATTTCGATCTCGCGTTCGGCGACTGCGACGCGGGCCTTGCGCCTGCCGCGCAGCTCCAGCGGCAGCTCGATTTCGATCAGCGCGTTGTTGTCCGGGCCGTTGACCGTTTGCATCCCGCTCGCTTCGAGCGTCGGATTGGGTTTTAATCCGGCTTGGCGCAAACGCCCACGCGCTTCGGCGATCATCTTCCGCGCCGCCGCCAGTTCGCCGTTGTGTTCGAGCGCATAGCGAACCAGATCGTCAACCGTCATCCCAGTCGCCTGGTTAATCAACCGCGCGTAAGCCGAAGCCTGCTCCGCGCTCACGGGCGCGTGTTCAGGTTCCGGCTTCGGGAACCATCTTTTTTGCCGGTCCATCTACCTTAGGTCACAAACACACAGACCTTCATATTCACGATTTCCAGCATGTGTCGTCTCTCGGTCAATTTTGGCTGGAACACTTCCTACTGTCGGGCTTAAGGTGGGTTCGAATCCCGCCGTCCCGACTTTTAGAATCAATGGGTTACGGGCATCTTAACGATGCCCATTTTGCTTTGCGGACTCATTTGCGGACTCATTGGAAATCACAACACATCAAATCACACAAATTCAGTTTTTGCGTCAGCGAATTTGAGGTCAGAACAAAGCGTCGCCGGTGACCGATATGCGCTGGGGCCTTTTCTGTCAGACATTCCCGCCAACGGCTTCTAACGGTCTGATTCTTCAGAGCTGCTTCAAACAATCCGTGATTTGCTTTCGCTATTTTCCCAATGGAATATTCTTCGTTTCCACCTTTCACCAATCCACTCTCCATTATCGCTGCGCTCACTTTTGACGGCGCCGCCGTAAGAACTAGAGAGCTGCCATTCGGGCCTCACCGATAGCTGCAAGTAGCCAGCTCCCACTTTCGAGATCAGTTTGTTTCCATTATAAGGCTGATGAATATCAAGCCCGTGGTGTCTGACTTTTCGACGTGGTTCGAATTTGACTGGCTGCTCATCCTACTGAAAACAGGCTTTGAGCATACCTGAACAGTTCGATTCATATGGCGGAGAAGATTATGAAGACGGTGAGGACAATGCGACACAAACAAACGGTAAGAGGGCTGATGAAGCAACTGATATTGTTGATGCTGATTCTATTTACCGCGCTGACCGCAACGGGACGATCTCAGCCTGGCTCCGCAGCCAATGACCTCACACAAGTTTTTCAGATTGATCTTCCTTCGGCTGACACAGCGATTCTGATGGACGCTTCGTACAGTATGCGCAATCACCGCTACGCGGACCTGCGCCGGGCGGTGATCGAGTTCGCTTCGACGCTTACTGGTAAAGAGATGTTGAGCCTGCGCGTTTTCGGTGACGTGCCAAGCTCCCCGCTCGAAGGCCCGGCTGACAAGCTTGCTGGCAATATTGCTGATCATCTGCCGCCCGAGCCGATGTTTAACAATACGGACTTGGGAATGGCGATTCAGAAAGCTCTGGAGTTCTTTGAACGCAATGGCGCAGGCGAAGCGCAAGTGTTGTTTCTGCTCACCGACGGCCAACACCAGCCGCCTGCCGGTAGTCCGTACACACGCGATTTTGCCAACGACCCAAACTGGCAGGCCTTGCGAAGGCGGGCGCGGGAACTCTGCCGGCAGCGCCTGGTCCTGGTCTATGGCTTCGGACTGGGCAGCCAGACCGACATCTCGCTGCTGCTCAAAATCTTTCCGGTGAGCAACGTTGAGGTCGTCGTCGGAGATGCGGCCCAAGTGGCCACGGTTTTCCGGCGCGTCCGCGAGAGTTTGAGATTCGCGCAACTGCGGTGCGCCGTCGAGCAGGATTTAAACGCGGGCGATATCGAAGTTCATTTCGCGCAAAGCCCAGTGGAGAGCGATGCCGCCAGCATTACGCAGCCGGTTACGATACGAAACCGGTACCGCCATCTACCAGTCACGCTCGAAAGCCTCAATCTGCAAAAGGATGCCAGAGCGAGCCAACAGATAGTTTGCGAAATGGAAAGTTTGCCTCGCAATTTTACGCTCGCGCCCGGAGGGCAGTGGCAAGGAAAGCTTCGGGCGACGCTGCAAACTGAAACGTCGAATTTGCGCTTGGGACGTGTCGAACATGGCTACCACGCCAGTGTTCAGCTTACGCCGATTGCGCGTTTCCAACACGAGGCGGAGATCGCGAAGTTGAACGTGGGTGAAGCAAAACCCTTATTCAATGCGCAACCGCTGGCGATAGAGCTGCGCGAACGCCACGGCGTGCCTTACTGGCTGATCGCCGTCTCTGCGCTCGCCGGTTTGTGTTTCGTCCTGATTGCTAGGCGGGGCCGGAAACTTCGCGCGCGGCGGCAGGCCTTCATCGAACAGCGCCATGCCGAGCGGAAACAATTGTCCGGCGCGCTCAAGATGTGGCCGTCGCACAAAGCGGAGCCTGACGAATACAGCATAGATTTGAGCGCGCACAAGACCACGAGACTCGAGCTGGCGCCAGGCGCAAACGGCGCGCTCGAAGTCGTATCGTCCAATTCCGACAGTGCGAAGGCCGTTGCGCATTTATCAGGCCATCTGACCGGAGCCTCTCCCAGCAAAGCGGAATCGGGCAAAGTGGAGTTTCGACTCGAAGCAGCGCGCGGCCATCGACTGGCTTATGAAGCCGATGGCGAATGGCGCGAGGCGGCGAGAGTGATCTTGTGCGACCGGGATGTGATTGAAATAGATGGCTCGCAACGGCTGCGTTACGCAAATCATAAGCTGCGAACGCGAGCCGAGGTCGAGTCCGCTCGTAAAGAGGGCAACAGAGAAGCCCGCAGAGAAGAAGGCAGTGATGTTTAACCAAAATGCAAAACTCGTTACTAACGGCCGGCAGATGCTGCGCCCAGCAATTGTCATTGGCGCGGGCGGCACGGGCAACCAAGTCGTGCGTCGTTTGAAGAAGCTGGTACACAATTATTACGGCGACGCGCCGATGCTCATTCACTTTCTGGTCGCCGACACCGACGCTGGCGCATTCAACGACCAGAACTGGTCGCCGCTGCCCGCATTAACAGAGCTTGAACGATTGCCGCTCTATGACCCGCAGGTTCCATTCGCCGACGTGCGCGAAAATCCCGGCGCATATCCGGAGGTTGACGAGTGGTTGCCGGCGACGCTCGACGTCGGCCTGCTCGACCGTCAGGACGGAGCGGGCCAAGTGCGTATGCTCGGGCGGATGGCGTTCTACAAATCCTTCGGCTTCTTCGAGCGCCGCCTGGATTACATCTTCACCCAGTGCCAGCGCATCCAGACACAGCTCGAAGCAATGAAACGATTCGAATTCGACGTGGCCGCCGACCCGGTCATCTACGTCGTCTCTTCAGTCTGCGGCGGGCAGGGCGCGGGCATGGTAGTTGACCTGGCGGTGGCGCTGCGCACGATGGCCGCAGGCCGCTTCCCCAGCCTCAATCTGATCGGCGCGCTGGCGATGCCCTCGGTCTTCGCCGACCGCATCCCGCGCGAAAACCGCAGCAAGACCTTCGCCAACGCGCACGCGGCGATGAAAGAGATTGATTACCTGATGCACTCACCCGAAAAATCCAAAATGCGTTTCCGCTTTCCGGCGCCGCTCGACCTGACGGTTACGCCGCAAGCGCCGCTCTTCGACATCTGCTACCTGGTGGACAACTGCCACGGGCGCGGCGCGCTTTCGAGCGCCGAAGAGGTCTACGACCAGATCGCCACGCAACTCTTCCTGGAAATAGGCACGCCGTTCGGCGCCCGTAGCGAGAGCGTGCGCATCAACCTGAACACGGTCTCTGGCCTGGAACACGACAGGGTCTATGGCACAGGCCGCCGTTACAGCAGCTTCGGCAACCATACCATCTCATTCGACCGCGAAAAGATCGGCGCGTGGGCGAGCCTCAAATCCACCTCCGCCACCGTGCGCGAAACATTGCTCGGCGAAGAATGTCCGATGGAAGAGCTTGATCATGCGGCCAAAGAGTTCTTCACCGATCATCGGATTGGCGAGTCGCAGCCGGAAGAATTGACGAGTGCGATCTGCGCGCAACGCGAGATCACCCAGGAGCAGGTGACGGCGGCCTACGCGCAAGACCGTCCCGATCACGCCGAATTGGCCGACGACCTGTGGACAAGGCTTGACGCCTTCTGGCTGCGCCGCGCGCCGGAACTCAAGGCGAGAATGGACGCCCGCGTCCGCGCGATGCTCGACGGCGCAGACGATGAACGCGGGATGATGGCCGAAGTGGACGAACTGACTGATCAGTGGGCACGCCAGCGCGGCGTGATGCCTGCGCAATCGCTCGCCCGATCAATCTCCGCGCGCCTGCGCGACTTTGAATCGTCGCTGCGGCAGCAACAACAAAGCCATCAGACCCAGGCGCAGGAGCATCGCCAGGAGGCCGCAGCCAGGCGCGACGAATTGCTCAACCTGGCGCAAGAGGCCGATCAACTGAGCGAAGAGGCGGAAGACGCGTCGCTGCTGACCCGCATCTGGCGCGCAGCGCAGGCGTTCTTCTCCACCGGCGAGTGGAGCGCCGGCGATCTCAGCGACGAAGAGCAGCCGCAGGCCATTGAAGAATTGAACCTGCGGGCCGAAGAGCAGCGCCGCCGCTACCTCGACCATTTCAACCGGACCGCCAGCCATCGCCTCAACGCCGAAGCCCACGCCGCCGCGTCAACGCTACTCTCCGAAGCCGCCGCGAGATTCGACGACCTCGGCGAGCGCCTCGACGCGCTCAAACAGAACCTGACAAAGGACGCCGACCGCCTGAGCGAGGAGTTGGCCGAGTTTGACGACGAGTTGAACAATTCGCGTTATATCAACGGCGGAGCTATGCGGCGCGACGTCACGGCGGATTACGTCGAGCAATACCTGCAGATGCGCTTCAAACGCGCCCAAGACAGCCTGCTCCAATGGCTGCTGCCCGAAACCGAATTCGCCCTTGCCGCGCTCGAAAGCCGCTACGAGGCCGCGCAGCTCCGCACGCGCTACGCCGAACATTACTCCGCCGACATCCTGCGCCGCGAAGACCGCGACAGCCTGGCGGAGATGATCGAACGGTTGCACACGGCGCAGACCAACGGCAGCCTCACCTCGCGCATCGGCGAAGGGTTGCAATTCTGTCTGCCGTTCTGGAACATCCGCGTCCCGGGCAGCCAATACGCGACCGAAGTGCTGCTGGTCGGCCTGGAGCGAGAAAACGCAGCAGTGCGCGATTACCTGGAAGCCCACGCCGTAGCCCAGCGCGGCCAGGTTTACGCGCAAATCGTGCCGACGGCGCAGGATTCGGTGATCCTGATCTCGCGCATCGCCCACGGCGCGTCGTATTACTGGCACGCGCAGGACGAGATTTTCTTCCGCGAATACTCCCAGGCGTTGACCTCTAAGAATTTTTTCTTGCATTTAAGAAACGAATGGCGGACACTGCCTGAGCCGATCCCGGAGCCCCATAAATATCAACGACGCGTCTTCGCCCTCGGCCTGGCTTACGAATTCATTGCCGTCCGCGGCTCGGCTTACTACCTGGATTTACGGCGGCAATATTCGCTGGCAGGCACGACGCGCCATACAACCGCAGACTGGCGCAGCATCCCGTTGCTCTCAGCAGTACCAGCAACGGACGAAGCGCCACAGCCTGCAAATCCAAACAAAACAGATTCGATCGGAGATAGGAGCAGATGGGAGACAATGCAGCGATTCGTGGAAGACGAGCGGATGGTGTCGTCTGTGCGCGAGAGGCTGCAGGAGTTGTTCAATCAGCGGGGGCGTGAGGCTATGCGGGAGGATTTGGGGCGGTATTGCCGGGAGGTATTGGAGGCGGCAATTGGGGAGTTGGCGGAGGATGATCTGGCGCGACATCAACTGGAGGTGGAGTTGGCGGAGACACAAGCCGTAATTGAAGAGCTTAAGCCAGTCACAGGCAATCTGCTGCTGGCGCGATAGACCCATAATCACCGAATAAACAAGATGAAAGACAATCCCATTCCCGAAGAGTTGCGCAGCGATCATCTATTTCTGCTGGTGGGCACGAATCCGCTGCCGAATTGGGTAGCGGCGAAGCTGTTGCTCAAGCCGACAGGACGTGTGCATCTGTTCCAGACCGCAGGCGTTCGCAAACAAGCTGGCCGATTGAAAAAGGTGTTGGAAGATGGCGAGAAGATTCCTGTCAGCATCTATGAAACGGCCGATGCAGACGAAGACAGAATCTTCAACGACGTCTCTAAACAAGCGGCCAAATTGGTTGATGCCGGAAAAATCGGACTCAGCTACACTGGTGGCACAAAGATGATGTCTGTGCATGCCAATCGCGCTATTCGTGAAGCAGTGCCAGAAAAGAATCGTGTCTTGAGTTACCTGGATGCGCACACGCTGGAATTTAAGTTTGATGGCTGTTCAAAAACTGAGTCAGCCGAATTGCGGCCAGAAGTTCGCATCAATATCAAAACTCTACTCGACCTCCACGATCTGTACACTTCGGTTACTTCTAATTCCAACCCCCAATGTCCCGCCGCCGCCGAAGGTTTGGTTGAAGTTCATAGCCATTACTGGGGACAGCGAACCTGGCGCGAATGGTGCGATGGTTTAGATATTGGCCGCACCAACCCTAAGAGATTGAGAGATGATGAACGTCGGCGAATATGTGATCGTTTGGATAGCGTTGTCTTGCCAGTAGTGACCGACTTCATCGCAGATGTAACCAGCAGGCTGAACCGAGAAGTTAGCAAGGGCGGCCTTTCCAATAGAGAAGCGCGATCCTACGCCGCGGGCATTGAAGCTGGCTATCGCAGATTTCTCTCAGAGTTATCATCAGTGGGAGGCGAGCATCTTCAAACCGTCGCTCAGCGTCACAGTGAAGAGTTCAATGACTCGCTTGATCTGGCCAAATGGCTCGATGGAATGTGGCTCGAACATCACACGCTGGCGCAGATTCAACATTGTGCTGCAACCGCCGCCGCCAGTGAAACCATTATCAATGAGAATGGATGCGCCATTAATCTTGAAGCGATCAACAGCGAGGGGCGTGAGTTCGAGGCTGATGTCATTGCCTTGCGCGGCTATCAGCTCTTCTATTTCTCTTGTTATACAGGCAGCGAAAAGGACAAATCAAAACAGAAGTTGTTTGAAGCAATGCGACGAGCGGCGCAACTTGGAGGCGACGAAGCGAAAGTGGCGTTAGTTTGCGCAAGCGACCAGCGAGTAAAGATTCGACAGGAATGCGAGACGGATTGGCAAATGGAAAACATAAATCGCATTCGAGTCTTTGGGCGTGAAGATTTGCCTCGGTTGGCCGAGAGCTTAAGAGATTGGTTTAACGGCGAGAAATAACAGTAAACAGTGAGGAAGATGATGGACGTTGTTTTGACAATCATAGATACGGCTGGGATTCAGAATTACATCTTCGGTAGCAATCGGCTGCGCGAAAACATCGGAGCCTCTTTCCTGGTCGAACAAGCGACGCGCGAATGGGTTTACGAAGAACTGGACGAACTCGGCGAACATAATGTTTCCAAAGCGGCGAGGAAAGGGGCCGAGCGCCGGATTGACCACAGCAAAAAAATTGAAAGCGGAGAATTGACCGCAGAATTAGTCTATGCAGGCGGCGGCAACACCACTATCCTCTTTCGTTGCCCCGACGAAGGCGATCCCAAGAAGGATGCCAGGAGCTTCGCCTGGAATCTTTCAACTCGAATCTTGCGCTCAGCCCCAGGGCTCGAAGTCATTATCAAGCACAGCGAGCCATTTCCCTGGGATCCGAAAGGGCAGGATTTATACGGCCAGGTGAATACGCTGCGCGATGAGCAATTGGCGCAGAAGAAGCGCACGCGGCAAGCGGCCCTGACGCCCTTGCTGGGGCTTGGTGTGACAGCCGAATGCGAGTCAACGGGGCTGGTGGCAGCCGAACGGAGCAAGCCTTCGCTCGAGCCTGAACCACGGCTGGTTTCAAGGGAAATTCTTGAGAAGTTGGAGAACAGGGACGAGGCTCAAGCCCGCTTGGAAGATATCATCTCCGAAGTTGAAGAACGCGACCGCTACCGCTTTCCTGATGAACTCGATCATTTAGGGCGCGTGGGCGGCGAAGAGAGTTACCTGGCCATCGTTCATATTGACGGCAACGCGATGGGAAGCATCCTCAGCGCCCGTGGCGATACTGCAACCAACAATCGCGACTATATTGAAAAAGTGAGAACGCTCTCCGAAGGAATTGATGAGTCCTCGCGCAGGGCAATCGCCGCGATGTTCAAGAAACTGATCTCATGCATCGAAGAGCCGAGGGAAAAGTCTAAGGGTGGGAAGAATGTCTGGACGCTTACTGAAGCTAAGCAAGGCAAGGAAGCTAAGCAAGGCAAGATGGACGCCGGGCAATTGAAGCAGTTCAACCTTTTCCAGGATCCGAAAAAGCAAAAGCCCGAAGATAAAAGACCATGCTGGCCAATCATTCCTCTGGTTTACGGCGGCGACGACGTGACCTTTGTTTGCAATGGACAATTGGGTTTGTCGCTCGCCAACATTTACATGAATGAGTTTGCCGAACAGACCGCCAAGCTGTGCGCCGAGCGAATCCAAACGGGGGCCGGCGTTGCGATTGTCAAAGTCCATTATCCATTCCGCCGGGCATATCAACTGAGCGAAGCCCTCACCAAATCAGCCAAGAGATTTATCGGCCATAAGCAGGACAAGCTTCAGTATTCGGCTATTGACTGGCACATCTCGATGACGGGCTTGAGCGGCAATCTCGGCTCGATCAGGAAACAGGAGTATGAAACCGGCGAAGGAACGCTGTTGATGCGGCCAGTTTGGCTCGATCACGCGGAAGATTGGCGCACACTCGAGAATTTCAATCTGCTGGTGGCGACCTTCAATTTCCAGGAAGGCTGGGCCGAACGGCGGAGCAAGCTAAAAACGTTTCGCGAAGCGCTGCGCGGCGGGGTTGGATCGGTCCAGGAATTTTTGCAGATCAACAATTTGAAATTACCCGTGCTCGATCTATCGCGTCCAGACATTCACGAGAAAGGTTGGGTCGGTGACGCGCGAGACGAAAAGAGCCACTGCGTTTATTTCGACGCCATCGAAGCGATGGATCATCACCTGCTGCTGGAGGACGTGACTGATGGAAACTCTTAAGCTTGAATTTGAATTGCTCAGCGCGGCGACTTTCGGGCGTGGCGATGGCTTGGCCGGGCTGGTGGATCGCGAGGTTGAACATGACCGTTACGGCCTCCCATTTTTGCGCGGCAGGGCTTTGCGCGGCCTGTTGGCCGAAGAGATGGAAGGATTGCTTTACTCGCTTGGACTGAAAGATGTTCCCAAATGGAAAGAATCCCGCAACCGATTGCTCGGAGTAGAAGGGCGGTTCACGAACGAGACGGGAATAATGCGAGTCGGCGATGCCTGTCTGCCGCCGATGATGCGACATTTGCTTATCGCCTCGGTTGAATTGGATGAAAAGAAGCGAGGTAAAGATAAGTTCGCGCCCGAACAGATGCTGGAATCACTGACTGCGATTCGCCGGCAAACGGCGATGAGCGAACGCGGCGCGCCCGAGGCTTCTTCACTACGTGCGATGCGCGTCGTTCTGCGCGGGACAATCTTTCAGGCTGAGCTGCTCTTTGACTGCCAGCCTGAGCCGATTGACAAGTCCTTGCTGGCGGCGACGGCGCTGGCCTGGCGGCGCGCGGGCACTGGGCGCAATCGTGGACGCGGGAAGTTAAGGGCCTGGATCGAAAACGAAGATTGGATGTTGGAGCAGTTCAAACTTTTTCAGGAGGAGGTGAAAGCGAAATGAGCGCTCAGGTTGACCTGCGGGTGATTCGTTACACCATCGAACTCAAAGCCCCTTTGCTGGCGACAGACATTCAGGGCGAACCGAACGGCGCTGTGTCACAGCCGTTCATCCCCGGCTCGCTATTGCGCGGCGCTTTGATCAGCGCATATCTGGCGGGAAAGCGGAAGAGCGAATTCGATGGCGCCGATGACGTCGAAACGCGGACGCTTTTCCTCGGCGAGGAAACCCAATTCCTCAACGCCTACCCGATCAGTAAAGACGGCAGGCGCGCTCTGCCCGTTCCGGCCTCCTGGCGACATAAAAAAGATGACGGTTACAAAGTGGGCGATAGTTTCAGGACTGTCTACGACCGCAGTCTCAAACCGGAAAAAGAAGGAGACGAAGGCGTGAAGGGAGATTTTTGCTGGTGGGACGAGAAGCCTGCGCTCTTTGAGGCCCCACGCCAGGTCAATGTTCATACGCAGCGCGACGCGCGCAAAGGACGCCCGACGGTGGTTCTCAAAGGCGATGATGAAGAAGAGACATTAGGCGCTATCTACCGATACGATGCGCTAGCCGCAGGTCTGCAACTGAAAGCCGCAATTGTGACCACCAAACAATGCGCCGCGACGTTCGAAGAGTTGCTCAACCGCAAAACCTTCTGGATCGGGCGCGCCCGGCGCGCCGGCTATGGGCGAGCCGAATTTGTTCACATCGGAACTTCCGATTACTGGCGTGAAAGCGACGCACACAACGATGCGCCGCGTGGCATCGCTGACGGCAAGACCTTGCGCTTCACCTGTGCCAGCGACGTCTTGCTTCGAGATCAAAACGGGCAGGCGACGTTCGATCCTCGCGTCGCTCTCACTCGCGCGCTCAAACTCGATCCTGATGCGTTGGCGCTCGATCCCCAATCAACTTGGGTCGAAACCAAAACCGTTGGCGGATTCAATCGCAAGTGGGGTATGGCTCTGCCGCAGACACCGGCGATTGCCGCAGGCAGCGTCTTTGTCTATCGAACCTCGCAGACCATCTCGTCCGATGATTTGGAGACGGTTGAATTGCGTGGTATCGGCGAGCGTCGCAACGAGGGCTTCGGGCGCGTGATCGCTAATTGGCCACGAACCGAAGATGCCTCTTTCGAGTCGCAAGAGTATAAGCCGGAAAGCGCGCGGCCCAGGCTCGGCAAACTTTCGCCGCTCGAGGAGAAGGCGGCGCGCGCCATCGCCCGTCGCATCCTGCGAAAGAGAATGGACGAGAAGCTGCTGACCGATGTTAATTCCAGACAGATCAATCACGCGCCACATAAAAATCAGATCGCGCGGCTGCGCGTCATCCTGCGGGCCGTTCAGTCTGGCCGCCAACCAATCGCTCACTTGATTGCCTACCTCGATGACCTGCAGGAAAGGCGCACTTCAAGACAGCAATTTGAAAGAGCGACAATCGGCAGGCGCAACATTTCATCAGCTTCAGCCGACAAGAGGAAAGGTGATACGCCGCAGCCTCTTATCGTCTGGATCAAAGAGCAGATCAATAATGCGATGGGAAACTGGTTGGTGAACGCTGTCGTGCTGGGCACGGACGATGTTTTGGTAAAGGATGAGGTTATCCCCGCCCTGGCTCAGGAGTACGCGCTGAGATTGATTGATCAAGTGCTTTACCACGCGACGAAAGCTCAGGACTAGACAGGAGGCAGCTAATGAATCAAGCGCAGGAACAACCACAGACCGAACGCGCCAGGCATCGTTACATCAGCAAACGCATCGTTGTCACGGGACAGCTTGAACTGACTCGCCCGGCGCATTTCGGAAACGGCGACGATGACGACCTGACCGATATGCCGCTGTTAATTGACGAGCCGCTGTTGGCGGACGATGAGGATTCGATAGAGGAAAATGCGGGCAAGCGCGCCGTCATCACCGGAGCTTCGCTGGCCGGCGCTTTGCGAAACTATCTGCGCGAGCGCGAACTGGGTTATGAGGTCGTGTCGCCGCCGCTCGATCCTCAAAAACCGGACATCGCCGACTGGCGAGCAGCGGAAAATGCTTTGCTGGCGGCGCAGTTGTTCGGCGGCTACCGTGGAACTCCCGACGGTGATCAAAGCCCGCTGATCATTGACGACGCTTTTAGCGTCACGCGAGGCCTGCCCGAGGTCGAGCTGCGCGACGGCGTGAAGCTCACTGCCAAAACTCGCACCGCCGAAGAGAAGAAGAAGTACGATTACCAACTGCTCGCCGCTGGGACAAAATTCAACCTCAGATTTGAACTGCTACTCGATGATGATCAGCAAAAGAACGAGCGACGGTTGAAAGCGCTGGCCATTGCCTTGCGCGGATTAGGCGGACGCAAGCTGGGGAATGGTCAGTTCGAAGACGGCGAAATTCGGCTCGGCGCACGCAAACGTCGCGGCTTCGGTTGCTGTCGTGTGATGAATTGGGAAGTGACCACTTACGATTTAACCAAGCCCAACGATCACTTCGCGTGGCTGGCGGCTGATTATCAAGACAAAGACGGATGGAAACCTGAGCATACGCCTAAAGCAATCGCGGAAGATGATATTTTCGCCCTGCTCAACGTTGCGCCGAGCGAAGGCAATCTGGATTGCCGCGAAGATTTCGAGATCGAAGCCGATTTCGAGATTGATGGCTCGGTCATGATCCGGTCGGGTTTCGATGATCAATACAGCGGGCCGGATACCGTTCATCTCAAAACCAAACCGCATACTGGCAAGGGCGCAATGTCCGTTTTATCCGGCACGAGCATCGCTGGAGCCGTTCGCCAGCGCGCCCTACGCATCGCCAACACGCTTGCGGCTAATCACGACGCAAGGGAATTTATTGATGACCTGTTCGGCCCTGAAAATATCGGCGCAGGCGACACTCCTTTCGCCAGCCGCGTTCTGATCAACGAAGAGTTCATCAACGACGGCCAATCGCTCGTCCAGACGCGAATCAAGATTGATCGCTTTACGGGCGGCACAATCGAATCGGCCTTGCTCGAAGAGGCTCCGCATTTTGGCGGCAAGGTGAAGCTGCGAATGTCGCTGCGCAACCCCGAAGACGACGAGGTTGGGCTGCTGCTGCTCGTCTTAAAAGACCTCTGGCTCGGCGACCTGCCGCTCGGCGGAGAATCGAGCATAGGGCGCGGACGCTTGCGTGGCGTTAAGTCCGTCATTCGCCGCAAGCGACAAAGCAAGACCGAAACAATCGAGATGACCGAAGACGCGCAGACCGGACGCATCAAGCTCTCTGATGAAAAGATGGCAAGCGAATTGGAAGAGTGCGTCAGCGCATTGAACCGGAAACTGATGGAGGCCGCATGAAGATCGAAATAAAAGACGGGTTCAGAGCGAATCTGAAATACCTGAAGCCCGAACAGATTCCGGCGGATTTCGCCGCCAACAAAGGCCAATGGCTGATCGAAACCGCTAACGATCATATTGGCATGGGCGCGACGCGTTACGCGCTGATTCACGCTGACGACGGCGTCTTATGGGTGAAGGTCGAGGGTAATAAATTGGCTTTGCCATCAGAAGACGGCCAAACTGAATGGACGCCGAAGCTGCGGACGGCAACCATCCAGCAATGCCGGATTTTCGGCGAGGATGGCGAGCTTTTCATCTGGCGTGAAGCCGAAGGCCAATGGCGCGGGCGCATCGTTAAACACGAGGCGGGCGATGGCCATTACTTTGAAGAACGACAAGTTCTTTACGGCAGCAGGCTGCACAATTCTCAAATCGCCTCGCCGGACTTTTCGCCGATCTTCGAGCCGACAACAGGCATCCGCCAGATTGTCCCAGTCAGCGCCACAGGCCTGACCGACGACAAACGCATCACACTCACTGTCGTCAACTATCTCGACCGGGACGGAGACCACCAGGCGCGCATCTTCTGCAGCCGCCTGAAAACAGTCAACACGCCTGCGCCGGTTTAACAGATTCTTCTCAACGGAGGTTTTCATGCCGCAATCAAATAACCGTCGCCGTCCAATTCATTCCAACCCTACTCGAAGCGACAGAATTGCCCAAGCTCCATACAACTTCGTCCCGCTGCCGGAAAAGATCGTGGCGGTAAAAGCGGAAGACTTGCCCGGCCACGACAGCTATTCGCACAAAGAGAGCACCTACACCGGTTGGTTCGATTGCACTCTCGAAACATGCTCGCCAATTTACGTGCGCGGGATGATGACGCTTGAAGAGTTTGAAAAATACGATCCTGAGGAAGAAGCGAAGCTGTCAGACAAAAAACCGGACGAACTGGAGAAGATGCGCCAATTGAAACAGCAACGTGCTCATTTCTATTCAACCGAGCGCGGCGCCAATGGTAAAAAAATCGCTAGCCGCCCGATGATCCCAGGCAGCAGCTTGCGCGGGATGATTCGCTCGCTCATCGAAATTGTCAGTTACAGCAGGATGCGTTGGGTCAACAACACACCGAAATTCACCTTCCGCGCCGTAGCCGCGCCATTTTCAGACCCGCTCTTGAAGCCCTACAAGGAAACGATGGGTGATTTCGGCAAAAATGTTAAGGCTGGGTATTTGAAGAAGACCGACGACAATCAGTGGATGATCGTTCCTGCGTTAACTCCGAGAGACATGGGCTGGCCTGAAAAGAGCGCGTACCTCAAAGTGAAAGAGGCAAGAATTCCCAACGGCGTGATTACTGATTTTGTCCGGTACGACAATCCTGATTACTGGCCCTACTATTTCTTCGTCAGCTTTGACGCTTCAATCAAGCGTGGCAAACGCGGCCCGCTCACCTCGATTGACAAAATAGGCGACGACACAGATGGCTACGCGCATGAAGGCACGCTCGTTTGTACTGGCAGCATGATCGAAGGCGTCGAGCGAGACAAATACGGGAAGCCTCTCAAACCCTGCCCGCGCCGCAATCACACTTTGGTTTTAAGGGAGAGCAACAAGCCGGCGCTGCGAATCATGCCGGAAGTATTACAAGACTACCTGGACAGCCTGACACCATTTCAGCGTGAAGAAGTTTGGGGGAAGGGGAACGGGGGATTGGAAGATGGTAACCCTGTTGGCGCACCGGTCTTTTATCTCGAGGAGAAAGGCCAGGTCTTATGGTTTGGCCATACGCCGAACTTCCGTATCGCAGCCTTAAACGAAGACGGGCGCGCCATCACGCCTGCTGATTTTATCCCGAAAGAGTTCAGTCCCACGCCGCAGCCCGATCTGGCCGAAGCAATTTTCGGTTGGATTGAAGAGGCCAACTACAAACTCACCGAACAATCGCTTTCGAATCTGCGCCGGGCGGGCGTGTCGGATGATGTGATTGAAAAGCTGCGGGGATTGAAAGAAGAGGTCTTCAGCCGAAGGGGTCTTTCGAGACAGGTGCGAGAGCGAATTGCCAGGGTTGAAGGCGGCCTCAGTCAAATGGCTGAAGCGGAGTTGATCGAACTGATCTTTAAGCACGCTGAAAAAGATGATGTCACTGGTCAGCGCGCAGGCCGCGTCTTTTTTAGCGACGCGAAATGCACTACTAACTCTCCAGCGGACATCTGGTACTCAGCTCAAGTCACGACCCCCGCTACACTCAGCAGCCCGAAGACCACCACGTTTCAACACTACTTCGTTCAGGATGAGAGCAAAAGGCACGACCCAGACCAGAGTCAAACGCTGGCCCATTTTGCCATCGAGAATCCGGCGGAGACAGAGATTCGTGGCTTCAAGCTTTACTGGCACAAAGGCGGCAGACCCGACATCAAGGCCAATGACGAAGAATTGAAGCACGAAAAGCAATTGACGCGCATCATGCCGGTCAAACCCGGGGTCGGGTTCAAATGTCGCGTGCATTTTGAGAATCTACGCGATTACGAACTCGGCGCACTGGCCTGGGCGCTGCAACTGCCCGGTGATAAACCCTACCGCCACAAACTCGGTATGGGAAAGCCGCTGGGCCTGGGCGCAATCCACATCACTGCCAAACTGCACTTGACCGAACGCCGCGATAGGCAAGCAAGTCGCTACGCTCGACTGTTCGCCCCCGATGGCAGCCTGCATTCGGGGGCTGCCGAATCGGACACAACAGACTTTATCGCGGCTTTCGAAAAGCTGGTGCTTGGCAATGTCGCGCCCGGCAACCAGAGATTGTTGGAGTTGCGCCGCATTCAAATGTTGCTGGCGATGCTTGAATGGCAGACGGGCGAGGGCCAATGGCTCAATCGAACCAGGTATATGAAAATCGAACTGGAGGATCAGAAGGCCAAGGGAAAACGCAACGAATATAAGAACCGTCCCGTGCTGCCAGACCCGCTGGCTGTCAGCAAGGAAAAATAGGATCACTTGCTACAGAGGAACCATTGCTCATGCCGATAGATGCGTTTCGACTCGAAAACTTCATGGCCTTTGAAGACACGGGCTGGATCGAGTTGCGCAAGATCAACCTATTGCTCGGTCGCAATTCAAGCGGCAAGACCGCCATCATTCGCGCCCTGCGCCTGCTCAAGCAAAGCCATGAAGCAAACAACAGTAATCAGCCGTTGGTCTTTAAGGCGAGGGATGGCGTTGATGTTGGATTCTTCAATAACATCCTGCACCAGAAGCCCAGACCGAGGAAGGATGTGAATGAACAGACCGAGGAGAATTGGCCGAAACCGATAACATTCAGTTTCAGAGGCATCGCGGACTTGAGTGAACCTGGAGAACTAAATTCTATAACCAAAGCTCTAGCTATACCTCTTTCAACAGGAACCGTGAAGTTTACAGTCGACCTGAGTTATCGCTGGGTTGGCGAGCAAGTTCGCCTGACAGACCTTTCAGCCAAAGTCTTTCATCAAGCTGATATGTCAAACTCTGTGTTGGTTTATCAGTTGGATGAAAGCACTGGTGACGCAACTACGTCTTTGATGGTTGGCAGCAGTGCCGAACTAAAAGGGGTTCTCAATTTCCACGGTACGAACCGCCTGCTGCCTGACGTGATCATCGAAAAATCAGATGGCGAATTGAATGATGAGCAAAGAAGCACCGCACGAGCGGGAGTGAGTTTCTGGAAGGCCTGCGGACGTGAGCTTGACCAATTCTTGCGTAGCATTAGGTACGTTGGTCCGATTCGCCCACGCCCTCAACGCTCATACATCATTGATGACGAATTCGCGCAGAGATGGGAGCAGGAGGGATTGAAGTTTTATCTCGATTATCTAACCGAAGCGATTGATGAAGACCAATACAAAAAGCTCAACTACTGGCTTTATGAAATAGGTTTGGGAAGAACTCTTACGCCTGAAAATCTCCTTGAAAAACCGGCTGGCGATCTACGCTTCGTCGTCGCCTTGAAATTGAAAGAACTTGGCAGAGGATATGAATTCGACGAGCGAAATCTGGCTGACGTCGGTTACGGAGCATCGCAAGTGATACCGGTTATCGTGCAGTGCGCGCTGGCTCCTCCAAATTCATTCATTATCATCGAAGAGCCGGAACTGCACCTCCACCCGGCAGCCCAAGCCAGTGTTGCAGATCTACTGATTGACAGCATCAATGAGCTTGAAGCGATAAAGAGCAGCCGGCCTGCAAGGGAGGGACGCCAGAGAGGGGTAGATAGAACAGAAAGGCCAGAAATAACGGCAGAGGAAATAGTTGACCCAAGCGAGATTCCGGGAACCCCAATGTCCCGGCGCTTTCTGATTGAAACGCACAGCGAGACTCTCTTCTTTCGACTACGAGTCGAACTGGCCAAGACCTCTGCCAGATACCCTGAGCTACTTAAACGAATTCCCAATACTAAAAATAAATTTGTTGACTTGAGAATTACCCCGGAAGACTTGATCGGCTATCACATTGATCGGGATCGCTCTACCGGAAACAGCGAGATAGGAAGGCTGCTGTTTGATAAGAGAGGCGAATTCGAAGAAATCGATCAACCCCAAAGACCATTCGGTGATTTCTTCGGGCAGGACTTTAAGGAACAGTCGGCCTTAGACGTGGCCGTGTTAGATATTAAGGAATAGGCAATGCGAGTTGTGTTTGACACTAATGTGTTAATGACTAGCAGTCCAGACTGCGAAGAGTTCGTCACTCGCCTCGTGAATGAGATTGCTAAATGGGATGAGCCTGTATTCAAAATAGCGCTTGATGACGAGGGCAAAATATTAGAAGAGTACAAAAAAGAGCTTTATAAATTGACAGCCAAGGATCCTTTAAAACGTCGCTCCAATCTGGGGAAGTTAGTTGAGTATATCCGACAAGGCTTCGATCATCGTTTCGGCCACAGTGCCACAAATCTGAAAACGATATGTTGTCTTAAAATCATTCGTTCTTTGAAATCCAATATTGGCGCCTGGTCATTCCACGGCGTCAGAAGAATT
>Ga0187892_10004417_pt1 | contig 23612 bp, 13 predicted proteins | sample MA1701073metaG_FD_139345 | JGI IMG/M metagenome (GOLD analysis project Ga0187892, IMG submission 139345) | Bio-ooze microbial communities from a basaltic lava cave in the Kipuka Kanohina Cave System on the Island of Hawaii, USA - MA170107-3 metaG ... | reverse complement strand
GGCGTCGGGCGCGCCGACGTGTGGGTGTTCGACGCAACCAACCTGGGCAGCAGTCTCGGCGGTGATACGCTGACGATCCTCACCGTGTTTGGCGATACACCTCGTGCTCTCGCCGTCAGCCCGGACGGCAGCACCGTCTACGCTGCGGTGTTTCACTCGGGCAACCAAACGACCACGATCAACGAAGGCGCGGTATGTAATACGGCTCCGACCACGACATGCGATGTCTTCGGTACGACCATGCCTGGCGGCCTGCCATTCCCGTCGACCAATCACGCCGGTGACCCGCGCCCGCAGACCGGCCTGATCGTCAAGTTCGACAACGGCGCGACTCAGTGGCGCGACCAATTGGCGCGCAACTGGAATCCGGCGGTGCGCTTCTCACTGCCCGACCTCGACGTCTTCGAAATCGACGCGAACGGCAATCCGCCTACCGAAACCGATTCCTTCGACCACGTCGGCACCGTTCTGTTCAACATGATCACCAATCCGGCTACCGGCAGGCTGTATGTGAGCAACACGGAAGCGGTCAACGAAGTACGCTTCGAAGGACCGGGGATCTTCGGTGGCTCGACGGTGCGCAGTCACCTCCACGAAGCTCGCGTTACCGTCATCGATCCGGTAGGCGATACGGTCACCCCGCGTCACCTGAACAAGCACATCAACTACAGCGTCGTTCCCAGCGCGCCTGGTGTCGAGGAGGACAGCCTGGCGACACCCCTGGGGATGGCGGTCAACAGTACTGGTACGACGCTGTACGTTACCGCCTTCGGCTCGAGCAAGATCGGCGTCTACCCGACCGCTGCTCTCGAAGCGAACACGTTCAATCCGGCTACCGTAGCTCACGTTGCCCTCAGCGGCGGCGGCCCGACCGGCCTCGTGCTCGATGAGACGAATGGCCGCATCTACGCTTTGACGCGCTTCAACAACTCGGTTGCCGTGGTCAACACCGGGACACTGACCGAGGAAGACAGCCTGTCGTTGCACAATCCCGAGCCCTATCACGTCGTCGTCGGCCGCCCGTTGCTCTACGACGCAGTCGAAACGTCGAGCAATGGCGAAGCATCGTGCTCGTCTTGTCACATCTTCGGCGACTTCGACAGTCTCGCCTGGGATCTCGGCAACCCCGATGACGACGTATTGAACAACCCGAATCCGCTGCGGGTCGGCGTTCCCCCGGGGTTCAATGCTATGGTCGATTTCCATCCGATGAAGGGCCCGATGACAACGCAGAGCCTGCGCGGCATGGCCAATGCCGGACCGATGCACTGGCGTGGCGACCGCACGGGCGGCAACGACGATGACGGCAGCCCGCTGGACGAGGATGCCGCCTTCAAGAAGTTCAACGTCGCCTTCGAGGGCCTACTCGGCCGCGAGGCACAGCTCACCGACGAGCAGATGCAGCGCTTCACCGACTTCATTCTCGACGTCAGGTATCCGCCCAATCCGATTCGGGCCCTCGACAACTCACTGACGCCGGACCAGTTGGCTGGCCGCAACTTCTTCTTCGGACCGCAACCGTCGGATGTCTTCCAGCCGTGTAATGGTTGTCACAAGCTGGACGAGGCGCAGGGTTTCTTCGGCACGGAGGGCCAGTCGAGCTTCGAGAACGAACCGCAGGTGCTGAAAATCGCTCACCTGCGCAACATGTACCAGAAGGTCGGCATGTTCGGCATGCCGCGCGTCAATTTCGTCAACGGCGGAAACAACGCCGCACAAGGTCCACAGGTGCGCGGCTTCGGCTTCCTGCACGACGGCAGCATGGACACCGCCTTCCGCTTTCTCAATGCAACTGTCTTCAACCAGACTCAGTTCGGAATCATGATCAACCCGGGCGGGTTCCCCAATGGCGCCGCTGGCGATCCGCTGCGCCGCCAGGTCGAACAGTTCGTACTCGCCTTCGACAGCAACATGAGGCCGATGGTTGGCCAGCAGATCACTTTGTCGAGCACTAACGGCGCTACCGTCAATCCGCGGATCGATCAGTTCCTCCTGCGTGATGACGCCGGCGACTGTGAAGTCTTCGTCAAGGGAACGGTCTCTGGAGAACCGCGCGGCTTCTACCGTCCTGCCGGCCTCATGTTCCAGAGCGATCGCATTGGTGAGACTCCACTCAGCGACGCCGCCGTGCGCGCCCTGGCTGCGTCAACCGATCTGACATACACCTGCGCTCCGCCGGGCTCGGGTTATCGAATGGGTGTCGATCGCGACCGCGACGGCGTCCTCGACGGCGACGAGGTCGATGCCAGCACTGATCCCACCGATCCGGCCAGTCATCCGGCGGGCTCGGTGAACTGCTTGGCGTCGTTCACCGTGGACCGACCCAGCCTGCGGCTCATCAAGGTTCTCAATCCGGCCGGCGATGAGCGCTTGACGCTGAACGGCAAGCTCCAGCTTGCTCACACCGCCGCGCCGATCGATCCATTGACGTACGGTTTCAGCTTCAAGGTCTTGGATTCCTCCGGGAACCAGATCTTCTCGCGCACGATTCCGCCGGACGAGTCGCTCAACCGCGACGATCCGGGATGGACGGTGAACTCGGCCGGCAATCGATGGCGTTTCAAGGATCCCGACGGCCTACTCGCCGACGGCATCACAACCGCCACGGTAACTGACAAGTCGAGGAGAACGCCTGGGCTGTTTCAGTTCCGCATCAGTGGCAGGAATGCCGATTTCCAGGCTACGGCCGGCGATGCGCCGCTGCAGGTGGTTGTCGTCCTCGGCAATGGTGCGCAAACAGCGGCCGACGAGTGCGGCTCCATCGCATTCAATCCGGCGGCCGGACTTCGTCCGAACTGTACTGTGTCGGGCAACCAGGACGCCGTGCGCTGCAGGTAAGGGTTTGGGCTAACCGGCAGCGCGCTCCAGTTTCTCGAGCTCGGCGTACAGTCCTTCGATCTCGCGCTGTAGGGAGGCGTAGGTGCTGAACGCCTCCTGCGGCTTCGGGTGGGTCTGATAGAAGTCGGACTGATTGATCAGCCCGGCAAGGTCGCCGAGCTCGGCTTCCTTGGTCGCGATTGTCTGCTCGATCTCCTGCAAGCGCTTGGCACGGCGTTCCTGGTCGCGGGTACGGCGGCGTTGCGCTTCACGCTCCTTGCGCGCCGCCCCCGCGTCGCCGTTCGTCGCGCTCGCCGATTCGCTGTCGTCGTCGCCTGGATCGGCGCTGACCCCTGTCGGCTGCCCCTGATGCGCCTCCTTCTGCCGCAGGTAGTCCTCGTAGTTACCGAGATAACGCGTCGCCGTGCACGCGCCGACTTCGATCACCTCGTTGGGTAGCCGGTCGAGGACGTAACGGTCGTGCGCCACGAGAACGAGCGTCCCGGAGTACTCGAGCAAGGCGTCGAGCAGAACTTCTTTCGCATGCATGTCGAGGTGATTGGTCGGCTCGTCGAGCAGCAGGCAGTTGGCTGGATGCACCAGCAGCTTCGCGAGAGCCAGCCGGTTGCGCTCACCGCCGCTCAGCACTGATGTGCGTTTGTCGACGGCTTCACCGGAAAACAAGAACGACCCGAGAATGCCGCGCACCTGCGGCACCAGCTCCATTGGTGTCACCGCCGTCATCTCTTCGAGGACGGTACGCTTGGCGTCGAGGATCTGAGTCTGATCCTGCGCGAAGTAGCCGACGGTGACGTTGTGGCCGACGACGACCTCACCTTCGCTGGGCGGCTCGACACCCGCGAGGACCCTCATCAAGGTCGACTTCCCCGCTCCGTTGGGACCGACGAGGGCGATCTTGCGGCCGCGTTCGATGGTCAGGTCGAGGCCTTCGTAGACGTTGACTGTGCCGTAGCGCTTGCCAACGCCGCGGGCTTCGAGGACGGCGCGGCCGCTGCGTCCGGGCTGAGGGAAACGGAAGTGCACCGTGCGATAGCCTTCAGGCGGTCTGAGGCGTTCGATTTTCTCGAGTTGCTTGATCCGGCTCTGCACCAGCGCCGCTGTCGAGGCCTGATAGCGGAAGCGGCTGAGGAAGGCCTGGATAGGTTCGATTTCCTCTTGTTGTTCGCGGTAGGCGGCTGCCTGGCGCTCGATGCGCTCCTCGCGCTCGACGAGATAGCGGCTGTAGTTGGTGTGATAGTCGGCGATCACCCCGTGACTGAGCTCGCTGATGCGGTCGACGACGACGTCGAGGAAATAGCGATCGTGCGCGACGACGATCACGCTGTACGGGTATTTGGCGAGGAACTCCTCCAGCCAGGTGCGTGCTTCGAGGTCGAGATGATTGGTGGGTTCGTCGAGGAGTAAGAGGTGCGGGCGCTGCAGCAGAAGGATTGCCAAGGCGATGCGCATCTGCCAGCCGCCGGAGAACTCGGAGCAATCGCGTTCCAGGTCACTGTCACGAAAGCCGAGCCCGGCGAGAACCTGTCGCGCTTGTGACTCGGTGTCATAGCTGCCGCGCGCATCCCACTCGTTGCGCAGGCGGGTGTAGCGCTCCATGAGGGCGTCGTGCTGTGGGTCGTCGGCCGGGGCTTCAGCCAGCAGGTGCTCGACCTGCGAGCATTCGTCGGCGAGAGTGTGGATGTCGGCGAAGGCGGTCATCGCCTGCTGGAGGACGGACCGGCCCGACATGCCGAAGACTTCCTGCGGCAGGTAGCCGACGGTCGTTTCTTTGGGGGTGACGACCTGACCGTCGTCGGGCTCGACCAATCCGGCGACCATGCGCAACAAGGTCGATTTTCCCGACCCGTTGGCGCCGACTAGTCCGACACGGGCGCCGTCAGGCGCAAACCAGTTGACGCCGTCGAGTACGACTTGTCCGCCGTAGCGTTTCTTGATGCCGGCAAGCGTGAGCACAACCGCAATGACTTACCTGCGGCTCACCACGCCTGCAAGGTCAAGGGCTGTCGGAGAGCGGATCGATGATTCGCGGCGCCGGATCGGTCAGCGCCGACTGGAAGAAGACCACGCGTTGATGCTCGGATTCGCTCGCGCTTTGGGCGCAAAAGTGGCCTTCGCTTGCACTCGTCGGTGAGAGCAGCGTACAGCCCGGCGTCGGGTCGATGCCTTCAATTCCCACCGGCACATACTGGTAGAAGGCCGCCGTCGTCTCGGCGTCGATGTTGGCAACGACTGGACCCGTCACGGTCTCCAGGAACGCCACACTGCGCTGCACCGGCAGCAGATGCGGCAACGGTCCCATTGTCCATGCCAGCGACTCGGTCGCGTGGTTGGGCACCAGGCTGTCGTTCAATCCTTCGACCAATAGGATGCTCGCCTTCCTCGTTGTGCCGTTGATGATCAGCGGCGAGCGGTAGACGAAGCGGCCGTGGTTGTGCTCGTCCTGCTTGTCGTAGATCGTCTGGAAGAGCGACAACCCCGTCCAAATGTCGGCGGCAGTCATGTTCGGGTAGAATGCGCCAAGCTGATCGAGGAACGCCTGGGGTTGTTGGTGGATCAGCACCTCGGCCAAACGTGCGCCGCCGACCATCACGGCGGCGGCTTTGAGCTCCGGCGCGTAGGGAAGGACACCTGGAGCATAGTTGGCTCCCTGGCTGATGCCGACATAGGTCAGAGGCAGCGTCGGGTCCATGTCGGGAACACCATCGGGCTCACCGATCGGAAGCACATCGACGGAGCCCAGCGACGAGATCATCCGCAGGAAGGCGAGTTGTTCGGCGTTGGTCTCAACCCAGTAGTCCGGCACTTTCTGGTTCTGCACCAGCGAGAAGAAGATATCGACAATCTGCGCGGCGACGGCGTCGTCTGGGTCACTGATTCCGGCGCTGAGCTCGCGGTTCAGGTTGTCGGTGAAGCCGATGACGGCAAATCCGGCTTCGGCGAGGTAGTCGCGTGCGTCGCTGGGCACCTCGCGCTGCGCGCTGCCGGGGTTTCCGTGCTGGTACATGGTGATCGGCACCGGCCCATCCAACGCTGCCGCCGGCAAGGCGAGGATGAACGGCACAGTATTGATCCTCGTGCGCATCGGCCGGCCGGTTGCCGGGTCGCGGCGGAAATATTTGTTCTCGCGCCAATCCGGTGCCTGCCATGTGCCTTCCACAATCGCGGCAATCTGCGGCACGGTACCCGGTACGACGCGGGTGATCTCGAATGCCGGCGGTGGCTCGTTCGTCAGGTCTTCCTTGATCGCCATCAAGTCTCGCGCAATGTCGTCCGTGGTCCGAGCCGTGATTCTAACTGCGACGGCGACGTCGTCGGGTTCGATCGGTTGGCTCGGATCGGTGGCGATGGCGTCGAGGACTTCGGTTGCGAGCTCACGGATGCGAGTCGTCGCAGCTGACTCACCTTCGATTGGTGGGGCCAGGACCTTGCGAAAGAACTCCGACGGACCGAACGGCCGGTCGACGGCGACGCGGGCGCGCCGGGTAACCACGAGGCCGTAGCGTCCACCGGGTTCCAGCGGAATCGACGGAAAGAGCAGGGCGCTGTGCGAGCGCACCCCTTGTACGTTCAGATCGTCGCGAATTGCGGTGCGGAATGGAATGCGTTGCCCGTAGGTCGGACTGCCGACTGTAATATCGAAGAGGCCGATGGTCGCGAGTGGATCGAGCGAGGCGGTCGGCGTCAAAGGGATCGAAGCGTTATCGGGAGCATCGGAGAGCTCGAGGACGAAGTGCGCAATCGGGCTGAAGCCGTCGAGCGAGGTGGTGTCGCGCGTCAGAACTCGGAAGATACCTTGAACGTCCGACGTCGCCATGGGGACCGGGATGGCGACACGCACGCCGTTGGGCTTGCTGGCGTCGGGCGCCAGCCAGAAGTCATCGGGAAACGGATTGGTCCGCCGGCGATTGTCGCGGTCGTAGTAGACCTGCGCCGGTTCACCTGCCGGCGCGGTCATGAAGGTGAGCACGTTCGGGCCCTCCGGCCCGGTCCACAGCAACTCGCACTCCGCATCAGGCGGAAGCTCGCCGCGCGGGTTGGCGATCGCAGTCGTGTCGCCGGTCGCGAAGAGATGCACGCCGTGGCGCAGCCCGCCGCAGCGCAGCTCGAAGCCGTCCAATGCTTCGTTGCCGATCGCTTCGGAGAACACCAGCTGGATCCAGGCACTGCGGACGAGTGCGCCACCCTCGGGCAAGTCGCTGGAGAGGAATGTGGGCGCCGGAGGCGGCGCGGCGGGGCAGCCTTCGAGGGCGTTGCTGACTCCTTGAATGATTTCGTCGACGGTAACCCGAGCGTCGATATTCGAATCAAAGTTGGCGCAGGCCGTTGCCGGTTCGCCGAGGCCGATACCGACGCCGGTGACCAGCTCATCGACGAGAACGTCGCCGTCGGAATTGCAGTCCCCGACGCAGATGAAGGCGTGGGCAGGGGAAGCGGCGATGGCAGACAGCAGTAGAATGCTCCAGAGCAACGGATGTGAAGCGAGGTTCTCGAGGCGCTGCATGACGGTGGGCCATAGCACAGCCACGGAAACGGCCGAAACCGGCTGGTCTGCCAGTAGCTGCGCGCAACTCACTGAGATGAAAAAGGGGCAGGAGAGTTCATCTCCCGCCCCTTTTTTTCGACCGCAGCGGTCGTCTCAGTCCGCCATCTTCGTCAAGTGAGACAGCGTGAAGTAGTCCTCGGGGTAGGCGAGCTCAATGAACTGTGAGTTGTAGCGGCCCGCCAGGCAGGCGCGGTTGGTCTTGTCATTCACGCCGACCACCATGTTCGGCGTGACGACAGTGAAATTCTTCTCGCTGTTCTTCGAGAAATGGTAGGCGCACATCGCATTGTAGAAGTACTCGCCGGCGCGGTTGTGCACCAGCTTCCACCAGATGCGGTACATGTCCTTGTCCATGTACATCAGCACTTTGCCGAAGTTGTAGTACGGGTCTTCCGACTGTCCCTCGATGATCCAAACCGGGCGCGGCACCATCTTTAGGTTTTCGACGACGAGCCACGGGGCGCCCTTGGCTCCCGGCGTTTCGAACGCTCCCTTGAAGTACGGAATGTCGACTTCCCAGCGGCTATCGCTCACCTTCTTCTGGACCAGCGGCTCGGGGCTGAGGATCGGCGCCAGGATGGTGCCCTCACCGACCAGCTTCCAGCGATAGTATTCGACTTTGCCGCCGTAGCAGTTGAGGTCGTCGGCGAAGATGTCGAGGCCGGCCACAGGATCCGATCGCGTCGCTGCATTGACGCGACGGACGCGGCGTGTCGACGGCACGAAGAACCAGGCCTTGTCTTGTGACGTCCAATCGTTGATGCGTTTGGTCAAACCGCCGACGCCGTCGACGTCTTGCGGCTCGAGCACGTTCGACAAGGCGACGGAGCGCAGGTTCTCCGGATTGTCGATCGGACCGGCGGAGCGGCCGAGATAAGCGTTGAGATGCAAGAACGTCTTGATGCGCTTGAACTCTCCGCTGGCATCCACGCCGTTGAGCGTGAACGTCGCGCCCTGTCCGTTGCCCATCAGATTGGCCGCCTCGAAGTTCCAGGCCATCTTGCAAGCGGCGAGAGGTTCTTTGGGGTCGACCTTTGGAAACGGGTAGCCGAAGTAGAACGTCGGCATTTGCCCGGTGCTGACATCCTTCAAGCCGCATGTCGCCGGGTCGACGTCGTACTTGCCGGCGTTGGCTTCGCTCGCATCCCAGAAACTCTTTGCGTAGAGCGTCTTGAACTTGTCGGGGTCGACGGGGACGATGTTGTAGTAGTACTCGCCGGCTTTGACGCGTTTGAGCACGACTTCGGGGAGCAGGTCTTTCGCCAGATCGGCGTTATTGCTGTCGAGCGTCCAGGGTTTCTGCTGCGCGGTTGCGTCTTGCGCCGAGACCGAGGATGCGGATGTCAGAGTACACAGGATTGCGAGGCCCCAACGTGCGAGGCAATGCCTATTTCGGTTCATTCAAGTGCCTCCTTGTGCGAGTTCGAACAGACGCATTCTAAACAATACTGCTGTCCGGTTTCCAGCCCGGTGCGTGATAGAGACCGTTGCTTCATTGAAAAAAAGAGGGGCGGGAAACAGTCTCCCGCCCCTTGGTGATTCCCTCGGATGACCCCAGGCTCAGTCGGACATGCGGCTCAGGTGAGACAGTGTGAAGTAGTCCTCGGGATACTGGGTTTCGATGAATTGGGCGCTGTAGCGGCCGGCAAGGCAAGCGCGGTTGGTCTTGTCGTTCACGCCGACGACCATGTTCGGTGTGACCGTGCTGAAGGTGCCGTCGGCGCTGACCGACCAGTGATAGGCGCACATGGCGTTGTAGAAGTACTCGCCGGCGCGGTTGTGCACCAGTTTCCACCAGATACGGTACATGTCCTTGTCCATGTACATGATGACTTTGCCGAAGTTGTAGTATGGATCCTCGGACTGGCCCTCGACGATCCATACCGGGCGCGGGATCATCTTCAGGTTTTCGACCACGAGCCAGGGAGCGCCTTTGGCGCCAGGCGTTTCGTACGCCCCTTTGAAGTACGGGATCTCGACTTCGGAGCGGGTGTCGTTGACCTTTTTCTGCGGCAGCGGATCGGGGCTGAGAACCGGCGCCAGGACAGTGCCTTCGCCGATCAGTTTCCAGTGGTAGTACTCGACCTTGCCGCCGTAGCAGTTGAGATCGTCGGCGAAGATATCGAGGCCGGCGACCGGGTCGGAGCGCGTCGCCGCGTTGACGCGGCGCACGCGGCGCGTCGACGGCACGAAGAACCAGGCCTTGTCCTGTGATGTCCAGTCATTGATACGCTTGGTCAGACCGCCGACGCCGTCGACGTCCTGCGGCTCGAGCACGTTGGATAGAGCGACGGAACGCAGGGTCTCGGGATTCTCGATCGGGCCGGCCGAACGGCCGAGATACGAGTTCAGGTGGAGGAACAGCTTGATGCGCTTGAACTCGCCGGTGCTATCGATGCCGTTCAGGGTAAACGTGGCGCCCTGGCCGTTCCCCATCTGATTGGCAGATTCGAAGTTCCACGCCATCTTGCACGCCGCCATCGGCTCCTTGGGGTCGATCTTGGGAAACGGATATCCATAGTAGAAGTCAGGCATCTTGCCGGTCGCGACGTCCTTCAGTCCACAGGTTTCAGGATCCACGTCGTACTTACCGGCATTGGCTTCGCTGGCTTCCCAAAATTTCTTTGAGTAGTTCTGCTTCAACTTTTCTGGATCGACCGGCACGACCTTGTACCAGTACTCGCCGTTCTTGACGCGATTGAGGACGGCCTCGGGTAGGAGATCCTTGCCGAGCTGCCAATTGTTACTGTCGAGCACCCAGGGTTTGTTGTCCGCTTCTCCACCCTGGCCGTAGGCGGAGCCGCCGAAGAGTCCGATGGCGGCGGCGAGCAGCACAATCGATCGAACTCGGACTGGTGTTCGTGAGCTCATGAAAAACCTCCTGTTATGTTCCTTTGTCTCACTGGTCCTCCAATGAGAGAGCAATTGCAAGATCCCAGCCCTTCTAACTTCCGGCCCTGGCCGTTGGTTCCGTCGCCGGCTAGGTGCGCTAGTAGTTGTGCTTGAGCGGGGTGATGGTTTCTCCATCCAGGGCGATGACCATCCCGCGAGCACCCACCACAAACCCGCGGCCGTCGGGCAACAAGCTGACACCCCTCAACCAACCGCTGCGCAGTTTCACAGGGACGTCCATCAGCTTCCAACTTGCTCCCGCATCGACGCTGTGCAGCAGCAGCCCGCTGTTCCCAACGGCCCAGCCGTTGTTGCCGCGAACCGCCACGTCGTAGAGCGCGAGTGTGAAACCCTTCGGTGATTCAAGTGGTTGTTTCGTCCAAGTTATACCGCCGTCAGTGGTAGCGAGCAAGGTTTCTTCGAGACCGACCGCCCAACCATGTTGGGCGTCCGCGAAGTAGATTCCGAACAAGCTGGTCTCCACCGGGCTCACCTGCGACGTGAATGTCAACCCACCGTCCGTTGAGCTCAGAATGACTCCGAATTCACCGGCTACCCATACGTGGTCAGGATCGCCGAAGCTGACACCGTAAATCACGACGTCACCCGGCTGAACGATGTCGGTTATGTCGGCGGGCAAGCGGGTGTCTTGAGGCAGTTTCACCTCCGACCACGTCTTGCCGCCGTCGTCGGTGCGGCGAAGAGTGCCAAAGTCACCGACGGCCATGCCTCTTTCTGGAGTGACGAAGGCGATTTCCAGGAACTGTCGGGTCGTTCCACTCTGCTGCATGGTCCAGGTGTTGCCGGCGTCGGTGGAACGCGCAATCTGGCCCATCTGCCCGGCGACCCACAAATGATCGCGGTCGAGGCAGGTGATCGCGACAAACGGCTTCTGCGTACCCGCGTCTTGCCGTTCCCAGTTCTTTGCGCCGTCAGTGGTGTGGAAGATGCGAGCCAGGTCCCCAACGGCCCACCCTTCCGTCTCGCTGACGAAACAAGTTGCGTAGAGACTCTGCCGAATCTCTTCTGCGGAATCTCGCTCGGCTGCCCATGCTGTCGATCCTGCTCCCCATACGACAGCCAGACTGAGGAACCATCGGAGACGCCTACCCACGCGCACGTCTCGGCCGAGCGTGCCCTCGCTGCTGAGCATGACTACACCGTTACCTTTCCCGAGATGCGGCCAAGCCGCTGCGGTGTCGGCTTCACTAGATGACGTACTCCAGACGGAACTGGATGTTGTCGCGATCTCGCAACAGACTCACGCCGCTTCCACCCTTTAAGGTGTGGGCGTCGAGGATGCTGTAGTCGACAGTGAAGCGGAACGGGTCGCGCACCAGCGTGACCGACGGCTGATACACGAACGATCCACCCCAATCATAGAAGAAGATGAATCCGGGGTTGACCTTGCCGCTCATGTACGACGTCGAGATGAAGAAGGTGTGCAGGAACTGGTCGGTGGGCTGCTTGATGAAGTTCGGCTCGACGGCGCCGAAGCCGCGTAGGGCGGCGGTGTCGACGAACACCTCGTTCTGTGGGACGGGCAGGATTTCACCGTCCAGCGGGAAGCGCCCCGGAATCGGGGTCCGGCTGACGACGTCAAACAGGTGCTTGTAGAAAAATTGCGTCGAGATGAAGAAGGTCTGCTGCGGATTGAGTGGTCGGATGAACTGGTTGATGTCGAAGCCGATCACGTAGTTGAACGAATCCCCGGTTCGGCGTCCACCGGTTGGGTTGTTGCCCGGTCCGAAGGTGGCGGCGCGCTTGGTCCGGCAGTCGGCGATGTTGCACTCCTGGCCGTTGAAATAGAAGCCAAAGATGAACGGGTCGATGTTGGCCTGCGAGAAACGTGGCTCATCGTTGAAGAACGCCAGCTCGGAACGGACGACGGTGTAGAGGGAGGGCAAGGCAAAGGTCGTGCTCCCACCGGTAATCTGGACGCGTGGTGCGGTCTGGAGGGCTTGTGCCGAATAGTAGGGGGTCTCGTTTGGGAAGTTGGGAACGAACAGGTACGGCGAGCCGGGAAAGCCCGCGAGACCCGGGTTGACTGGGTCGGTTGGGAAATTCGGTCGAATCAGGATCTGTAGGCCGGGGGTATCAAAATACGTATAGTAGTGGGCGATACTGAAGGTTGCGTCCGAGACGTTGAACACGAAACGACCGCCGCCGCGCATTTCTCTGAAGTTCTGCGCCGGGGCATCCTGCAACGACTGGGTGGTTGCACTGGGGGCTCCCAGATTGGGGAACGTCCAGGGGCTACCGGCGGGTGTCCCGGGGATGAATCCCACCTGCTTGTCGATGGCCCCATAGAGCTCGAGAAAGGACTCGTTGAGCGGGCCAAGGTTCCCCGTAAAGTATTGCAGACGCAGCATGTCCAGTGGTACGCGGCGCTCGTCGAGAGAGATCAGGAAGCCGCCGAAGCTGGAGTCCAGCGGGTTGATGTTATCCAGCAAGCGAAAGCCGTCCGTCTCACCCCACGACAGAATCTGGCGGCCGAAACGGAAGAAGAGAGGGCCTTTCCAGAAAAACGGAACGGTCCCTTCGACGTATGCCTGAAAGAGTCGTTCGCGATCCGTCGTCAGATCGCGGAGGTTGGCACGCGCAATGCCGACGTCAACGCGCGCGCCGGTTGCGGGGTTGGCGAAGGCCGAGTCACCATTAATGATGTACTCGTCGTTGGTGCTGTACTCACGTGGACCCCAGTTGGTGATCATGTCGGCCTCACCCCGGAAGGTGAGGTGGTACTTGAGACCGCCGATCTTAAACGGCAAGAGGTTGATGAGGGCTAGGGGACCGACGCCTTCTTTCACGAGGCGACTCACGTCATGATCAAGCTCAGCTTCGACGAAGTAGCGGTTTTGCCGAAGATGGCCGCTGGCAGAATTGGGGAAGGTGCGACTGCGAATGAAGTCAACGGTACCGGGTGTATATGATCCAGTTTGGTCGGTCTGATTCGTGCCGATACGCGCGTTCACATAGGTGCGCACGCCGAGCTTGATGTCACCTTCCTTGTCGAGCGGCACCGCGCCGCACGGAATGCGCCACAACACCAGACACGCAGCCGCCACGCCCCAGACGGCCCATACCCTTAGCCCAGATCGATCCATCGGGACCCTCCTCTTGCGTTCCGCTCCCCCCGAAGGGTGCATATGAGACTGGTTTGTGCTCGCGTTCCCTTATGCGAGGCTTGCTCCCCTTGTCAAGCCAATTCTAGGGCACTTTGCGTGGCGCATCGCCGACTTTTGCCTTGGCGCGCGTACGCCGCTTCGATTGTGGCTTTCGTCGTCTCCTCAACGATGATGGCAACGCCCGTATCGGCGTTCCGCGCCAGTCGCTTTGGCGATGTCGTCACCGTCGAAGGCGCGAAGCTCGAACGCCTTCACGGCTACCCAATCGCACGCTTGGCAGTCCTCACCTGTCGACCTGCCGCGTGCGCACCGATCGCATTCCAGATCGACGAGCGCGACCCGAATGGCCGGTGGGTGCTCGACCAAGGACCGCAACCGAACCATGACGAGCCCGCCGGCGAGTTCGACGCCAGCGATCTCCTCCTGTTCATGGCCAGCGATACGGGTCACCAGGCGAACGCGCGGCAGATGCCGCGCGACATGTTGGTCGTAGAGGAAATCGCGGTGACGGATCCGTCCGACGGCTCGACGCAATGGGCCTATGTGGCCGCATTTGCTCACGCCGCGCCTCGGAGCACCCGGACGTACGTTGCCTACGACCCGTCGGCAGACCGCATACGCGGGGCGCGTGTCGCGCTCGGCTTCAATGGAGGGATTCCCGACTATCTGGCAGTCGCCAATCAAAACGGTGCCGACGCAGCGAATCTTCTCGACCGTTTCAAGGTGCGCGCCGGCGCGACGTTTCTCTTTGGATTGGTCCGCTTTTCCCGTGATGAAAGCGACCTGACGACGGAGTTTGTCGCGTGGCGGGCGGGGCCGATCCGTGTCATTCGGAGCCAACGCCAGTGGGTGCGTCTCGGCTGGGGTATCCGCTCGCCGACCTTTGGATCCTACACTTACTTCTACCGCGACTTTGCTGAGCTCCCGGTGGGTTTGCGCCTCAATTTTCCGCCGACTTACTTCTTCGGCGACATCATCATCCGTGTGGTCGTTGACTTCCGTGATCTAACTGGGTGGAGACTCGTCGTCCCCAGCCGTGCCGAGCCGATCCCGATTGATGGCACCATGACGCCGGAGAAGGCATTGCTCAACGATTTGTCGGATACATGGTTCGCGCTGATCGGGCCGGAGATCGCACTTGTGCAATCGATGGATCTCGGCCCGACCCTCTCGAGCGTTCGGCATCGCCTGCTCTTTGAAGAAGACCGCTCGCGATCAGACCCGCCCGAAGCCGTACCGGGTACTCAACCGGGAATCGGGTACCGGTTGGACAGATGGGAGGCGGTTGGTGCCGGCGCGCACGTACTCGCGGCTGCGAGCTACGCACTCCCGCAGGCGCTTGACGCCCGCGTCTTCATGGAATCCCGCAGTCGCTCCCTGGTGACGGCTGTGACCCGCCAGGATTTACGGCAACCCGCCCGCTAGAGCCACACCGTCACGGACACACCATCGTAACCGGTGTACGCGTCGGCTGCGGCGGGGTTGTCCGTGGAGTCGGTGTCGGGAACTGGCCGCTGTCGTCGTAGGTGCCACAAATGCACCCCTGGACATTGCAAAGCCCGCCGGCGACGGGGGTGCCCCCGGGGGTGGGCGTGAGGAAACAATAGCTCAGACAGTTCAGATCATTGGCTTGCGTCGTGCATGCCCGCTCGTTCGTGACGATGATCTCCGTGCTGCACTCGACCGGTTCGTTCACGTCGTCTCCGCAGCCCTGGAAGGACACCAAGAGCGCCATTGCGATCATGCAGACTGCAAGGCCTCGCCACCAATCCGCCGCGACACCGTTACGCATGCTGAGCATCTCGCCACCCACCCTTTTTGGTTGTCGATTTTGACGGGCAGCTACCATGAACCGCGCTTTGAAGTCAATCGAAAAGTCAGCAGCGTCCATCGTTTTCCGAGCCCGGTGCGCGGGAAAGTGCCGTCCGCGAATCAGTCAGTGAGGTGGCTCGATCCAGCGCGCGTGTCGGAGCGATCGTGGCTCAGCGGCGAGATTGATGGTCGCGTCGACTAGCGGTCGGCGCGGCGCGCCATTGAGGGAACACAACCACTGAACGTGTATCTCGGGATCAGCGACGCCTTCGCTACGGAGCCGGTCCCGGTGATGGTGGACGTACTGCAAGAGAATGTCCGGAAAGGTATGGAGCTTGGCGAGTTGGCGCGGAGTCAGATCTTGTGATGGGTCGATCATCCAGATTCGACCCGTCGCCGGGTTGGTCGCGGTGATCGTGACCTCGGATTGCTTGTTGCGCAGCATCATGCGCCACGAGAATCGATGTCCCTCCTCGCTCCACGCCACGGGACCTGGGTACAGCAAGTGCCGCAGGGGAATCAGCACTTGCGCCAATACATATGCATGGACGAACAGTACCGTCGCCCATCGCCACGTGGTCGTATGTACCGCTGTAGCCGGCGAAGCAATCTGGCGTGGCGGTTGCCACGGCTCGCGCCACCAACGTCGCGGCCAGTCGGGCGCCTGAAAGATCAGGATGGCTCCGATCATTAGATAGGAGAAGATGCCGATACGCAGAAATGCCGCATTGAGGAGATGAAAAACCAAGGCCACCCCGAAGCCGAGGCGAAACGTGCGTGGCGTACACAGCAGCGCGGGGATCGCGAAGTCGACCACGATGCCGCCGTAGGCGATCACGTAGGCGACCAGCGCAGCCGGGATATAGGGGCCCAGAAGCGGCCACGTCACCAGCCGTTCGGTGAGGACCGAACGCATGGGCTCGCCCTGCAGCCAATCGGCATTGAGCTTCGCGATTCCACCGTAGAAATAGACGAGGACCAACTGATAGCGCAGCAACCACACTGTCCAGCGTGGCACAGTGGCGGGCACCTCCGGATGACGCCAGTGAGCGAGCGAGTACGCCCGCTCGGCGGGCATCAACGTGAGCAGGAACGCCAACAAGGCGATGAGATAGTGATGGTTCATGTACACCGACTGCTCGAGCAGGAACACGTACGTATAGGCGACGAACAGCAGTGCGCTGGCTACGCGATACCAACAACCCGCTGCCACAAGGAGGGCGAGCAGGCTCATGATCCAGAAATGAACGTGCATCCAACGCCCGGGCCAAGGATGCACGAAGTCGAAGTACAGGTAGGTGAAGTGGATGGTCGGGCTGACGTAGATGGCCTCGACCCACCCCTTCGCGAGGTACAACCAACTTTCCACCGCCACCGCCATCCCAAAGACGATCCGGAAGACTCCGAGAGAGGCGGCGTCCACCGGAGTGAACAACGCCGCCAACCATCGTTGCAGAGCGGGGAGACTCACACACCTCCGCCTACCTTCGGTTGATGCAGCTGTCTAGCAGTTCGTTGAGAAACCGATGGAACCCAGAACCCAGATCACAGAACACAGACGAAAGCGTTTGATTTTCGCAGGTCCACGTCTGTGTTCCGTGCTCAGGGCGTTTTTCAACAGGCTGTCAGGGCGTGTCGAGCACCGTGAGAGACAGTCCTTTGAAAGCTTGTTCGCCGCTACCGAAGTCGATCACTCCCACCGTAAAACCAAAGGTGCCCGCCGAAGTCGGTACACCACTCAACTGGCCATCGACGTTGAGGCCGATTCCCGGAGGCAAGTTGCCCTGACCGAGGAACCAGTCGTCGCCACCGCAGTCCGAGTCCAATGGAAAACTGTAGAACACGCCGACAATGGCGTCGGGTAGCGCGGTTGTCGTGATCTCGGTGCTGCAGTCGGAACAGCCACTCACTGGCGCGATGATGAGCAGCGCCACGCTCAGCGCTATGGCAAGCGCCGGTACGGCACGTTTCAGCCAAGTCACAGCTACGTCTCTCAGCGTCTTGAAGACCTCACCGGGTCTCGAAGACTGTCCTCGCAATCGTGCGCCCTCGACCCTTACGGTTCCTCACAGTCGCCTTCGAGGGATGCAATCCACTCACTGATGACCCCCACACCTTCCGCGTGGACCCGTCGGCGTCCAAGCTCCGGCATCGCGATACCTGGTTCCGTGGACCCCATGCGGAAGACGAGGATCGACTGCGCGGGTTGACCCGGTGCGATCCCAAACATGCGACCCCCAGTTCCCCGTCCCGCCGCCACGGGCGACTTACAAATGCCGAGGTGCGTTGGGTCGGTCTCGTGCACGGTCAGGTACAATCCCGTCGTACGCGCTGGACCACTGGCGTTGTGACAGTTGCCGCAGTTGACATCGAGGTAGGTACGAGCTCGCTGCTCGAGGCTGCCACTCTGTGGATCGTCAAAGACGGCAGCTCGCGGCGCCTCGACAGGGGCGGGCGCGCCGCCGAGCAGGCCCTTGCGTGTCCAGTAGGCCAGCTGGTTCTCTGTGCCCTCCGCGTACGGGTAGTCCTTGTTGAGATTACGCGCCTTGACTCCAAGGAGACCCATGATGCCACCGTGCTCATCGTGGCAGCCTTTGCATTGGTTGGCGTTGGGGACATTGTAGGGAAACGTTCCGACTTCCCCATCCGTTTGCACCCCGCTCACCGTGAGCGGCGCCCCCAATACCCGCAAGCGCGCATCGGTGCGGGCGTCGTTCCAGACGTACGGCAGACCAACCCATCCATGCGCACGTCGCACCAGCAGGCGTGTCTCGATCAAATCGGCCCCGAGCGACGGGTCGCGGAGATCGACAGGGTAGGCGAAACTTTTGATGACGACTGTGCCCACGGGAAAGTCGAAGCTTTCCGTCGCGTCGTAAGTGGCATGCCGTTCGGGCGGGACCCAAATGAAGCGATGCTTGACCGTATAGTCTGAGAAAAGCTGCGTGTTGAGATCGTACGGGATGACGCCATCGTTGGGCTGTTGCTCCGCCTCGTCTCCGACGAAGAAGCGGTAGCTCGAGAGAAGGTCGCAGGGATTGTCGGCGGGGTCGAAGTTGACCCCGGTACCGGCGGGAATGCGGCAGCGTGTCTCCGAAGAGCCGATCGGTGGCCTCGGTGTGGCGGGCGCAGCGTTCGGCGTCGGCCGTGGCGGTGGCGGCTCATCTGCACCGGGAACGACCACGGCAGAGAGCGCCGGCTGGGCACAGTTGAACGGGCCGACATCGAGACTCGCGAACGACGCACCGTGCGGGACATCGATGTTGATGAAGGTCACCGCTGCTTCTTGAATGCACGTTCGCAGGCGAGCCGGGAGGGCGCCGTCGACGTACTTCCGCTCGTTGACGTAGCCGTCGAAGATGATGTTGGGCAACGGACCGCCGCCGACGAGGTCTCCGACAATTTCGGCCGTCGACGGTTCCGGATCCTGCCCCCCACCCTCGAAGCGGTTCCCGTGAATCCAAAGACCCTCGGAATAGTGATCGTATTCGCGGTCGTTCGTCCGGAACCCACCGATGAGCTGCGCGGTCTTGTAGCTGATCAGCAGAACGTGTGTCGTGCCATTGTCGCGAAAGGTGTTGTCCGTGACCTCGACATCGTCGTTCGCCAGGATCATCAGGCCCGTGCCCTTTGGTACGGCGCTGACAGTCGTGCCCGGCGGCGCGAAATTTTCGGTATTGTTCGTGATGACACGGTTGCCGTAGACGCGGGTGCGGCGGCCATCTGTGAACGGCAGGCCAGGCAGGTTGAAGACGAGAATGCCACCGGTGTTGTGAGTCGCGAGGTTGTCGAAGACATCAGCGTCGGTCGAATTCTCGATCTCGATACCGGCAACATTGTACTCGGCAGTGTTGCCGCGCACGATGATGTTGTCGCACTGGCCCACGTAAATGCCGGCGTCCGACGCACCACGCACAACTGAGCCCTCGATGAGCACGTTCCGGCATTCGATTGGATAGAACCCATACGAGCCGTTGGACGTCGCCGGTCCGCCGGTCCACTCGGCGCGTACGCGCCGGATCACCAACCCATCGCATCCGAGGATCTTCAAGATGTCCCCGGGCGCGTCCTCGAGCCCCAGGTCCTCGATGGTGAAGCCGTTCGCGGTGACCAACAATCCTTCCGCGCCGGTCGTCTGCTGACGAAAGGAGAGGATGGTCTTGTCCATACCCTCGCCGCGCAGGGTGACATCATCGACGTCGAGCGACAGTTGGCCGGTGAGATGATACGTGCCGGCGCGTAAGGTGATCACATCGCCGGGCCGCGCGTCGATCAACGCCAATTGCAGGGTCTCTTGGTCATTGTCGCCGGGGCCGATCTCGATGCAGCGACCCGCACATGCCGAACCGCCCGACTCGTCAGGTGGCGCCGGAGCATCGCTGCCTCCACAGGACGCAATGGCCACCGCCAGCAAGAGCATGCCCCAACCCTGAATGATCCGGCGTAGAGATCGTCGAGTCAGCTTCATGGTTTTCAAGTTCGGTCCTTTGTATCGTTCTAGGGAACGGTCACCTGGTAATGCAAGCCGGTCAACGCGTCGCGTACGAGACACCTTGGGACTGTTGTGATACTGTCGCCGGCGATCGGGGATCGGTATGAGACGGACGATTACGGCTCTTGTTGGTTTGTTACTGTTGAGCTCGCCGCTGTTGGCGCAACCGCTGCAATGCCCGGGAGGGATCGTGGATGTCGGCGACACGAAGGAGGAGGTGGCGGCGCGCTGCGGCCCCCCGACCAGCGTACAGCAGTGGGATCAGGTGCAGACCCAAGAGATGGAGTTTGCAGACGGCGGATTCGCCGAGCCCGAAGTCGCCTACCCCGAGATCGAATGGATCTACAACTACGGTCCGACGCGCTTCACCAGCATTGTGCGCTTCGAGGGCGACCGAGTGAGAAACATCGTCGAAGGCGCCTTCGGCTATTGATCACGATTGCTGCAGTTGACCATCGGATGTTTTCGACTCCCGGTTGACCGCCGAGACCGTCGAGCCTTGACTGTCGACTGTGAACTATCGACAGTCGACTCTCCATGTATGACTGATGAGGGGAAGAGCAAATGAGTCAGTTCACGTTTGAGGTCCGCAACGGTCTCGGCAGGGTGACCTTCGATTCCGGGGCCATGAATACGCTGTCGGCCGCGGCGATCACCGACCTGAAAGCCGTGCTGGCCGAGGTGCGCACGGCACACGCTAAGACGCCGATGAAAGGCGTCATCCTCAAAGGGAACAAGCACGGCTTGGGTGCCGGCGCCAATATCAACGAGTTGATGGCGGGAACGCGCGCCCAGCTCGAGGCGCTGATCGACGAGGGGAACGCTCAACTCTTGGCCATCGAAGAGTTTCCAGTCCCGTGGGTGGTGCTCCTCGACGGGATTGCGCTGGGTGGCATCTTCGAGCTGGCACTAGCGTGTCGCGCCATCGTGGCGACCGACAAGTCGATGGTCGGCTTTCCAGAGATTCGTCTCAATATCTTTCCAGGCCTGGGCGGCACGCAACGTCTGCCGCGCCGCTGCGGATTGATCAATGCCACGGACCCGATCAACGGTGACGCGGCGGTCACCGCGATCCTGCAGGGCAAGAACTTCCCTGCAGGCAAGGCGGCCGAGCTCCGCATGATCGACGCCGTCATTCCCGCCGGCGAGAACCCAGAAGCGTTCGCCGAGCGCTTCCTGACGGAATCGGTCCCGAAGCTCGACCGAACGCTACCTGCCGATCTGACGAATGCCGAGGGACTGCGGCCGATGGTATTGCCGATGATCGAGCGCGCCACCATGGGACGGCCCCATCCGCGCGCTCCCTACGTCGCACTCGACGTCATGGTGCGCGGTGCCACGCTGCCGCTGCGCGACGCCATGAAGATCGAGCGCGATGCCTTCATTGAAGTGGCCAACTCCTTTGAAGGCAAGGCCGGCATGCGCTTCTTTTTCACCATGCAGAAGGTGCAACGTTTGGCCAAGAATTTCCCCGGTACGGCGAGACCCATCGCCAAGGTCGGAATCGATGGGATCGACGGGTACATGGGGAATGCCATCGGCTGGCTGGCTCTGGAAGCTGGGTACCAGGTCGTGGGTCACGTGCCGCTGGCGCAATTTGTGGCGTCAGTACCCGACAAGCTCAAGGCAAAGTACGGGCGGGCGCTGAAGAAGGGCAGTCTGAGCGCCGCACAGGTCGATGCGAAGGTTGGATCGGTGCAGGTGACGGCCAACATCGACGACCTCTTCGATTGCGACCTGGTGGTCGAAGCGCGCATGGAGAACCGCGAGATCAAGGCGGCTTTCTACCGTGCCTTGGGAGCCGGCATGAAGAAGGAAGGTCTCGTGGCCTCGAACTCGAGCTCGATGGGGCCCGGCCTACTGGGCGCGTATTTTCGAGAAGGCGGCGGCAACTTGGAGAACTCGCTCAACCTGCACTTCTTCAGCCCCGCTGAGCACCCGTCGATGCAGCTTGTCGAAGTCATCCGCGGCGCCGCCACGTCTGACCATGCCGTCGCAACGGCACACGCCTTCGTACGCCAGATCGGCAAGACGCCGGTGATTCTGCGGGATGGCTCGCCCGGATTCCTGGTGAACGCGGGGCTAGCAGCCTACTTCCAAGCTGCCGACGAGCTCTATCGCGAAGGTACGCCGATCGACGTGATCGACGCCGCTATCCGTGCCGAGGTGTTGCCGATGGGACCGTTCGAGCTCGGTGATCAGGCCGGGCTCGACATCGCCGCAGGCATGTTCGACACCATGGCCGCCGAGGCGCCACCCAAGGTCGAGCCGTTGGTGTGGAAGATGCGCGAGCTCAAGCGCTTCGGTGTGAAGACAGGTGCCGGCTTCTACGAGTACCAGGACGGCAAGAAGCAGGGTGAGTGGCCAGGCTTGGCTTCCCTGGCACCGAACCGTGGTACGCGCGTGGCCACCGCCGATGAGATCGTCGAGCGCTGCATGCGGGCACTGTATCGTACTGCCCGGACCCTCTGCGACCGCCAGATCGTGGCCTCCGAAGAGGAATGCGATCTGGCGTTCGTCTTGGGCATCGGGTTCGCCATGTACCTCGGCGGCCCGATCTTCTACGGCCAGCAGCGCGGCTGGTAGAGACAAGGTGTTAGGGTGTTAGCTGTTACGCTGTTAGGACAGACTGATCCCTAACAGCTAACACCTTGACCCCCTAACAACCTGTCTTGAGTGGCATGCAGAGGGGGAACTGCTAGTCTAGAGCGCGATGCCACGACGCGCCGTTGCTGCATCGTTTACCTATCGGTGGACGCGTGCCGGCCAGTACGCCCTCATCCTGATGCTGTTGGCGTACGCGTTGTCGTGGGTGCCCACCGACTCGCGGCGGGCTCTCATCTCTCTGGCGGTCATTGCCGTTGCATTCCTCCCTTTCGCGTATGCGCGGCTGCGGACGCAGCGTATCGTCGAGTCCCTCCTTTCCCATAGCGTCCGCGGGCGCTGGATTGTCGCACTCTATACGGCCGCAGCGACAGTCGGTGACTCGGTTATGCTGGCGCAGGTGCTGGCGGCACGCTCGCGATTCGCGCCGGACGTTCTCGAAGGGCCCGGCGTGATGTGGGTGGGTCCGGTCTGGTTCAGTGCGTACGCCCTGTTGCTGTTGGGCATGGGCGTATTGGGTTTGGGCCGCCTACCAGTGCGCGCGTCGCGGGCGGTGTTGCGGACCCGCCGCGTCTCCCGCCCGCAATCGGCCGATGACCTGATGGTCGACCGCCGGACGTTCATCCAACAGGCGGGTCTGGTCGGTGTGGGCACGCCGTTCATCGTGTCCCTCACCGGCGTGAAGCTGTCGTACGATTTCCGCGTGCAAGAGCATCAGGTCGCGTTGCCCAACTGGCCACGCGCCTTCGACGGTCTGCGCGTTGCACATTTGTCGGACATTCACGTCGGCGGCGCCATGAACCGCACGCGGCTGTTGCACGTTGCGGCGCTCACCAACGCCTCCAAGCCCGATCTGGTCGTGCACACAGGGGACTTCTTGACCCATCGGAGCGGTGACTTCGACGAACCGCTATACGAAGCGCTGGCGCGCGTACGGGCGCAGTACGGTCAATGGGCCTGTCTCGGCAATCATGACTACGATGACGTGTCCCGTTTGACGCAACGCCTCGGTGATGCTGGGGTGACGACACTGCGCGGGCGACTGACGACGTTGACGGTTGCTGGGCAATCGCTCGAGCTCGGCGGCATCGATTTTCTCTTCGACCGCAACGGACAGCGTGCCCATTACGCCGACGTCGTCTCCGGCTGGACGCCGCGCGACGGCGCGCCGCGCCTCGTCCTCAATCACGATCCACGCGGGTTTGCGAGCTTGCCAGAAGCGTGCGCCGATCTGGTGTGCTCGGGTCACACGCACGGCGGACATATTGGCGTGCAGCTCGGCCCCGGGCACGCGCTCACCGTC
>Ga0187892_10004416_pt1 | contig 23616 bp, 17 predicted proteins | sample MA1701073metaG_FD_139345 | JGI IMG/M metagenome (GOLD analysis project Ga0187892, IMG submission 139345) | Bio-ooze microbial communities from a basaltic lava cave in the Kipuka Kanohina Cave System on the Island of Hawaii, USA - MA170107-3 metaG ... | reverse complement strand
GGGGGGCCCGTGCCGGCCCCCCCACACCCCCCCGGCACGTACCGCGCTCCAGGCGGGCAATTCGATAACGAACTTGTAACACACGGTACTAAGGAAGCTCGGCCGCTTGAACCTTGCGCCTCCTGGGAGGGGGCTGGTTTAATAGGCACCAATCTCGGGGTGGGGTCGACGGAGGGTTCGAGCTCTCCCGCCCTTCCACACCGAGGATTTCGCGAGGCGCCGCGAGTTTGCGGCGGCCCGCGTCGTTGGGTCCAAAGCGAGGTCACTATGTTCAACCGCTTCTACTTCGGTGTCGTTGCCTCGGCATTCCTACTCTTCGCCGCGCATCCGGCGCCTGCCGGAACGGCCGCCTGGGAGTTCAACTTCGATCTGTCATCCTCCACCGGCCAGGCGCCCCTTGTCTCGGTGGGATACCCCGGCGTCGGCGGAGGTCCCTCGGTCACGTTCGAGGGTAACGACATCGGCGGGGTCACCGCCATTGTGGCGCGCCTTTCGAAGGGAACCGCCCTCGCCGTCCTGCACGGGTTTCCGAAGAACGGCGGCGGCTCCTATCTGAATCAGTACACGATCATCATGGATGTCCAGTTCCCGGCGATCGGCGACTGGATCTCTCTCTACCAGACGAACGAAGCCTACGACGACGCTATGGGCCGGTATGACCTTTCGGACTCCAACGACGGCGATTGGTTCATCGACACGAACGGCGGAATCGGGACGCAGGGCGTCTACGGCGGAACGCTGGAGGCGGAAACGTGGTACCGCATGGCGCTCGTGGTCGACCTCACCCAGGGCAGCTTCACGAGCTACATCGACGGAGTCCAGGTCCAGCAGATCCTCGGGCAGGGCCTCGATGGCCGCTACGCGCTCTACACGAACGACGATCCGGACCCCTACGACTGGTTCTTCCTCTTTGCCGACGAGACCGCCGGCGCCGTCGAGATGGGCGAGGTCGTCATCAACAGCTTCCATTTCCTCGACCGTGCTCTCGCAGCCGGCGAAATCGCCGAACTCGGCGGGCCCGACGCCGACGGCATCGGCAGCCCCCCGCCGGTTCACGCCCCCGCGCTGGGCGCGCTCGGCTTTGCGTCGCTCGCCGCGGGGTCCCTCGCGGCCGGGATCGTCGCTTTGAGGAGAAGGGCGAACGAGCCGACTTGAGCAGTGCCGATCCCTCGAGTTTCATCCTTCTCCGGTGAACTTGGTTTCTTCTAGCGCTTCTCGCGAGGCGCTCCCGTGATGAGCCGGGCGCTCCGGTTGCGCGTCCAGTAGTTCCAGGCCCATTGGGTCAGGACCAGGATCCGGTTCTCGAAGTCGACGAGATAGAGGAGATGGATGAAGAGCCAGAGGATCCAGGCGAAGAATCCGCCGAAGCGGAGCTTTCCGAGGTCCGCGACGGCGCGCGAGCGGCCGATGGTGGCGAGGTTGCCGCGGTTCCTGTAGCGGAAGCGGAGCGGCCGCGTGTCCCCTTCGAGCCGCCGCAGGATCGCCGCCGCGGCGTGTCTCCCCTCCTGCATCGCGACCGGAGCGACTCCCGGCAGTGGCGCGCCGCCCTGGTGAGCGAAATTCGCGAGGTCTCCGATCACGAAGACCTCCGGATGGCCGGGGATGCTGAGGTCGGGCTCGACGATGACCCTCCCCATGCGGTCGAGGGCGACTCCGGCGGTCCTCTTCAGGCACTCTCCGAGCGGAGAAGCGCTGATGCCCGCCGCCCAGATCACCGTCCGGCTCTCGATCGTCTCCTCGCGCGCCGCATCGCCGGCTCCACACCGCAGATGGATGCGCCCCTCCTCGATCCGGGTGACCAGCGCGCCCGTGCGCACCTCGACGCCCAGCTCACCGAGCAGCTCGGCCGCTCGCCGTGAGAGGGCCGGCGGGAAAGAGAGGAGGATGCGCTCCGCGCTCGCTTCGACGAGGATGATGCGCGCCTCCGCGGGATCGAAGGAGCGAAAGTTGCCCCGCAGCGTGCCGCGGGCCAGCTCGCCGATCGTCCCCGCCAGCTCGACGCCGGTCGGGCCTCCCCCCACGATCGCGAAGGTGAGCCACGCGGCGCGCTTCTTCGGATCGGGCTCCTTCTCGGCCTCCTCGAAGGCGCCGAAAATCCGAGCGCGGATCTCGGTCGCGTCCTCGACGCTCTTGAGCCCCGGGGCGAGCGACTCCCAGCCGTCGTTGCCGAAGTAATGATGGCGAGCGCCGGTCGCCACGATCAGGCTGTCGTACTCGATTTCTCCGTCGCGCAGGACGACGAGGCGGCGCTGCGCGTCGATGTCGACCGCCTCGCCGAGGACGATGCGGACGTTGCGCGAGCGTCTGAAGAGCGCTCGGAGCGGCGCCGCGATGTCGGCCGGCGAGAGGCCCCCCGTCGCCACTTGATAGAGGAGAGGCTGAAAGAGGTGGAAGTTCCGCCGGTCGATGAGGGTCACTTCGACAGCCGAGCGGGACAGGATGCGTGCGGCGTGGAGCCCCCCGAAGCCTCCGCCGAGGATCGCGACACGGTGGTTCTTTCTTTCCGACTTGGGCGAGCCCGGAGAATCCATCGCGATCGGCGAGGTCGGTTACAGTTTAGGGCCTGACGCTGATCTTTGCGGAAGCGGGAAGGATCTGTGCGGTACGAATGCCTTCGAGGAGCGCCTTCGCTTGCTCCCGAGTGGGGTAGCTCCCCACCCGGACGCAGTGGAGCCGCCCGCTGGGTGCTTCGAGGGCGAGGATCTGAACCGGATATCCTCTCGCGGCGAGCATCTCCCTCTGGCGGCGCGCGTTCTTCGGGTCCGCGAAAGCGCCGGTCTGGACGGCGAAGTGATCGGGGTAGAGGAGACCCTCGCGGGCGCGCGTGGCCGATTTCGAGCCGGGGGCGATCTCGATCACCCGGCGGAAGAGCCCGTGGGCTTCCTCGAACCGCCCCGCCCTCTGGCAGGCGACCCCCGCCCACGAGAGGAGGTGCGCCTTTCGGTCTCTGTCCCCTTCGAGGCTGGCCGCCGCCTTGTAATTGCGGGCCGCGGATTCGTAGCGATCGTCGCGCAGCTCCATCCAGCCCAGCCCGGAGAGGGCGCGGGCCTGGATCTCCGGAGTGGGCCCTTCGCGGGCGACTTTCTCCCGCAAGCTTCGCGCTCGATCCTTCCGCCCGAGGTTGTACTCGGCGACGGCCAGGAGAAGTTCCACGTCGGAGACTTCGGGGCGATTGGGATACTTCCCGAGCGCTTCCTGGAGCGTCGACTTCGCTCCGGCATAGTCTCCCTGCGAGAGCTGATCCCTCCCGCGCTGCTCCAGCTTCTTGAATGCGGCATCGCTCGGCGCGGGCAAGGGGAGCGTCTTGCAGCTCGCAATCGAGAAGAGGGCGACCGGAAGGAAGATAGCGTACTGGAAGCGCATGGCGGGCAGCATAATCACGTCCCGGGGGGCGGTCCAGAACGATCAGCGCGGGAACGATCAGCGCGGGATGGGGGCCGGCGCTTTTCCGCGCCCGACGAAGACCGTCACGACCAGGAGAATCCCCACCCCGACGCAGATGGCGCTGTCGGCAATGTTGAAGTTCGGCCAGACGTGGGGTTTCCCTTGCCAGACGAAGAACCATTTGATGAAGTCGCGCACGTAGCCGTGGGTCGCCCGGTCGTAGAGGTTCCCGCAGGTGCCGCCCCAGAGGAGGCCGAGCGCGGCGGTGAACCACGACGGATGCGGGCCCGGGCGGCGCAGGTGGCTCCAGAAGAACCCTCCGAGGATAGCGAGGGCCGCCAGGGAAAGGACCGTCAAGACGCCGGTGTGCGATGAGAACCAGCCGCTGAAGGCGCCGTAGTTGATGTTCGCTTCCAGCTCGAAGAACCCTGGGATGATGTCGATGACCCGATCCGCGACGACATGATTCCTCTCCGGCAGGGCCGGGATCGGCTCGATCCTGGCCCCCAGGAGCGCGAAGACCGCCTGCTTCGACCAGAGGTCGAGCGCTGCCAGTCCGACAGCCAGGGTCGTAAAGAGGATCCAGTGATTCCTCCTCGACCTTGGGGAGAGCGGCGGCGGATTCTCCGGACGGCCTGGCTCATTCATGGGCGTCATCTTAAAGGAGATCCACGGCCGCCGCAGCGGCGCGGGGAACTCTCACTCTCCGCCGCCGGCGCAGCGCGCGGCGAAGGGGGGGAAGAAGTCGCCCCACCCTTGGCCCGGCTCGAAGTCGCCGCGCAGGAGCGCCCGGCGTGCCGCGCCGAGGACGGCCGTGGGCTCATCCACGCCTTCGAGGCCGAGGGCCTCGCGGAGGCCGAGGATCCTCAGCGCGACGTTCTCGCCCGGTTCGACCGGAAGCAGGGCCACCTCCCACGCCAGCTCGCGAACGAGCGTCGAGCGCGGCGGGCAATGGCCCGCGAGGAATGGGAACGCCCGCGCAAGGCTGATCTCGCACATGGCGCCGGCGGCCGCTTCACGCAGGGCTTCGTCGTTCTCCCCGAGGAGGTGGGAAAGCGGGACGAGCGCCGCCGGGTCCCCCGCGGCCCCGATGGCCGCCGCGGACCTCGCCCGCAGCCGGCAGTCGCCGCGGCTCAGGAGATCGAGGAGGATCGGAAGCATCTCGGGGAGCGGCCGGCGGTCGAGGAGGCCGAGAGCCTCCTCGCGAAGGTCGAGGTCGTCGAGCGCCGCGGGGAGAAGACCCGCCAGCCCGCCCCCTCCCCCCGTGCCGCCCGCTCCGTCCCCCAGCCCGTCCCGAACCCCGGCCAGATCGGCATCGGCGAGGGCGTGGAGGGCGGCGCGGCGGACTTCGGGGCTCGGGTCCCGCCGGACCAGCTCCGCGAGCGACTCCGCTCGGGGGACCTGCCGCTGGGACGGCGCGGAGCTGGCCGCCGCGCCGGCCGCAACGCGAGCCACCGATCCGGATTCCATGAGGAGGCTCTTTCCCGCCGTGCGCACGCAGAGGGCACGAAACGCCGAGGGGAACGGGTCCCGTGCGAGCCGGAGCAGCTCGTCGCTCCGGCCGAGGACGAGGAGGCCGGCGGCGATCCGGCTCGCGTGGTCGAGATAGAGAGACTCGGCGAGCGACGCCAGGGCGTTCGCCGCCTCCGGGCTGCCCAGCTCGATGAGCCCATCGATGACCTCGGCCGCGTGCGGGAGAAGCGCTTCGTTTCCTTCGCGGAGGTCCTGCGCGAGGGAGAGGATCTCGGGGCTCGCGATCCGCGCCTGGGCTCGGATCCACGCGGCGCCGGCGCTCGCTCCATCGCCCGCGGCCCGCGTCAGGAGGACGTTCGGGTATAGACGGACTGCCCCCTCGTTGGAGGCGGCGTCTTCGGAATCGGCCCCATCGATCCGCGCGACGTCTTCGAACCGCCAGGAGAGGAGAAGCGCGGCCGCCGGTGCGTCTGCGATCACCGCAAGCGCCCTCAAGAGAGCGGCGAACGTCGAGCCGTCGATCGCGACGGGCGGCAGCCCCTCGCCGATCGGAAAGGCCGCGAGGAGAGGGCCGCTCGTCGTGCCGCGGGCCATCGCCTCGATGGCGGCGCGGCGCACGCCCGGGTCGCCGTCGCCGAGGGCGGCGCGCAGGGCCTCGAGATCCCCGCTCGATCGAGTTCCCGATTCGATCTCGCCGGCGATGGCGCTCACCGCCTCCCTGCGCACGCAGGCGCGCGGGTGGAGGAGGTCCATGAGATGAGGGTCGCGGCTCGCGCCGGTCAGGGAGGCCTCCACGCGGGCCAGCTCGGCCCCCTGGACGCCGAGACGCCTCGTCTCAACGACCGCCTCGCGGGCGCCGTCGGGTTCGTCGCGCCAGAGCGAGACCACGGCCCTCTCGAGGAGCCTCACCCCCGCGGCGAACGTGTCGGCGCGGCTGCGCTGGCGCTCACCCGTGTCGTGGAGGGTGAGCGTGAGCCAGGTCCATCCCGATAGGGCCGCCACGATGAGCGCGCAGGCGATGCCGGTCCCGATGCGCCGCCGGCGCTGGGCCATTTTCGCGGCTCGAACCGCGGCCCTCGTGCCTCGGTTCGCGGCCTGCACTGCCATCGCGGTCGGAGGAAGCGTTACGGAAGCCGCCGCGGTCTCGATCGACCGCGCTGACGGATCTCCGGCGGCCTCCTCTACACCGGATTCGCCGATGCACGCCGCATCCGAGGGAGTTTGCGCTACGGCTGCGGAGAGGAATTCCGCTGCGATTTCGTGAGGCGCCCCCGAGACCTCCGGTTCGGCTTCGGCTTCCGTGAGGGCCGCGGGAGGAGCCCGCGGGCTGTCACCCGGCGCGGCGGTGGGCTCAACGCCAGCCTCCGGCGGCCGAACAGCGTCCGCTTCCGGCGTCTGGAGGCCGATACCGGCGCGTGTGGCCTCGAGGAGGAGCAGCCGGCGCAGGTCCTCGGCCATCTCCTGAGCGCTCTGGTATCGGTCCTCGGGAGACAGGGCCATGGCCCTGAGGATCACCGCCTCGGCCTCGCTCGTAACCATCGACTCCACTTGCGAGGGCGGCATGAACCGCCCCTCGGCGATCAGCTCGTGGACCGCCTGCGGATCCCGTCCCGAAAAAGCCGGCGTGCGCGTCAACATCTCGTAGAGGACCGCTCCGAGGGCGTAGATGTCCGCCCGGTGGTCGATCTCCGTCTCGAAGGGGTCGATCTGCTCCGGAGCCCGGTACGCGAGCGTGGAGAGGTCGTGCGAGACGCCGGTGCCGACACGGCGGCCACCTCCCGTGGGCCTCTCCGAGCCGAAATCGGTCACGACGAGCCGCCCCGACGGCATCAGGATGAGGTTTCGGGGGCCGATCCGCGCGTGAATGAGTCCCGCGCCGTGGGCGCGTTCGAGTCCATCCGCCACGTCGGCGAGGAGGCCCACCGCGTGCCGCATGAACCCCGGCCTCGGCCGCCCGCTGGCGGAGATCCCGAGCGGCGAGAGGTGCGGGGCCGTGCGCCGCTCGCCGCGCAGCTCGGCGAGCGTGAGGTCCAGGGAGTCGCCCCTGATGAGCGCCATTGCACAGAAGGCCCTTCCCTCCGATGTCCCGACGGCTTCGACGGGGACGAGGTTCGGGTGGGCGATCGGCACTCCGGCCGAGGGCGAGAAGCGGGCGAGCGCCTCCGCGTCGATCGAAACGCCGCGATTGAAGACCTTGAGGGCGACGAGGCGATTGGTCTGCGCCCTCGCCCGGTAGACCGTGCCGCGAAGGCCGGATCCGATCGTTTCGAGGATGACGTAGTCGGAGAGCCGGCGGGAAAAAGGCGGTACGGCCTGCGGAACGGCGAGGGATCCCCCTCTCTCCTTGAAAAAGGGATTCTCCCGCTCCAGCCCATCTCGGGGGAGGATCATGCGGGGTCGGACTTTTCTCTTCTCTTCACGGCGCGCCGTTCCGATTCAAGGGCCCCTAGGTGGGCCTCAGGAAGAGGGACGGGGCGCGATCCAGCGGCGCGTGGGTGCCGGAGATAATCAATTCCCGGGGCGACGTCAACAGGATTCTTCACGCCCCGTTGCTCACTGGGGGGTGAGAACGGTCAGGAACGCTGGCGCGAGGCCGCCAGGACCTCTTCGAGGAGCTGGGAGACCGCCCCCGGCGGCGCCATGCCCCCCGGCGGGGCTTTCGGCTGCACCTCGAGGGGGTCGACCGGGTCCCAGCGGCGGCCGAGGTTGAGGTCGAGCTGATCATCCTGGAACGGCCCGAGGTAGCCCTTCAGGTTGGCGAGGTTGACCCGGGGGATCGGGTCCTTCTGCGGCCGCATCTTGAAGAGCAGCTCCGCCTCGACGGGCTTCTCCTCGATCACGATCGACGGGAACGGCTTCGAGAGCTTGGGCTTGCGGCCGATCGACGCGGGGTCCGCGGGGTCGTACCTCTGCCGCCGCGTCGCGCCGTCGGAGGTGACCCAGAACTTCTTGATCCGGAGCTGGGTCGAGCGGAGGTTCTTGGGCCTCTCGGCCAACCGCGCGGCGATCGGCTTGCCCTCGGGATTCATCAAGGAGAGCCCCTCGCCCACGAATTCCTTCTGGAGGGTGTAAATCTGCCGGTTCGGAGGGGCTCCCGTGTTCGCGACGGCCGTGGAGGGCGATCCGTTCTCGATCTTCACGAGGACGCCCGCCATCCCCTCGCGCTGCTTGAGGGAGGAGAGGAGGCCCGCGACGCCGCTCACGGCCTCGAGGTGCTTCTCGCCTTTGTCGCGCCGCGCGACGTATTCCTTGACGATCCGGTACGCGCGGGCATCGGGGAGGAACGCTGCCGAGAGCTTGAGGCCGGTCGAATGCGCGGTCGAGGCCGGCTCGGACTCGAGATCGCGGAGGTAGACCTTGGCGACCTCGAGGATCTTCTCGGGGGAGAGCTTGTCGATGGGAGCTGCGGCGGGCGCCCCATCGGCGGCCGCGAACGCCGGAGACGCCAGCGCCAAGAGGGCGAGCGCACGCCAGGCGGCTTTCAGCATGGCGAGATTATCCAGCGGGCGGATTCGGAGGGGCAAGAAGATTGCCGCCTTCACATGTGCTCCGTCCCAGGCGACGCCGCGTGGCGTCGGCAGCGAAGAACCCGAGGACGGAGAACCAGCCAAGGGCGGAGAGCGCTAGAGCGAACTGGTGGAGCGGCGTTCGTGCGAACCTGAGCCGGATGTCGCGCACGCCGGGAGAAACGTCGAGGACACAGAGTCCTTCACCATCCCTTTCGATTGAGGCAGGTCTCCCGTCGATTTCAGCTCGCCAGCCCTCGAACCAGTACTGATGAAACCTTGTGCGCTGCTGCGTCCTTGAATTCACGCGATAGGAGTAGTCGTTTAGCCCCGACTTCGTCTCAAACAGCTCGCCATCAGGGATTTCAAGGAGGACTCGTGGAGCCGGCTTGTCGAAGAGCTTCGCGCCGGCGGGCATGTACTTGTTCTCGTGGTCGAGGGTCGTGAGCGAGGAGCGGATCGCTTCACGGGTCCTGGTCGTGAAGTTCATCGCCTTCATGGCCGGGAGGTCCGGGAGATAGATCACGAGGCAGAGGGCAGAAGTAACGAGGGCCAGAAGGCATCTCCCTCTGTCACTGATGGCCGACTCCTTCGAGAAACAACCTGCGAACGCCGCGGCGGCGAAGAGATTGAAGATTCCCAGGAACCTCCAAGGGAACTGAAGGTAAGCCATGGGAGGGAAGACCTTCACGCATAGCCCGCCGACGGATTCCTCGGACAAGAGCAAGGCGATGATGGCCAGGCTCAGATGGAGGAACGTGACCTTCCTTGTGGCAGTACCTCGGATCGTTGCTGCGATCACAAGCGTAACGAGCAGCGAGAGGAGATGTACCCTACCAGGAAAGCACCGAGAGACGATGTCCCCGAGCGAGTTCTTGTTGAAGTAGGAGTGAAAGGGCACTCCCCCGCCGCCGTAGGACACTTGAGCCGCCGCGGAGCTGAGTTGCTGCTTGACGTCGACCTTGCCGGTCTCGAAGACCGGCCCGAAGAGGGACGCGCTCAGGAGGACCGCGGCCAATCCCAGCATGAAGAGACACCTCCAGGCCCCAAGTTTCCCCGCCGTCAGCTTTCCGGTGGTAAGGACATAGAGGACAAGGAAAGGGACCACAACCAAGAGGGAAAGGGTGTGAGCCCCGACGACCAGGCTCAGCGTAATCGCGAACCAGAGGAGCGAGGCTCGCCGCTTTTCGACGTGGAAGCTTTGCCCGAAGTGAAAGACGAGCGGGTAGAGAGCGTAGGCGAAGTGCTCCGCGTAAGCCCCCCGGACATAGGGCAGGCAGTAGAAGTACGGCCCGTAGACATACAGTAGGCCGCCGGCGAGGCCGCCCAGCCAGCCGCTGAAGCGGGAGCACCAGAGGCCGGCTGACAGGAAACCCACCACGAACAGCACGGCCGTAGACAGCCGGATGGCGTCGACGGGATCGAACCCAAGCCGCACAAGTACGGCAGGGCCCAGGAACCCAACCGAGCCGTAATAGATGTAGTGAGGCCCGCCGCGTCCTCCGGCGACGTCCGGGACCCAGTCGAACGGAGGGAACCTCTCTCCGAGGAGATAGGCGCACTCCACGACGTTGCCGACGTGGAGGTAGGTGTCGAAGCCGATCGCGAGGCCACGGTCCCTCATGAGCGGAGCGAACAGGGTGGCGAAAGCCAAGAGAGCCAGCAGCCCCGCGGAGACCTTGAGGGTCTTCTGCATCTCGGATCATCAGGACGAGATGCTCGAGCGCAACGAGATCACGAGGGATTTCGTCGCGCGCATGCGCAGCTCTTCGAGCCGAGAGAGGTCCGGGTGATCCTTGATCGGGAAGCGGAAAGTCCGCTTCCTTCCATCTGGAAGGGTCCTCACGTGTGTCGTTTCCCTCTCCTTCTGGGCGGGCAGGCGAATCGGTCCCTCCTCTCTGCCCTCCTCGGAGTACTCTCCGGCCTTGATCGCCTTCTCCGCAAGCTCGTCGATGAGGAGCTTCTCGCTCTCGTCGATCACCTGGAGGCAGGAACGGAACGCGGAGTAGGTGAGCTTCAGGCGGCCAAGCCTTTCCTCATCCAGCCGATCGAGCTCCATTCTTTCGGGGAAGGACGGGAGCTGAATCGTGTGGAGATACCCCAGGAAGTCCTCGAAGGTCATCTGAACGATCCGGCGCGACGAAAGGACCTGTGCGGCCTTGTCGAGATCGTCGGAAGGCGATTCCAATGGCGGTTCGGCATACGCCGCGGGGGCGAGCCCGGCGGCAACGGCGTTGGCTTCGCCTGGGCGCTGTCGCTCCTCCAGGGACTTGAAACTGGCGGACAGCGAATCAACTCGGGCCGATGTCTCCGCGAGATGTTCGAGGAAGGCGATGAGATCCAGATCCAGCTTGTTCAGCTTGGTCGCAATGGAGTCGATCTGGCCTACAATCGCCGCCCGGCGGCTCTCCGTATCGCCCGCGAGGATGTTGAGCTTCTCGAATCCCGACTCCAGCCTCGCGATCTGCCCGTCCATCCGCTCGATCCTGCTCAGGAGATGGCCGTAGTTGTACCGCGGGAAGAAGACGAAGCAGACCACGATGACGACGAGCAGGGCGACCGCCGTTAGATTCAGCATCGCCTGAGCACGGGTCGACCTGGGTTCGGTCATCTATTGATACCCGTAACGACAATCGGGCAGTTCGGCGGCGACGCGGAAGCCGAGGTAGAGAAAGTTGTTCGTGTGTGGATCTATGGCCTTCCTATGGGCTGATCGCCTGTATATCAGCGGCATCCCAACGTCCGACAACGAACGGAGAATCTTAAACGAGCCAGTCGCCGGTCCCTTCGGGTTCACGACCGGCACCTCAGGGTAGGCGCCATACCAATCCATGCACCACTCATCGCCGCTGCCATGCATATCAAAGAGCCCAAACGGATTTGGGAGTTTCTGTGCAACTGGCTCCCGCAGTTCGATGTAGTCATTCATGACCATGAACGGATCAGCTTGTGTACACGGTCCCGCCGGCCGCCCGATTTCGTCGCACTCAAGCGCGTCGCCGAACCAAAACCGCGTGGTCGTTCCTGCCCTGCACGCGTACTCCCACTCCGCCTCGTACGGAAGTCGGTACCTGCGGCCGTCTCGTTCCGACAGCCGCCGGCAGAAGGCCATGCCGTCGTGCCAGGAGACGGAATCTACGGGCCGATTCAGGTTAGTTCCGAAATTGAAACCGTTCTTCGAGCCGTTGAAGAAGCTCGGGTTCACTCCCATGATCTCCAGATACTGACGCTGAGTGACCTCGGTGGCGCCCATATAGAACGGGCAAGTGATGACAACCGTGTGGAGAGTCTCGTCGGGGTAGCGGCCACGTTCATTCACCGGGGACCCCATCTGGAACTCCCCGGCGGGTATGGGGACAAGTCGCATGCCGATCACATTCTCGTAGCTGCCCGTGCCGCACGCCCAGAAGCTCTCGCAACCGAAGTCATCGGGCGTCGGATCCTCCCCACAGGCGATAACAGGGTCGGGAATCAAAGGGCCGGCTTCAAAGAGAAAAAAGAGGATCGTGAGAGCATCGGTCAAGTTCACGGCCCCATCATCGTTTGCATCGGCGGCATCCTCGCATTCGAGGCGCTCCGGCTGTTGAAGGAAGAGGTGCTGAAGCACAGTCAGTACGTCCGTGACATCGTGGGCGCGGTTGACGTCAACATCGCCGCGCACGAATCGCGCGCTTTCTTGAGATACAGCCGATCCACAGGTCAAGCAGAAGGCAAGCAGCGCCAAAATACGCCACAAGCCCAAACTGCTGAGGTGGCCACTAGGCATCGCAAGTCCCGACTGCACTGACGAGTACAGTCGCCGTGGGGGGGTTGCTATCCCCGGTCGAACAACTACAGTTTGCGCCAAAGCGCAGATTCACATCCATGGCGTCGCCATCACCTGGGCAAGCCCCCGTAAACGAATCGCTATATGTTCCACTCCAAGTATATGATGCACGGCTATCGCAGGCCGTAGGTTGTCCTTGCGGGTCGGGGCACATTGCCGCGAAGTTCACCGTGCAGCCGTCAGAAGTGAAGATGGTAAACGTAACGGAAAGAGTCATCTCGCATATGTACTCGTTAGTCGTCTGCGTGGCGGACACCGCGCTCACCTGATCGACCGACCCCGTAAGGGGCGAGCAACCCCGTTGGATCGGGATGCCCGTATTCGTCACGGTGCCGCTTGTACTCTCGCAGACGGCATGCACGAACGGCATGCCGTCCGGCGCGACCACGAACAAGATCGGCGAGAACAACGCGACGATGGCGCATGGAGTCAACTTGCCAGAGAAACCCTTCATGGACTTGCCCTCCAAAAAGGGGATTGTCCGAACAACACCGCCGTGGGAACTACCGAGGTGGGAAGAGCCCCAAGAAAACCGGATCTCGCTTCGTTGGGAACCGAACGAACCATCTGCACCCACCCCCAACGGGTAGAACGAGTCAACTGAGAATCGGTAAACTCGCGACATGCTAATCCCCCCCCCCCGATGCGTGTCAAGAGAAGATTCTGGCGAGCGGATCACGCCGGCGGGTCTTTGGGGTGAGCGGGGTGATCGACTGGTCCTGGGACACCCTCAAGTCGTCGAATAAACCGATCGCTTGCCCCCCGGTAGCCTCGGCAGCACCTCCCGGATACCATTCCCCACCATGAGCGTCTCGATGCTCACTGCCGCCGCCTTCGCCTTCACATTCTCATCCGCCGCCCGCGCCGCCGACGAGCCCGCGCCGGCCCTCAAGTGGGAGACGAGCCTCGCCGAGGGGCTGAAGCGCGCCAAGGCCGAGAAGAAGCTCGTCTTCGCCGACTTCTGGCGGGACAACTGCGTCTACTGCGTCCGCATGGAGCAGCAGACCTTCCCCGACCCCGCCGTGGCGCGGCTTCTGGCCGAGCAGGTGATCGTCAAGGCCAAGAACGTCGACCACGCCGCCGAGATCGAGCGCTACGAGGTGAGCGGCTACCCCACGCTCGCGCTCCTCGACCCCGAAGGCAACGTCGTCGACATTCAGACGGGCTTCATGGGGGAGCTCGAGTTCGGCTCGTGGCTCTCGGGCGGCGCGAGCCGCTACCGGAGGATGCAGAGCCTCCGTGAGCGGATCGCGCGCGATCCGGCCGACCTCGCGGCCATTCTCGCCCTCGGGAAGCTCCTAGCAGGCGAGGGAAAGCGCGAAGAGGCGCGCGCCGTCCTCGCGAAGATCCCCGAAGCCGATCGCGAGGGGAAGCGGCGCGAGACCGCCGAGGCGCTCCTCGAGATAGGGCTCATCGCCCGCCGCTCGCGGGACTACAAGCTCGCGACGGAGTCCATAGGCCGCGCGCGGGAGCTGGCCCTGGCCCGATTGGCTCCCACCGGCGCCGCACGGCGCGCTGGGCCGACCGTTGTTCCGGCCTCCGGCCCGTCCGCCGGGCCGTCCACCGCTCCTGCACCCGCTCCGGAGGACCTCGAACTCCTCGACCGCGTCCTCTACGAGCTTGCGACCGCGCTGATGCTCGCCGGGAAGCGCCCGGAGCTGGTGCGGACGCTCGAGGAGTACGATCGCTCCGTCAAGACAGCCGATGCGCGCCGCCACGGATGGATCCTCCTCCAGCTCGGCCAGCAAAAGCTCAAAGACGGCGACCGAGAAGCCGCCCGGCGGGCCTTCGCGCGCTGCGATGAGCTTTACCCGCGCTCGGAAGAAGCACGGCAGTGCCGCCAGGCCCTGGCGGAATTGAAATAACCTACCACGTCACCGCGCCCTCGGACGCGCTCGAGACGCTGCGGGCGTACTTCGCCAGGACTCCCGTCGTGTAGCGCGGCTTCCTCGGCTTCCAGGCCTTCCTGCGCTTCTTCAGCTCCGCTGCGGGCAGCTCCACGTCGAGCTTGCGCTTCCCGACGTCGACCGAGATGACGTCGCCGGTCTTGAGGAGCGCCACCGGGCCGCCGTCGGCCGCCTCGGGCGCTACGTGGCCGATCATGAAACCGTGCGTGGCGCCGGAGAAGCGCCCGTCGGTCATGAGGGCGACCGAATCGCCGAGGCCGGCACCCTGGAGCGCGCCCGTGACGTGGAGCATCTCCCGCATGCCGGGGCCGCCCTTCGGCCCCTCGTAGCGGATCACGATGACGTCGCCGGCCTTGATCTTGCCGCCCTTGATGGCGGCGAACGCGTCCTCCTCGCGGTCGAAGACCCGCGCGGGGCCGCGGTGGCCCGTGCGCTTATGGCCGGAGAGCTTGATGACGCAGCCGTCGGGCGCGAGGTTCCCGTGGAGGATCGCGATGCCCCCCTCGGGCTTGATCGCCCGATTGAGCGGGTGGATCACCCTCTGGCCGGCGGGCTCCTCCGCGCGGGCGGCTTCCTCGCCGATCGTACGGCCGGTGACGGTCACCTCCTTCTCGTTGAGAAGGCCCGCCTCCTTGAGCCGCTTGGCGACGACGCCCATGCCGCCCGCCTCGTACATCTCGACCGCAGTGTAGAGTCCCCAAGGCTTCAAGTTCGCGAGGACGGGCGTCTTCCTCGAGATCCGGTCGAAGTCCTTGAGCGCGAGCTTCACGCCCGCTTCTCTGGCCACCGCCATGAGGTGGAGGACTGCGTTCGTCGAGCCGCCGGTGGCCATGACGCCGGCGATGGCGTTCTCGATCGCCTTGCGCGTGATGATCCGGCTCGGGAGGAGGCCGCACTTCAAAAGCTCCATGACGAGCCTCCCGGTCTCGAAAGCGATCTCGTGCTTCAGGGGATCCGTGGCCGGGACGCCGTTATAGCCCAAGGGCGAGATGCCGAGCATCTCGAAGGCCGTGGCCATGGTGTTGGCGGTGAACTGGCCGCCGCAGGCGCCGGCGCCGGGGCAGGCGCGGTTCTCGATCGCCTGCAACTCTTCCTGAGAGATCCTCCCCGCGTTTCGGGCGCCGATCGCCTCGAATACGTCCTGGATCGTGAGGCGCTTGCCGCCGTGCTCGCCATAGTGGATCGAGCCGCCGTAGAGCATGACCGACGGGATGTCGAGCCGCGCCATCGCCATGACCATGGCTGGGATCGTCTTGTCGCATCCGGAGATCGTCACCAGCGCATCGAACATGTGCCCGCGCGCGACCAGCTCGACGGAGTCGGCGATCAGGTCGCGGCTCACGAGCGAGGCCTTCATGCCCTCCGTGCCCATCGTGATGCCGTCGGTGATCGCGATCGTGTTGAGCTCGATCGGCGTCCCTCCCGCGGCGCGGATCCCCTCCTTCACCTTCGCCGCCAGCTCGCGGTGGTTGTAGTTGCAGGGCATCGTCTCGATCCAGGCGTGGGCCACCCCGACCTGAGGCCGGGAGAGGTCCGCATCGGTGAAACCGATCGCTTTCATCATGGAGCGCGCGCCCGAGCGGTCGTTGCCGTCGAGGAGGACGCGGCTCTTGTGGCGAACGTCGAACGTCATGGGAGGCACCTCAAGGTCCCTTCATCGATCCGTGGATCCGTCCCTCCAATCGACATCCTCGATCCGGCCGGTCCGCATCGAGCGGTAGGCCGCCTCCACCACCGCCACGGCGTTCCGCGCATCGACCGCGGTCAAGGGCGGCGGCGCGCCGTCGAGGAGGGCGCGCACGAAGTCGCCGTCGTTCGAGTGGGGGCTCGATTCGGGCGGCGGGTGGTGGATCGGCTCGACGCCCGGCCGCCGCTCGATGCACCAGCGGCGCAGGACCTCATCGCGGAGGAGGTAGGCGCCCTCGAGGTGCCCCTCTGTGCCGAAGAGGTCCACGTTCATGCCCGCGGCGAAGCGGGAGGCGCGGAAACCCTTTCCGGCGGTGAAGCTGAGCGCGAAAGTCGCCGTCGCGCCGGAGTCGTAGTGGACGATGAAACCGCCGTTGTCCTCGCCGCGGTCGTCGCGCGAGGCGACGAGGCGCTTCCCAGCCGCCGCGACTTTCCGGGCGCGGCCGAAGAAAGCGTTTCCGAGGTCCGCCACGTGGCAGCCGCCGTCGATGAAGACGCCGCCGCCGGACCGATCGACCGTCCCCTTCCAGTGGCCCGGATCCTCCAGGCGCGCGATCTCGTCCGTGAACCATCGAAACGAGCCAAGGAGGAGCCGCCCGACCGCGCCGGAATCGATCCGCCGGCGAGCCGTGCGATAGAAGAAGTCCCCGCGCAGGTTGTGCGTGATGAAGAGCTTCTTCCCCGAGGAAGCCGCGGCGGCGAGCATCGCGTCGCACTCGGCGAGCGTGCGGCCCATCGGCTTCTCGCAGATGACGTGCTTTCCGGCCTTGAGGGAGTCGAGGACCATCGGGAGGTGGAGGTGGTGCGGCGTCAGGATCAGGACGAGGTCGATCGCGGGCTCGCTCAGAAGCTCGCGGTACTCTCCCGTCTGGCGCGGAATCTCGAAGCGCGATGCGAACTCGGCGCGCCGCCCCGCGTGCGGCTCGGCGACGGCCGCGATCCGGACGCGTCTCTCGGCGCGCAGCTCCTCCGCATGGCGAGAGGCGATATCGCCGGCGCCGATGAGGCCTATCGTTAACGAAGCGGGCCGGTTCATGGAAGACGGAGGTTATATCACGGTCCGGCCGCGCCATCGACCGCGCCGGAGATCGGCCGGGCGATGTCGAGCAGGCGTTCATGGAGGAGGTCTCCCAGCTCCTCGCCGTAGACCGTCAGGTGCTGGCTCATCCCGCCGGCTCGGTGCTGCTCGCGAGAGAACGCGTAGCCCAGGTAATCGTCGGCGAGGCTCACGATCCACGCGGCTTTCAGGGAAGAAGTCCGTATCGAGCCGCCGGAGACTACATCCGCGCAGATCTTCGCCCCTAGGTCGCTTCCCAGCTCTCCGGGAAAGAAGATGAGCGCCGCGTCGGCGATCCTCAAGCAGCGCGCGGTCACGCGATCGGGGTAGTTGAGCGCGATCTCGCGGCCGACGAGGGGCACGTTCCACGGACGGCGCGGCGGGAGGAAGATCTCCCCCTCGGACCACGCGAGGACGGCGCTCTCCCGCGCCTGAGGCCGCGCGGTCCCGAGGGCTTCTCGAGCCAGCGCGGCCAGCTTCCGGCCGGCCCGCTCCATCCGGCGCTCCCAGAAGTCGCGCTGCTCTCCTCGGTGCATGCCGGCGGCGATGTCGCCGCTTGCGCCGTTCAAGAACAGCGTGACCGAGCCGTCGGCGTCGAGGTCGCGGCACAGTACGCCCGGAAAATCCGACGAGGCGCTGCGGAGCCTCGCGGGAATGATCGTTGGATGCGCGGCGTGGCTCACGAGACGTACGAGGGGCCTCCCGGCCGCCGGAGGTCCGAAACCACCCGGCTCCCATGCTCCGAGGACTCGGACCGATGGATCGACGGCGGCGCCGAGGACCTTGCGGTTGTACGAGAGGGGCGGCTCCCCCGGCGCCGGCGAGGCTTCGCTGGCGGCGACCGCGGCCGCGGTGAGCGTCCGGGCGGCCTGGGAGAGCGCCTCAGCGCTCCGTTCGGCGATGAAACGGCGGACGAGAGGGTCGAAGGAGCCGATCCCGAAGCGCTGGGCCGGCCAGGCCGTCGCGAACGCGCCCGGGGCAGTGTGGCAATGGGTGGCGGCGACGGTCCACGCATCGAGCCCGGCGGCCTGGAATTCGGGCCGCGATTCGACGTCCGCCCGCAGCTCGGGCGGGATCAGGACCAGATCGAGCGCGACGACGCCGATCCGCAGCCCGCCGACCTCGAAGACGGCCGCGCGGGCGCAGAGAGAGTCCCGCTGGCGCCTCAGGAGCAGCTCGGAGCCGCCGAAGTACCCTCCCATGGGCACCGAGTACGGCGGATCGAGGCTGACGCGGGCCGCCCCAACCCGCAGATGGCCCTCCGTCCTCAGCACGCGCAAGATCCGCGCCGGCTCGCGGTCCCACCCCTCCGGAGCCGAAATCGGCGCGAACCGACAGCTCGAGAGTCCAAAGGCGCCGATCAGCAGACAAGAACTAGACGGGAATCGCAGAGGACGCAGAGGATGACGCGGAGGACGCAGAGAAAACCTCCGCAGGCCGGGAAATCCTCCTCTGCGATCCTCTGCGTCCTCCGCGGTTAACTGTCCGTCATTCACTTCCTGTGCCGCCCGGTTTTCCCGCGAGCGATGTCGGGTCGATGGGCTTGCCTTCTGGGTCCGTGATCCGGAAGGCGAACTCCCAGGCGCCGTCCGTCTGGCTGATTTTGAGGAGGAGCTTGTTCTTCCCCTCCTTGAGCCGAGCCTTGACGACGTCTTCGTCGATCTTGAGGCCGCGGCTGGCGTTGTTCAAGTGGAGGCGCTCGCCGTTCAACCAGCAGGCGATCCCGTCGTCGCTCCCCATCTTGAAGAGGGCGTCGCGCGCGCCGGCGGATTCCAGCCCCGTGTAGGCGTAGGTGACGACGTTTTCGCCCCGGCGGAAGAAGGGAACGAGGTTCACGCGGCCGTCGATGGTGACTTCCGAGATCTGCTGCCAGCGGAACCTCCGCTCGCCGACACGGTGTTCCTTGTCCAGCTCGACGACTTCCTCCGGGAAGTCCTTTCGCTCCAGCCCCTTCCCATCGCCGTTGGGGAGCGGCGTCACGACCCACCAGTCAACGACGAAGCCCTCGCGGTGCGCCCGGCGCTGCGGATCGAGCCCGAGCGCCTTCATCTCGTCGACCGCGCGCCCCTTCAGCTCGCGCGGGAAGTCCCCCGAGACGATCTTCATCAGGCGAATCTCGGCGCCCGGAAGGTCTCCGCCCTTGCCCAGCGTCGCCGCGAGCTTCACGACGCCGCGGGCCGCCTCGAGGCCGACCTGCGGGTCCTGCACCAAGCCCTCGACGCGCGCGAGCTGCCTCGTGTCGTCGGCCTCGACGAGCCCGCGGAGGGCGTCGAGACGCTGTCCGCCGTCGCGCGCCAGGTCGAGCACCTTGCCGAACATCGGCAGGGCATCCGCCTTGGCGCCGCTGGCGAGCTTCTGGCGAGCCAGGAGGAGATACCCCTTGATCGCAACGGGGCGCAGCCAGTCCTGGCCGGACTCGGCGACGCGCAGATAGACCGGCTCGAGCTTGGGATCGTCCAGCTTGTCGAGGAGATCGAGCGCGGCGATCTTGAGGTCGACGTTCGAGTCGCCGCTCGCGCGCTCGATGATCGGCTTCGCCGCGGCCGCATCGCGGGCCGCCAGTGCCTGGAGAAGAAACGGCTTGCCTCCGGCCGCGGACGACGCGTAGGCCTTCTCCAGTGCGGTGAAGACCTCCGGCCCTTTCAGCTCGTCGAGGCGGTTGATGGCGGCTCGCCGGATGCGATGCGAACCGTTCCCCGTCCCCGCGACGAGGAGCGGCAAGCTCGCCATCGATGCGGGGGGGCACGCGGCCACGAGCGCCCGCTCGCGCTGGTGCTCGAGGGGCGCCTCGGCGAAGGCGCGGCGGTAGATCGCTTCGGCCTGAGAGGCATGCGAGACTCGGATCTGATCCGCCAGACGCAAATACTCGTCGAAGAGGCGACCCCGCTCCGTTTCGGGCGCCTTCGCGATCTCGGCGGCGATCAGCTCGCCCGCCTCGAGGGCTCCGAGCCGCGCGAGGGCTTCGATTGCGGCCACCTTCAGCTCGGGGGCGCCGGCCTTCGCGATGCCCGCAAGGTCCTTCGCGACCGAGAGGTCGCCTTTCTTCGACAGAGAGTAGATGATCTCGACCCGCCGCAGCCCGGGGAGCGTCTTGGCAGCCCAGAGGAGCGCGGCGATCGAGGCCTTGCCGGGGATTCGCTCGAGGGCGAGCCGCGCAGCCTCCTGGACCGTGGCGTCCGAGTGATCGAGGAGCGGCGAGACCGAGGCCACGGCGCCATCCCCTCCGATGAGCGCGATCAGGTGGAGCGCCTCGCGGAGGATCGGGGCCGGTCTCCCGGAGCCGAGGAGCTTCGCCAGCTCGGCCGTGACCGCTTCGCGCTCGACATTTCCGCCCGCCCGCCCGGCATGGTGGACGATCCGCTCGAGCGCTGCGCGCGCCGTGAGCGCCGATTCGCGCTTCTTGTGGACGATCAGCTCGCCCAGGGGGATGACCGCAGCCGCGCCGAGCTTCGGCGCTAGGGTCCGAGCGGCGTAGCGGACGTCGACCTCATCGCTCTCGATCTTCGAGAGGAGGTCCGCCAGCGAGCCGGCAGCGGGCTCGTCGGCTCCGACGACGAACGAGAACGCGCCGAAGAGAAGCAGGAGGCAGATCAGATTTTTTTTCATCCAGGTTTTCATCACGATTCCTCCCTCATTCAAATGTGCCACGGGGCGCGGTTCGGCCGGGAGAGCATGCGGTTGGCCTCCTCGTCGCCAGTGCAGCGCTCCGCCACCGGATCCCAATGGAGCTTCCGTCCGAGGATGTAGGAGATGTTGCCCAGGATGCAGAGCGTGCCGACCCGATGGCCGGCTTCGATGTGCATGATGGGCTTCTTGCGGGTGCGGATGCAGTTGAGCCAGTCCTGCTCGTGACCCGGGCTCTTATAGGGATGGAATCCATCCGCCGGCGCGTTGTACTGGTTGGCCTTGGGCTCGGTGCCGCAGCCGCCGTCGCCGCCGGTGACGATCAGCGTGTCCTTGTCGCCGGTGTAGACCGCGCCGTAGCCGGCCCCCATCTTCGGCTCGCCAGGCTGGTTCCAGGTCATCGTCCAGTCGGGGTTCTTGAACTCGTACGTGACGGTCATTGTGACCGGACAGTCCCAGATCCCGTACTTCGGCGCGTCGCCGACGGCCTCGATTGTGGCGGGCCCCGTAGCGTCGCCGTTCATGATCCACATCGCCACGCTCATGACGTGCGCGCCGCGGTCGCGGATCTGTCCGCCGCCGAAATCGAGGAACCAGCGGAAATTGAAGTGGCAGCGGTCCTCGTTGTAGGGCACCCATCGGCACGGCCCGAGCCAGAGGTCCCAGTCAAGGCCGGCCGGCGGGTCGCTGTCGGGCTTCGTGCCACCGACGGGGTTGTTGTAGTGCCAGCAGGTGACTTTCGAGACCTTGCCGATCCCGCCGTTGCCGATGAACTCGCAGGCCTTGTAGGCGGCGTTCGTCGAGCGGCCCTGCGAGCCCACCTGGACGACGCGGCCGCAGCGCACGGCGGCGCGGACCATCGCGCGCCCTTCCTCGATCGTGACGCTCGCGGGCTTCTGCACATAGACGTCCTTGCCGGCCTCGCAGGCCATGACCGCCATGACCCCGTGCCAGTGGTCGGGGGTGGCGATGACGACGCCGTCGATGTCCCGCTGATCGAGGAGCTTCCGGAAGTCCTTGTATTGGGGGACATATCGGCCGACGATCTTCGCCCCGCGCTGGAGGTGGGGCTCGTAGACGTCGCAGAGCGCGGCGGCCTGGTCCTTCATGCCGTTCAAGTGGCCCGTGCCCATGCCCCCGAGGCCGATGTGGCCGGTGAGGATCCGTTCGTTGGGAGACGCGGCGCCGAGGATCCCGAACGGAAAGAGAGCCGGCGCGGCGAGACCGGCGCCAAGCGAGGCGCTCCGCGCGAGGAACTGGCGGCGGTTCAGGTTTCGTTTCATGTGAGATTCATCCTTCTTGAAGGAACGCACGACCCGGCAGCAAGCCGGGCGCTTCGGGATCGGAAGGCCGATATCCTACAGAAATTGGAGAGAGATGGGCAGTGCGGAATGCCGGACCCACCAACCCGGAATTGTGACTTTCTCGCCGATCCGTTACATTCCTTCCCGTGCGCTCGCGCCGATTGAGGAGGGCGAATTGACCATGCTGTCCGCCGCGATACGTGTGCTGTCCCTCGTCGTGACGTTTTCAGCCGCCGCCTCCGGCGGCGACGGGAACTGGCCGTCCTTTCGCGGGCCGAACGGCTCGGGGATCGGCTCCGGCAGCCCTCCGGTCCGCTGGGACGTGAAGACCGGCGAGAACATCCGCTGGAAGACGCCGATCCCCGGCCTTGCCCACTCTTCGCCGATCGTATGGGGGGACCGCGTCTTCCTCACGACCGCGGTCAGCTCGAAGACCGAGACGCCGGAGGTGAAGACCGGCTGGCTGAACGGCACCGGCGATTCACCCGTCGAAAGCGAGCCGTGGACCTGGAAGGTCATCGCGCTCGACCGCTCGAGCGGTCGAGTCGTCTGGAGCCGGGACGCGGCGAGCGGCGTCCCGAAGATGAAGCGGCACTTGAAGGCCACGCACGCCAACTGCACGCCGGCCACCGACGGGAAGCGCGTCGTCGCGTTCTTCGGCTCGGAAGGGCTCTATTGCTACGACTTCGAGGGGAAACTCCTCTGGAAGAAGGACCTCGGCGTCTTCGAAGCGGGTCCCTACAACGCCCCGGGGATGCAGTGGGGCTTCGCCAGCTCGCCGATCATCGCCGGCGGGGAGGTGGGAGGGAGAGTCGCCGGAAAAGTAGCCGGAAAAGTAATCGTACAGTGCGACGCCCTGAACGGTGCTTTCTGGGCCAGCTTCGACATCGAGACGGGCCGCGAGCTGCGCCGCGTCGAGCGCATGGAGTCCGCGACGTGGGCCACGCCGGCCGTCATCGAGAGCGGCGGCCGCACGCAGCTCGTCCTGAACGGCTGGAAGCACATGGGCGGCTACGACCTCGAGACGGGCGAGGAGCTGTGGAAGCTCTCGGGCGGCGGCGACCTGCCCGTCCCGGCGCCGCAGGCGGCCGGCGGAGTCATCTACTTGACGAACGGCCACGGGAAGAGCCCCATCTACGCCATCCGCGCCGACGCCCGAGGCGACCTCACGCCGCGAGAGGGCACGGAGAAAGGCGCGGTGAAAGACGCCGCAAAGCCGCCCGGCGGCCTCCTCTGGTGGAAGCCGCGCCACGGCTCCTACATGCCGACGCCCCTCGTCCTCGGCGAGAACCTTTACGTCGCCAGCGACAACGGAGTCGTCGCCGCCTTCGATGCGAAGAGCGGCGAGGAGCGCTTCCGCACCCGCATCGAAGGAGGCGGAACCTTCTCGGCCTCCGTCGTGGCGGCCGACGGGCGCCTCTACTTCGCGAGCGAGGACGGCGAAGTTTTCGTCCTCAAAGCGGGGAACAGCTACGAGCTCCTCGCGCGGAACTCGATGGGCGAGGTCTGCATGGCGACCCCGGCGATCTCGGACGGGATGCTCATTGTGCGCACACGGGGGCACCTGTACTGCATCAGCCGATGATGGAGTCAACCCCCCCGGATAGAATCTCTGCATGATCGTCGAAGAGATCGAGCGGGTCTTGCGGAAGTACTTCAATGCGTGCCATCAGGAGAAGGGCATCGCCGCGGTCTACCTGTTCGGCAGCGTGGCCCACGGAACGCATCGCGAGGGCAGCGATGTCGACCTGGGCGTTCTTTCAATCATCGATCCGCCGCCGACCTTCGATGCCCTGCCGCTCGATCTCGAAGGTGATCTGGAAACGCTCCTTCACATGCGCGTCCAGCT
>Ga0187892_10004415_pt1 | contig 23621 bp, 20 predicted proteins | sample MA1701073metaG_FD_139345 | JGI IMG/M metagenome (GOLD analysis project Ga0187892, IMG submission 139345) | Bio-ooze microbial communities from a basaltic lava cave in the Kipuka Kanohina Cave System on the Island of Hawaii, USA - MA170107-3 metaG ... | reverse complement strand
GTGTGCATCGCGCGCACCCACAGCTCGGAAGGCGGTTTGCCGTGCAGCAGGTGCAGGAAGTGCCCGCCGATCGAATCGTCGTCGGTCTCCACCTCGATGCGCCGGCCGGAGTGCGAGAAGTGATACCAGTACAGCAGCATGGAACCGAACGAGGCCATCAGCCGGTCGGCCACGTTGCGGGCTTCGGCGATCTTGTGGTCCGCGTTCTCGGGCAGCACCGCCCCCAGCGCCGAGCACCCGGTGCGCAGCACGTCCATCGGGTGGGTGCTGGCAGGGATGCACTCGAGGATGTCCTGCACCGCCGCCGGCAGGCCGCGCAGCGACTTCAGTTTCTGCTTGTAGGCGGCCAGTTCCGGCGCCGTGGGCAGCTTGCCGTGCACCAGCAGATAAGCGACCTCCTCGAACTGCGCCCGCTCGGCGAACTCGAGGATGTCGTAGCCGCGGTAGTGCAGATCGTTGCCCTGGCGGCCGACGGTGCACAGCGCCGTGTTGCCGGCGGGCACGCCGGACAGCGCGACGGATTTCTTCGGCTTGGGTGCGGTTGCGGCGGGCGCGGCCTGGCTCGTCATTTGTGCTTCTCCTTGGCGAACAGCCGATCGAGCTTGTCCTCGTAGGCGTGGTAGTCGAGGAAGTCGTAAAGCTCGTCGCGAGTCTGCATGCTCTCGAGCGCGCTCTTCTGCGTGCCTTCGCGGCGCACGGTCTGGTACACCCGCAGCGCCGCCTGGTTCATCGCGCGGAACGCCGACAGCGGATACAAAACCAGGCCGACGCCGGCCGAACGCAGCTCGTCGACGGTGAACAGCGGCGTCTTGCCGAACTCGGTGACGTTGGCCAGCACCGGGACCTGAACCGCATCGGCGAAGCGCTGGTACATGCCGAGCTCGGTGATCGCTTCCGGGAAGATCATGTCCGCCCCGGCCTCCACGCAGGCGCAAGCGCGGTCGATGGCGGCCTGCAGGCCTTCCACGGCGAGCGCATCGGTGCGCGCCATGATCACGAACTTTGCATCGGTGCGCGCGTCGGCCGCGGCCTTGATGCGATCGACCATCTCCTCGCGCGGCACGATCTCCTTGCCCGGCCGGTGTCCGCAGCGCTTGGCCTGCACCTGGTCCTCGATGTGCATCGCGGCGGCGCCGAACTTGATCAGCGATCTCACGGTCCGGGCGATGTTGAAGGCACTGCCGAACCCGGTGTCGGCATCCACCAGCAGCGGCAGACCGCACGCCTCGGTGATGCGCCGCACGTCGGTCAGCACGTCGTCCAGGGTGCTGATGCCCAGATCGGGCAGCCCAAGGGAGCCCGCCGCCACGCCTCCGCCGGACAGGTAGATAGCGCGGTAGCCCACGCGCTCGGCCAGCCGCGCGTGGTAGGCGTTGATCGTCCCGATCACCTGCAGCGGCTTTTCCGCCTGAACCGCCGCCCTGAAGTTCGCGCCCGCCGATGTCATGGCTTCACTTCAGCAGCGACGCCACCGCGTCGCGCTCCTCGAGCAGCTCCTTGTGCGTGGCGTCCATGCGCGCGCGGCTGAATGGGCTGACCTCGATGCCCTGCACGATCCGGTAGCGGCCGCCGCTGCAGGTGACCGGATAGCCGTAGATCACGCCCGGCGGGATGCCGTAGCTCCCGTCCGAAGGGATCCCCATGCTGACCCAGTCGCCCGCGCGCGTGCCCTGGATCCAGTCGCGCATGTGGTCCGTCGCGGCGCTGGCGGCGCTGGCCGCGGACGACGCGCCACGCGCATCGATGATGGCGGCGCCGCGTTTCTGCACCGCGGGGATGAAGCTGCCCTCGAGCCAGGCCTGGTCGGCGATCAGCGGCCACAGCTTCTGGCCGTCCACCTCGGCCTGAGACAGGTCGGGGTACTGGGTGGCCGAGTGATTGCCCCACACGGTCACCCTGCGTACCCCGGCGACCGGGCGACCGACCTTGGCGGCGGCTTGGGAGACGGCCCGGTTGTGGTCCAGGCGCATCATCGCGGTGAAGCTGCCCGGATCCAGCCCCGGCGCCTGGGACATCGCGATATACGCGTTGGTGTTGGCCGGGTTGCCCACCACCAGCACCTTGACGCCGCGGCTGGCGGCCTGGTCCAGGGCACGGCCCTGCTCGATGAAGATCCTGGCGTTCTCCAGCAGGAGGTCCTTGCGCTCCATTCCCGGCCCGCGCGGCCGCGCGCCCACCAGGAGGGCGATATCCGCGTCGCGGAACGCGGTCGCGGCGTCGGCGGTGCCGCTCATGCCGGCGAGCAGCGGGAAGGCGCAGTCGTCGAGCTCCATCATCACGCCGCTGAGCGCTTTCTGCACCTTGTCGTTGGGGATCTCGAGGAGCTGCAGCAGGACGGGCTGGTCGGCGCCGAGCATCTCGCCGGCTGCGATGCGGAACAGCAGGCTGTAGCCGATCTGGCCGGCGGCGCCGGTCACCGCGACGCGCACGGGTGGTTTCATTCGAGACTCCGGAGAAGGGACCCAACAGCTTGCTGCAGAACCGCCTCGGGCGCGCACAAGCGCTTGAACCGGCGACGCTTCGCAGCCCCGCGGCAGCCCCGCGCCGTCGGGCGTGTCGACCACCCTGCGGCCCGCCGGAAAGCGGAACGAAATCATAGCCAACCGTACGCCGCGGTGTCAAACTTGTCTTATGTCTTATATAAGATACAATACTATGGACGCGGGCGCCGTTTGCAGCTAGAATGACGCATCCCCACGAACGCCTGCCCGGATGAAGCCCGCGACGGAAGCGCCCGCCTTCCAACCCCTGTACCGGCAGATCAAGACCCTGATCACGCGCAGCCTGGTGTCCGGCGAATGGCGCCCGGGCGCGCCGATCCCGAGCGAGGTCGAGCTGGCCGGCCGCTACAGCGTGAGCCAGGGCACCGTGCGCAAGGCGGTCGGCGAGCTGGCCGAGGAGAGGCTGCTGGTGCGCCAGCAGGGCAAGGGCACGTTTGTGGCGTCCTACGCGGGCGAGCGCAGCCAGTTTCCGTTCCTGCGCGTCACGCCGGACGCGGGTCCGCTGCAGGAGCTGACCGCCGAACTGCTCGATCTGCGGCGCGTGCGCGATCCGGCCTCGGCGCGCGTGCTGGGGCTCGCCGCCGGGAGCGGCGTCTACGTGCTCACGCGCATCCTGGCGCTCAACGGCAGGCCGGCGTGCTACGAGGAGGTACGATTGCCGGGGCCGCGCTTCAAGGGGCTGACACGCGCGGTGATCGAGCAGCACGAGTGCATGCTGTACAGCATGTACGAGACGCGCTTCGGCGTGCGGATGCTGCACGCGGAGGAATGCGTGCGGGCGGTGCCGGCCCCGCGCGAAGTGGCCGCCGCGCTGCACGTCCCCCTGGGTTCGGCGCTGCTGCAGATCGAGCGCATCGCCTACACCTACGGGCGCGAGCCCTCCGAGCTGAGGCGCTGCTACTGCGACACCCGCGAGCATCACTACCGCAACGCGATCACCGGCTGACCCGTGCCATGCAGGCCTCCAGGGAACCGGCGATGACCGACCCCCGACCCAAGCACCTCGACCTCACGCGCATCAGACTGCCGGTGCCGGCGGTGGTGTCCATCCTGCATCGCGTGAGCGGTGCGGCCCTGTTTCTCCTGCTGCCCCTCGTGCTGTACCTGCTGCAAGCCAGCCTGGGCTCGCCCGACAGCTACGTGCGGATGCGCGCGGTGATCGAGCAACCGCTGGTGAAGCTGGTCCTGATCGGGTTGCTGTGGGCTTATCTGCACCACTTCTGCGCTGGCATCCGCTTTCTCGCCCTGGACTTGCACTGGGGCATCGCACTGCAGCCCGCGCGCCGCAACGCCTGGGCGGTGCTGGCGGTGAGCCTGGCGCTGACCGCGATCCTGGGAGCGCGGCTGTGGTGAAGCGCATCGTCGTCGGCGCCCATTACGGCCTGATGAGCTTCCTGGCGCAGCGCATCACGGCCGTGGCGATGGCGCTCTACACGCTCCTGATCGTGGGGGTGCTGCTGGTGGCGCCGCCAGCTCACTACGGCGACTGGAAGGCCCTGTTCGCGCAGCAGTGGATGAGACTGGCCACCTTCGCGTTCCTGATGAGCCTGTTGCTGCACGCGTGGGTGGGCATGCGCGACATCTTCATGGACTACATCAAGCCCACCGGCTGGCGGCTGGCGGCGCAGGCGGCCGTGATCCTGGCGCTGACCGCGTATGCCGGCTGGTCCATCCAGATCCTTTTGGGGGCGTGAATGGGGATCGCCACTCGCAAATTCGACGCGGTGATCGTGGGGGCGGGCGGCGCCGGCATGCGCGCCGCGCTGCAACTGTCCGAGGCGGGGTTCCGTGTCGCGGTCCTGTCCAAGGTGTTTCCGACCCGCTCGCACACGGTGGCGGCGCAGGGCGGCATCGGCGCCGCGCTCGGCAACATGGGCGAGGACAGTTGGTTGTGGCACATGTACGACACCATCAAGGGTTCGGACTATCTGGGCGACCAGGATTCGATCGAGTTCCTGTGCCGGATGGCCCCGCAGGTGGTGCTGGAGCTGGAGCACTTCGGCATGCCGTTCGACCGCAACCCCGACGGCACCGTATACCAGCGCCCGTTCGGCGGGCATTCGCAGAACTTCGGCGAGCGCCCGGTGCAGCGCAGCTGCTGCGCCGCCGACCGCACCGGCCACGCCATGCTGCACACGCTGTATCAGCGCAACCTGCGCGCCAACACCCATTTCTTCGTCGAGTGGATGGCGCTGGACCTGGTGCGCGACGCCGGCGGCGAGGTGCTGGGCGTCACCGCCCTGGAGATGGAAACCGGCGAGGTGTATCTGATCCACGCGCGCGCGACGCTGTTCGCCACCGGCGGGGCAGGGCGCATCTATGCCACCAGCACCAACGCCTTCATCAACACCGGCGACGGGCTGGGCATGGCGGCGCGCGCCGGCATCCCGCTGGAGGACATGGAGTTCTGGCAGTTCCACCCGAGCGGCGTAGCCGGGGTGGGGATCCTGATCACCGAGGGCGTGCGCGGGGAGGGCGGCTACCTGCTGAACAAGGGCGGCGAGCGCTTCATGGAGCGCTATGCGCCCACCATGAAGGATCTGGCTAGCCGCGACGTGGTGTCGCGCGCCATGGCCACCGAGATCAAGGAGGGCCGCGGCTGCGGCCCCGAGGGTGCCTATCTGCTGCTCAAGCTCGACCACCTGGGATCCGAGGTCATCGACAAGCGCCTGCCGGGCATTCGCGAGATCGCCAGGACCTTCGCCAATGTCGATCCCGTGACGGACCCGATCCCCGTGGTCCCCACCGTGCACTACCAGATGGGGGGCATCCCCACCAACTACCATGGCGAGGTGGTGGCGCCACGGGGCAACGGCCTGGAAGCGGTGGTCCCCGGTTTCTACGCCGCGGGCGAGTGCGCCTGCGCTTCCGTGCACGGGGCCAACCGGCTGGGGACCAACTCGCTCACCGATTTGCTGGTGTTTGGCAAGGCGAGCGGCGACCGCATGGTGCAGTTCCTGCGAGAGAACCCCGGCCACAAGGAGCTTCCTGCCGACGCCGCCGAGCGTACGCGGGCGCGCCTCGATCGCCTGGAAAACCAGAGAGGGGGCGAGAACATGTACCAGGTCGCCGCCGACATGCGGCGGATCATGCAAGCGCACTGCGGGGTGTTCCGCTTTCCGGACATGCTGGTCGAGGGCGTGCGCAAGATCCGCGAGGTCGCCGAGCGCGCCGCGCGCACCGAGATCAAGGATCACAGCAGGGTGTTCAACACCGCGCGCGTCGAGGCCCTTGAGCTGGACAACCTGATCGAGGTGGCGCGCGCCAGCATGGTTTCGGCCGAGGCGCGCAAGGAGAGCCGCGGAGCGCACGACCGCGTCGATTACCCCGATCGCGACGACGCCAACTGGCTGAAGCACACGTTGTGGTTCAAGGACGGCGATCGGCTGATGTACAAGCCGGTACACATGAAACCGATCACCGCGACGACGTTCGAACCGAAGGAGAGGACTTATTAGGAGCTAGGATCTAGGAGCTAGGATCTAGGGAACAAGGCGCGGCGAAGCCGCACAACACCCCCTAGCCCCGAGATCCTAGATCCTAGGCCCTGGGGGATCAGATATGCACTTCAGGATCTACCGCTACGACCCGGACAAGGACGCCAAGCCGTACATGCAGGACTACCAAGTCCCGCTGGAGCCCTCCGACAGCATGCTGCTGGACGTCCTGGTGCGCATCAAGGCCATGGACGACTCCCTGACGCTGCGCCGTTCCTGCCGGGAGGGGGTATGCGGTTCGGACGCGATGAGCATCAACGGCAAGAACGGCCTGGCCTGCATCACGCGGCTGTCGCAGCTCAAGGAGCCGGTCGAGCTGCGCCCGCTGCCGGGATTGCCGGTGATCCGCGACCTGGTGGTGGACATGTCGCAGTTCTTTAAGCAGTACCACTCGGTCAAGCCGTACCTGACCAACGACGAGCCGCCGCCCGAGAAAGAGCGGCTGCAGACCCCGGCGGAGCGCGAGGCGCTGGACGGCCTCTACGAGTGCATCCTGTGCGCTTGTTGCAGCACCGCCTGTCCGTCGTTCTGGTGGAACCCGGACAAGTTCGTCGGCCCGGCGGGCCTGCTGCAGGCGTACCGCTTCCTGGCCGATTCGCGCGATCAAGCCACCAACGAGCGCCTGGACAACCTCGAGGATCCGTACCGCCTGTTCCGCTGCCATTCGATCATGAACTGCGTGGACGTGTGCCCCAAGGGTCTCAACCCGACCAAGGCGATCAACCACATCCGCGACCTGCTGGTGCGCCGGGCGGTGTGAGCGGGCCAATGGCCGAGCTCGACCGCATCCGCTGGCGCTGCCGCCGCGGCCTGCTCGAGCTGGACTTGATGCTCGCGCGCTTCCTGGAGCGCGGCTACGCCGGTCTGGCGCCCGTGGAGCGCGATGTTTTCAAGGGCTTGCTGGAGCGCTCCGATAACGAGCTGTGGGACCTGTTGAGCGGCAAGGTCGACCCTCGGCCGGGGCCCGAGACGCGCCTGGTGCGGCTGCTCCGGGAGCGCTGAATGTGCGCTTGCACAATTCCTGGCTCTACTCCCTAAACTGCTGTAGCATTGGGATATTTGCCACGATACGGCGGAGAATCCGAGTGAGCGACAAGCGCGCGGCAACGATCCATTTCAGCGACGGCATGGCGGCCGCCGAGCTGCCGGTGCTGTCGGGCACGATCGGGCCGGACGTGATCGACATCCGTCCGCTCTACACCAAGACCGGGATGTTCACCTACGACCCGGGCTTCATGTCCACGGCCAGTTGCAAATCCGCCATCACCTATATCGACGGCGACCAGGGCGTGCTGCTGTATCGCGGCTATCCGATCGAGCAGCTCGCGCGCCGGTGCGACTTCCTGGAGGTGTGCCACCTGCTGCTCAAGGGCGAGCTGCCCACCCCCGTGCAGAAGCGCGAGTGGGACGAGCGCATCCGCCGGCACACCATGGTGCACGAGCAGCTGGTGCGTTTCTACTCCGGCTTCCGCCGCGACGCCCACCCGATGGCGGTGATGGTCGGCGTGGTCGGCGCGCTGTCGGCCTTCTATCACGACTCGCTCGATATCAACAACCCGGAGCACCGCGAGATCTCCGCCATCCGGCTGCTCGCCAAGGTGCCCACCATCGCCGCCATGTGCCACAAGTACAACAAGGGCGAGCCCTTCATGTACCCGCGCAATGCGCTCAACTACGTGGAGAACTTCCTGCACATGATGTTCGGCACTCCGTGCGACGAGTACCGGCCGAACCCGGTGCTGGTGCGCGCGCTGGACCGCATCCTGATCCTGCATGCCGACCACGAGCAGAACGCTTCGACCTCCACGGTGCGCCTGGCCGGCTCCTCGGGTGCCAATCCCTTCGCCTGCATCGCCGCCGGCATCGCCTGCCTGTGGGGACCGGCGCACGGCGGCGCCAACGAAGCCTGCCTGAACATGCTGGAGGAGATCGGCGACGTCTCGCGCATCGGCCATTTCATCACCCGTGCCAAGGACAAGAACGACAACTTCCGCCTGATGGGCTTCGGGCATCGGGTGTACAAGAACTATGACCCGCGCGCCAAGCTCATGCGCGAGACCTGCCACGAAGTGCTGAACGAGCTGGGGTTGCATAACGACCGGCTGTTCAAGCTCGCCCTGGAGCTGGAGCGCATCGCGCTGGAGGACGAGTACTTCGTCACCAAGAAGCTCTACCCGAACGTGGATTTCTACTCGGGCATCGTGCAACGCGCGATGGGCATCCCGACCAGCATGTTCACCGCCGTCTTCGCGCTGGCGCGCACCGTCGGCTGGGTGGCGCAGTGGAACGAGATGATCAGCGATCCCGAGCAGAAGATCGGACGCCCGCGCCAGCTGTTCACCGGATCGCCCGAGCGCGACGTACCCCCTCTCGCGGCGCGCGGCTAGGCGCCGGCGGGAACCGACCGGCAGCCCCGCGAATCAGCGATAACGGAAGTCGACGACACATGGCCGCTCTGCTGAAGGAATACCTGGGCACCTCCTATCTGTTCGGCGCCAACGCGCCGTTCATCGAGGAGCTGTACGAGGCCTATCTGGCCGATCCGGCGTCGGTGGCGCCGCAGTGGCGGCGTTACTTCGACCAGCTGCAGCAGCTTCCCGGAGCGCCGGACGTGGCGCACGAGCCGATCCGCCAGTCCTTCGTGAAGCTGGTCAAGGCCCCGCGCGCCGGCATCGGCCATGCCGCCACCGCCTCGGTCGCGGCCGCGGAGAAGAAACAGGTGAAGGTGCTCCAGCTCACCAACAACTACCGGCGCCTGGGGCTGCGTCACGCCAACGTCGATCCGCTCAAGCGCTTCGAGAAGCCGCCGGTTCCGGAGCTCGATCCGGCGTTCTACGGGCTGGCCGAGGAAGACATGGAGCTGGTGTTCAACACCGCCGCCGACTTCGGCCCCGAGCAGATGCCGCTGCGCGAGATCGTGCGGGCGCTGCGCGAGACCTATTGCGGCACCATCGGCTCCGAGTTCTGGTTCATCGCCGACAGCGCCCAGCGCCGCTGGATCCGCCAGCGCCTGGAGAGCATCCGCGCGCAGCCCAGCTACTCCGCCGACTTCAAGCGCTTCATCCTCGAGCGGCTGACCGCCGCCGAGACCCTGGAGAAGTATCTGCACACGCGCTACGTCGGCCAGAAGCGCTTCTCGCTGGAGGGCGGCGACACGCTGATCCCGCTGCTCGATCACCTGCTGCAGGTGGCGGGTGAAAAAGGGGTGCAGGAGACGGTGCTCGGCATGGCCCACCGCGGCCGGCTCAACGTGCTGGTCAACACCATGGGCAAGATGCCCAAGGACCTGTTCCTGGAGTTCGAAGGCAAGAGCGTCGATCACCTGCCGGCCGGGGACGTGAAATACCACATGGGCTTCTCCTCCGACATCAACACGCCGGGCGGGCCGATGCACCTGTCGCTCGCTTTCAATCCGTCGCACCTGGAGATCGTCAATCCGGTGGTGGAAGGCTCGGTGCGCGCGCGCCAGCATCGACGCAAGGATCGCGAGGGCAAGCAGGTGCTGCCGGTGCTGATCCACGGCGACGCCGCCTTCGCCGGGCAGGGCGTGGTGATGGAAACCCTCAACCTGTCGCAGACGCGCGGCTACCGCACCGGCGGCACGCTGCACATCATCGTCAACAACCAGATCGGGTTCACCACTTCGGACGTGCGCGACGTGCGCTCGACGCTGTACTGCACCGACGTGGTGAAGATGGTGGAAGCGCCGGTGTTCCACGTCAACGCCGACGACCCCGAGGCGGTGTGCCTGGTGACGCAGATCGCGCTCGACTTCCGCATGCAGTTCCAGAAGGACGTGGTCATCGACCTGGTCTGCTTCCGGCGCCACGGCCACAACGAGCAGGACGAGCCGATGGTCACCCAGCCGCTGATGTACAAGCTCGTCGGCCAGCATCCCGGCACGCGCAAGCTCTACGCCGACCGGCTCGCCGCGCAGGGCGTGGTCCGGGCCGAGGGGGCCGACGACATGCTCAAGGCCTACCGCTCGGCGCTGGACCAGGGCTATCACACCAACAAGAACGTGCTCACCAGCTTCCATCCCCCGTACGCGGTCAACTGGGAGCGTTTCCGCGGCGCCAAGTGGACCGATCCGGCCGACACCGGCGTGCCCCTGGCCGAACTCAAGCGGCTGGGCGAGAGGCTCACCACCGTCCCGCCGCATTTCAAGCTGCATCCGCGCGTGGAAAAAGTCATCGCCGACCGGCGCCAGATGATGGACGGCAAGATCCCGTTCGACTGGGGCATGGCCGAGAACCTGGCCTACGCGGCCGTGATCCGGGACGGCTTCGGCGTGCGCCTGTCCGGACAGGACACCGGCCGCGGCACTTTCTTCCACCGGCACGCCGTGCTGCACGACCAGGCCCGCGAGCGCTGGGACGCGGGCACCTATGTCCCGCTGCAGCACATCGCCGAGAATCAGTCCCCGTTCGTGGTCATCGACTCGGTGCTGTCCGAAGAGGCGGTGCTCGGCTTCGAGTACGGCTACGCCACCGCCGAACCCAACGATCTGGTGGTGTGGGAAGCGCAGTTCGGCGACTTTACCAACGGCGCCCAGGTAGTGATCGACCAGTTCATCGCCTCCGGCGAGGTCAAGTGGGGCCGCCTGTGCGGGCTCGCGCTGATGCTGCCACACGGCTACGAGGGGCAGGGGCCGGAGCACTCCTCCGCGCGCCTGGAGCGCTTTCTGCAGCTGTGCGCGGACTACAACATGCAGATCGTGGTGCCCTCCACCCCGGCGCAGATGTTCCATGTGCTGCGGCGGCAGATGCTGCGGCCGTTCCGCAAGCCGCTCATCCTCATGAGCCCGAAGAGCATGCTGCGCCACAAGGAGTCGGTATCCAGCCTTGAAGACCTGGCGGAGGGGCGCTTCCACCCGGTAATCGGCGAAACCGAAGACATCGATCCGGGGCCGGTGCGGCGGGTGGTGTTCTGCAGCGGCAAGATCTACTACGAGCTGCGCGCGGCGCGGCGCGAGCGCGGCGCGACGGACATCGCCATCGTGCGGCTGGAGCAGCTCTATCCGTTCCCGCACGACGACTACACGGCGCAGATCCAGAGGTACGCCGGCGCCAGGGACGTGATCTGGTGCCAGGAGGAGCCGGGCAACCAGGGCGCGTGGCATCGCATCCAGCACTACCTGTTGCGCCACATGCTGCCGCACCAGAAGCTGGCCTACGCCTTGCGTCCGTCCGCGTCATCGCCGGCGGTTGGATACATGCAGTTGCATCTGGAGCAGCAGAAGGCGGTGATCGAAGCCGCCCTCGGATGAGGGTGAATATGCCGTGCGGATGGGAGAGGGGCTTATGCGGATGAACCGGCTTCGGGTGCGGGTTTCTTTGATTCGCGCCTTAAGGGCGCACCAGGCCGCCCAAGCCCATGTTGGTTGAAGTAAGAGTCCCGCAGCTCTCGGAGTCGGTTTCCGAAGCGACGCTCCTCACCTGGCGCAAGAAGCCGGGCGAGTTCGTGGAGCGGGACGAGAACCTGATCGACATCGAAACCGACAAGGTGGTGCTCGAGCTGCCGGCGCCCGAGAGCGGGGTGCTCGCGAAGATCGTGAAGCCCGACGGCGGAACGGTGGTCAGCAACGAGGTCATCGCCACCATCGACACCGAGGCGAAGGCCGCCGCGGCGGAGGCCAGGGTGGTCAAAGCGGCCACCGTGGCCAAGGCCGTCGCGGCGCGCGCTCCCGAGGCGCCGGCCGCCAGGGGGGTGGCACAGACGTCCGTCATGCCGGCAGCGCGCAAGCTGGCGGCCGAGAAGGGCGTGGATCTGTCGGTGGTCGAGGGTACGGGCCGGGGCGGGCGCATCACCAAGGAGGACGTGGCGGCGCAGCTGGCACGGCCGGCCGCGGCCAAGCCCGCCATAGCGCCGCCCGCGCAGGATATCGGCCAACTGCTGGGCGACCGGCCGGAGCAGCGCGTGCCGATGTCGCGCCTGCGCCAACGCATCGCCGAGCGCCTGCTGCAGTCGCAGTCGACCGCGGCCATTCTCACCACCTTCAACGAAGTGAACATGCAGCCGGTGATCGAGCTGCGCCGGAAGTATCAGGAGCGCTTCGAAAAAGAGCACGGCGTGCGCCTGGGTTTCATGTCCTTCTTCGTGAAGGCTTCGGTGCACGCGCTCAAGAAATACCCGGTGGTCAACGCGTCGGTGGACGGCACCGACATCGTCTATCACGGCTACTTCGACATCGGCATCGCGGTGGCCAGCCCGCGCGGCCTGGTGGTGCCCATCGTGCGCAACGCCGACCAGCTATCGCTCGCCGAGATCGAGAGGCAGATCGGCGACTTCGGCAAGCGCGCGCAGGAGGGCAAACTCGGCATCGAGGAGCTCACCGGCGGCACTTTCTCCATCTCCAACGGCGGGGTGTTCGGCTCGATGCTGTCCACGCCGATCATCAACCCGCCGCAGAGCGCGATTCTCGGCATCCATCTGACCAAGGAGCGGCCGGTGGCCGAGGACGGTCAGATCGTGATCCGGCCGATGAACTATCTCGCCCTGTCCTACGACCATCGCATCATCGACGGGCGCGAGGCGGTGCTGTCGCTGGTCGCGATCAAGGAGGCGTTGGAGGATCCGGCGCGGATGCTGCTGGACCTGTAGCTCGACCCCAAAGCCCAAAGATGAACCGCAGAGGACGCGGAGGACGCAGAGAAAGCTAGGGCGTTGCATGGTCGGCAGGTCTCTCTACGTCGGTGAGAGCGACACATGCGCAATGTCTTTCCCGCATCCTCTGCGTCCTCCGCGGTTTGATCGCCGTTACTAATTAGGTTGACTCGTCCATGGCACAGCAATTCGACGTCGCAGTGATCGGCGCCGGCCCGGGCGGCTACACCGCCGCGATTCGTGCCGCGCAGCTCGGCCTGAAGACGGTGTGCATCGACGACTGGAAGGACGCCCGCGGCGAGCCCAGCCTGGGCGGAACCTGCCTGAACGTCGGCTGCATCCCGTCCAAGGCATTGCTCGAGTCCTCGGAGAACTACGAGCGGGTGCGCGACAAGTTCGCCGAGCACGGCATCAAGGCGCAGGGCGTGACGGTGGATGTAGCGGCGATGCAGGCGCGCAAGGACAAGATCGTCGACACCTTCACCGGCGGCATCGCGCTGCTGTTCAAGAAGAACAAGGTGGCCTCCCTGCACGGGCACGGGTCGTTCCTGACCGGGAGCGGACCCTACGGCCTTCAGGTCAAGGATGGAGCGCGCGTGGAGGAGGTCGAAGCCAGGCATGTGATCATCGCCACCGGCTCGGTGGCGCGCGAGTTGCCGGGCGCACCCTTCGACGGCGAGCGCATCTTGGACAACGTCGGTGCCCTGGCGCTCACCGAGATCCCCAGGCGCCTCGGCGTGGTGGGCGCCGGCGTGATCGGGCTGGAAATGGGCAGCGTCTGGCGCCGCCTGGGCGCCGAAGTCATCATCCTCGAGGCGCTGCCGGCGTTTCTGCCGGCCGCCGACGAGCAGGTGGCCAAGGAAGCGTTCCGCGTCTTCAACGGCCCGCTCGACCTCAAGATCTACACCGGTGTGAACATCACGGCCGTCAAGAGCGGCGCCGAGGCGGTGTCGCTCACCTACACCGACCGCGACGGCAATACCCGCATGGCGGAGTTCGACCGCCTGATCGTGGCGATCGGAAGAGTGCCCAATACGGCCGGCCTGCGCGCGGATGCGGTGGGCTTGAAGATCGATGCGCGCGGCTTCGTCGAGGTGGACGCTGGCAACCGCACCAACCTCCCGGACGTGTACGCCATCGGCGACGTGGTGCGTGGCCCGATGCTGGCCCACAAGTCGTCGGAGGAGGGCGTTGTGGTGGCCGAGACGATCGCCGGTGAGGCCGGGCACGTCAATCTCGACACGATTCCCTGGGTGATCTACACCTCGCCGGAGATCGCCTGGGTCGGCAAGACCGAGCAGCAGCTCAAGGCGGACGGCACGCCGTACCGGGCGGGGCGTTTTCCTTTCGTCGCCAGCGGGCGCGCGCGGGCGCTGGGCGAGACCGCCGGCTTCGTCAAGATGCTGGCCCACGACCAGACCGACCGCATCCTGGGCGTGCACGCCATCGGTCCCTACGCTTCCGAGCTGATCGCCGAGGCGGTGCTGGCGATGGAGTTCGGCGCCAGCGCCGAAGACATCGCCCGCGTGGTGCACGCCCATCCGACGCTGTCCGAAGCGATGCACGAGGCCGCCCTGGGCGTGCACAAGCGGACGCTGAATATCTGATGAGCCCGGGCTTCGTGCCCCGGCTGCGCCAGGTCGCGCACGAGCACGGTTTCGCGCTCGATGCCGAGCAGGAACGCGTGGCCGCGGCATTCGAACGACTGGAGCACGAGCTGGCCGCGGCCGAGCGCAGCCGCTGCAGCTTGCGGCGCTGGTTCCGGCCTCCGGCGCCGCTGAAGGGCATCTATCTGTGGGGTCCGGTCGGGCGCGGCAAGAGCTTCCTGATGGACGCCTTCTTCCGCCTGGGGCGGATCGAGCGCAAGCGCCGCGTCCACTTCCATCGCTTCATGCAGGAGATTCACCAGCGCCTGCGTGCATTGCAGGGGCAGCGGGATCCGCTGCGCGCGGTGGCCCGGGATACCGGGCGGGGCGTGCGGCTGCTATGTCTGGACGAGCTGCACGTCGCCGACATCGGCGACGCCATGCTGATGCGCGGGTTGCTGGAGCGCTTGTTCGAGCTGCGCGTAACGCTGGTGACCACCTCCAACCAGCACCCGGACGAGCTGTATCTGCACGGCCTGCAACGCGCCCAGTTCGCCCCGGCGATCGAGCTGATCAAGCAGCACCTCGAAGTCGTCGAGCTGGCGGGCGGCAGCGATTACCGGTTGCGCACGCTGGAAAAGGCCGGGGTGTACCATTTCCCGCTGGGCGAAGCCGCTGAAGCGGCGCAGAAGGCGGCGTTCCTCGGGGTTGCGGGCGAAGCCGGAGAGGCCGATGTGACGCTGGAGATCGACGGCCGCAGCATCCTGGCCCGGCATGTGGGGCCGGGCACCGCCTGGTTCGGCTTCGCGGAGCTGTGCGAGGAGCCGCGCGGCACCGCCGATTACATCGAGCTCGCGCGGCGGTACCATACGGTGCTGATCTCGGGGGTGCCGAAGTTCCGGCCGTCCATGGCGGAGAGCCTGCGTCGCTTCAGCTGGCTGGTGGACGAGTTCTACGACCGCCGGGTGAAGCTGATCCTGTCCGCAGATGCGCCGCTCGCAGCCCTGTACCTGGAGATCGAGCCACGCCCGGAGATAGAGCGCACGCGCAGCCGCCTGATCGAGATGCAGACCAGCCGTTACTTGAGCGCGGCGCATCTGGCTTGATGCGGCTGTGCGCTGCGCCGATGCCCGAGCGCATACGTCTCGGCTCAGGGACCATGCATGGGAAGGGAAGGCCGTGTCGAGGTGCGCTACGGCGAGGACGGTTCGATCCGGCTGGGCGGGCACGCGGTCACCTGCGTGCAGGGCTTCCTCGTGGTCGACTGATCACATCGAGCCGCCGCGGCGGTACCATACCGGACCGGTCAGCGTCGCGAACGACGGGAGGAGCAGCAGACCATGGCCAAGTTCAAGGCGTTCCGGATCTTCAGCGAGGACGGCAAGACGGTCGCGCGGCTCGTCGAGATCCATCTCGAGGAGTTGGATCCGGGCGAGGTGGTGATCAAGACCGCGTATTCGAGCATCAACTACAAGGACGCCCTGGCGGCGACCGGTACCGGGAAGATCATCCGCCGCTTCCCTTGCGTGGGCGGTATCGACGGCTGCGGCACGGTGGTGTCCTCGTCCGACGCCCGCTTCAAGGCCGGCGACCCGGTGATCGCGACCTCTTACGATCTCGGGGTGGCGCACGACGGCGGCTATGCCGAAATGATGCGCCTGCCGGCCGGCTGGGTGGTGCCGCTGCCCAAGGGTATGAGCCTGTTCGAAGCGATGGCGCTGGGTACCGCCGGCTACACCGCCGGCCTGGCGGTGGTGCGCATGGAGCGCGAAGGGCTCGCGCCTGGCAACGGCCCGGTCATCGTGACCGGCGCCACGGGCGGCGTGGGCGGCATCGCCGTCGACATCCTGGCGGGCGCCGGCTATCAGGTCGTCGCGCTCACCGGCAAGGAAGCCGAAGGCGACTATCTGAAGCACCTCGGCGCCAAGGAGGTGATGCTGCGCGGCGCGCTCGATCTCGCCAAGATCAAGCCGCTCGACAAGGCCACCTGGGCCGGCGCGGTGGACAACCTGGGCGGGGATGTGCTGTCCTGGCTGGCGAGCACCATGCAGATCGGCGGCACGCTGGCCAGCATCGGCCTTGCCGCAAGCCACACCTTCAACACCACCGTATTGCCATTCATCCTGCGCGGCGTGAGCCTGCTTGGCGTGGATTCGGTGAACACGCCGATGCCCGTGCGCCAGTGCGTCTGGGAGCGCCTGGCGAGCGACCTCAAGCCGCGGCACCTCGAGTCCATGGTCACCACGGTGGACCTCGCCGGCATGCAGCCGCTGTTCGAGAAAATCCTCAAGGCGCAGTTTCGCGGCCGCGCCGTGGTGAAGATCGGCGCTTGAGCCAGCGGCGCGCGCCGGTGGCGCCGCCCCCAAGTCACAGAAGAGCAGCGCCCGGGGGAGAGCCGCATCGGAGGAGAAGCAGCGTGAGCAGCTACAAGGCGTTCCATCGCCGGTCGATCGAGGACCGGGAAGGCTTCTGGGCGGAGCAGGCGCGCCTGGTGCACTGGCACAAGCCCGCCGCCAAGGTGCTCGATTACAGCCGGCCGCCGTTCGCCCGCTGGTTCGTCGGCGGCGAGACCAATCTCTGCTACAACGCGGTGGACCGGCATCTGCTCGCGCGCGCCGATCAGAAGGCGCTGGTATTCATCTCCACGGAGACCGGGGACGAGCGCACTTACACCTTCCGCGAGTTGCACGGCGAGGTGACCCGGTTCGCCGCGGTGCTGCGCAGCCTGGGCGTAGGCCCCGGCGACCGCGTGATCGTCTACATGCCGATGATTCCCGAAGCGTGCTTCGCGATGCTCGCCTGCGCTCGCATCGGGGCCATTCACTCGGTGGTGTTCGGCGGATTCGCCTCGCACAGCCTCGCCTCGCGCATCGACGACGCGCGACCGAAGCTGATCGTGTCCTCCGACGCCGGCATGCGCGCCGGGAAAGCGGTCCCGTACAAGCATCTGCTGGACGAGGCCATCCGCCTGTCGGCGGCGCGGCCGCAGAAGGTGCTGCTGGTCGACCGCGGGATCGATCGCGACATGCCCCGCACCCCGGGCCGCGACCTGGACTACGCGGCGCTGAGCGCGCAGCAGCCGACCGCCGACGTGCCGATCGTCTGGCTGGAGTCGAACGAGCCGTCGTACATCCTCTACACCTCGGGCACCACCGGCAAGCCGAAGGGCGTGCAGCGCGACGTGGGCGGTTACGCGGTGGCGCTGGCGGCGTCGATGCGATACATCTTCTGCGGCGAGGCCGGCGAAACCATGTTCACCACTTCCGACATCGGCTGGGTGGTGGGGCACTCCTACATCATCTACGCGCCGCTGATCGCCGGCATGACCACGGTGATGTACGAAGGCGTCCCGATCCGCCCCGACCCCGGCATCTGGTGGAAGATCGTCCAGGACAACCGCGTGCGGGTGATGTTCTCGGCGCCCACCGCGATCCGAGTCCTGAAGAAGCAGGATCCCGCGCACCTCAAGCGCTACGACGTCTCCTGCCTCAAGCACCTGTTTCTGGCCGGCGAGCCGCTGGACGAGCCCACCCACCGCTGGATCGCCGAGGCGCTGGGCAGGCCGGTGATCGACCATTACTGGCAGACCGAGACCGGCTGGCCGATCCTGAGCGCGATGCCCGGCGTGGAGCGCGCTCCGATCAAGTTCGGCAGCCCTTCGTTCCCGGTGTTCGGCTACGACCTGCAGCTGCTGCGCGAGGCCGACGCCAGCCCCGCGCCGGACGACGAGAAGGGCGTAGTGGCGATCGCCCCGCCGCTGCCGCCGGGCTGCATGACCACCGTGTGGGGCGATGACGAGCGCTTCGTCAGGACCTACTTCAGCACTTTCAGCGCCAGGCAGGTGTACTCGACTTTCGACTGGGGCCTCCGCGACCGGGACGGCTACTACTTCATCCTCGGGCGCACCGACGACGTGATCAACGTCGCCGGCCATCGCCTGGGCACCCGCGAGATCGAGGAGGCGGTGCAGGCGCACCCCAACATCGCCGAGGTGGCGGTGGTGGGCGTGGCGGATCAGCTCAAGGGCCAGATGCCGCTGGCCTTTGCGGTGGTGAAGGACTTCTCCAGCATCGCCACGCCGGAGCTGAAGGCACAGCACGAGAAGGAAGTGATGGGCACGGTGGACAAGCTGCTGGGCGCGATCGCGCGGCCGGCGCGCGTGCATTTCGTCACGCTGCTGCCCAAGACTCGTTCCGGCAAGCTGCTACGCCGCAGCATCCAGGCGCTGGCCGAGGGCAGGGATCCCGGCGATCTGACCACGCTCGAAGACCCTTCTGCACTGGAGCAGATCCGCGCGGCGGTGAGCGCTACTTCCTAGGATCGTCGGCGGCGTTGACGTACTCGATCGGATTGGTGACCGGTCCGATGCCCATCTCCTGGATCACCACCTCGGTCTCGGCCCAGGCGAAATGCGGCACGCGCGCTTCGGTGATGTAGAAGTCGCGCGGCCCGAACTTCCTGAGCTTGTCCTGTGCGAAAGTCTCGCCGACGCCGCTCCAGTAGCTGCCTTTGAGCACGGTGACATTGCGCGGGTCCTCGTGGCGATGCGCGGGGAGCTTGTATCCGGCAGGGAACATCACGCGGAAGACGTATGGACCGGGCTTGCTCGGGTCGCCATACAGCATGACGACCTTTGCGCCCGGCGGGATGCTCCCGGCGTTGCTCCACTGCAAACCGGGGGCGGCGATCGCGTCGTGGCCGGCCATGATCAGGCGCCAGCTCTGTTCGGCGCCCCCGGCCGCGCCCGCCGCAGACAGCATCATTGCCCCGAGCGCCACCGCGCGGCCGCGCGCTGCGCTCGAGAAGCCGGCAAGGATCGATCTCGCGCTCCCAATTCCTCCAGCGAAACGAGCAAACAAAGAGGGCAGCCTCATGGGCTGCCCTCCGGGGCAGGGCCGGAAGCTATTGTGCACGCGGATCGTCGTCCGGATCGACATAGGTGACCGGGTTGTCGATCGGTCCGGTGCCCACCACCTGCAGGATGACCTCGGTGCGCGCCCACTGATAATGCGGCGTGTTCGCCGGCGTCACGAACAACGTGCCGGCCTGGAGCTCCTTCATCTTCATCGGGTCGTAGCGCTCGCCCTGCGCCGCCCATAAAGTGCCTTTCAGCACGGTGACGACGCGCTCGTCGGGGTATTTCATCGGCGGCCACTTGTAGCCGGTCGGGACCCGCACCCGGTAGACATACGGACCGGGCTTTGCCGGATCGCCGTACAGGTACATGATTCTCATACCGTAAGGCATCGCGCCGGGCTTCTCCCACTGCTTGTCCCCGGGGACGATGGTGATCATGCCGGAGCCCGCGTCCTGCGCCGCGATCGGGGACGCGACGCACAACACCGAGGCAAGCACCAGCCACGGGACGGAGGCGATCGCGGTGCGCCCGGTCGGCATCGTTGCGCTCAGGTTGCGGGTTCTCGGGGGTCTGCGGGCACGCGGGCCCTGGCACGGAGATGGAATACTGCTCGCCGTTTTCGGTCCGATATTAGCACGAAGGTCCGGCCCGGTTGCCGCGGCCCGATCGCCAATCCTTAGACGAGGTGAAGGAATGCTCCCCACCACACGCTGTGCCCGCGTCCTGCTGACCGCTGCCGCCATCGCGCTGTCCGCGCAGGCGTTGGCTTTCGACGGTATCCGCCTGACGCTGCTTGGAACCGGCAGCCCGCACCAGAGCGGGTCACATCCGGGGCCGGCGACCTTGATCGAGGCGGGCGCGGAGGTGCTGCTGATCGATTGCGGGCCGGGGACGCTGCAGCGGCTCGGCGAGGCCGGCGTCGCGTTGAGCGAGCTGACGGCGATGTTCCTCACCAACTTGGACCCTGCCCACATTTCCGGGTGCCGCGAGCTGTGGGACGCGCGCCACCGGGCCGGCCGGCCGCTGCCTCCGGTGTGGGGGCCGCAGGGAACACGAGCGCTTCTGCGCGACGTGGACCGGGAGCACGACGCATCCGGCCAGTCCACCGACGCCTACGACGTGGCAGACAACGTCACCTATCAGCCCGAGGGCGTCACCGTCACGGCATTCATCACCGACTATCCGCTCACCGCGCAGGCCCTGGGTTACCGTGTGGATGCGAACCGGCGCAGCGTCACCGTCTCGGGCAACACGCGCTATTCGGAAAACCTGATCCGTTACGCCCGGGGCGCGCACGTTCTGGTGCACGAAGTGGCCGCCGCCAGCGCGCAATCCCTGGCCGGCCCCGACGTTCGGCGCATCGTCGAGATGCATACCAGCCCCGAGGATGCCGCCAAGGTGTTTCGCGCCGCGCGCCCGTATCTCGCGGTCTACTCCCATATCATGCTGTTCGGCATGGGCGAGGAGGAGCTGATGCGCCGCACGCGCCGGTCCTACCGCGGCGCGGTCGAAATCGGGCGCGACCTGATGGTCATCGAGGTGCAGAACGAAGTGCAGGTGCGCTCGTCGCCCTCCGACGGTCCGCGCGCGGGCGAGTAGGGCTGTGCAGCTGTCGCTGCGCAGCGTCAATCAGGGCCGCGGGCAACGTTGTCGCGCTTCTCGGCCGCCGGCTCTGTTGCGTTATCGAACGGCTTTTTCGCTCGCTCGCGCTGCGCGCATCTTGCTACAATGCGCGCTCGCTTCGCATGGGGGGAGGATCCCACAGCCGCTGCGCATCGTGCGACGGGCGCGTCGTCCCGCGCGTCTGCAACTGCTCCCCGTCGTGCGCAGCAAGCGAACAACTTGGCCCGCTCGCATGCACCGGCACGTATCGGGCGCATCGCGGTTGCGGCGGACTGGCGTAAACTTTCTGGGAGAAAGGAGACCACATGAACAAAGCGGAACTGGTCGAAGCGATTGCGAACAAGACCGGCGCCACCAAGGCGGCGGCCGAAGGCACGCTGGACGCCTTCATCGACACGGTTACCGGGACGCTGACCAAGGGTGAATCGGTCGCGCTCATCGGTTTTGGCACCTTCACCGTTTCCAAGCGCGCCGCGCGCACGGGCCGCAACCCCGCAACCGGCGCCGAGATCAGGATCCCCGCGTCCAAGGTCGCCAAGTTTTCGGCCGGCGCCAAGCTCAAGAAGTCGGTGAACAAGAAATAGCGGTTCGCACGCAGCGAACAGGAAGGGCGCCCCGGTTGGGCGCCCTTTTCTCATCCGCTTCAATGATGTTTCACAAAGGTTGCGCGCACCCCCTGGCTCGATGCCACCATGGGCGCTTGAAGGGGAACGAGCGTGCAGGGCCCCGACAGGCACGGGTCCGCGCCACACTGCCGGGCCTCGAACAAGGAAAATCCGCCATCGCCACGGCCATGTTCATCAAACTGGGGAGGTTCGAAGTGTTTGGCGCTCGCGATTGGGTCGTCCCCGCGAACGCCAAGCGCCCTCGCATCGAGATCATTCGGCATCGCACCGGCGGGCTCGACGTTCGCATGCTGCACTGGCGCGCGGTATTTTCATGGAGTGCAGCGCGCCGTACGGTCGTCCGGAGAGGCATCAAGATGTGACGGGTCGGCCGGGCCTCATTGCGGGTCGCCGCGCCCGGTTCTGCTCCAAAGGTGTACGTACCGGTATTGGTTCCACCCGATCGAGATCACCTCGGGCGACCCGTCGTTGTCCAGGTCCTTGACCCGGGCCCCCAGGTGACTGGAATGCGGCCCGCGCTCGACGATTTCGGGCATCCAGCGGCTTCCCCCGCTGCGGTTGTAATAGACTAGGGTGAGGTTGTCGGGAGCGCCGGCGCTTTGCAGCAGGTCGGTGTGCTCGGCCACGACGATTTCGACAGCGCCGTCGCCGTCGATGTCGGCGACGTCCAGGCTGTTGACGGACCGATGTCGAGCGATGAGATGACGGATCCAAGGCTCGCGCTTCGGCTTCGAAGGCGCCTCGAACCAGTAAAGCGAGTCGGTCAGGGCTCCATCCTGCCGCTCTATCGTGCCGACCATATCCGGTTTCCCATCGCCGTTGATATCAACCACGGCGACGCGATCCATCCAGGGTTGCGTCTCTCCCACCGCGCGGGCTTCCCATGTCGCAGCAAGCGAACCGGGGTTCTCGAGCCAGATCGCGTACTTGCCGTCGTCCTTGACGGTGGCGAGATCGAGGTCGCCGTCGCCGTCGATGTCTCCAACGGCCAGGCCTCCTTCTTCGCCTTGCGTGGATATCAAGTGCAGCGGCCAAGCGCTGTGCTCCGGGTCGGAGGGGATCTCGAGCACGTACAGGTGCCCCACCCCGCGGCTGAGCGCGAGCTGGATTTTCCCCCCGGGGATCAGGTTCGCGGCGACGTAGCCCTGGGTTCGTCCCTCCTTCGCCACTTTCGCGATGGGCCGCGCGCTCCAGGCGCTGGCCTTCTCATCGGCTGCCTCGAGCCAGAACACGGTATCGCCTGCGATGCCGACGAGATCGCTGAAACGATCACCATCGATGTCGAGCGCGAAATACGCGTCCACGCCTCTGCGCAGCTCCATTCTGGGCCACTTCTCCCACAACTTTCCGCCGGGATTGCGGTAGAGATAGGAACCAGCCACCACATCTGTGAACCCGTCCCGGTCGACATCGGCGAAGACCAGACCCATCATCCCTTGTTGACTCTTCGGCCGCGCAGCGTCCATGGACCCGTAGTTCCACCGCTTCGACTTGCTGGTCCGGTTCTCCCACATCTCGATCGCGCGACCTGCACCTGCGTAGTTCTTGCCGACGATGTCCGGGTCGCCGTCTCCATCGATATCGCCCAGCTGCATGTTGTGCGAGCCGGTATCGGCCACCAACGAGGCTTTGAATTCACCGCCGTGATTCAGATAGATCAACACTCGCTTTCGCCGCGAGGTATGCATTTCGGCCACGACGACGTCCAGGTCCCCGTCCAAGTCGAGATCGGCCACCTGCAGGGAGTGCGCCCCTTCCAGAACACCCTTCTCGATCGGGTGCTCGATCCAACTACCCGTCCGAGCGGACTCCGGAGCCTCGAACCACGACACGCGCCCCTCGCCCTCGGATGCGCTGAGCACCACATCGGGTCTTCCGTCCGCGTTCATGTCGGCGATCGAGACGCGGGTATCGGCCGGCCACTGGTCCGCGATCGCATGAGACTCCCAGCGCCCTGTCAAGGTCCCCGGATTCTCCAGCCATGAGGCTCCGAACACGATGTCGGCGTCCCCATCGCCATCGATGTCTGCAAGCTTCAAACCCTCTCCCGGGCGCTCCACGATGACATGTCGCCGAAACTCGAGAGGCGTCACTTGTTCCCACAGCACGACTTTCTTCTTGTCGCACGTGACCACGTCCGGATCGCCGTCGCCATCCATGTCCCCCGTTTCCACGTCGTGGACATAGCCGCTGCCGAGTGTGTGCCGGACCCACGTCCCCTCGCCGGCCCCGGGAACGTTCTCGAACCAATCGATGGTTGCTCTTCCCGGCGTGAAGTCGCCGACGACGATGTCGGTATCTCCGTCCCGGTCGATATCCGCCGT
>Ga0187892_10004414_pt1 | contig 23625 bp, 15 predicted proteins | sample MA1701073metaG_FD_139345 | JGI IMG/M metagenome (GOLD analysis project Ga0187892, IMG submission 139345) | Bio-ooze microbial communities from a basaltic lava cave in the Kipuka Kanohina Cave System on the Island of Hawaii, USA - MA170107-3 metaG ... | reverse complement strand
GCAAAGATTTTCGCCCACAGAAAAGAACTCCCACAGAAATATTTTTGATTTTTAATTCTGTGGGAGTTCAAATTCAGTGGGCGGTGATTCTCGCCTGTTGGGTTCCGGCTCGTCCGGCTTATGCTTTCTCCACTAACTATTTCGAGGAAATTCGTACATGGACCAGAAAAAACTGAATTATTTTAAGAAAAAACTTTTAGAAGAACGTGACCGCATTGTGGCGTCTTTAACGCATCACGAAGTCGAAATCGAAAGCGCCACCTCGTCGCGCAGCGCGGAGTTCGAAGAAGCTTCGCGGCTCGATAAAGATCGCGAATACCTCTCGGGCTTGTTGACGATGGATACCGAGGAGCTGGCGGATATCAACGAGTCGCTCAAGCGCATCGACGAAGGCACTTACGGCAAATGCCTGGATTGCGGCAACGACATCGCGGAGCCGCGATTGGAGGCGATGCCCAGCTCGCTGCGCTGTCTCGATTGCCAAAAACAAAATGAGGACCGCCAGGAGATCAGCGAAGAACCTCCTGTCTCGCCGATAGTTTGAACTATGCAAAATCCCAAAACCCAACAAAAGGTATCCGGATTGGCTGAGCCATCCGGATACCAGAAATTTTTCCCCCGCCGTGCTTTTTATTGAAAATATCCCCATCTCTGCAATTTTGACAGACTTCTGCAAAAAAGGCTCTCCGTTGACATCTTGCTTAACTTTCGTATCTCTGCCATAATCCTTTCATAAACAGACAATAAACCTATCACAATTTTTTCACTGGGTGGTGGCACACCATTTGTAATTCTTTTAAATGCTTATACAAAAACTCGGTTAGCTGGCTACGCCCGTAGGGATTTTTTTCACATGAACGCCAATTTGTTGAACTTTCGATAAACGGCGGTCTGAATAAACACGAATGCTTTTTAAGCTGGAGGTTTTTAATTATGGGTAAGATTATCGGTATTGATTTGGGAACCACTAACTCGTGCGTGGCGGTGATGGAAGGCGGCGAGCCGGTGGTGATTGCAAATTCGGAGGGCATGCGCACCACGCCTTCCGTGGTTGCATTCACCAAGACCGGCGAGCGCCTGGTCGGCCAAGTTGCGAAAAGGCAAGCCATCACCAATCCCAAAAACACAGTCTATTCGATCAAGCGGTTTATGGGCCGCCGCATGGGCGAAATCACCCGCGAGCGCGGCACGGTACCGTATGAGGTGGTGGCGGCGAAAAACGATCTCGCCGTCGTGCGCACCGGCGACAAGGAATACACGCCGCAGGAAATTTCCGCGATGATTTTGCAAAAGATGAAACAAACCGCGGAGGATTATCTCGGCGAAAAAGTCACCGACGCGGTAATCACGGTGCCGGCTTATTTTAACGACAGCCAGCGCCAGTCGACCAAAGAAGCGGGCGAAATTGCCGGCCTCAAAGTGCGCCGCATTATCAACGAGCCGACGGCGGCGTCGCTGGCCTACGGTTTGGACAAAAAGAAAGATGAGAAAATCGCGGTGTTCGATCTCGGCGGCGGCACTTTCGACATCAGCATTCTCGAAATCGGCGACGGCGTCTTTGAAGTGAAAGCCACCAACGGCGACACCCACCTCGGCGGCGATGATTTCGATCAACGCGTTATAGACTGGCTCGTCGTCGAATTCAAACGCCAGGAAGGCGTCGATCTTTCCAAGGATCCGATGGCCGTGCAACGTTTGAAGGAAGCGGCGGAGAAAGCCAAGTGCGAGCTGTCGACGGTGATGCAAACCGACATCAACCTGCCGTTTATTACCGCCACCGACAGCGGTCCGAAACATTTGCAGATGACGCTGACGCGCGCGAAATTCGAGCAGCTTTGCGATGATTTGTTCGAGCGCACGATTCCGCCCTGCGAGTCGGCCTTGCGGGATGCGGGCTTTACGGCGGCTGACATTGACGAAGTTGTTCTCGTCGGCGGCGCCACGCGCATGCCGCGCGTGCAGGAGATCGCGCGCAAGCTGTTCGGCAAAGAGCCGCACAAGGGCGTCAACCCCGATGAAGTGGTCGCGGTCGGCGCGGCGATTCAGGGCGGCGTGCTCGGCGGCGATGTGAAAGACGTTCTGCTTTTGGACGTCACCCCGCTGTCGCTCGGCATCGAAACGCTTGGCGGCATCACCACGCGCTTGATCGAGCGCAACACCACGATTCCGTGCAAGCGCTCGGAAATTTTCTCGACGGCGGCTGACAGCCAGACGCAGGTTGAGATTCACGTTTTGCAAGGCGAGCGCGAAATGGCGGTTGACAACCGCACGCTGGGCCGTTTCATTCTCGACGGCATCCCGCCGGCGCCGCGCGGCGTGCCGCAAATCGAAGTCACCTTCGACATCGACGCCAACGGCATTCTCAACGTTTCGGCGAAGGACAAAGCCACGAGCAAGCAGCAGTCGATTCGCATCGAGGCCTCGACCGGTTTGAGCAAAGAAGAGATTTCCAAGATGGAGCGCGACGCGCGAGACCACGCGGCTGAAGACAAGAAGAAACGCGAAATGGTCGAAGCGCGCAACCAGGCTGATCAGCTCGTCTATCAAACTGAGAAGAACATCAACGACATGGCCGAAAAGCTGGAGGCGGAAGAGAAGAGCCGCCTCGAAACCGCGGTCAAGAAGATCAAGGATGTGATGAATTCCGACCGCGCCGAAGAGATTCGCGCCGCCTGCGACGAGCTGAACAAGGAATGGAACGCCATCTCCTCGAAGATGTATGAACGCGCTGCCGCCGATGCCAAGAGCGCGGCCGGGCAGCCGACCAACGGCGGTCCGCAGAAAGGCAAAGTGCAGGAAGCCGATTTTGAAGTTGTTGATGAGGACGCCAAAAACTGATTTCGTCCGCAAGACGTGCTCCGTTGTTTAAATATATAGAGAAAAGCGAGGCGCGCCTCGAAAATGCGAGGCGCCCTCGCTTTTTTATTTTTTATGCAACTTTTTCGCTAAATTTCTGTATGAGTATGCAGTCCCAAACCCGATAATTCACACGATTTGTAAAGCGGTTACATTCTGCTTCACGGCCCAAGCTTAAAAACATGGTTCATGAATTGTCGGAGTAAAGTAAGTCAGGCAATTTGCAGCCCTTCAGAGGAGGTTAGATAAGATGAAAATTTCGAAATGGTCGGTTTTAGCTCTTTGCTTTTTCTTGCTGGCCGCCGTCGCTTGTTCCAAAAAAGATTCGAACCACGCCGGCAAAGACGGCAAAGCCGACTCCACCGGCACCAACGGTGTGGCTAAAAAAGAAAATAAAGCGCCGGAATTGAAAGCCGTGCCGGTCGAGGTGACGACCATCGCTGCCGGCGAAGTTTCATCTTTTGTTTTGACCAACGCCTCGATAGAAACGGAAGAGGCGGTGGATATATTTCCCCAAGTCACGGGCATCGTCGTCAAGCTGCGCGCCGAGGAAGGACAATACGTCAACAAGGGCGGCGTTTTGCTGGACATCGATGATCGCGAATACAAGCTGAGAGAAGAAGCGGCACGTGTCAATTACGAGCGCCAGAAAAACGCCCACGAGCGATCCAAGAACATGTTTGAGAAAAAGCTGCTCAGCGAAAGTGAATTCGAAGTGGCGAATTTTAATCTGGATCAGGGGCGCATCGAATGGGAGCAAGCCAAGTTGACGCTGGACTATTGCAACATCAAAGCGCCGATTTCCGGCATCATTTCCGACCGCACGGTCAAGCTCGGCGACCGGTTGTTGACGTCGACGAAGGTATATTCGATCGTCAATCCCGATTTGCTGCGCGCCAAAATTCATTTGACCGAAAAAGACGCGCTGCGCACGCGCGTCGGGCAAAGGGCGGAAGTCGTCTCTGAAGCGCTGCCCGGGAAAAAATTTTCCGGCGTCGTCGATATTGTCAGCCCGGTGGTCGATCCTTCCAGTGGCATGGTGCGCGTGACGATTGGTGTGAGCGATCGCCAACGGCTTTTGAAGCCCGGCATGTTTGTCAACGTCCATTTGATTACCGACACCAAGCGCAACGCGGTGTTGATCCCCAAGAAAGCGGTGGTGTATGACGACAATCGCCAATTCGTCTACGTGGTTCGCCGGGACACTCTGGCGCTCAAACTGCCGTTAAAGCCCGGCTACACCGACCGCGACCACATCGAGGCGCTCGATGGCATCAATATTGGCGACACCATCATCGTCGTCGGCCACAGCGGGATGAAAGACAGCACGAGAGTCAAGATTGCGGAAATGAAAAGTTGATTTCAAGTCAACCATAAAAATGTGTCCAACGGATAAAAAACGACCAACGGATTATAAAACCTTTCATCCGTTGGTCGTTTTTCCATCAGTTGGAAAATGCTTTTCATGATTTTCGATTGAATATAAGTTATAAGCGAGCAACCACAATGAGCTTGGAAACAATAGAAAAGAAGCAAAGCGCAAAAGAATTTTTCAGTTTAACGACGACGCGGCCGGTGGCGATTTTTATGATCGTCGTCGCCGTTTGCGTGTTCGGCATGGTGTCGTACGATCAGCTCGCTTTGAATTTGATGCCGGACATTTCCTATCCCTCGCTCACCGTTCGCACCGAGTATCCCGGCACCGCGCCCGAAGAAGTCGAGACCGCCATCTCCCGGCCCATCGAGCAGGAATTGGGCGTCGTCAGCAATCTCGTCAGCATCAGCTCGATTTCCAAGGCCGGCTTCTCCGACATCATTCTCGAATTTACCTGGGACACGGACATGAGCGCCGCGGTGCAGGACGTGCGCGAGAAGCTCGATCAGGTTTTCCTGCCGCCCGAAACCAAGAAGCCGTTGATCCTGCGCTACGATCCGACGCTCGACCCGATTTTGCGCTTGGGCCTGTACGGTGAAATGTCGTTGTTCGCGCAGCGCTACATCGCCGAAGAGGAAATCAAGCGCGAGATGGAAACGCTTGACGGTGTTGCCGCGGTGAAAGTTCGCGGCGGCTTGGAAGAAGAAATTCGCGTCGAATTGGACGAGCGCCAACTGGTTTTGCTCGGCCTGGACATTCAGGAAGTCAACCGCCGTCTCGGCCAGGAAAACATCAACCTCGCCGGCGGCAATTTGAAGGAGGGGCAGACCGAGTACCTCGTCCGCACGCTCAACGAGTTTCGCAACGAGAATGAAATTGCGAATCTCGCCATCGGTCGCCGGCAGGGCGTGGACATACGGGTGAAAGACGTCGGCACGGTGACGCGCACCCACAAAGAGCGCGAGGTGATCACGCGCGTCAATGGCAAAGAAAGCGTCGAGATTGAAATTTACAAAGAAGCCGACGCCAATATCGTGACCGTTGCCGCGGCCGTGAAAGACAAAATTTTCGGCACGGCGGAGCAGCAAGCGTTCGTGGCCAATTTGAAAAAGCGCGCGGCGGAGCCGGCGCGGCAAAACGGTGCAGCCAAACCGGCCGAGAAAAAAGACGGCAAGGGTGATAAAGCCAGAGAAGAAGCGGCGGCGCAGGCGATGCTGCTGAAGCGCATGACCAATTTCATGGCGTATCAACTGCCGCCCAACACCGGCATCGAGCTGCTCTCCGACCAATCTACTTTTATTAAAAGCGCCGTTGACGAAGTGAAAGGCACGGCCATTATGGGCGGCGTTCTGGCCATTATCGTGCTGTACATTTTTCTGCGCCGCGCGTGGAATACGATCATCGTCGCCATCGCCATTCCGGTGTCGGTCATCGCCACCTTCGGTCCGATGTTCATGTTCGACGTGACGCTGAACATCATGTCGCTCGGCGGCCTGGCGCTCGGCATCGGCATGTTGGTGGACAACTCCATCGTGGTGTTGGAAAGCATCCATCGCATGCGCGAGGAGGGGCACGACATCATCACCGCCTGCGTCCGCGGCGTCAGCACAGTGGGAAGCGCCGTTCTCGCTTCGACTTTGACGACGGTTGCCGTTTTCTTTCCGATCGTTTTCGTGAAAGGCGTGGCCGGCCAGATTTTCGGCAACATGGCGTTGACCGTCGTCTTCTCTTTGCTCGCCTCGCTGGTCGTCGCGCTCTTCGTCGTGCCGATGCTGGCCTCGCGAATGATCAAAGAAGAACATCTCGCCGACATCCGCGGCCGTTTTGCCGATAATCATATTTTGCGGCTGTCCATTATCGACGATTTCAAAAATTTCAAAGCGCGCCGAGAAGAGCAACATACTTCCGTGCTTGGTTTTGTCGCCGGCGCTCTTCTGCGGTTTGCTCGCGAGATTCTCGTCAACTTGCTGGTGCTGATCGGCGCCGCGCTGCTGTCGATTCTGAAAAGCCTCGCGCTCTTGCTGATTTTTGTGCCGACGTTGTTGCTCGGTTGGATTCCGCCTTTGCGGCAATATGTCCGGCGGCTCGAATCCTGGAGCGCGCAGCCGAATTTCAGTTCTTTAAACCTGCATCAGCGTGTGTGGGACACGATTTTGTCATTCAAATCCTATCCCATCTTTGTTTCCGGTTGGCGTGACTTTGCCATAAAATTTAAAGAAGCCAAGCTGCTGAAGCGCCTCGCGCGAGTCGTTCTCGCGCCGTTTTATCTGCTTTATTCAATTATCCGTTTTGTCATTCATCATCTTTTTAGCACTTTGCTAAAGACCGCTCTGGCGTTCATATTCGGCATTGCCTTTTTCCTTTCTATTTTGATCGTGCTTTTCGGCTTGCCGGTGGGATTGTTCTTTGCCGGTTTGCTGCTGGTTGCCAATCCGCTGTTGAATTGGTCATATCAAACCTATCCCCAAGCCATTCGCTGGGCGCTCGCCAATCGCGGCTCGGTTATCGGCATCTCCGCTGCTTCGTTTGCCGTATGCATTTTCCTGCTTATGCCGCGCCTCGGCTTGGTGCTGATTCCGGAAGTGCATCAAGGCGAATTCAACGTCGAGGCGCGCTTTCCGATCGGCACGCCGGTGGAGCTGACCGACGAAAAGCTGCAGCCGCTGGCGCAGATCGCATTGCAGCAAAGCGACGTGCAAAAGATCGCCTCCGCCTCCGGCGCCGAGCGCACTTCGCAATCTTCCTCGGACGAAGGCGAGCACACCGCAAAATTGACGCTCACCCTCAAAGGCGACGGTGATTTTGCCAGCCGCGAAGAGCGGCTCATCGAGCGATTGCGCGCCGAATTTCGCAACGTTCCCGACGTCGAAACCAAAATTTCCCGGCCGGCTTTATTCAGTTTCAAAACGCCGGTTGAGATCGAAATCAAAGGTTACAATCTTGCCAAGCTCAAAGCGCTCAGCAAAGAAGCGGAGACGCGGATCGCGCAAATTCCCGGCTTGAAAGACGTGCGCTCCAATCTTCAAACCGGCAACCCCGAAGTGCAAATCGTTTACGACCGCGACCGCTTGTCGTACTACGGTTTGAATATCAACGAAGTCGCTTCGATCGTGCGCAACAAAGTTCAGGGCATCGTCGCCACCGAATTTCGCGAAGCCGACCGCCGCATCGACATTCGCGTGAAAGTCAACGAGGACGACAAAGCCGGCATCGACGAGCTGCGCCGCCTCGTGGTCAATCCCAACCAGCCGGTGCCGATTCCGCTCGCGGCCATCGCCGACATTCGCGTGAAAGAAGGCCCGAGCGAGATTCGCCGCATCGAGCAGCAGCGCGCCGCGCTGATCACCGCCAACGTCTCCGGCCTCGATCTGCGCAGCGCCTCGGAGAAAATTTACGCGACGCTGCAGGAAATGGACATGCCCGACGATTTCGCTTTCGCCGTCACCGGCCAGAACGCCGAAATGCAAACCTCGATCAACAGCTTGACGCTGGCGCTGGCGCTCGCGGTGTTTTTGATTTACGTCGTCATGGCCTCGCAATTCGAATCGCTGCTGCATCCGTTCGTCATTATGTTCACGATTCCGCTGGCGCTGATCGGTGTGATCGCCGTTCTCTTCGCGCTGCAAATTCCGTTGAGCGTCGTGGTGTTCATCGGCATGATCATGCTCGCCGGCATCGTCGTCAACAACGCCATCGTGCTGGTGGATTACATCAACCATCTTCGCCGCGCCGGCATGGAGAAGCTGGAAGCCATCGTGCAAGCCGGCAGCGTCCGCCTGCGCCCGATTCTCATGACCACCGCCACAACGGTGCTCGGCCTGCTGCCGATGGCTTTGGGCCTCGGCGAAGGCGCAGAAATTCGCACCCCGATGGCCATCACCGTCATCGCCGGCTTGATCAGCTCGACGGTGCTGACGCTGATCGTGATTCCGACGGTGTATGCAGTGCTGGATCGGTCCAAATAACTCTTACTTTTACTCTTTACTCCTACTCATACTCTTACTCACACTCACTGTTGACTATTTGAAAAGCGAGTAAGAGTATGAGTACGAGTAGGAGTAAGAGAACAGTCGAATAAAAAGAAAAGCTTATGAATCGCCACTCCATTCTCCCCCGACTTTCCGCCAACCGTCCGGTAACCGTGCTGATGATCTTTCTCGCGCTCGGCGTCGTCGGTATCGTTGCGTACAAGGATATTCCCGTCGAGCTTTTCCCCAAGGGTTTTGTATTTCCCGCGCTCGGGGTTTGGGTCCCATACAATAATGCCAATCCGAGCGAGATCGAGGAGCAGATCGCCCGGCCGATCGAGGAGATCGTGCAAACCATTCACGGCGTACGCCGCGTCGAAACCAGCAGCCGCAACAACGGCTGTTGGACGTGGATCGAGTTTGCCGGCGATACCGACATGGACGTGGCTTACGCCGATCTCCGCGACCGCATGGATCGGGTGAAGCCGGATTTGCCCGAAGACATCGAAAGAGTTTATCCCCGAAAATTCAGCGACGACGACGAGGAGATCGTTTTCATGGCGGTTTCGTTGGATAAAACCTACGAAGACGCTTACAGCCTGTTGGACACGCACCTGCGCAAGGTCTTGAACCGCATCGACGGCGTCGCCAACGTCGAATTGTGGGGCGTCGACCGCAAAGCCGTGCAGATCCTCGTCGATCAAGCCAGCGTCGACGCGCACAACATCAACTTGTATCAGGTCGTCGAGGACATGCGGCGCGATAATTTCGTGCTGGCCAGCGGTTATGTCAACGAAGCCGGCAAAAAGTTTTACGTGCGCTCGTTGGGAAAATATGAGAATCTTGAGGAAATCCGCAATCTCCGCATCCGCAACACTAATCTGCGCTTGCAGGACATCGCCGAGGTCAAATTCGACGTCGCCGAAGACAAAAGATGGATTCAGCGTTTTGACCGCAAGCCCGCGGTTTGGATGGGCCTCTTTAAAGAATCGCAAGCCAACACCGTCGAGGTTTGCGACAAAGTGCTGGCGGTGATCGACAACGAGGTGCGCGCGAATCCGCAGCTCGCCGGCATGAGCTTTCAGGTCATTTTCGATCAAGGCACGTACGTTCTCGAGTCCATCAACAATTTGATGAACGCCGGCTTGTGGGGCGGCATCTTTGCGTTTTTGGTGATCTTCTTTTTCCTGCGCCGCTTCCGCATGACGGTGATCATCAACCTCGCCATTCCGATCTCGCTGCTCGTCACCGTCGTGGTGATCTATTTCATGGGCTGGTCGCTGAACATCATGACCATGATGGGATTGATGGTGAGCGTCGGCTTGGTGGTCGACAACTCGATCGTGGTCGTGGAAAATATTTATCGCCTGCGCAAGGAAGGCCTCTCCCGGCGCGATGCCGCAATTCAAGGCGCCAGCGAAGTGGCGATGCCGATCACGATGGCGACGTTGACGACGGTGGTGGTCTTCGTGCCGCTTATTTTTATGGGCGACAATCCCGGCATGACGTTTTACATGGCGCGCATGGGCGTGCCGGTGATCTCGGCTTTGGTGGCGAGCCTGTTCGTCGCGCTGGTTTTCATTCCGCTCGGCACCATGATCTTCTCCTCCCAAAAAGAAGTGACGGAAGCGAAGAGCATCGCGCGCGCCAATGCGTTTTACATTCGCGTGCTCGAGCGCACCCTTGCCCGCCGCGTCGATGCCGCGCTGATCTTCACGCTTTTGGGCATCAGCGCGTTTGGCATCATGCAAGCCGTGCCCAAGACCGACGAGACCCAGGGCAACATCAATGACGTGAGGTTCATGTTTGAATTGCCCGGCAATTACACCATCGAAGAGGCCAATGCGTATTTTCAGTCATTCGAAAATTTTCTCTATGCCAATAAAGAAAAATACGATCTCAACAGCGTCGAAACCCGCTTCAGCACCGACTGGGGGCAGGTGCGCGCTTATCTGAAAAAACCGCCGCAACAGCAATGGTGGCACGTGATCGGCTTGGGCATCGGCAGAGCGCTCGGGCTGGTTGAAAACGGCGTCCTGACGCGCGAGAAGGTGATCGAAGACGTCAAAGAAAATGCGCCGAAACGCGCCGGCATCGAGATGCGCACGCGCTGGCGCCAGGAAACCGCGAATCAGCAGGGCACGATGACCGTGGTGCTGTATGGCGACGACACCGACCGCCTCACCGAGCTTTCCCACGAAGTCGAGCGGCGTTTGCGCGCCATTCCCGGCCTGCTGGATGTCGGCACCGAGCTTGAAGATGGCGTCGATGAAGTCCGGCTGCGATTGAACCGCGAGCAGGCGACGAAATTCGGCGTCAATCCGCAAGCCGTGGCCGGAACGATTTCGTACGCGCTGCGCGGCGTGGAGCTGCCGGACTATCGCACCGAAGACCGCGAGGTGGACATTCGCGTGCAAATGCGCAAGAAAGATCGCGAAACGCTGCACCAACTGATGAACCTGCGCATGCGCCAGGAGAACGGCCAGGAAGTGCCGCTGGCGAATATCGCCGAGATTTCCGTGCGCCGCGGCTACGGGCGCATCACCCGCAACGACGGCAAAACCATGCTGGCGATCACCGCCACGACGACGCAGGAAAATGCGCAGCACCTTTATCGCCAAATCGACCAAGCGATGGACGGCTTCGAGATGCCGCGCGGCTATTCGTGGGACAAAGGCCAGCGCTTCGACCGCATGCGCGAAAATCAGGACACCACCAACTACGGTTTGTATCTCGCCGTCACGTTTGTGATGCTGCTGATGGGCGTCTTGTTCGAGTCGGTGATTTTGCCGCTGTCGGTGATCGTGTGCATTCCCTTTGCCTTTTTCGGCGTCGGCTGGACGTTGTTTCTCACACGCACGCCGATGGATCTCATGGCGATGATCGGGCTTTTTATTCTCGTCGGCGTCGTGGTGAACAACGCCATCGTGTTGGTGGACTTGATCAATCAACTGCGGCTGCAAGGCTACAGCCGCCACGATGCCATCATTTTAGCCGGTCGCCATCGCTTCCGGCCTATTTTGATGACCGCCGGCACCACGATTGTCGGACTCATTCCCATGGCGCTGGGCACTTCGAAAATGATCGGCATCTCCTACGCCCCAATGGGCCGCACGCTCATGGGCGGCATGATCTCCGCCACGATTCTAACTTTGCTCGTCGTGCCGGTGGCTTATACTTACTTCGACGATCTGCGCGAAATGTGGAAACAGTTGCTGGCGATCATGTTTGGGAAGAGGCGGGGAGAGGTTGAGGCTTGAAGAAAAGATTTGTCCAACGGATAAAACGGCGACCAACGGATGGAAACATTAAATCCGTTGGCCGTTTTTTTTATCTGTTGGCCTTGCAATTTGTGACGAGCTAAAGGGCGTAATATTTTTATTGTGATATTGAGGAAAAAATGCTATTTTGCAATTATAGAATTTGGAGAAAATGCGTATGAATACCATGAGCGTTCAAAAGCTCTACCAACGGTATATCAAGCCGCTCAATCCCGCCGAGCGGTTGAGCTTGACGGCGATGATTATCCAAGATTTGGCAGCAACAATGCCAAAGGAAGCTGAAGCGCCGCGCCAGCGTAGTTTGCTCGAGCTTGAAGGCTTGGGCGCGGAAATCTGGGAAGGCGTTGACGCGCAGGAGTATGTCAATGAACTGCGCAAGGAATGGGATCATCGACCATGAACACCTATCAACAAGCGGAAAAACTGTTAGCCGCTATGACGCGCGCGGAAAAGGCGCAACTGCTGCAATGGGTCGTACGAGACATTGGCGATTCGTTTCCAGGAATTGAGAGCAACCCCAATGTTTGCGGCGGAGAGCCGTGTATCGTTCGCACCCGCATTCCGGTTTGGTTATTGGAGCAAGCGCGACGCCTCGGAACCAGCGAAGCCGATTTGCTGCGAGCTTACCCCTCTTTACGCGCCGAAGACTTGGCAAATGCCTGGGCTTATGTGCGCTCGCATCGCGCCGAAATTGAACAACAAATCCGCGAGAATGAAGAAGCCTAAAACCCCGATTTTGCATTGTAGGCTGAAACCATCGCACTATTGATTTCAGCAGATAATGAAAATCGGGGTTTGACTTTTATATGTGTAAAATTAAGTTCAAACATGACGCGGCTTTATACAAACGAAAACTTCCCGCAGCAGGTGGTGGATGAATTGCGGCGGTTAGGACACGAGGTTTTGACGAGTCAAGAAGCCGGCAATGCCGGACAAAGCATACCGGATGATGAAGTCTTAAATTTTGCCCGCGTCAATAATCGTGCGGTGTTGACTTTGAATCGTCGGCACTTTATTCGTCTGCATCAAAACAACCGGCATACACGGGTATTATCGTTTGTACGTTCGATCCAAATTTTGCCAGTTTGGCCGTTCGAATTGATACGGCACTTCGATCATACGCAGAGCTTTCGGGCCAACTCATCCGCATTAACCGGCCAGCGGCAACCAACTGAATTGATCGCCTTTCGCCTATTTCCCTTCTCTTATCAACTTTTCTTTTATCTTTTTTGTTTTTATCAAGTACAGTCCCTTTTGAAGCGACGGCGTGTTGGCTCTACTTCAAACAGACCTCGTCGCAATACGCCAGGGCGAAAGCAATTTCCCGAGACCAGTGGGCTACGCCCGTAGATGATTTCTGCCTCAGGGTTAATCTAATTTTAGGCATCGAAACAACTCACAACTCTTGCCAAGGCAGTGGAAGGTCTGGAAGCCTGAAATCGGCTTTGTACGTTGTCACACAATCTTCCAACGCCACGAGAAACCCACGAGTTCTCTCAGGAAATCCAGCAACAGATCGTAGATTCTCCAGCCATTTTCTCCACTGGCTTTCATTGTTTCTAAATTTGTCCAACCAGTACAACGCTGCCAAATACTCCGCAAGCGAATCAAGCCCAAAACGAAGAAGTTGGGTTCCTCCGACTTCACGTTTTTCGAGCACGCCGTTTTCGACCAATCGAGTGATGATAGCCGCTTTGTTGTTCTCTAAATTAGACTCTTGCAAAGCACGTTCTGCCACATCGCGATAGAAGTCCCGAGGGATATATCCATCCTCCACCTCCAAACTGCAACGGCCCAACACACGCGCCGCACGAATCATCTCTTCATTTGAAACCCGATTGAGAGTTCCGTAATCCTGTGGGTTTACTCGTCGCAAGTACTCTAACATGGTTTCCGGAATAGAAAGAGGAAGTTTTTCCAGCCTTTCTTTATTTTTGACAAGGTTGATAGCGTTATCGACAAAGAGTTTGATCAGCAACGGCGTTACCACCAAGCGCTCGCTGCCGCTTTCAATCAACGCCAACAGACGGTCGCCCAATTGCAGTGCATGACGGCCAGGAAAAAACTCTTCAGTATTTGTTCGCCTGAGGTACTCGGTGAGAAAATACAACAGGGTGCTCACTTGAACTTTTTCCGGCCACAACTGCGACACTTGTGTTGCGCCAAAATTCGGAACACGTCTTGACGTAACAATCATCGCGTTGATAGGAGCTTTGCCGTGAATGGACTCGATATGTTGCTGCGTTTCGACACTTCGTTCTGACAAAGCGTCTGTAATCACCAACAATCGCTTATGACGCAGCAGGCTTTCGACAATAGCTTGGTCGATTTCATCGTCCCCAACCATCTGTTTCAGATGGTTTGTTATAGTTGCCAAGAGATTGCTGGTTTCTTCTTCAAGAAATAGCGGGATCATGCGATGCTCGGCAAGACGTTGTTCTTCTTTATCAGCCAGTGCCCAACGAGCTAATTGGCATGCCAGCGTTGATTTTCCAATTCCTCCACCACCAATGACGGCCAGTACGGTGCGGTCGTCGGTGAAAAATGGACGAAAATTTATTGGCTTGGGATTGGCAAGAAGTTGACCTGTTTCAAGATCACTCACGCGAAGAGACATCGGGATATAAATCCTGCGCTGTACCACCGCAAGGATTCGATTGAATGCTTCGGACGCTTGTGTCTTCCTACGTTCCACCCACGCATCGAGGCAATCGATGTGTTGGATGAAATTTGTCTTAATGGAAGTTTCAAGCTGGCTGAAGTGACTTTGCCCAGCTCTGTAACGCGCAATCCAGGCCTGGCGTGTCCTTGGATGTTGCGCAAAATAAGGCAAAAACGTCAATGCCATCATTGTCTTTAAGCCCAAGGCGCTTGTGCTACTGGGTGATAAGGTTTGGGCATATTCCTGCAAGGGAATCTTGTCATGTAACCACTGCAGAGAAATCGGATGAAGCCATAAGAGAAGGAAGCATGTCCCAAAGTAAGTTATCATGAGAAAGATTAAAATCGTTGTTCCTTTGATAAAATTGTTCTGTCGTTGCCACCACGAACGATAGATGAAGCCGTGATCAATTTCATGTGGAAAGGGAGAATTCAAATTGTCATGTAAGGTCACACGATAGAAAATATCGGTGCCTTCTCTGACAAAATATGGCGCTGATCCTGGATTCCATCCGAATTTAAACTCTCCGGTCTCATTCATGGCAATAGGCTCGCGCATTTCAATTTTCTGCCATTCACCACTTTGTCCTCGTCGAAATTCCAATTTAGTGCATCGCACTTGTTCAGAATTTTCGTCAACAATACGCCATTTTAAAACTGTTGCCAATGGACTTTCTGATACATTAAAGTTCCATACAACAGGTGCATGATTTGTGGGAATTCCGGTGAGGACCGTGCCACTCGTACCAACGGCCCAGCAAGTATTACCAGCAAATTGGACGGCTTTAAGATCCACAGTTCGCAATTTTGACGCCAATGTCAATCCGCTTCTTTGAGATTTCCAGGTTTGACCACCATCGGTAGTTGTTATGATGGTGCCGTTCTCGCCAACTACCCAGCCTGTCGTTGAGTTAGTGAAGTATACAGAATGAAAACGTGGTTTTACACTGTCGGGCTCATTTGCTACAGCCGACAGTTCCCATTGAGCTTCCACATAAGAGCGGGAAGATTCCACATAGCGAGGGATTCTCACACGACTATCTTGTGCCTTCCAGGTTTTACCTCCATCAGTAGTCGAGAGAATTGTGCCACTCTCACCAACTGCCCAGCCAGTGGAAGCATTTACAAAATAAACGGAATAAAGTGCGACGTCTGTATTGCTTGCTTGTCTATACCATGTTCTGCCGCCATCATCGCTTGAGATGATCGTGCCGCTTTCACCTGTAGCCCAGCCTTTCTTATCATCAATAAAGTAAACCGAGAAGAAGTGAGGCTCTACGAGTTCACGAGTTCCAAGTCTTGCTAATAATAATCTGCGGGGCGTCTTCAATGTTCCACTTTTTTGTAATTTCCAGGTCTTACCACCGTCTTTTGTCGAAATTATTGTGCCACTCTCACCGACGGCCCAGCCGGCCATTTCATTAACAAAGGAGACTGAAAAAATGCTGGGCTTCACAGAATCAGGCTCAATCCGCTCAATGAGATCAGCACGAGCCAGAACCCTCGCCGCTCGTATCCAAGCTACTCGGCGTTTAATCCGTATTCCGCTTTCCTGCAACTTCCATGTCCAACCACCATCGTTAGTCGAGATGATCGTACCATCCTCGCCTACCGCCCAGCCAGTCGTTTCATTAACAAAGTAGACTGAAAAGAGATTGGGCTTATCGCCAGATTCAACCTGCGCCGCACTCGCAGCTAATGCTACTAATACTACACTGCGTTTGATCCATGCTCCGCTTTCCTGCAAATTCCATGTCTGACCACCATCATGAGTCGACATGATTGTGCCTTCTTCACCCGTGGCCCAGCCCGTCGTTTCATTAGCAAAGTTGATGGAAAAAAGATCAGGCCTAGCGCGAGAAGACCACGTGAGCAAGGGTATATTAATCCAGACCTTGTCATCCTGTAAGTACCATATTGAGCCACCATAAGTGGTTTGGATGATAGTCCCATTCTCACCAACCGCCCAGCCAGTCGTTTCATTAACAAAGTATACAGAAAAAAGGTGGGGAAACACATAATCATTGTCGGATTTTGATGAGAAATATCTGTATGCCCTTCCTTTTGAAGTCCATACCTTACCACCGTCTTCAGTTTCCACAATCGTCCCATCATCACCAACCGCCCAGCCAATAGTATTATTAATAAAATGGACGGAATATAGATTAGGCCCTGCCCCCTGTAAAACTCGCGACTCGCCTTGCCAGGTCTTGCCACTATCATTAGTAACAATAAGCGTTGCGTCCTCACCAACGGCCCAGCCATTCATGCGATTCACAAAGTAGACCGAGTAGAGATTGGGCTTCTGAGGATAATGAAGTCCTTGCTCCGCAAATAAAGAACTTTCACGCAATACTCCAATTTGTTGTAATTCCCACGTTTGTCCTCCATCTTCTGTTGTAATGATTGTGCCTTCCCCACCAACAGTCCAGCCATTAGTGGCAGTTACGAAATACACTGAGTGAAGAATGTGCTCGACACCGCTTTTTTGTTTCACCCATGTATTACCACTGTCGGTGGTCGTGATAATTGTGCCAGAATCCCCAACGGCCCAACCAGTCATGGCATTCACAAAATGTATGGCACGGAGATCGGTCTTTACGTCACTATGTTGCGCATACCATGTTATTCCCCCGTTAGTGGTCGCGATGATTGTGCCATTTTCACCAACCGCCCAGCCAACGGTCGCATTTACGAAATGGACAGAGTACAGACTGATCTCTACATCTACACCGCTTTCCTGTTTCTCCCAAGTCTTACCACCATTGATGGTTACGATAACGGTGCCATTCTCTCCAACAGCCCAACCAGTCTCTGGATTAGCAAAATGGACCGAAAAAAGATCTGGGAACACTTTGCGCCATTTTACCGTGAAAGGTCGATCTTTTGGTGGCGTTAATGATATTTGTTGTGTTTCGCCGGTGCAACCAAAGAAAGTTAAAAGAAATATCGTCGGCCAGAACTTGCGAAGGTTCATAGGTGTGCTTGTCTTTTACTTCTTGATTAACTATTTTTTTGATGCCTTCATTTTAACAAAACTTTGTGAGAAAAACAAATATTTCCATAGAAAATCGAGTTCTCAATCATGTTGCTCCCCCTAAAAACGCAAATGCCGCCTGTTCACCCAAACGAACAAATGGCGTTTTCATTTTCAAGCCACGATATTAGCGCCGAATAATTATTCGTAACTCAACGCCTTGACCGAATCGAGTTTGGAGGCGACGATGGCCGGCTACATGCCGAAGGTCAGGCCGACCATGGTGCAGAAAGCCAGGCCGCCAAAGGCCCATTCCATGGGCACGGAGGCCGTGAAGCCGGTAAAGAACGTGACCACGTTGCCCAAGCCGAAGCCGGCCAGGACACCAAAAATCCCGCCAACGTTGCAGAGCACGACGGCCTCGATGAGAAATTGTATGAGAATGCTCTGGCGTTTCGCGCCCAATGACTTCTGATGCCAATCTCCTTCGTGCGTTCCGTCACGGAAACGAGCATGATGTTCATGATGCCGATGCCGACGGCCACCGGCGCCACGCAACGCGGCAGTAATCGCTATCGGCTCCTCGCGCTTGGGGTCGAGCAACAGCGCGAGAAGCTGGTTGAATTCTTCGGGGCGTTCGACAAAATCATCCGGTTTGTCCTCGACCATGAACGGCACGCGCGGCGCTTGGCATGGAGTCTGCAAAGTGCGGATGAAGCGATCCCACTGCTCGGGAAATTTGAAATCAAAGAAATGCGAGTCCCGCATCCACCGCGGCAGGATGGTGAAATCAATCTCCTCGGCCATCACCGGCAGCACGCACACGCCTTCCTGCCGCGCCAGCCGCCATTCCTTGCGAGTGGTTTGCGAACCCAATGCGCCTGGGGTCATGACCATCACCAGATATTCCACGCTTTTGATTGCCGCTTCAATTTGCAACCACCAGTCTTTGCCGCCTTCAAGCTCGACAATATCTTGCCAGACTGGGAAGTGATATTCGTCAATCAAGCGTCGGCGCAGATCATCGGCGAAGTTTTTGCCGTCGCTGCGGGCGTAGGAGATGAAAATTCCTTGGCGAGTTTTGTTGGATTTGTGGATTTCTGGCATGGCTTGTTGCTACTCACGCTGTTTCCTGTAAATCTGCGAACTCGCTTTTGTTCTACAACCGTCAGCACAGCGGGGGCGTCCGACATCACACCGCAGCATTTGGGGCGGTGTAGGCCACGAAGAAGTGTAATCTTGGGAGGGTTGGTCAAATTTTGCCAAAGTATATGGTATTTTCAGACGGGTCAATCGCATATCGGATAAAATTGAGCAGACCGTCAAGTCCAATAAAATTGGGGAAGCTCCAAATTTGATCAGGTGACAACTCAGGAATAAAAAATCTCGCTTCGATAATGAGATCTTCACCGCTGGAGGCGTTTAAGACGACATTAGCATGAGCTATTTTTCCTCTTTCAAATTTAATGCCTCGTATGATCATTGGCTGATTTGAATCGTAAGCATGAAAAAAGTGCTTTTCCCAATCTTGGGCTATATCAGGATGAATAATACACCATTTGGCTCCGGTATCGACAATTGCTCTTATTGACATGGATTTGTCTTGACTGGGAGCCAATGGTATGACGATATGGTTTTGAGATTCATACCCAGGATAGTGATCACTATATTGGGTTGAACCAACGGCAAAACCATTCTCGAACAGCAAGGAATCGAACTTGGGCATGGTTAAAAAATTTTTTCGATAACGGTACTCGGGTTCATAGAGTTTTCATCGATCTTGTTCTTCAATTCTTTTAATGAATCTGCCTCAGCCAATAAGCTGCCGTTATTTACGGCAACCCATTTCCCTTTATAATAAGAAGCCTTTTCTTTAAACCACGCTTGCGATTTCTCCAGACCCGCAGCTTGTGGAAGTCTGGTGCCAATAAATTTTGGAGGACTGAGGGCTTTATATGCGCTTTCGATTTTAGCATGGCGGGGATATAAATCTCTGGCTTTTGTCGACAAATCAAAAGCGGCTGAAATCATATCTAATGACAAACATAAATCTATGAGTGCGGTAATTTCGGCGGGTTGATAATCCGACAAATCAAGGCCTTTAATCAGGCGGTCAAACTTCTGATAGTCTTTTTCAGCGATCGCTGTTTCGAACGGCTCGAATTTGGCCTCTTGCTTTCGTGTCGATTGAGATGCAATGCCTGCCTCAAACAGTTTTTGCTGTGGCTCACCATCCAATTCAACAAACGGCTGCAAACCTCGCAAGGTCCTTTGAGAATTCACCGCCTGGCCCAAAATTTTTTCTGTAGTTTCCATTTGTATCTCCACGAATGAATAAACCTGATGGCATGAGTTTTATAATCGTTGCAAATCGGCTGCCTGCATCTCTTTTAAATATAGCACAAAATTCGAGTAATGCAACCGTTGTTTTGAGTCTTCACGAACGCTGATATTGAAAGAGCCAATTGCATAATTTCTCCTGTTGATGCATTTATTGTAGCAAGAATTCACGAGAAAAGCAAAAGAAAAAGTTTGCGATAACTTTGCGACTCCTACGGACGTAGTCTGCGTCTTTGCGTGCGCTTTTGCTTTTTTGATTCCAACTTGTCTGGGTTGTGGGCTTGCCCTCGGAATTTACAAAAGCTCAATCGCGATGAATCGTGCATCCCCAAGTGCTCTTAAATTCTGCCAAACAACTGGTCGCGGTAGCGCCGGCTGGCGGTGAGCTTGGTGCCGTTTTTAAGGATGACCACGTAATCACCGTGCGACCAGGGTTGTATTTCCTGGATGAAATCGAGATTGACCAGATAGGAGCGGTGGATTCTGGCAAATTTGGCGGGGTCGAGGCGCGCTTCCATGCTGTTCATGGTTTCGCGAATCAGGTAGGCCTCTTTGTCGGTGTGGAGCTCGACGTATTTCTCGTCCGACGAGATATACATAATATCGCCGGTTTTGACAAAGAAGAGCCGGGAGCCGGCATTGACCATGATTCTTTTCAAGTATTTTTTCTCGCGATTGATCTCTTCAAGCAGTTTCTGAAAAATTGCGGCATTCTCGTTTTTTAATTGTATCTGTTCCACCGCGCGGTTGAAGGATTTCCGAAACCGCTCCTGATCGAAAGGCTTGAGCAGATAATCCAACGCCTGCACCTCGAACGCTTCGAGGGCATATTGGTCATAAGCCGTGACAAAAACCACGGCCGGCATGTTTTCAGCGCCCACTGTCTCGATCACCTCAAAGCCGTTCATCCCCGGCATCTGGATATCCAAAAACACCAAATCCGGCTTTTTTTCTTGAATTGATTTGACCGCTTCGAGGCCGTTCGCGGCTTCGGCGACCGCCGTGATTCCTTTTTCCTGCTTCAAAAACGCGCCGATTTTTTTTCGGGCCGGCGGCTCGTCATCAACGATGAGGATGCTAAGGCCCGTCATCACCGTTTTTCTCCACGTGAAACGGAATATCGATCATGACGGTAAGTCCGTTCGTTTGGTTATTCAGCAAATGCAAGCGATGATCCGCTCCGTACAGCTTTTCCAGGCGTTCGGCGGTGTTCGACAAACCAACGCCGTTTTGGCTTGTCTCATTTTGAATACCCGGCCCATTGTCTTTTACGGACAGAATGAGCCGCCGGTTCTGCTGCCGGGATAAAATCTCGATCTCTGCGGTTTGCACGTTTGACGTGGCGTGCTTGAGCGAATTTTCCACCAACGGCTGCAGAATAAAACTGGGGACCAGCGCTTCCAGGGTATCGCGGTCGATATTCATTTTGACCGACAATTGATTTTGAAAACGGGCTTGCATCATCTCGATGTACAAATTCACCAGCTCCAATTCGTTGCGCAGCGGATGCTCCTGCCGGTTGGAAACGTTGAGCGTTTTGCGCAGCAGATCGCTGAGACTCGCCATCATTTTGTCCGCGGCGTTGACGTCGTCGTACATCGTCGATGAAATCATATTGAGCGTGTTGAACAGAAAATGCGGATTGAGCTGCATTTGCAACGCCTGCAAACGCGCCGCCGTGAGTTGTTGCTCCAATTGCGCGGTTTTGAGCTTTTGCCGTTGATGCTCGCGCCGCATGCTCACGAAGAAGGCAATTCCATAAATCAGCCAATAAGTAAAAAACTGATGCTGATATTCCATCAGCAGCCGGTATCCGAAGTGCCCGTAATCGTAATCTTTCTGAAGCAGCAGCGCATAAAGCAGCTTGCGGCTGAGAAACATCAACATGGTGTGGGAAGCGCCAAAGATCACACTGGCCAGCAAATGCACGGGCAGGCGCCGGAGCCAATTGCCGCGCTGCAGCGGAAATTTTCCGAAGAAGTGCAGCAGCAAAGGCAGCAGAAGCAGCACGGCGTAAGCGCCGGTCATTTCATTGATAAAGTAATGATGGAAGCTCGGCATTCCGCCTTCCGCCAGCTCGTTGACGTAGAAGCGGTTGAAATTCATCACGCCGATCAGCGTGAAAAACAGGAAAATGCCCAGCCATTTGACGGCGGCGCCATGGCCGGCGAGCCAGGCCGAAATTTTATGACGTGTGTCCATTATTTTGTAAGAATTTTGGCCGCTTGAAGTTTTCGCCTACTGAAATGGAAATCCCACTGAATTGACTCAAAGAATAAATTTCTGTGGGATTCCTATTTCTGTGGGCAGCTTTTTATTCTGGATTCATACAGCTAAATTCTTGCCTTATTTCTTGTAACGATTTTTTAGCCGTCCGACTTTTTCCCGATAAAGCTCTTGAAAGCCGTTGAGCGGATTTTGGCAAAGATAAACCTGCACGCCGTTTTCGCGGAAATACTCGTTGTCAACCTGGCCGGCCAGCTCGATTTTGGCAAAGAGTTGTTGGATATCCTGGCCCAGCTCGTCATTGACGTAGATTAAAGTTTTTTGTGTGACGCTATCCGGCGCCCAGAGCAAAAATGTTTCGTGAAAACAAATCGGCTCCGGCAGCCCATTTTTTTTGCCGTGATATCTGATCGCCCCGGCTTGTCCGTAATTTTCGGCGTAGATTGCGCAATTCGACTTTTCCGCCTCACTCAAGCCGTGATACGTGTTGCTCACGATTTCAGCCAGCTCGCGCCAGCCGGTCATGTCGGCGTAATCCTGCGGCAACGCATGAACGCGGCCGTCTTCCCACATCAGCGCGCCTTCGAGACCGAATTTTTTGGAGGCCTGCGCGTAGGCCGCCATTTTATCGAAAGACAACACCGGCAGACTGTACGGTAGCACCGGCAGGAAGATCAAAATCATCACCGCCAGCATGGCCGGTTTTAGAAAACGCCGTCTTTCGGCAAACCAATGTTCAAACTCCACGCCGCCGGCGGCAAACAGCATCGAATACGCGCCCAACGTATAATAAGCCTTGCCGCTCAACACCATCAAGATGAAAACCGTAAACAAAAAAGTCAAGCCCAAGACGCGAAATTTTCTGCCGGCTTGGCTAAAAAGAAGAAAGGCCAGCCCGCAGAGCCAGAGAATCACCGCATGAAGGTTCATTAGGAATTGCAGCATAATAAAATCGCCAACGCGCACGTTCACCAACTGCGTGCGCCGCAGTTCTTCCATGTGTCCGATCACCGGCCAGTTGTGCGCGTGCTGCCAGATGAGGTTGGGCAGAATGATGAGAAAGCCAAACAGCAGGCCGATGCCGAAATATTTCGAGCGCATCAAGCGACGATCCGGCGTAAGCAGCAAGGCAAGAAAGAACGCGAGCGCGAAGAAAACGATGGCGTATTTGTTCAAAAAGGCCAATCCCCAAAGCACGCCCAAGTGTATCCAGTATCGCGGATTTTGCTGCTTCACCAGTTTGACGATGAAATAGCCGCTGAGCAGCCAGGCGAATTGATCGAACGGCACCGGCATGAGGAAAGTGTTGCTGCGCAGAAACGACGGCGATAAAATAAACGCCGCGCTCGCGAGCAGAATCGCCCAGATTTTGCCGCCCAATTCTTTGACGATCAGCGCGATCACGATCACTGAAATGGCGCCGATCAGCGCCGGGAAAAATCCGATCGCAAACGCCGAATCGCCGAACAATGCCATCGCCAGCTTGCCGAACATCGGTGTAATCGGCGGCACGGTGAGGTAGCCCCAATCGGGATAATCGGCCAGCGCCAGATACAAATAAATATCGCGATGCAGTTCGTAATTGGCGTTGGTTAAAAAATGCAGCGCCAGCTTGAAAACCGCCAGCGCCAGGATGAGCAGCCATTCGGGTGAGAGTTTAAAGGTTTTTGTTCTCATCTCGCATTCCTGGTTTAATTTTTAGAAAAGCAATTTCGATCCGTTCATTACGATGAATATCCGAAAAAGCCACGGCAAAGTCAGCGCTTTTGTCACGAGCGGGATTTTGAGGGTCATGAACGGGTTTTAAAACGAATAAACGGTAATGCCTCAGTTATGGGTGGACAGACTTCGGCGTTGCCGAGGCAAAAGATGGCCTCGGATGATGGCTTCCCCTTGGTTGTAAGTGGTGCATATTATGATGTGTTCGATGAAAAAAGTAGT
>Ga0187892_10004413_pt1 | contig 23627 bp, 21 predicted proteins | sample MA1701073metaG_FD_139345 | JGI IMG/M metagenome (GOLD analysis project Ga0187892, IMG submission 139345) | Bio-ooze microbial communities from a basaltic lava cave in the Kipuka Kanohina Cave System on the Island of Hawaii, USA - MA170107-3 metaG ... | reverse complement strand
GCCGGCGCGGTAGGCGGCGAACAGCCGCTCGAGCGGGACGCCGCGCAGGAAGCTCGCGACCTCGGCCGGCGGCATCGCCGCGAGCGCGGCCTTCGCGGCGGCGCGATCGGGAGGGCCGCCGTCCTCGGCGAGCAGGCGCAGCAGGATCTCGGAGGAGCTCTGCGCGTCGCCGGGCACGGCGTCGTCCACGAAGTGCTCGGCCTCGGCGGGCGTGCTGCTCCAGGTGCCGCCGCTCTGCACGATGGCGCGGTGGAACAGGCCGCCCGAGAGCGGCGAGACGAGCAGCGCGAGCACGTTCTGGCCGCCCGCCGATTCCCCGAAGATCGTGACGTTGCCCGGGTCGCCGCCGAAGCTCGCGACGTTGTCCCGGACCCAGGCGAGGGCGCGGATCTGGTCGAGCGTGCCGAAGTTGCCCGAGGCCTCTGCGTCATCGCGGCCCTCGCGCAGCGACGCGTGGCGCAGCCAGCCGAGCGCGCCGAGCCGGTAGTTCAGCATCACCACGATGCGGCCGTGCCCGGCGGCGAGGCGGCTGCCTTCGTAGTAGCGGGCGGAGCCGATCGTGTTGCCGCCGCCGTGGATCCAGACCATCACGGGGAGGCGCGCGGCGCCCGCCGGCACCTGATCGGGCGCGAAGGCGGGGGCATACACGTTCAGATAGAGGCAGTCCTCGCTGCCGACGAGCGTGCCCGGCGCCGCCGAGTCGTCGCCGCCGATCGGGCTCGCGGGCTGCGGGCACGAGGCGCCGAAGGCGAGCGCCTCGCGCGTGCCGGTCCAGGGCAGCAGCGGCTGCGGCGCGCGCCAGCGCAGCTCGCGCTGCGGCGGCTCCGCGTAGGGCAGGCCGAGCCACGCGTGGCCGCCGTACCGGCCGGCCGTGCCGATCACGACGCCGGCCGGCAGGCGCCGCAGCGTCGCGGGATCGGTGACGGGCACCGGCGCCGGCGGGGGCTTCGACGTGCAGGCGAGCGCCAAGCCGAAGGCAAGACAGACGAGTGCCCGACTCCGCACCAAGCGAACCCCCCCCGGCGCCTGAGCCTGCGCCGTCACGAGGGGGACGTTCCATTTCGGTCACGAACTTCGCAAGGGACGGAAGAGGAACGTCCCCGGGTGACGGCTGCTAGCCTCGGCGCGCTTCGGGGAGGGCGGTGTGCGGATGCGGCTCCTTGCGTGCGGTCTCGTAGCGGCCTGCGGGCTCGCGTGCGGGCCCGAGGCGCCGCCTCTCGCGCTCGATACCAGCGGTCCCGTGGCCGACTGGCCCGACTATGGCCGCGGCAAGGACGCGCTCGCGTGGTCGCCGCTCTCGCAGCTCACGCCCGCGAACGTGGACGCGCTCGAGCTCGCGTGGGAGCACCACTCGGGCGACGTCTCCGACGGGCGCGGCGACACCAGCCGCACCTCCTTCCAGGCGCGCGCGATCGTGCCGAACGGCACGCTCTACTACTGCTCCGGGCTGAACAAGGTGTTCGCGCTCGACCCGGAGACGGGCGCCGAGCGCTGGCGCTTCGATCCCGAGCTCCAGAACCGCGAGCTCGGCGGGCCGTACCCGCTCGTGTGTCGCGGCGTCTCCTACTGGAAGGACGCGTCGGCGGGCGCCGCGGGCGCCTGCGCCGAGCGCATCCTCACCGCCACCATCGACTCCGAGCTGGTCGCCCTCGATGCCGCGAGCGGCGAGCCCTGCGCCGGCTTCGGCTCGGGCGGCCGCGTCGATCTGCGCCAGGGCTTCGCCGACGCTCCGCGCTGGGAGGCCTTCGTCACCTCCCCGCCGCTCGTGCTCGGCGACGTCGTCGTGGTGGGCGGGCTCGTGCAGGACAACCTGCGCGTGGACGCGCCCGCCGGCGTGATCCGCGGCTTCGACGCCCGCAGCGGCGCGCTGCGCTGGGCCTTCGACCCGGTGCCGCCCGGCGCGCCGGCGCGCACCGACGGCCGCTACACCCCGGGCACGCCGAACGCCTGGGCGCCGCTCTCGGGCGACCCCGAGCGCGGGCTCGTGTTCCTGCCGACGGGCAATCCCTCGCCCGACCTGTTCAGCGCCGTCCGCTCGGGCCTCGACTACTACGGCAGCTCGGTGGTCGCGCTCTCCGCCGAGACCGGGCGGGTGGTCTGGCGCTTCCAGACCGTCCACCGCGACGTCTGGGACTACGACGTGCCGGCCCAGCCGGTCGCGTTCCAGATTCCCGGCGTCGGCGACGGCCGGCCCGGCGTCGCGCAGATCACGAAGATGGGCTTCCTCTACCTGCTCGACCGGGAGACCGGGGCGCCGCTCTACCCGGTGGAGGAGCGGCCGGTCCCGCACGACGGCGTGCCCGGCGAGGAGCTCTCGCCGACGCAGCCGTTCCCGACCCACCCGCCGCCGCTGATCCCGATCGCGCTGCCGCCCGAGTCGGCGTGGGGCTTCACGCCGCTCGACCGGCGCGACTGCCGCCAGAAGCTGTCGCAGATCCGCAACGAGGGCGTCTTCACGCCGCCGAGCCTCGCGGGTTCGATCGTGTACCCCGGCAACGCGGGCGGGCCGAACTGGGGCGGCCTCGCGCTCGATCCCGAGCAGGGCGTCGCCTACGTGAACTCGATGCGCGCACCGACGGTGGCGAAGCTGATCCCGCGCGCGGACGCCGAGGGCCTCGACTTCGCCGGCGCCGCGTATCCGAACGAGCTCTACCCGATGGCGGGCTCGCCCTACGCGCTCTCGCGCGGGCCGCTGCTGTCGAGCTTCGGCGCGCCGTGCGTGCCGCCGCCCTGGGGCACGCTCCAGGCGGTGGACCTGCGCACGGGCGAGACGCGCTGGGAGGCGACGCTCGGCACCACGCGCGACCAGGCGCCCTGGCCGCTCTGGTTCGACCTCGGCGCGCCCAACCTGGGCGGCCCGCTCGCCACGGGCGGCGGCCTCGTCTTCATCGGCGCCACCACCGACAAGTTCTTCCGCGCCTTCGACGCGGCGAGCGGTGACGAAATCTGGCGCTTCCGCATCCCGTACACGGCGAATTCGTCACCCATCACCTATCGGCTGCGACAGAATGGAAGGCAGTTCGTCGTGGTTGCGGCTGGCGGCCACGGTTGGTCGGAGCCGGGCGACGCGCTGCTGGCGTTCGCGCTGCCGGAGGGCGGCACGACCCGGCCGTGAGCCGGACGTAGACTGGAGACCGATGATCGATCTCGCCGCACTCGACGCCACCGCACAGGCCGAGGCCGTGCGCCGCGGCGACGTCGATCGCCGCGAGCTGGTCGAGGCGGCGATCGAGCGGCTCGAGCGCCTCGACCCCACGCTCGGCGTGATGACCGCGCCGCTGTTCGAGCACGCGCGCGCCGAGCTGCGCGAGGTGAACCCCGCCGCCCCCTTCGCGAGCGTGCCCTTCGTGATGAAGGACCTCGGCGCCTGTTTCGCCGGGCAGCCGTACTACGCGGGCAACCGCGCCCTGCGCGACGTGGGCTACAAGGCGCCGGCGGAGACGTACCTGGCGCGGCGCTTCCGCCTCGCCGGCCTCGTGCCCGTCGCGACGGCGAAGACGCCCGAGTTCGGCCTCCAGTCCACCACGCAGCCGCTCGCCTTCGGGCCGGCATACAACCCGTGGAGCCCGCTGCACACGCCGGGCGGCTCGTCGGGTGGCTCCGCCGCGGCGGTGGCGGCCGGCATCGTGCCGCTCGCGCACGCGAACGACGGCGCGGGCTCGATCCGCATCCCCGCGGCGTGGTGCGGGCTGGTGGGCCTCAAGCCCTCGCGCGGGCGCATCGCCCTCGAGCCCACCACGATCGGCCGCACGCTGGCCGGCTTCGCGGTGACGAAGAGCGTGCGCGACGCCGCCTCGCTGCTCGACGCCGTGCACGGCAACGAGCCCGGCGACCTGTACCGCCTGCCGCCGGCCGTGCGGCCCTTCGCGAAGGAGGTCGGCGCCGATCCGGGTCGACTGCGCATCGGCCTGCTGACTGCGATGCCCGGCGGCACGGCCCATCCCGAGGCCGTGGCCGCGGCCGAGGGCGCCGCCCGCCTGCTGGAAGGCTTCGGCCACGACGTCGAGCCCTCGGGCCCGGACGCGCTGTTCGAGGAGGAGCGCGCCTGGCAGGGCCTCGTGTTCGGCCCCGTCGAGTATCGCCTCTGCCTGCGCGAGCTCGGCCGGATGCTCGGCAGACCCGTCGTCGAGGGTGACGTCGAGCCGTACCTGTGGACGCTCGCCGATCCGCACGGGCCGAGCGTGAGCCCGGAGGAGTACCTCGAGGCCGCCGCCGCGCAGCAGGCGTGGGCGGTGCGCGTGTCGTCGTGGTTCGCGAGCGGCTTCGACCTGCTCGTGACGCCCACCGTGCCCGAGCCGCCGCCGCTCCTCTCCGAGCTCGACGGTCGCGTCGTCGATCCGCTCACGCTGCTCGAGCGCATGGCGCCGCACCTGGCATTCACCGAGCCCTTCAACGTCACCGGCCATCCGGCGATCTCGCTGCCGCTCCACTGGACCCCCGACGGCCTGCCGATGGGCGTCCAGCTCGTCGCGCGCCTCGGCCGCGAGGACCTGCTGTTCCGCGTGGCGTCCCAGCTCGAAGAGGCGGCGCCGTGGGCGGGCCGCCGGCCCCCGCTGTTCGGGTGAACCGGGCCCGTATGCGGAGATGGCTCGGTCTCGCGCTGGTGCTCGCCCTCGCGGGCTGCCAGAACCCGCCGCTCGCCTCGTCGCCCACGCTCGAGCCGGCGACCCCCGCCGCGAGCCCGCTGCCGTTCCGCGTGTGGCTCCATCCCGTCCAGATCCTCGACACCAGCACCGTCGAGGCCCCGCGGATCGCCGACGCCTTCACGCTCAGCCTCCACCAGTACCTGACGGAGAGCCGCCGCTTCCAGGAGGTGAGGCTGCCCCCCGCGCACCCCGGCCCCGGGGACCTCGCCCTGCAGCTCCTGATCACGCGCTATCGCGCGGAGCGGACGGAGCACGAGATGGGGTGGTGGGGCTGGTGGCGGGTGGCCGGCGGTCCGGTGTACGTCGATCACGCGGAGTTCGCGGGCAAGCTCGTCGTGGTGGACGCCGAGGGAGACCTGCTCGCCGAGGCCAGCAAACACTCCACCGCGTCGGAAGGGGTCTCCGGCTATGACACGAAGAAGGTGTTCCCGAGCGCGGCGGCCGAGCGAACGCGCTTCGTCGAGGGCCTGCTCGACGCGGCGACGAAGCAGCTCGCCGGGGACGGGACGGGCCCCTAGCGTGCGCTCGCTCGCCACGCGGCTCGCCTGCATGCCGCTCCTGCTCGCGCTGTCGGCCTGCGTCTCGTTCCGGGGCGGCGAGCTCGGCGATGCGCCGGTGCTCGAGCCGCGCGCCGATCCGCCCAGCGTCGCCGTCGTGGTGACGGCCTACGACGTGTTTCCGGAGCGGCGCGATATTCCGGCGCTGCCGGCCTGGACCGAGTGGGTGATGGACGGCTACACGGAGTCCGGACTGTTCCGGGAGGTCCGCAGCGGCTTCGGCGACGCCGACCTGCACGTCGAGGTGACGCTCGAGCGCCGCGACGAGTCGAACCTCGCGCTCGCCACGCTCAGCGGTCTCACGCTCACCGTCTTCCCCGCCTGGGGCAGCGCGGAGCTCACCATGATCTCGCGCTTCCGCGACGGGCAGGGGAACGAGCTGGTGACCACCCGCAAGAAGGAGTCCGTCCACATCTGGATCCAGCTCCTGCTCATCTTCGCGCTGCCGTTCGGCTACCCGCCCGTGGTGTCCGCGAACGTGATGCAGGATCTCGTGCTGCACAGCCTCGCGGAGGCCGCGCCCCACTTCGAGCGCGCACCGGACGCCGGAACCGTTGCGGGTCGCTAGCGCCGTCGCTCTCGCACTGCTGCTGCTGGGCTCCTCCGGCTGCTACTGGCGCTACAGCAACGCGCAGGGCGATCCCTTCCCGACGCCCGTCGCGAGCGAGACCATCCCGCTGCGCGTGGGCCTCGCGCTGAACGGCGACTCGAAGTCGAACGTGCTCGCCTCGGTCGCCCCGAGCGCGGTGATCCAGGAGCTCGCGGAGCGGCTGTCGGAGGAGCGCGTGTTCGCCGCGGTGGTCTACCCGATGAGCTCGCTCGCCCGCGTCCAGCCCGACGTCGTCCTCGACGTGACCGCGCACGTCGAGGAGCGCCAGCACTATGCCGAGAACATCGCGAAGGCGATCTTCACCGGCATCTCGCTCCTGCTGCTCGGCCCGGTGCTGCCGACGCACCTCACCCTGGCCGTGGACCTCAGCGCCGCGGCGTCGGCCGCGGGAGGCGCCGAGATCGGCACGTATCGCTACCGCAGCGAGTACGACTACTACTACACGACGATGACGCCGAGCGGGCCCAAGCTGTACGAGTGGTCGACGACCGCGCGCGACCACGCCGTCGAGGACGTGCTCGGGCAGATCCAGCGCGACCGCCACCGCTTCCTGGCGATCGCGCCGCAGCCGGCGGGCGGCTAACCGGCCGCCAGCACCGGGCGCTGGAGCAGCGCGGAGAAGCCGTCGCGCACCGCGCGCTTGCCCTTCGCGCCGCGCAGGGCCTTGCTCCAGTGCGCGAGCAGGTCCGTGCAGCCGGGCTCCGGCGCGGCGAGCGGGAAGGCGAGCGCCAGCTCTCCGAAGTACGCGCGATCGTGCCGGGCGTACCAGTCCTCGAGGGTGGCGGGCTCCACGCTGTCCGCCCCGGCCTCGGCGAAGGCCCAGAACGAGTTCTTCGTCTCGGGGCGCAGGTCGTGGCGCAGCACCGTCCACGGCCAGTCCGAGCAGCTCCGCGCGTCGGTGGCGCAGTTCGCGTCGCCGAGGTCGCGCAGCACGATGGTGCCGGTGGGGCGCAGGCGACCGTCGAGCTGCACCAGCACGTTCTGCGGGTTCGGCGTCTCGTACTGGAGGCCGTAGCGCACGAAGAAGCGCGCCTTCGCGCGACCGACCGCCTCGGCGTAGTGGCGGCCCCAGAAGCCCTCGAAGCGCTCGTCGCGCGCGCGCGCGATCTGCCGGCCGACCCACGGGATGCTGAGGGCGGGCAGGTAGTAGTGGCCGTCCTGGAAGATCCGCAGGTCACGAACCAGGAACGCGGTCTCGCTGCGCGGCACGAGGACGCCGAACACCTCCTTCACCACGTGCAGGTGCGGGTCGGCGCCGAGCATGCCGTCCACGCGCGCCATCAGGTCCACCCACACGAGCGCGTCGTTCACCTCTTCGCGCATCCGCGTCTTCTCGGGCTGGTGGAAGTCGGGGTGCGGGCGGTCCGTCGCGAGCTTGAGCGAGAACAGCGCGCGCTCGCGAGGCTCGACCACCACGAGCGTGCGCGACGAGGTGTAGCGGCACGTCCAGCGCTCGGCGGCCGGCACGTCCGAGAACTTCACCGAGCGGTCGCGGTTCAGCGGGTGGCGCGGGAACAGCACGTGGTCGTGGCGAACGAAGCGCTCGAGGATCTCGGCGGGGGGCCAGGTCGCGATGCGCACCTGGACGGCGCTGCGGGGCACCATCGCCACGTCGATCGGCACGGGCTCGGTGCTGGTCCGGAAGCCGTGCAGGTTGGCCTGCTCCTCCCAGAGCAGCCATTGCTCGATGGGGTCGTCGAGGAGCGCGAGGGGGGCGACGGCGGGGGCCACGCCCACGCGTTCGACCGGACACACAGCCTGCATGAGCGAAACGCCTCCCCGTCGGCTGGGCCGCGGGGGGCGGAGCAACCCGGAGGCCCTTGGGTCTAGCAGGCAGTGGGACGGGCGCAGGGGGTCCGCGTTCATTTCGCCCCCTCGGGGTGCACGAGCGCCGATCTCGTTGACCGCCCCGGGGGAGGGCGCGAGGATCGTGCCATGAAGGATGGGACCGCGGGGCGGCTCCGGACGATCTCGCCCGTGGACGGGCGCGTGCTGGTGGAGCGGCCGCGGTCGGACGAGCGCGAGATCGCGGCTGCCCTCGGCGCCGCGCGCGGTGCCGGGCGCGCCTGGCGGCGCCGTTCGGTGGCGGAGCGCGCGCAGCAGCTCGCTCGCGCCGTCGACGCCTTCGTCGCGCGGGGCCGGCCATCGCCGAGGAGATCACGCGCCAGATCGGCCGCCCGATCGCGCACAGCCCCGGCGAGGTACGCGGCTTCGAGGAGCGCGCGCGCCACATGCTCGCGATCGCGGGCGACGCGCTCGCGGACCTGGTGCCCACCGCGAAGCCCGGCTTCCGCCGCTTCGTGCGCCGCGAGCCGCTCGGCGTCGTGCTCGTGCTCGCGCCCTGGAACTACCCCTTCCTCACCGCGGTGAACGCGATCGTGCCCGCGCTCGTCGCGGGCAACACGGTGATCCTGAAGCACTCGGAGCAGACGCCGCTTGCGGCCGAGCGGCTCGCCGAGGCCTGCGAAGCCGCCGGGCTCCCGCGCGGCGTGTTCCAGTTCGTCCACTGCGACCACGCCGCGGTGGCGCGCATGATCGCGAGCCCGGAGATCGACTTCGTGGCGTTCACCGGCTCGGTCGAGGGCGGCCACGCCGTGCAGCGCGCGGCGGCCGGGCGCTTCATCGCGACCGGCCTCGAGCTCGGCGGCAAGGACCCCGCCTACGTCCGCGCCGACGCGCCCTTCGAGCACACGGTCGAGAACGTGGTGGACGGCGCGTTCTTCAACGCCGGGCAGTCGTGCTGCGGCATCGAGCGCGTGTACGTGCAGCGCGCGCTCTTCGACCGCTTCGTCGAGGCCTTCGTGGCGAAGGTGAAGGAGTACCGGCTCGGCGATCCGCTCGACCCCGCCACCACGCTCGGGCCGATGGCGCGCGCACGCGGCGCGGACTTCGTGCGCGATCAGACGGCCGAGGCCGTGGCGATGGGCGCGCGCGCGCTGATCGACCCGCGGGCCTTCCCGGCCGATCGGCCGGGTTCGCCGTACCTCGCGCCGCAGGTGCTGGTGGACGTCACGCACGGCATGCGCGTGATGAGCGAGGAGAGCTTCGGCCCCGTCGTCGGGATCATGCCCGTGGCCGACGACGCCGAGGCGGTCACGCGCATGAACGACAGCCGCTACGGCCTCACCGCGTCGATCTGGACCGGCGACCCCGAGGCCGCGCTCGCGCTCGGCGACGAGCTCGAGACCGGCACCGTGTTCATGAACCGCTGCGACTACCTCGATCCCGCGCTCGCGTGGACGGGCGTCAAGGACTCGGGCCGCGGCGTGACGCTCTCGCGCATCGGCTACGAGGCGCTCACGCGCCCGCGCTCGTATCACCTGCGCGTCGAGGTCTAGTGCAAGCGGCGCGTCCCGCGCCGCGCGCAGTGAGCCGAAGGCGAACGGAGTCACGACAGCGGCGGCGCTCGGAACGGCCTCGAGGTGCGCGTCACGGAGCCCGGTATCGTGTGCGCCCGTGGACGCAGTCGCCGCGCTCGCGTTCGTCGTGTTCGGCGCGGCGCTCGTGCTGCCGGGCGCGGCGCAGCCTGCGCTCGCCGCGGGGCTCGGCCTCGACCTCGCCGCGTCGGGGCTCGTGGCCTCCGCGCTCTCGCTGGGGCTCGGCGCGGGCGTGGTGGCGGGGGGGCCGCTCGCCGACCGCCTGCCGCGGCGGCCGGTCTTCGCGGGCGCCGCGGCGCTCGCCGCGCTCGCGGCGCTCTCGCTCGCGGCGTTCCCGTCCTTCGCAGGCGCGCTCGCGGCCTCCGTGGGTGTCGGCGTCGGCGCGGGCGTCTACGAGACGCTGCTCAACGCCGCCGTGCCCGAGCGTCGGCCGCAGGCGGCCGCCGCGCGCCTCTCGCTGCTCCACGCGAGCGCGACGCTCGGCGCGGGCCTCGGCGCGCCCCTGCTCGGGGCGTTGGCCGGCGCCGCGGGCTTCACGGTCGCGTACGGCGCACTGGGCGCCGCCTTCGCGGCGGTCGCGCTGCTCGGCCTCGGCGTGCGCTTCCCGCCGCCGCCCGGCGCGCGCCTGCCCGTGCCCGCGCCGCTCGCGCTGGGCGCGCTCGCACCGTGGATGCTCGCGGCGTTCGCGTACGTGGGCCTCGAGACGGCGCTCTCGGTGTTCGCGGCGCCGCATGCGCTCGCGGGCGGGCTCGACGCCGCGCGCGGCATGCGCGCGCTGTCCGCGTTCTGGCTCGGGCTGCTCGCGGCGCGCGTCGCCTTCGCCGCCCTACGCCGACCCGCGAGCGCGCGCCAGCTCCGGGCCGCGGGCGCCGCCGGCGCCGCGATCCTCGCGGCGGGCGTCCTCGGGGGCGCCGCGCCCGAGCTCGTGTTCGGCGCGACGGGCCTCGCCCTCGGCATCGTCTTCCCCGTCGTGGTGTTGCTGGCCGGCGACGCCGCGCCCCTGCGCCGGGCGAGCGCCGTCGGCGTCGTCGTCGGCGCCGGCGCGCTCGGCGGCTTCGTCGTGCCCTGGCTCGCCGGCGCACTCGGCGACCTCGCCGGCACGGGACCCGCGCTGCTCGCGCTCGCGGGGCTGCTGCTTCTCCTTCCCGCCGTGCTCCGGTCCGCGCCGCGCTAGCCTCGCTCGTCATGGAGCTGCGCGAGATCGCCCCGCACGTGTTCGCCGCGCTCGTCCCCGACCGCGGCTGGAGCTGGAGCAACGCCGGCTTCGTGGCGCGCGGCGACGGTCTGATGGTGGACACCTTCATGGACGTGCGCCGCACACGCGAGGCGCTCGCGCTGCTCGCCGACGCCGGCGCGCCGCAGCCCGCGCGCCTCGTCAACACGCACCACAACGTGGACCACTGCTGGGGCAACCAGCTCTTCCGCGAGCGCGAGATCATCGCCCACCGCCGCGCGGCGGAGGGGATGGCGAAGGACCTGCGGCCCGAGCTGCTCGCCGCCCTGGTCGCGGCGAAGGAGGCGAGCCCGGGCCTCGCGTGGTTCGCGAACGACCTGCGCGGCCACTTCGACTTCTCCGAGATCGAGGTGACGCTGCCCAACCACCTGATCGACGGCGACGTCGAGCTCGAGCTCGGCGACACGCCCGTGCGCCTGCTCTCCGTCGGCCCGGCGCACACCGCGGGCGACGTCGTGGTGCAGCTTCCCGAGGACGACGTGGTCTTCGCCGGCGACGTGATCTTCCGCGGCTGCACGCCGCTCGGCTGGGAGGGCACCTTCGCGGGCTGGATCGCGGCGCTCGAGCGCATCCTGGCGCTCGAGCCGGCGGTGATCGTGCCCGGCCACGGCCCGCTCTGCGGACCCGAGGGCGCAGAGGAGCTGATCGACTACTTCCGGCACGTGTACGCCGAGGCGCGGCGCTGCTTCGAGCGCGAGCTCTCGCTCGAGGACGCGGCCGCCTCGATCGAGCTCGGGCCCTACGGCCGCTGGAACCAGCCCGAGCGGCTCGTCTTCAACGTGGCGCGCGCGTACCGCGAGTTCCGCGGCGGCTCGCCCGACGAGACGCTGCCCGCGACCGAGCTGCTCGACCTCGCGGTGAAGGTGCGCCCGCGGCTGCGGCGCTAGAAGCCCGGCCCGAGCGCCTCGAGCGCGTCGGCATCGATGTCCGCCGCCTTCACGAAGCCCTTCGGGTACTTCGTGGCGATTCCGAGCAGCAGGCCTTCGAGGAGCTTCGTGTGGCTGCCCTCGGCCTTGTCGAGGAGCTTGTCCGCGTCGGAGCTCTCGGCGAAGCCCGGGTTCAGGTTCTCGCGGGCGAACTGGAGCTTGGCGGCCGCGTCCGCGGCATCGAGCGTGGCCAGGTCGAACTCCTCGTTCTCGATCAGGATGAACGCCTCCACCCCGAGCGCGAACGCGCTGAACGTCTCCCACGCGATCTCGGCCTCGTCGTCGCCCGAGAACGGCCCGGCCGTGTCCAGGCGGAAGTCGTCGAAGGCCACCTGGCCGCCCTTGACGAGACCCGCAGCGCTCACGAACGCGTTCCACTTCTCCGTCGCGCCCCAGAGCGAGGCGACGCTGGTGAGCGGTGAGAAGGAGCCGCTGCCCGAGCAGCGGTAGCTCGCCGTCACGTTCACGCCGTCGTCGTCGAGGTCGAGCTCGACCCGGCTCGCGCCCGCGCAGTCCGCGGTCGTGCCGTCGAGGTTCGAGAAGACGCGGACGTTGGCGGGCACCTCGTACGTGACGCACAGCCGGTACTCGTCGCTCGACGCGGTGTGGCGGAAGCCGATGCAGCCGTCGGCGCCGGCCGACGCGGCGAGGGCCCCTGCCACGAACACGCCCATGCGCGCCGAGACGCCGAAGGGCGCCTTCACGGGGTAGGGGAGCTGCGCGCGGCCGTTGCCCGGCGCCTTCTTGCCGCCGAAGGCCATGAACCAGTCGCGCGGGCTCGTGCGGTCGCCCGGGTCGCTGAGCACGCTCCCGGCGCGGAAGTCCACGCCCTCGAGGACGGGGTCGCAGCCGACGCCGCCGCCGAAGAGCAGGCACGCGGACGCGAGCAGCAGCAGGAGCAGGTCGGCGCGGGTTCGCAGGGGCAAGGTCTCCGGAGCGGCCCCTAGGTGTAGTCGAGCATCCCGTAGAGCGCCCACGTCAGCGAGCGCCGAGCATCTCACCGGAGATCGTCGAGATGGGCGACGTCGTTCCAGATGCCGAGGCTCGGGGCGGGATCGAATCGGAGATCCGACACGGCGCAGTTGTCCATCACGCGACGCCACGCGGCGGGGCTCTCGTCGAGGAGCAGCCCGAGGCCGAGCGTGAGCGCGCCGCCGTGTGAGACCACGATCGCGCGCTCGCCCGGGTGGCGCGCCGCGATCGCGAGCAGACTGCGAGCGAGCCGCTCGGCCACGCCGCGCGCCGACTCGCCGCCGCCCGGCTGCCAGTCGGGGTCGGCCTGCATGCGCTCGAACAGGCGGTGCTCGCGCACCAACCGCGAGTAGGGGAGCCCCTCCCACTCGCCGAGGTGGTACTCGCGCAGGTCGGGCTCGAGGCGCGGCTCGAGGCCGAGGCGTTCCGCGATCGGGCGCGCGGTGTGGCGCGCGCGTTCGAGCGGGCTCGCGTAGAGCGCGCGAGCGTCGGCGCGCGTGCGCGCGAGGTGCTCCGCCACGCGCTCGGCCTGGCTGCGCCCGCGCGGCGTGAGCGCGGTGTCGATGGAGCCGTGCCAGACGCCCTCCACGTTCGCGGAGGTCTCGCCGTGTCGGACGAGCGTGACGAGCGTGGGAGCGGGGCCGGGCATCGGCGGCGCAGCTTAGCGGCCGGCCCAGACGCGCAGCCGCTCGCGCAGGCGCGCGGCGGTGTTCTCGGCGGGATCCTCGAGCACGCGCTCCATCAGGTGCCGCAGCGCCGCGCCCACCTGCGGGCCCGGCCCGACGCCGAGGTACGCCATCACGTCCGCGCCCGTGAGCGCGAGCTCGGCGCGCACCACGGCCTGCGCCTCCGTGCGCGCGAGGCGCTCGCGGAGCGCGGCGAGGCGCGCGCGCACCGCCGCCGGATCGGGCAAGGAGCCCGCCGCGCACTCCGCCTCGCGCAGCGCGAGCGCGCGCTCGAGCTGGCGCGCGCCGCCCGCCCGCTTGCGCAGCCGCCGCGCGCCCGCGTCGTCGGCTCCCGCCGTCTCGTCCACGGGATGCAGCGCCAGCAGCGTCTCCACCTCGAGCCGCTGTGCCCGTGGCACACGCCAGCGCGCGAGCACCCCGGCCGCGGACGTGCCGCGCAGCCAGGCCGCGAGGCGCAGCGTCGGGTCGGGCGGCAGGGCGTCGATCACGCGCAGCGCGTCCTCGCGCACGTTCGGCACGAGCGCGGCCTCGAGACCGCTGCGTCGCAGCAGCGCGAGGCCCGGCAGCGGGCGCGGGCCCGCGAGCAGGCGCAGCAGCTCGCTTCGCACGCGCTCGGCGGCGACGCGGCCGAGCGGCGCGGCCGAGGCGGGCAGGGCGGCCTCGAGGGCGGGATCCACGGCGAGCCCGAGCTCGGCGGCGACGCGCGCGGCGCGCAGCGCGCGCAGCGGGTCCTCCGCGAGGCGCTCCTCCGCGCGGCCCACCGCACGGAGCCGGCCCGCCGCGAGGTCCGCGAGGCCGCCGTGCGGATCGAACGCGGCGCGCCGCACCGGATCCCACGCGATCGCGTTCACGGTGAAGTCGCGACGCGCGAGATCCTCCTCGAGGCTCGGGCCGCGGTACTGGGTGACGTCCACGGGGCCGGCCGGCGTCGGCACCATCACCGTGCCGAAGCGCAGCCCGATCGGCACGGCGCGTGGGAACAGGGCGAGGAGCGCCGCGGGCGAGGCCGAGGTGGCGACGTCGAAGTCGTGGACGGGGGCGCCCCGCGCGCGGTCGCGCACGCAGCCGCCGACCAGCACGGCCTCGTGGCCTGCCCCGGCGAGCGCGTCGAGCAGCGCCTGCACGGGCGGCGGCAGCGCGTCGAACATCGGGGCAGTGTAGGGATACTCTCGCGCCGTGCTCCGTTTCCGCGCCCCGGGCGCTGCGCTCACGACCGAGGCTCTCGTCGCACGCGCGCTCGGCGAGGGCGAGGCGCGGGCGGCCGAGCGCGTGCGCGCGGGAGCGCTCGCGCTCGCCGGAGCGAGCGCGCGGCTCAACCAGCCCGCGGCGCTGGTGCCTCCCGGCGCGCTCGTCGTGCTCGACGCGAAGGCGCCGCGCGAAGCGCCGCCGCTCGGGCGGGAGCTCGAGGCGCTCGTGCCCGCGCTGCCGTGGCACGCGGGGCGCGGCGACGGCTTCTCGTTCGAGACGCTCGAGGAGCGTGCGGGCGTGGCGCGCCTCCGGCTCGTGCTCGACGGCGCGACGCCGGACGCCGTGCGCGCGTGGCTCGCGAGCGCCGGGGCGGCGGTGCTCGGCGACGTCGTGGAGGGCGGCATTCTCGTGGCCGGCGGGCTCCGCATCGCCGAGGCCGGCGCCCCGCTCGCCTGGCCCGAGGAGCCCGTCTTCCCGCCGCCGGCCCCGGCGCCCGAGGGCGCGCTGCGCATCTCGCCCGGCACGGCGCGCGCGCTCGAGCGCGGCCATCCCTGGGTGATCGCGGACCGCGAGACCGAGACGGGCGAGCGCTTCGCGCCGGGCACGCTGGTCGTGCTGCGCAGCGGCGACGAGAAGACGCACGGCCTCGCGCGCACCGAAGGCGCGCGCGACGTCGCGGCCGTGCTGTGGGCGCCGCAGGCGCGGCCGCGCGACGTCGCGAGCATCGAGGAGCGCGTGGCGCGCGCGCTCGCGAGGCGCAAGCCGCTGCTCGGCGCGACGGACGCGGTTCGCCTCATCCACGGCGAGGCGGATGGGCTGCCCGGCCTCGCGGTGGATCGGCTCGGCCCCGCGCTGCGCGTGCTCGTCACCGGGCGCGCGGCGCTCGCGCTGCGCGAGCGCGTGCTGGCGGCGCTCGCGAAGGCCAAGCTGCCGGGCCTCGCGAGCGACGCGCCCGTGGTCGAGGTGATGCACCTGCGCGAGCGCCCGCCGGGCGAGCTGCTGTGCGTGCGCACGGTCGCGGGCGACGCCGCTGCGCTGCCCGCGCCGCTCCTCGTGCGCGAGGGCGCGCTGCGCTTCGAGGTCGAGCTCGGGCTCGCCGAGCCGACGCGGCCGCGTCCGGGCGTCGGCTTCTTCCTCGACCAGCGCGACAACCGGGCGCGGCTCGCGGCGCGCGCGGCGCGCGGCGGTCGCCACCTCAACCTGTTCGCGCACACCGGCGGCTTCAGCGCCGCGCTGCTCGCGGGCGGGGCCGAGGAGGTGTGGAGCGTCGATCTGTCGGGGCCCTACCTCGCGCAGCTCGAGCGGAATCTCGAACGTTCCGCGCTGCCGCTCGCGCGCCACCGCACGCTGCGCCGCGAGTCGCGCCGCTTCCTCGACGAGCTCGAGCCCGGCGAGCGCTTCCACGGCATCGTGCTCGATCCGCCCACCGCCGCGGCGGCGGGGCGGCGCTTCTGGAGCGTGCGGCGCGACCTGGAGCCGCTCGCCGCGGCGGCTCTCGCACGGCTCGAGCCCGGCGGCTTCCTGCTGCTGGCGCGCCAGGACCGGGCGGGGCGATCTACCCTCGGCGAGCTGGTGACGCGCGCGGCCGAGAGCGCGGGGGTTCGTCTCGCCGCGCTCGATCCGGCGCCGCCCGGTCTCGACTTCCCCGCGCTGCGCGGCTTCCCGGAAGGTGCGCCTTTCGAAGCGGTTCTCGCGACGCGCGAGTAGCGCCGCGTCCTGCGAGTCGCCTTCCGGCGAGCTGCACGTCCGTGTCGCGCAGCCGTCGCCCATTCGTCGCGATGTCCGCGACACATCGTTCGTTTTCGGGCCACATCCCCACTGGTGGGGGTTTCCTACCGGCTCCTCGGGAAGGGGGCTCGTGTGAGAGGGAACCATGCTGTCGCTTCGCAATCCGGTGCCCGCGCTCGCGTTGGGCCTGTGGGTGGGGCTCGCTGGCCCCGCCGCCGCGCTTCCGGTCTCCGTCTACGCCGACGGCACGACCGAGTTCGGCTTCGATCCGGCCGACGTCGCCGCGGCGATCAACCTGGGCGCCGACGAGCCGACCGAGGTCGGCGAGCTCACGAACTCCGGCTTCTTCGACATCACCACGCCCCACGGCATCTCGGGCGTGAAGGGCAAGAACAAGGAGAACCCGTCCAGGGGCTCGAGCATCTGGACGCTGCACGTGGATCCGCAGACGCCGGAGGGGTTGCTCCAGAACTTCGCGCTGGTGATCCTGGGCCACGATCCGAACGACCCGATCGGGAAGTACAAGACCGAGAACGTCGGGCTCGAGATCGACACCGAGGTACCGTGGCAGTTCGTGACGTCCGATGGCGAAGATCCGGTCTACGTGGCGTATCTGCTGGGCGACCTCGAAGCGGGCGAGTCGTACGACATCCCGATCGAGTACCTGCTCGGTCAGAAGCTCAAGAAGGCGAAGAACGAGTTCGGCGAGAAGGTGCTGATGTTCCCGCTCTACTCGTACGCCTTGGTCCAGGTCGACGTCCCCGAGCCGAGCGTGCTCGGGATGCTGCTGGTGGGTGCGGGCGCGGTGGCGCTCGCCCGACGGCGCGCGCGGTGAACCGGCGGGGTGTCGGCCCCGCCATCGTCGTCCTCCTCGCTCTCGTGCTCGGGCGTCCCGCCCTGGCGGCCGGCGGAGACGACGTGGCGTACACGCGCGCCACGGCGCTCGCGCGCGCGGGCCGCTGCCCCGAGGCGCTCGCGGCGCTCGCCGGGATGTCGGCGCAGACGGCGCAGAGCGCGCACCTGCGCGCCCAGTGCCAGATCGAAGCGAAGGACTGGCCCGCCGCGCTGGCCTCGCTCGAGGAGACGAAGCGGCTCGATCCCGCGACGCCCGGCGTCGAGCTGCACCTCGCGGTGGCGCGCTTCCACATGGGCGACTACGAAGGCGCGCGCGAGGCGCTCGACCGCGCCGCGCCGACCGCGCAGGACGATCCGCAGTACCACCTGTATCGCGGCCTGGTGCTGCTGCAGGCGGCGCGCTCGGAGGAGGCGGCCCGCGAGCTCGCGCGCGCGCGCACGCTCGGGCCGAGCACGGTCGAGCCGGGCGCTTCGTACTACGAGGGCCTCGCCTGGGCCGGCGCGGAGGACTCCGAGAAGGCGCGGGAGTCGCTCGACCGCGTGATCGCGACCGCGCCCGGCACGGTCTGGGCCGCCGAGGCAGAGCGTGCCAAGGCCGATCTCGACCGGCTCGCGAGCGGTCGGGGCAACGTGTGGGCGTTCGCGCGCGCCGGCCTCGAGTACGACAACAACGTGCGGCTCCTCGCGGACGACGTGTTCCCGAGCAACGACCCGAATCCGGATCGCGACAGCCACGACATGCGCGCGGTGTGGCTGCTGCACGGCGGCGCCACGTTGCTCAGCGGCGACGACTGGGCCGCGGGCGTGGCGGCGACCTACTACGGCTCCGCTCACTTCGACCTCACCGAGTTCAACGAGCACTACCCGCTCGTCGGCGTGTGGTACGACCAACGCGTGGCAGACGCGACGACGCTGCGCCTCAGCTACGACATCGGCTACGCCTGGTACCAGTACGACCCGTTCCTGTTCTCGAACCAGGCGCGCGCCTCTCTCTTCCACGACTTCGGCGAGCCGGGGCGCACGGAGTTGTTCGTCACGGGCTACAAGTACAACTACCTGTACTCGATCGACGACGTTCAGGACGGCCCGGGCGCAGTCGGCGCCCCGTGCGCCGACCCGACGCGGATCTGCGGCCCGCTCGGGCTCGACGAGGAGGACGCCCGGAACCGCGACGGCTGGGGCTTCAGCGCGGGCGCCGAGCACCGCTTCCCGGTCGACGCGATCGATACGGAGCTGCTCGGCGGCGCGGCGTATCTGTACTACGGCTCGCGCGGCAGCGAGTACTCCTACAACGGCGTCGGGACGTGGGTGGGCAGCGACACCCAGTTGCCTTGGGAGCTGGCCTTCCGCACCTCCATCGGATACAGCCACCTGAGCTACCGCAACTCCTCGACGTATCCCGATCCCAACGATCCGGGCCTGATCAACCAACCCAATCCGCCCGGCGATCCCACCACGGAGCAGTACGCGCTCGACGACGACGACCGCAGCGACGATCACTGGTACTTCGCGGTCGAGCTCGAGAAGTACATCACGGACGCCTGGTCCACGTCGCTCCGCTACAGCTACACGAACGACAATTCCAACACCGAAGTGTTCGCGTACGATCGCGAGATCATCGGCGCGTACGTCACCTATCGCCTCCAGCGCTAACGAGACCCCCAACCGGAGACCCCCTCATGGCCCGCTCCCCCCAGCTCCTGGCCATCGCACTCAGCGCCGCCTTGCTGGCGCCCGTCGCGTCCTTCGCCGACGGCGTCGCCGAGCCGGCGCCGCCGCCCGTCTCGGCCGCGCCGCCGCCGGCCCCGCGCGAGAACTCGCCGGGCCCGTGCGTGGGCGACGCGCCCGTCGGGCAGGTGGTCGCGGTGTCGGGCGCCGCGACGAGCGGCGGGCGTTCGCTCGCGTGCGACGACGGCCTCGCCTGCGAGGAGGTCGTGACGGGGCCCGGCGCGAGCCTCAGCCTCCTCTCGGGCGACGTGCTGGTGCGCGTGGGCCCGGACTCCCGTGTGACGATCGCCGGCTCGGAGGGCGCGCCGGACCTGTTCGTGCACAAGGGCTCGGTGCGCAGCACCGACGCCCGCAAGGCCGGCGCGGCGCCGGTGCGGCTCACCACGCGCGACCTCGCGGCGAGCGCGTCGGGCGCGGACGCCGAGCTGGCCACGGGCGCCGGCCCCTCGCGCCTGTGCGCGTACGAGGGCAGCGCCGTCGTCGAGGCAGGCGCGTCGTCGCGCACGGTCGGCGCGGGCCAGTGCCTCGCCGCGCAGGGCGGCGGCGTCGCGAGCTTCGCCGCCGCGGGCGAGCCCTCGCTCGGGCAGGGCGCCCCTGGCTTCTGCGCGTTCGAGGTGGCGCTCGACGATTCGCTCGCCCCGGGCGACGTGGCCGCGCCGCCGGTCGCGATCTTCCCGGGCGGCGATCCCGCCAGCGACATCCAACGCGATCCCTGCGACGAGCCCGGCGCCGGCTGCAACGGCGGCGGCGGCATCGAGTTCGACGATCCCGATCCGACGCCCGGTGGTGGCGGCGGCGGCGGCGAGGGCCCCGGCGACATCTTCGACGACCCCAACCCGTCCCCGGGTGGCGGCGGCAAGGGCGGCGGCGGCAAGGGCGAGGACTGAGCCCGGCGCGGCGGCCCTGATACTCTCGCGCCCGTCCGCGAAGGAGGGCGCGATGAGCCGGGCCGGGCGCGAGATCGAGTTCGCCAGCAACGGGGAGCGCGCGCGCGGCTACCTCGCGGTGCCCGAGCGCAAGAGCGGCCCCGGCGTGCTCGTGCTGCAGGAGTGGTGGGGCCTCGTCGACCACATCCGCGACGTGTGCGACCGGCTGGCGCGCGCGGGCTTCGTGGCGCTGGCGCCCGACCTCTATCGCGGCGAGACGGCGAGCGACCCCGACACCGCCGGCCGCCTGATGATGGACCTCGCGCTGCCGCGCGCGGCGAAGGACCTCGACGGCGCGGTGACGGCGCTGCTCGGCGAGACCGCGACCGCCGGCGGCACCGTCGGTGTGATCGGCTTCTGCATGGGGGGCCAGCTCGCGCTGCTCGCCGGCACGCGGAACCGCCGCATCGGCGCCGTGGTGGACTGCTACGGCATCCACCCGAACGTGATGCTCGAGCTGAAGGACCTCGCGGCCCCCGTGCTCGGCATCTTCGCCGAGCGGGACGGCTTCGTTCCCCCGGCCGCAGTCAAGAAGCTCGAGGCCGACCTGCGCGCCGCCGGCAAGCGCCCCGCCTTCACGATCTTCCCCGGCGTCGACCACGCCTTCCTGAACGACACTCGCCCCGACGTCTACGACGCCGCCGCCGCCGAGCGCGCGTGGGGCATGATCGTGTCGTTCCTGCGCGCGGAGCTGGTGGCCTAGCGCGCAAGCGGCGCTTGCGCCGCGCGCAGTGAGCCGAAGGCGAACGGAGTCACGACAGCTGGCTCGGGCCTGCGGAACGCCTCGACGCGCGCGTTCTGGGTCGCTCCCTAGGAGTCGCCCGCCGCGCAGGCCTGCGTGGGCTCGAAGGTGATGTCGTCCACGAGCTCGTCGAGCGCGAGAACGCCGCCGCTCTCGCTCGCGTAGACGAGCACCGCGCGGTCGAACTCGCCGACCGCGGACACCTCGACCATCTGGCTCATGCGGTCGTCGCGGTCGAGGCGCACGCTCGCGTCGCCGACCGGCGCACCGGCCCGGAACACGCGCAGCAGAGCCAGGCTGTCCGCGGCGGTGAGCTCCGCCTCGTCGTTGCCGACGGTGAGCCGGAGGCTCGTGACCGGGACGCTGAACTCGAGCACCAGCGCGGCGCCGTCGTCCTCGTCGCCCACCGCGAGGCCCTGGCCGCGGCCCGGCTCGCCGAGGGCGCCGATCCGGAGCGCGCGGCGGCCCTCGCGGGCGCGCGACTCGCCGATCCGCACGCAGCTCCACTCGGCGCTCACGAAGCCGTTCGGGCGGCCGCCCGGCGCTTCCTCCTCGAAGTCGAGGACGACCGTCTCGGCCGCGGCGGGCGCCGCGAGCAGCAGGCTCAGCACGAGGCAGGACAGCAGGGGTTGCATGGCACTCTCCACCCAGGGAGAGTGGCCCGGCGGCGCTCCTCCGTGGCAGGGCCTAGCTCTCGAGCACCTCGATCTGCATGCCGTCGGGAATGGGCGGGATCAGGTCGAGGTGCAGCACCAGGCCGCCCTGCGGCGTCGTCTCGAGGCGCGGCTCGACCAGGGCCTCGCCGGGCAGCTCCCAGCACAGGTAGAAGGCGCTGGCGCTCTCGGCGGGGGAGCCCGCGAGTCGCTTCGGCACCGGGCTCTTCGCGAGCAGGCAGCCCGCGGCGGCGCGCGTGTCGTCCACGGTGAGCTGGCGGAAGCGCAGCTCGCGGGCCGGCCCCATGCCGTCGAGCTGCGGCCGGCGGCCGGGCCGGAGGTGCAGGGTGGCCCCCCCGGTCTGGAGCGCGTAGCGGATCATGCGCTGGAGCGTGTTCTCGTCGAGCGGGCGCAGCGGAGCGGTCTCGGGCATCGGTCTCGGTCTCCCCCAGGCCCGGCGCGAAAAGCGTCGTGGCACGGGGGAGGTATCGGCAGGACCTGCGCGTTCTTGAGAAGTCTCCGCAGGATTATCGATTGACAGGCGCGCCGCGCCCGGTCGAGGCTGGGGCCAGGAGGGACTCCCCCATGCGATTGCGGAATCGGACGGCTTCTCTGCTCCTGGCGGCGCTCGCGGGCCTGCTCGGGTGCGACTGGATCCCCGGCAGCACGCTGAGCTGGAGCCAGAGCGTGCGGACCTGGGAGGACCTCGCGAGCGGCGAGTGCCTCAATCTCGGCGTCTACGAGTTCGCGCTCGGCGCGACCATCGGGCCGTTCACGGGGAAGTCGTCGATCTCGATGCGGACCGACAACAAGCAGGACCAGGAGAACCTGCCGCCCTTCTTCGACATCAACTGGTACAAGAACGTGGAGGTCGCGCCCTTCTACACGGAGGAGTTCGACCTGAGCAAAGGCAAGGGCGGCCTGCGCCTGGACCAGCCGAACTTCTGGACGTACGTGATCGGCGACAAGATCCGAACCGAGATCTGCGCGGGTGGCGGCGGGGTCATCCCCACCTTCACGGACATCAGCTACTCGACGACCTGGAAGTTCAGCAGGTCGTTCTGAGCGGCGCCTTCGCTCACTGGATCCCGTGCCGCTTCAGCTTCTTGTAGAGGCCCTCGCGCGTGAGGCCGAGGGTGCGGGCCGTCTCCGCGCGCTTGCCCGCGTTGCGGTCGAGCGCCCGGCGCAGGCACCACGCCTCGAAGCGGGCGAGCGAGTCGCGTAGCGGCTCGCTGTCGCAGACCACGCTCGCGAGCGGCTCGAGGAGCCGGCCGATCCGCTCGGAGAGGCGCTCGGCGGGGATCGTCTCGAAGGGCTCGGACAGCGCCAGCGCGCGCAGGATCTCGTTCTCGAGCTCGCGCACGTTGCCGGGCCAGGTGTGCGCGAGCAGCAGCTCCTCCGCTTCGCGCGAGAGGCGGCAGCCCGGGCGCCCCTCGCGCGCGCCGTGCCGCACGAGGAAGTGCCGGGCCAGCGCGAGCACGTCCTCGCGGCGGTCGCGGAGCGGCGGCACGCGGATCGGGAACACCGCGAGGCGCCAGTAGAGGTCCGCGCGGAAGCGGCCGTGCGCGATCTCGCCCGACAGCTCGCGATTGGTCGCGGCGATCACGCGCACGTCCACGCGGCGCGAGCGCATGCCGCCGACGGGCCGCACCTCGCGCTCCTGGAGCGCGCGCAGCAGCTTGGCCTGGAGCGCGACGGAGGTCTCGCCCACCTCGTCGAGGAAGAGCGTGCCGCCGTCGGCGAGGGCCATCAGGCCGTCCTTCGCGCGGTCGGCGCCGGTGAAGGCGCCCTTGGCGTGGCCGAACAGCTCGCTCTCGAGCAGCGTGTCGGGGAACGCTGCGCAATTGAGTGCGACGAACGCGCCCGCGGTGCGCGCGCTGCCGGCGTGGATCGCGCGCGCGAGCACCTCCTTGCCCGTGCCGGTCTCGCCCGTGAGCAGCACGGTGGCGCCGCTCTGCTGCGCGCGCTCGACGAGCGCGAGCGCGGCGGCGAGCGCGGGGCTCGCGCCGACGGTGCCCGGCGGAGCGGCGCGGGGCGCCGGCGCGACGGGAACGGGCGGCCGCGCCGCGCCGGCGAGGTCGGCCGGGGCCGGATGGCGCGCCGGGTCGGCGGTGTCGAGCACGGCGCGCGCACCCGCGGCGCGGAGCCGGCCGCGCGCAGCCTCGACCTCGGGCGCCGGCGCGTGCAGCACCACGCAGTCGAAGCTCGCGAGCGGGAGCGCGAGCGCGTCGGCGAGCTCGCGGGACCAGGCGATGTCCACGAGCGGCGAAGCGGCGAGGGGGCTGGCCTCGAGGCCGCTCGCGGGACCGATCCAGAGCACGGAGTGAGGGATCACGTCGCACCTCCTGCGGGTGCGCGGAGCGGGAGCAAGCGGCGTGCCCGGCGCGGCGCCCCCTCGCGCGGCGAGAGCGGCGGCGCCGCCGTTTCCGGCGGAGCGGGCGGCGACGCCCGCCGCCGGCCGATCGCGCGCTCACGCCGGGTGGAGGAGGGAAGGGCCGTTCACGGCCCCCGCCCGCGCGTTCACGCCCGCTGACTCCGCTCGGCTGCGCCTCGCTGCGTGCCGGCCGGACGGCCGGCGTGCTAGCGCCGCCAGAACTTGTCGAAGCCGCCGCAGCCGAGGGCGCCGAGCGGGCCCTTCAGCTCCGTCACGCCGCTCACGGGCACGACCTTCTCGCCCTCGAAGCAGGCGTCCACGGTACCGTCGTAGTTGTCGTCCTGGCACTGCCGCACGACGCGGGTGCCGTTCAGGTACTGCACCACGTCCGCGCGGCCGTCCTTGTTCGTGTCCGCCTCGAGGTG
>Ga0187892_10004410_pt1 | contig 23633 bp, 18 predicted proteins | sample MA1701073metaG_FD_139345 | JGI IMG/M metagenome (GOLD analysis project Ga0187892, IMG submission 139345) | Bio-ooze microbial communities from a basaltic lava cave in the Kipuka Kanohina Cave System on the Island of Hawaii, USA - MA170107-3 metaG ... | reverse complement strand
TCCTTCGAGGCGAAGCGGTTCGAGAGCGCCTCCTGTCCGGCCGCGAGGAGGTTCACCGAGAAGTTCCGGCCGGACTCGATGAGCGGCAGCGTGTGCGACTTCTTGTCCGCGCAGACCAGCACGAGCGGCGGATCCAGCGAGGCGCCCGCGAAGTCCGACACGGTCATGCCGTGCACCCTTTCCCCGTCGCGGGCGGTGACGATCGCCACGCTCGCGGCGCGCAGGCCGAGGGTGGCGCGGAACTGCGCGGCATCGATCGGCATCCGTCTCCCGGCTCGGCGGGCGGCGAGTCTATCGCACCCCTCCGGGGCGGACCGAATATCCCGCCTACCGGGTGCGTCGGCTCGCGTGGTAGCCTGGGGCATCCACCCGCTTACCGGGCGGGCTTCGGGCCCGGCCGAGCAGAGGAGAGAGCGCCCGTGATCCACATCCGAAACTCCGTCGCGTCCGCCCTCGCGTTCGCCCTGGCCGCCGGCCTCGTCGCGTCGGCCGCCAGCGCACAGGGCGGCCAGAAGAGCGTCCAGAACGAGGCCCAGTTCGTGAAGTTCGACGAGGCCGCGAGCACCGTCACCGTCAAGATTCTGAAGAAGGGCAAGGGCAACAGCGCCCTGATGAAGCAGTTCGACGACCAGGTGAAGAACGGCAAGGACGCCACCTTCAACGTGATCCCGACCGGCTCCGTGCTGACGCGCACCTCGGTCGCGGTGAACGGCGTGAAGGGCGAGATGAAGGACCTCCAGCCCGGCAAGACGATTCAGATCTATTGGGTCGAGGATCCGAAGAAGAAGGGCGAGCTGTTCGCGCGCAAGATCGACGTGGTGCTTTCGGAAGAGGAGCTGAGCAAGCGCTACGAGGTCGTCGAGGAGTAGGCGGGCGCCGCGGGCGCGGCGCCGTCCGGCGCCCCGCCCGCGAGGAAGCGCGCCACGTACGGCCCGACCACGTCGAGCGGCCGGATGCCGGGCGCGAGCTCGGTCGCCAGGCCGAGTAGGAGCGTGAGCGCGCGGCCCCACATCACGAGGCCGTCCGGCAGGCGGAAGCTCCGCACCTGCTTCATCTGGCCTCGCATGCGGCCCAGGTACTCGGCGAAGTCGAGCCTCGCCACCTCGCGCGGCGTGAGGTTCCAGTACGCCGGATCGAACGAGATGCGCGCGACCGCCTCGACCGCCGCCACGTCGCGCGCGTCGATCATGCCCGCGTCGAGGAACGAGCGGGCGTAACGCGCCGGGTCGCGTGTCACGGTCGCGAGCAGGTTCTCGCGGAGCATCGTCATCACGCGCGGCGCGAGCCGCTTGTTCATGCCGAAGTCGACGATGCCGATGCGCCCGCGTTCGTCCACGAGCAGGTTCCCGGGGTGCGGATCGCAGTGGAAGAAGCCGTCGCGGAAGATCATGTGGAGGAAGGCGCGCACGGCCCAGCGCGCGGCCTCCTCGGGGTCGAGGCCGCGGGCCGCCAGCCCCGCCCGATCGGTGATCTTCACCCCGTCGATGAACTCCATGGTGAGGACCCGCCGCCGCGTCGTCGGCCAGTGGATCGCTGGCACACGCACGCGCGCCGCGACCTCCGGGTCCGCGGCCAGGTTCCGCGCGACCTCCTCCGCCGCCCTTCCCTCCCGCATGTAGTCCATCTCGCCCTGGATCGAGTCGCGGATCTCGCGGTAGACCGTGCCGAGATCGGCGACGGTCAGGAAGTCGAAGAGCCAGAGCCCGACGCGCGCCGCGACGAGGTCCACGGCCACGGAGCGCTCGACGCCCGGGTAGAGGACCTTCACCGCGACCTTGCGCCCGTCGGGGAGGCGCGCCGCGTGGACCTGGCCGAGGCTCGCCGAGGCGATCGGCTCGCGCTCGAATACCGGGAAGTACTCCGCGAGCGTCCCGCCGAGCTCGTGGGCGATCTGGGCTTCGACCTCGTCGAGCGGGTGCGGCGCCACGCGGTCCTGGAGCCGGGCGAGCTCATCGCTCACCTCGCGCGGCAACACGTCGACGCGCAGGCTCGCGACCTGGCCGATCTTGATGAGGCCGCCCTTGTAGCGCACGGCGACCTCGACGAAGCGGCGCGCGAAGCGGAGCTCGGCCTCGACGAGCGGCCGCGGATCCGCGTCGGCGCGACGCTGGTGCCACCAGATCCGGAGCCAGACGCGGAGCGCTCCCCCGATCAGACCGAGCAGCACGACGAAGCGGTTGGCGAGCGCGAGCGGAGACGGGCCGTGCACGACGCGCGCGAGCTTAGGGGCCGGGTTCGCAACCTGCGACGGGGATTCCGAGCTCTTCGCAGCGTTGCTCCAGCCAGCCGGCGATCTCATCGGCGAGGGCCGCGTGTCCCCGCACGTCGAAGTGTGAGTCCCGTTCGAAGTACAGCCGCTTACCGGCGTCGACGCGGGCGCGCATCGGCCGCTGCAGATCCAGGTACGGGATGCCGTTGGGCTCGAGGAACTCCAAGAGCCTCCGGATCGGGGCGTCGACGTCGTGAACCTCCGCGAAGGAGGCATGCGAGTGCTGTCCCGCCTCGACGCCGCTCGGCATCGCGAGCACCGCGAAGCGCGCGCCCTGCCGGGCCGCCTCATCCCGGACGGCGAGCACGAGCGCCTGCGTGAGCGTCCAGGCCTCGACGAGAGCCGCATGAGGCTCCCGCCGGAACACGTCGACGCTCCGGAGCTTCGCCTCCTCGGGGGGAAGCGGCGCGAAGTTGTCGAACAGCGTCGACACCCGGAGCGCGCGATCGAGCAGGTTCGGCGAGTGCGGCTTCCAGTCCCGGGGCTCGCCCAGCGGGATCAGGCTGCCCTCGCGCAGCGCCACGTATGGGCGCCCGCAGCGGCGCTCGAGGTAGTGACTCGAGCGGCCCGTCTCAGTGTAGTTGTCCGTGATGTCGTTGCCGAGATACATGGAGAGCAGCACCAGATCCGGCGCGAAGCGGGCCACGTGATCGCGGAGGACCGAGAGCTCCTGCGCCGTGCCGTAGCCGTCCACGCCGGCGTTCAGGACCTCCACGCTCCGACCGGGGACACTGTCTGCATCGAGCCGCTGCTGCAGCAGGGTCGTGAAGAGGTGCGCGTGTTCCACCTGGAGGGCGGCAACGATCGAGTCGCCGAGGACCGCGATGCGGTACGCACCCTTCGGTTTCTCGGCGCTCCATGCGTCGTCGCGGAAGCCGTCCGCGTTGATGCCGACCTGGATCGGCCCGAACTCACGCACCCGGCTCAGCTTCAGCGTCCTCGAGCCCGGCTCGAAGGACCAGCCCAGTTCGGAGTCGCAGCGGAACGGATCGAGTAGGTAGTCCACGCTGCACTCGAGGAGGACGAAGCCGAGAGCGAGACTCGTCAGCACGAGCGCGAGGCGCCCGAGGGCTCTTCTCAACGTCGGATCCTCGCTGTCTTTCGTGCGCTTCGGGGTCCGGTCGCCCGGGGGCCGTGGAGAATAACCGTTCAGCGAGCGGGCGATGGCCCGCCTTCGTGCGGGTCTCTAGACTCATCCGTTCGCCTCCGCCGGACGAAGAACCCGGGGGCGTGCGGAGCAGTCCCGGAGGAGGCCAGCCTTGCCGAGGAACCCCGGAGCGCCGCGCGCGACCTCGTCGGGCGGGCTCCCGATCCTCGCGGGTCGCGTCTTGTTCGGCCTCGCTGCACTCTCGCTCTACGCGCTGTCCTTGTTCTGGTACTCGGTCGGCGAGCCCTTCGGACCGGGCGTCGCCTGCGGGCTCGCCTTCGGTGTGTTCGGGCTCCATCTGGCGCTCGGGTACGGCCGTCTCGCGGCCCTCGACCCCCTGGTCTGGGTACCGATCTCGATCCTGATGTTCTACTTCGGCACGCCGGTCGTGATCGAGTGGCTCGGGCTGCCCGTGCGCGGTGGCTACGACACCCTGGAAGTCGGCAACATCCTGATCATCAATCGTGGCTACTGCGTCGCGCTGTTCGCGCTCACCTCGCTGATCTGGGGCATCCACCTGGCGGGCATCCGGCGGGTGGATTCCGCGCCGCGCCGCGACGAGACGATGGATCGCTCGCTCGGTCCCGCGGCGCTGCTCTATGCGCTCGGCGCGCTCGGGATGGTGGCCTTCGGCATCGCGCTCGTCGGGCCGTCCACCGTCTTCGGCCTCTACGAGGACTGGTGGTACGCCAAGCTGGAGGGAGGGGCCGACGAGCGCTTCATCGACATGGGCACGATCTTCGCCTACGCCGGCGTGTTCGCGCTCCTGGCCACCGACGAGCCGAGGGCGCGCTGGCGGCGCTACCTGGCCTATGCGGCGGCGGCGGGGATCGCGTTCGTCACGATCCAGAAGGGAGACCGCTCGGGTCTCGTCGCGCTCAGCGTGGGCGCGGGCTGGGTCTACTCGCAGCGGGTGGGCCGCCTCCGCTGGCAGTGGGTCGCTCTGGCCGCGGCCGTGGGCCTGCTGGCGATGCCGGTGATCGGTGAGTGGCGCGCACAGCGCCGGCTGGACGAGAGCCAGCAGTCCACCACTCGCGAGCTGCTCGGCAAGTCGCTCGTCAACATGGGCAGCGCCGTCAACTCCATCCACTTCACGGTGGACCTCATCCCGAAGACGAAGGATTATTACTGGGGCGGGACCTTCCGCTACGCGCTGCTCTCGGCCATTCCCAACATCACGTTCACGCGGGGCAAGTGGTTCGCCCGCGGCTCCATCGAGGACACGCCGTCGAACTGGCTCACGTCCATCATCAGCCCGACCTGGTACGGCAATCGCGGGGGGCACGGCTTCTCGATGGCGGCCGAGTGGTACTACAACTTCGGCTTCGCGGGCGTCTGGCTCGGCATGGCGCTCTGCGGCTTCCTCCTCGCGCGCGTGCGCAACGCCGCGAACCGGTCCTCGCTCATGCTCGTCTTCTCGGCGACGCTCTTCGCAGGGATGGCGATCTGGGTGCGCAACGTGCTCGGCGCTCCGCTCAAGATCATGATCTGGCCGGTGATCGGCTTGTTCGTGATCGATCGGATGCTGCGTCTGCTGCGCGGGCGCGCCGCGCGCCCCCGGGCGATGGGCGCCGGGCCGGAACCCCACGCGGGGTTCGGCTCCTGACGGCGCCGGCGAGCGTCCAAGGCGCCGCTTCGCGGCCGGTGAGGTAGGAGACGATGAACGAAGGCACCCGGAGCTGGCTCCTCGAGCAGCTGCCCACCCTGTGTTGCCCGCGCTGCGGAGCAGACCTCGCCCTGCGCGGAGACGAGATCGCCTGCTCGGGTTGCTCGCAGGACTTCCCGGTGACGCACGACATTCCCCAGCTCTTCTGGCCCAACGACTGGAGCGACGAGCGGAGGGACGTGACCGAGGTGGTGCGCTCCTTCTACGAGGAGACGCCCTTCCCCAACTACGACGACTTCGACAGCATCGGCAGCCTCCAGCGGAAGGCCCGGCAGGGGCTATTCGCCCGCCTCCTCGACGAGCAGGTCCCGCCCGGCGCCCGGATCATCGAGTGCGGCTGCGGGACGGGGCAGCTCTCGAACTTCCTCTCGATCGCGAACCGGACGGTGTTCGGCACCGACATGTGCCTCAACTCATTGAAAATGGCCCAGGCGTTCAAGGAGAAGCAGGCCCTGGCGCGCGTCCACTTCCTCCAGATGAACCTGTTTCGGCCCGTCTTCAAGCCGGAGAGCTTCGATCTCGTGATCTCGAACGGCGTCCTCCATCACACCTCGGACCCGTTCCTCGCGTTCCAGACCATCGCCCGGCTCACGCGACCCGGCGGCTATCTGCTGGTGGGCCTCTACCACCGCTACGGACGCCTCGTCACCGATCTGCGCCGCGCGATCTTCAACCTGACGCGCGACCGCTTCACCTCCCTCGACCCGAACCTGCGCGAGGGGGGCTTCCGTCAGGCCAAGTGGAAGGCGTGGTTCATGGACCAGTACAAGAACCCGCACGAGTCGAAGCACACGATCGGCGAGGTGATCGGCTGGCTCCGCAAGCTCGGCTTCCAGCTGGTCCGGAGCCTGCCCTCCTCCCGACCCTTCCAGCCGGTGGACGAGATGACGCGCCTCTTCCAGCCGGAGCAACCCGGCAACGGGCTGGAACGCAGCCTCGTCGAACTCGGGATGATCCGCGGTGGCAGCCGCGAAGGCGGCTTCTTCATCGTGATCGGCCGAAAGCCGGCAAATCGCTGACGGGGACCGAACTCCCGCACACCGCTCGGCCGCGCGTCGAGGCCACTGTCGTGACTTCGTTCGCCTCACGCGAGGCGAAGCCTCGCGTGGGCTCACTGCGCGCCCGGCTTCGCCGGGCTTGCCGCTCAGAAGAGCGTGTAGAGCAGCGGCGCCGAGGCCTGTCCGACCCCGATCATCAACGCCGCGAGTCCGAGCAGGATCACGAGCGGGACGATCCAGTAGACCTTGTTCTCGCGGGCGAAGCCCCAGATCTCGCGCAGCAGCTTGAAGGCGTATCCCAAACGCGGCATGTGGGTCCTCCCGGGATCAGTCCGGCTGGAACGTTTCGCGCCAGTTCTCGGCATCTTCGAAGCCCGTCTGGAGTTGCTTGTCGAGCAGGAAGGGCCCGAGCACGAGGTAGTCCATCTCGGTCCGCATGAAGCAGCGGTACGCGTCCTCGGGCGTGCAGACGATCGGCTCGCCCCGCACGTTGAAGCTGGTGTTGATCATCAGCGGGCAGCCGGTGAGCTCGGCGAACGCGCTGAGCAGGCGATGGAAGCGGGGGTTCGTCGCCGCGCTCACGCTCTGGACGCGCGCCGAATGATCCACGTGGGTGATGGCCGGGACGTCCGAGCGCTTGCGATTGACCCACTCGTGGATGTCGATCTCCCGCTCGTCGCCGCCCGCCGGCAGCCTGCGTTCCTCGCGGACGGGCGCCACGAGCAGCATGTAGGGTGAGGGCCGGTCGAGCTCGAAGTACTCGGAGACGCGCTCCTCGAGGCAGGAAGGCGCGAACGGCCGGAAGCTCTCGCGGTACTTGATCTTCAGGTTCATCAGCGACTGCATCTTCGGGGAACGCGCGTCGCCGATGATGGAGCGGTTGCCGAGCGCCCGCGGGCCGAACTCCATGCGACCGTGGAGGAGCCCGATCACCTTCTCGTCGGCGACGAGCTTCGCGAGCGTGGGCGCCCAGTCCTCGTCGGAGAGCTCGCGGTAGGCGCACCCACGGGCGTCGAGCCATTCGCGGATCTGCTCGCGCGAGAACTCGGGGCCCAGGTAGCTGCCCTTCATCGCGTCGTTGCGACCGTCGGGGCGGCGTGGCTTGCCTAGCGCTCCGTGCCAGACCGCGAGGGCCGCGCCGATCGCGCCGCCGGCGTCCCCGGCGGCGGGCTGGATCCAGAGGTCGTCGAAGATGCCCTCGCGGAGGATCCGCCCGTTCGCGACGCAGTTCAGGGCGACGCCTCCGGCGAGGCAGAGATAGGGCTTCCCCGTCGTCTCCCGCGCGTGGCGCGCCATGCGCAGCATGACCTCTTCGGTCACGTCCTGGATCGACCGGGCGATGTCCATGTCCTGCGTCGTGATCGGCGCGTCGGGCGAACGCGCCGGGCGTCCGAACAGCTCCTCGAAGTGTCGGTTCGTCATCGTGAGCTCGTCGAGGTAGCCGAAGTACTCCATGTTGAGCCGGAAGGAGCCGTCCTCGCGGATGTCGATCAGATGGTCGAGGATGAGCTTCGTGTAACGGCTCTGCCCGTACGGGGCGAGACCCATCAGCTTGTACTCGCCGGAGTTGACCCTGAAGCCGGTGAAGTGGGTGAACGCGGAATACAGCAGGCCGAGCGAGTGGGGGAAGGAGATCTGCTTCAGCATGCGGAGCTTCTCGCCTTCCCCGACGCCGAGGCTCGCCGTCGCCCACTCGCCCACGCCGTCGACCGTCAGGATCGCGGCCTCGGGGAACGGCGACGGGTAGTAGGCGCTCGCCGCGTGCGAGGCATGGTGCTCCGGGAAATAGACCTGCTCGGGAGGCTCGACCCCGCACTTCTTCACCGCCTCCTGGATCACGGGCTCCATCCAGAGCTTCTCGCGCAGCCAGACCGGCAGCGCTCGCATGAACTGACCGAGGCCAGACGGTGCGACGCAGAGATACGTCTCGAGGATGCGGTGGAACTTCAGGATCGGCTTGTCGTAGAAGGCCACGGCATCGAGCTGGTTCGCGCCGACGGCCCCTTCGGCAAGGCAGTAGCGGACCGCGTTCGTCGGGAAGTCGGAGTCGTGCTTCTTGCGGGTGAAGCGCTCTTCCTGCGCGGCCGCCACGATCTCTCCGTCTTGGAGCAGGCACGCCGCGGCGTCGTGATAGAAGCAGCTGATGCCGAGGATCCTCATCTCAGTACTGCCTCTCGAGCGAGCTCGACGCCGCGGTGGGCCCGGCGTGCGGCTCCCAGTAGGTCCCTGCGTCCGGCTCGAGCTGGCGCTTGAGGCGATCGCGGCGGCCGCGACGCAGCAGCTGCCCGAAGGGCACGAAGAAGGCGTAGAACACGGGCACCAGCAGGATCCAGGTGAGGAGCCTGCCCGTCGCACGCCCGAGCGCGAGGAACAGGCGCTCGATCGCGGCGTAGAGACCGAGCGGAGAGGCGAGCGCCGAGAGGCCTACGATGCTCGCGACGACGAGCACGATGCTGCCGATGGTCTGCGACCAGAAGAGGAAGAGCGCGCTCCCGAACAGCGCAGCGACCGCCGCCTGCACGAGACCCTGGACGCGCATGCGCGCGGGCCCCGGTCCGGTGGAGCCGGTGGCTCGATTGCGCCAGTCCCAGACGACCGCCGCCGCCTCGGGTCTTCCCATCGTCACCGGGAACTCCGCTCCTCTGGTCTTTCGATCTCAGGCGAGCCGGGCAGTATAACGCGCTGGACCGCGACGCCTCGGAACCGGTCGCCGCGAGACCTCGGCTAGGTGCCGCCGGCCACGCGCACCAGCACGAGGTCCATCACGTTCGTGCCGGTCGGCCCCGTGACGAAGGCGCCGCCCTCGCGGGCGAAGAAGCCGTACGCGTCGTTCTCCGCGAGCGCGGCGCCCGCATCGAGGCCCGCGGCTGCGCCGCGCGCGAGGGTGCCGCCATCCGCGTAGGCCCCCGCCGCGGGCGTCGGCCCGTCGCTCCCGTCCGTCCCGGCCGCGAGGAGCGCGACCCGTTCGTCTCCGGCCAGCGCGATCGCCGCGGCGAGCGCGAGCTCCTGCGCGCGACCGCCGCGCCCGCCCCCTCGCACGGTGACGGTCGTCTCGCCCCCGAAGAGCAGGAGCTGCGGCGGGCCGGGCCGGACGGCCTGCGCCAGCGCCGCGACGCGCCTTCCGGCGACGCACGCCTCGCCGGAGAGGCCCTCCGTCACGATCCGGGTCGCGAGGCCTTGCGCGCGGCCGGCCTCGCGCGCCGCCACGAGCGCGTCGCGGTTGCTCGCGACGAGCGCGTTCCGCACGCGGGCGAGCGCCGGATCCCCCGGCTTCACGGACTCAGGCTGCCGGCCCGCGGCCCCCTCCTCGAGGTGGCGGCGCACGGCCTCGGGAACGCGCGCGAGGAGGCTGCGCCGCGAGAGCACCGCGAGCGCGTCGGCGTAGCGGGTCGGGTCCGCCGCGCACGGGCCCGAGCCGAGCGTGGCCCAGTCGTCGCCGCGCACGTCCGAGATCGCGAGCACGAGGGTCGCGCGCGCCCGCGTCGCGGCAGCGAGCCGGCCCCCCGCGATGCGCGTCAGGTGCTTCCGAACGCAGTTCAGCTCCGCGATCTCCGCACCCGCGCGAAGCAGCAGCTCGGTCGTCTCGCGGAGCGCGTCGAGGCCGACGCCCGGTGCCGGGCAGCTCGTGAGCGCCGAGGCGCCGCCGGAGAGGAGTACGACGAGCGTCTCGCTCGACTCCGCAGCAGCGGCGAGCGCCAGCGCCTCGGCCCCGGCGGCCGCGCTCCGCGCGTCGGGCAGCGGGTGCCCGGCCTCGCGAAGGACGTGCTGCGGAACGGGGCTCGCGGCGGCCCCATCCCGGGTGACGATGAGCCCCCGCCGGACGCGTTCGCCCGCTTCGTCCGCGAAGGCGGCGGCCATCGGGGCCGCGGCCTTCCCGATCGCGAGCACCACGCAGCCCGCGTCCTCGGGGAGCGCGTCGCCGGCGACCTCGAGCCGAGTCCCGTCGCGCCGGATCGCGCGCCGCACGGCGCGGCCGGGTTCGACGGCGGCGAGCGCGGCGCGAAACAGCGCCTCGAGCTCGCCGCGCGGGACGCTCACTCGGCGGCGGTGGCGGCGGGCGTGGAGGCGCTCGGCTCGGGCGCCCTCTCGGTGGTGGTCGGGAGGAGCCGGATCTCGATGCGGCGGTTCGCAGCGCGTCCCTCGGGTGTGTCGTTCGAGGCCGCGGGCTGGGTGTCGGCGAGCGAGACCGCGGCCATCCGCTGGGTGGGAATGCCGCGCTCGGCCAGGAACCGGACCACGCTCGTCGCACGCGCGCCCGCGAGCTCCCAGTTCGTCGGGTAGCGCTGCGCGAGGCGCCCGCTGATGGGGACGGCGTCCGTGTGGCCCTGCACGAGGATGCGATGCGGGAGTTCGAGCATCCGCCCCGCGACCTTGGACAGCACGTCCGCGCCCTCGGGCGAGAGCTCCGCGGACCCCGACGGGAAGAGCACCGCCTGCGACAGCTTGACGTTGAGGCCGTCGCGGAGCTGCTCGATCTGGACGCGGCCCGAGGCGACCTCCGACTGGAGGTCGGAGACCAGCCCGTCGTACGTGTCGCGCAGCTGCGTGACCTCGCTGTTCCGCGCGGCGAGCTGGCTCGAGGTGAGCGTCAAGTTCTGCTCGAGCTCGTCGCGCTTGACCCGCAGCTCCTCGACGCTCGCTGCGAGCTGCTCGCGCTCCGTGCCGAGATCCTCGACCTCGGAGATGAGCTTCACGCGCTCGTTCGAGAGGCTCTCGTTCGAGGCCTCGAGGAGGCGCACGCGGTTCTTGAGCAGCACAACCTCGCTCTGGAGGCCATCGCGCTCGGCGACCACGGCGTCGTGGGTGCCGCTCGTCACGCAGGCCGCCCCGAACGGCAGTGCCGCGAGCAGCGCGAGGGCTGCGGGCCGGCTAGCGCGGCGCCGGTGCGAGGATGTGGGAGAGCGCCTCATCGATGCGCGCAACGTACTGGAATTCGAGGCCCTTCACGAGGTGGGCCGGGATCTCCTCCACGTCGCGCCGGTTGCGGTCGGGCAGCACGACCCGCGCGATGCCAGCCCGTTTGGCGGCGAGCACCTTCTCCTTGATCCCGCCCACGGGCAGCACCTTGCCGCGCAGCGTGATCTCACCGGTCATCGCGACGTCCGGCGGCGCGCTCCGCCCCGTGAGCAGCGACGCGAGCGAAGTGACCATCGCCACGCCCGCGGAGGGGCCATCCTTCGGCACGGCGCCCTGCGGCACGTGCACGTGGAGGTCGATCTTCCCGAACTGCTCGCGGTCGAGCCCGAGCTCCTCGGCGTGGCTCTGTATCCAGGAGCGCGCGGCCTCCGCCGACTCGCGCATCACGTCGCCGAGCGAGCCCGTGAGCCGCAGCTCACCCTGACCCGGCATCCGGGACGTCTCGACGAACAGGATGTCGCCGCCGGCGGGGGTGTACGCGAGCCCCACCGCGACGCCCGGCTGCCCCGCCCGTTCGGCGAGCTCGGGCTCGAAGCGCACCGGGCCGAGCTGCTCCGCGAGGTCCCCGGGCTCGACCCGGAACGGGCCGGACTCGCCCGAGGCCACGCGCAGCGCGAGCTTGCGGCAGACCGCGCCGAGCTCGCGCTCGAGGTTCCGGACTCCGGCCTCGCGCGTGTAGCTTCGGATCACGCCGAGCAGCGTCTCGTCCGGCACCTCGATCGGCACGTCCTCGAGGCCGTTCGCCTTGCGCTGCCGCGGAAGCAGGAAGCGCCGGGCGATCTCGAGCTTGTCCTCCTCCGTGTAGCCGGGGAGCTCGATCACCTCCATGCGGTCGCGCAGCGCCGCCGGCACAGGGTCGAGCAGATTCGCGGTGGCGATGAAGAGCACCTGCGAGAGGTCGAAGGGAACCTCGAGGTAATGGTCGCTGAAGGTGCTGTTCTGCTCGGGGTCGAGCACCTCGAGCAGCGCGGACGACGGATCGCCGCGCCAGTCGGCGCCCACCTTGTCGATCTCGTCGAGCATGAACACGGGGTTCTTCGTCTCGGCGCGGCGCAGGCTCTGGATCACCCGGCCCGGGAGTGCTCCGACGTACGTGCGGCGGTGCCCGCGGATCTCGGCCTCGTCCCGCACGCCGCCGAGCGAGATGCGCTCGAACTTCCGGCCAAGCGCGCGCGCGATCGAGCGGCCGAGCGAGGTCTTGCCGGTGCCGGGCGGCCCCACGAAGCAGAGGATCGGGCCGCGGAGGTCCTTCTTCAGCGCAAGCACGGCGATGTACTCGACGATGCGGTCCTTCACCTTCTCGAGGCCCCAGTGGTCCTCGTCGAGGACCCGGCGCGCCTGCTCCACCGAGAGCACGTCCTCGCTCGCACGACTCCAGGGCAGGTCGGCGACCCACTCGAGGTAGTTGCGGATCACGCCATGCTCGGCCGCGGCGGTGGGCGTCTGTTCCAGGCGCTCGAGCTCGCGCTCCGCCTGGGCCTGCGCGTCCTCCGGAAGCTTCGCGGCTTCGATGCGCTTCTTGAGCTGCTGGAGCTCCGTCTCCTCGTCGGCCGTCTCGCCCAGTTCGCGGCGGATGTGCTCGAGCTGCTGTCGCAGCATGTACTCGCGCTGGGTCCGCCCCATCTCGGACTGGACCTTCTCGCGGATCTCGCTCTCGATCTTCGCGGCCTCGCTCGCTCGGTGCAGCTCGTCGCGCGCGCGGCGGAGCCGGGCGACGACGCCGAGCTCCTCGAGGAACGCCTGCTTGCCGGCCACGTCGAGCTCGAGGTTCGACGCGACCAGGTCGGCGAGGCGCGAGGGCTCCTCGACGTTCATGGCGAGCACCTGGAGCTCGTCGGAGAGGCGGCTGCTCTCCGAGACGAGCGCCACGAACTGGTCGCGCACGTCGCGCGCGAGCGCGGTCGCTTCGACCGAGTCCGCGTCACCGGTGTCGCCCAGGAGCTCGATCCGGCCCCGGAAGTAGTCGTCCTCCGGGCCGAACTCGACGATGCGCGCACGCCCGACGCCCTGCACGAGCAGGCGATACGAGGAGTCGGGGAAGCGCAGCATCTTCGCGACCCGCAGCACGGTGCCGACCCGATGCAGGTCGTCCTTCCCCGGGCTCCCCTCGACGTTGCCCTTCACGGCGACCGAGAGCATCAGTCGGTCGCTGCCCGCCATCACCGCCTCGATCAGCTTCTTGCTGCGCTCGGTGTTGACGAGCAGCGGTGCGAGGAGGTGCGGGAAGATGACGGTGTTCTTGAGCGGCAGGATGGGGAGGGCCTCGGGCACCTGGATCGGCGCCCCCGCCCCCGCCTGCTCCCGAGTCTGTTCTGCTGCCAAGCTGCTCTCCGGCTGACCGACCGCGCGCGCCTCGGGCGCGCGACTAGTGGGCCGAGCCGCCCTTCTCCTCCGTGTACTCGGCGTCGATCACGTCGCCCTCGGCGCCGCCCTTCGGTCCGCCTGCGGGCTCTCCGCCCGGCGCCGCGCCGCCGCCCGCAGTCTGCCCCTTGTAGAGGAGCTCGGCAGCCTTGTGTGTGGCCTGCTCGACGCGCTGGCGCGCCGCGTCGATGCGACCCGCGTCGCCGCTCTCGAGCTCCTTCCTCGCCTCGGCGAGCGTCTCCTCGAGGTGCTTCTTCTCGTCGCCCGGGAGCTTGTCGCCGTTGTCGCGCAGCATCTTCTCCGCGTTGTAGATCAGGTTGTCGAGCTGGTTGTGCTTCTCGATCGCCTCACGCCGGCCCTTGTCCTCCGCCGCGTGCGACTCCGCCTCGTTCACCATGCGCTTGATGTCGGTCTCGGAGAGACCGCCCGAGCCCTCGATCCGGATGGACTGCTCCTTGCTCGTGGCCTTGTCCTTCGCGCCCACCGCGAGGATGCCGTTCGCGTCGATGTCGAACGTGACCTCGATCTGGGGCACGCCGCGCGGCGCCGGCGGGATCCCGTCCAGGATGAAGCGGCCGATCTCGCGGTTGTCGTTCGCCATCTCGCGCTCGCCCTGGAGCACGCGGATCTCGACCTGCGACTGGCTGTCGCTCGCCGTGGAGAACACCTGGCTGCGCTTGGTCGGGATCGTGGTGTTGCGGTCGATGAGCCGCGTCATCACGCCGCCGAGCGTCTCGATGCCGAGCGAGAGCGGCGTCACGTCGAGCAGCAGCACGTCCTTGACGTCGCCGGCGAGCACACCTCCCTGCACCGCGGCGCCGATCGCCACGACCTCGTCCGGATTGACGCTGCGGTTCGGCTCCTTGCCGAACAGCTCCTTCACGCGCTGCTGGACGCGCGGGATCCGGGTCGAGCCACCGACCAGCACGACCTCGTCGATGTCCGAGGCGCGCAGACCCGCGTCGCTGAGCGCCTTCCGGCAGGGCTCGAGCGTCTTGTCGATCAGATCTTCGACGAGCTGCTCGAACTTCGCCCGCGAGAGCTTCAGGTTCATGTGCTTCGGGCCCGACTGGTCCGCCGTGACGTACGGCAGGTTGACGTCGGTGCTCTGGGCGCTCGACAGCTCGATCTTGGCCTTCTCGGCGGCCTCGCGCAGGCGCTGCATCGCCATCGGGTCCTTGGTGAGGTCGATCCCCTGATCCTTTCGGAACTCGGCGATCAGGTAGTCGATCACGCGCTGGTCGAGGTTGTCGCCACCCAGATGGGTGTCACCGTTCGTGGAGCGTACCTCCACGACGTTCTCGCCGACCTCGAGGATCGAGATGTCGAAGGTGCCGCCGCCGAAGTCGTAGACGGCGATCTTCTCCTCCTTCTTCTTGTCGAGGCCGTACGCGAGCGCGGCCGCCGTGGGCTCGTTGATGATGCGCTTCACGTCGAGGCCCGCGATGCGTCCCGCGTCCTTGGTGGCCTGGCGCTGGGCGTCGTTGAAATACGCGGGCACCGTGATCACGGCGCCGGTGACGGTCGTGCCGAGATAGCTCTCCGCAGCCTTCTTGAGCTTCTGGAGGATCAGGGCGGAGATCTCGGGGGGCGTGAAGGGCTTGCCGTCGACGTCGATGACGGCCACGCCGTCCTTGCCTTCCGCGACCGGGTACGGGACGAGCCGGATCTCCTCGGGGACCTCGGACTTCCGGCGTCCCATGAAGCGCTTGATCGAGTAGATCGTGCGGAGGGGGTTCTGGACCGCCTGGCGCTTGGCCACTGCGCCGACCAGGCGCTCGCCGTCGTCCGTGAAGGCCACGACCGAAGGAGTGGTGCGACCGCCCTCTTCATTCGTGATGACGACGGGCTGGCCACCCTCCATCACGGACACCACCGAGTTCGTGGTGCCGAGGTCGATGCCGATGATCTTGCCGGTGTCCGCCATGAGGGTTCCTGTCTCCCATCTCCCCGTGCCGCCGGGGAAAAACGCGCGAACGCTCGGCCCGACCCTCGGGGTGTCAAGCAGATTTCCCCGTCGAGGTGGGAACCGCGGGACAGGTGCGGGTTCCCACGTCCGGGGGTATAGGGGCGGATCGTGAGCAGCCGCACTAACCCCCCGGTTTTTCTAGGGATCCGGCTGGAGCGGCGGCGTGCGGCGGCTATACTGCGCCAATTCCCGGTAGAGGGCCCGAGGGCGGCTGAGCCCGCGCGCCTTCCGCACCCTCCCCCCAGGCGCCCAGCCCGATGAAGCGTGTCATCACCCTGGCGGTCAATACCGCGCTCGTGATCCTGTGCTGCTTTCTCGCTTCGGGGGTGATCGCCGACGTGACCGCCGCCGCCCTCGCGCCTGCCTCCGCGGCGGTAGCTACCCCGGCGGGAGGGGCCCCGGAGCCCACGGCGCGCAACCGGATCGACCGCCAGATCATCCTCGCCCGCAACCTGTTCAACGTCTCGACCCTGAACCCGGAGCCGGTCGCGGCGGAGGACGAGAGCTACCAGAAGACGAAGCTCCCGCTCCGCCTCCTCGGTACGGCGGCGGCACAGGACACCGCGCTCTCGTGGGCCGCGGTCGAGGACCTGGAGACCAAGCAGCACCTGGTCGTCCGGATCGACCAGGAGATCAAGGGCGGCGCCCGGGTGGTACGCATCGAGCGGCGCCGGATCGTCCTCCAGAACGGCGCCCAGCTCGAGGAGCTGGCTCTCGAGGGGGAGACGACGCCTGCCGAGCCCGCCGTGGCCCGCGCCGCAAACCGCCGGCCGCCCCCGCAGCGCCCGAGCGCCCGGGGCAACCTCGAACGCCTCGCCGACAACCGCTTCGCGGTTAACCGGGGCGAGCTCCAGAACCTCGCCACGAACCCCTCGGCGCTGTTCTCACAGGCCCGCATCCTGCCCAAGTACGAGGGGGGGCAGATGATCGGCGTGCAAGTGAGCGGCATCAAGCCGGGTAGCTGGTTCGAGCAGGCGGGAATTCGGGACGGGGAGACCATCACCGCGGTGAACGGCGCGGCGATCGGGGCGGACGGAGCGCCCACCCTGTTCCGGGAAATCACCCAGGGCAGCGCCACCCGCGTCACCGTAAGAGGCACGGACGGAAACGAGCGCGAGCTGAACGTGGACATCCGGGACTAGCTGCGCCATGGGGGATCGATGAGCAGGCGAATCGCAGGGGCCCTCGCCCTTCTCGGGCTCTGGGTGGCAGTCGCGTCTCCCCTCCGGGCGCAGCCCGCGCCGCCGCCCGCGGTCGCGCCGGGCGAGCAGGTCCAGCTCGACTTCAACGACGTCGAGCTCTCGGTCGTGATCGACACGATCGCGCGGCTGACCGGCAAGAACTTCATCTACGACGACCGGGTGCGCGGGCGGGTGACGATCGTCTCGCCGACCAAGATCACGGTGGACGAAGCCTATGCCGTGTTCGAGTCGGTGCTTCAGGTGAAGGGGTTCACGACGGTGCAGGCCCCGGGGGGCGCCATCAAGGTGATCCCGCTCCGCGAGGCCAAGGAGAGCAACGTCGAAACCGTGCGCGGTGAGGCCGCGCCCCCGCATAGCGACCGCTTCATCACGCGCCTGATCCCGCTCCGCTACATCGACGCCGAGGCGATCGCCGAGACGCTGAAGCCGCTCGTCTCGAAGGACGCCTCGCTGGTCGCCTACGCGCCGACCAACACCGTGATCCTGACAGACGCGGCCACGAACATCTCGCGCATCCTGTCGATCGTCCGCAGCATCGACGTGGAGACCTTCAAGGAAGAACTCTCCGTGATCGAGCTCCAGCACGCGGACGCCACGACGCTCGCGGAGCAGCTCTCCCAGATCTTCGGAGCCGAGGTCTCGCAGGCCGCCGGGGGCGGCGCGGCGCGCCTGCCGACGCGCGCGCGCCGGCCCGGCCAGCTCCAGCCCGTGCAGAGCGGGGCGGAGCTCGCCACGAAGGGCCAGGTCCGCATCATCACCGACGAGCGCACGAACTCGCTGATCGTCCTCGCCTCGCGCCAGCGCACCGCCGACATCCGCCAGGTCGTGTCGCAGCTCGACGTCCCGGTCCGCGGCGGCGGGCGGATCCAGGTCTACTACCTCAAGTTCGCCGACGCCGAGGAGCTCGCGAACACGATCTCCGCGCTGCTCTCGGGCCAGCCCACTCCGCCGAGCACCGGCGGCCTGACGGGCGGTGGGATCGGCGGCGGCCTCGGCGCGCAAGGCGCCGCGGCGGCCGCGGGCAGCGGGCAGGCCCTGCGCTCCTCCATCACCGAGCTCGCGGGGGGCGTGACGGTCACCGCCGACCCGCCCACCAACTCGCTCCTGATCCAGGCCAGCCAGGAGGGCTTCAACACGCTCTCGCAGGTGATCGCGCAGCTCGACATCCCGCGGCCCCAGGTGCTCGTCGAGGCGCTGATCATGGAGGTGGACGTCAGCGACTCGATCGACCTCGGCTTCAGCGGCCTGGTGCGCATCACGAGCTCCGGCAATCAGTACGTGATCGGGAGCCTCACCGACACCGTTCTCGACACCGACGAAGACGACAGCCCCGGGGACGACGACGACGATGACGGCGGCGGCGTGCTCGACAACCTGCTCTCCGCGCTGGCCGCCAACTCGGCGAACTTCGTCGGCGGAGCGGCCATCGAGACCGGCTCCACGCTGATCCAGGGCCTGATCCGCGCCAGCGCGACCGTGAACGGCACGAACATCCTGTCGGCGCCGCACATCCTCACGCTCGACAACGAGGAGGCCGAGATCAAGGTCGGCGACAACATTCCGATCATCTCGAGCCGCGTGCAGTCCGCCTCGGGGATCGAAACCGTCGGCGATGACAACAACAGCCTCGCGACGAGCCAGAACATCGAGCGCCAGGACATCGGCATCACGCTGCGGGTCACCCCGCAGATCAGCGAGGGCGACACCCTGCGCCTCGAGATCTTCCAGGAGGTCACCGCGGTGAACGAGGGGCTCACCGGCGTCACGGGCGACCCGGACCAGGTAGGCGTCGCCCTCTCGAACCGGAAGATCGAGAACGTGGTGACGGTGGCCGATGAGGAGACTGTGGTGATCGGCGGCCTCATCGACGAGCTCCAGCAGGACTCGGAGAGCAAGGTGCCCTGGCTCGGGGACATCCCGATCCTGGGCTGGCTCTTCAAGACCACGGGCGACTCGATCACGAAGCGAAACCTGCTCGTCTTCCTGACACCGCACATCATCCGAAACAAGGCGCAGCACGCGCGCGAGACGATCCGCAAGCGCGAGGAGTTCTGGGCCAGCTCCGAGGCCGGCGCCTCGCTCTCCGACTCCGCCCGCGCCGACTCCGAACAGCGCCTCGCCGAGAACCGCGAGGCCGGCATCGACACGGGCCCCAACCAGGACTCGAACCCCGTCCGCTCGCGGCTCCGCGATCACCGCGACCGCTACCCGGTCGAGCTGATGCGCGAGATCGAGACCGGCGGCGAGAGCCGTGCTCCGGGCCCCGGCGACGCGACCGCTCCGGTGGTGGCGACGAACCAGCGCTGGGGCGTGCTGGCCGCCACCTTCGCGGACGAGGGCGCGGCGGCGGCCGCGCTCCAGCAGCTGATGGCCGCAGGCCACGACGGCGCCCTCGTCGCCGAGGAGCGCGAGGGCACGCTGCTCTACGAGGTGCAGCTCGGTCCCTTCGGGAGCCGGTCCGAGGCCGAGAGCGCCGCGCAGGGCGTGCGCGACACCTTCCAGTTCGCGCCGAGCGTCTTCGTGGAGGAAGGCCGCGAGTGAGTGCGGAGAGCGCCAGCCCCGTCACGCACCTCGGCCTCCGCGAGGTGCTGCTGCGGACCACGCGCCTCTCGGTTGCTCAGCTCGAGGAGGCGGTGCGCCGCCAGGAGGCGCAGGGTGGGCGCCTGGCCGACTGCGTGGTCGAGCTCGGCTTCCTCGACGAGGAAGAGGTGCTCCACGCTCTCGGCGCGCAGCTCGACCTGCCGGTGCGCCGCGAACTCCACGCGGAGGACGTGGATCTGGAGCTGCTCGAGCGCCTCCCGATCGCCTTCGCGAAGACGAACTTCGTGCTCCCGCTGCGCCGCACGCCGGAGGGCGCGCTCCGCGTCGCGACCGCGAGCCCGCTCGACACCACCATCTTCGACGACCTGCGGCTCCTCTTCGACGTGGACGAGGTGCTCACCGAGCTCGTCCCGCGGCGCGCGATCCTCTCCTTGATCAATCAAGTCTACGATCGCGGGGTCGGCTCGATCGACGGCATCGTCGAGGAGGCCTCGGTCGACTTCGAGCGCCTCGCGAGCGAGATCAGCGCCGAGCCGCAGGACCTCCTCGAGGCCGACGACGATGCGCCCATCATCCGCCTGGTGGATTCGCTGTTCCAGCAGGCCGTGAAGGAGCGGGCGAGCGACATCCACGTCGAGCCGTTCGAGAAGGAGATCCGCGTCCGCTTCCGCTCGGACAACGTGCTGTACGAGCCGGTCAGCCCGCTCCCGAAGGCGCTGCTCCCGAACATCGTCTCGCGCGTCAAGATCCTCTCCGGCCTCGACATCGCCGAGAAGCGCATGCCCCAGGATGGCCGCATCCGCCTCAAGATCGCCGGCAAGGACTACGACGTGCGCGTGTCGTCCGTGCCCGTGGCCCACGGCGAGCGTCTCGTGTTGCGGCTCCTCCCGCGCACCACCGAAATGCTCGACCTCGAGCGGCTCGGCTTCAGCGAGCGCCAGCTCGCGGTCTGGGAGAAGCTGATCGCGCGGCCGAACGGCATCATCCTGGTGACCGGGCCGACGGGCAGCGGCAAGACGACGACGCTCTACGGCGCGCTCGCCAAGCTGAACCGCACCGACCAGAACATCATCACGATCGACGACCCGGTGGAGATCCAGCTCCCCGGTGTCGGCCAGATCGAGGTCAACAACAAGGTCGGTCTGACGTTCGCGCGCGCGCTGCGCTCGGTGCTGCGCCAGGATCCGAACGTGGTGCTGGTGGGCGAGATCCGCGACCTCGAGACCGCGGAGATCGCGATCCAGGCCTCGCTCACCGGCCACCTGGTGTTCTCGACGCTCCACACGAACGACGCGCCGAGCGCCATCACGCGCCTCGTGGACATGGGCGTCGAGCCCTACCTGGTGGCGTCCTCCCTGATCGCCGTGCTTGCCCAGCGGCTCGTGCGTGTCCTCTGTCCGGAGTGCCGCGAGACCTATACCCCGACCGAGGTTGAGCTGGCCGAGCTCGGGTTCCGCTCGAAGGAGCCCGTGCAAGCGTACCGGCCCAGGGGCTGCCATCGCTGCCACCACACCGGCTACTTCGGCCGGGTCGGCATCTTCGAGCTGATGGTGCTCGACGACGAGCTGCGCGCCCTCATCGTCCAGAGCACGGACTCGAAGAGCATCAAGCGTGCCGCGATGGGGCGCGGCATGCAGACCCTGCGCCAGGACGGCGCGCGCGAGGTGCTGCTCGGCACCACCTCCATCGAGGAGATCGTGCGAGCCACCGAGGAGGAGGGAGTGGTCGCGCAGATCTAGCGCGCGCGACCCTGCTCTCGAGTGCCGGTCTTCAGCTACAAGGGCGTCACGAACGGCGGCCGCGCGACGCGCGGCTTCGTCGATGCCGAGAGCGACCGCTCGGCGCGGCAGAAGCTCCGCCGCGACGGCATCTACCTGACGGAGCTCGTCGAGAGCCAGGGCGGCGCGCCGACCCAGACCGAGGCGAGCCGCACCCCGCGCTTCTCGCTCGCCCTGATCCGCCGGATCCCCGGCACCGACCTCGCAATCGCCACCCGCCAGCTCGCGACCTTGCTCGGCGCGGGCATTCCCCTGGTCGAATCACTCGGCGCGCTCACCGAGCAGGTCGAGCACGCGCGCCTCAAGAGCGTGATCGCCCGCGTGCGCGATCGCGTGAACGAGGGCGCCACGCTCGCCGACGCGCTCTCGCGCTCGGGCCCCTTCTCCGACCTCTACATCAGCATGGTGCGCGCCGGCGAGGCAGGCGGCGCGCTCGACCAGGTGCTGCGCCGGCTCGCGGACTACCTCGAGAGCCAGGTGCGGACCCAGAACCGCGTCATCTCGATCATGCTCTACCCGATGATGATGATGGCCTTCGCGGTGCTCGTGGTGGTCGCCCTGGTCACGGTCGTGCTGCCGCAGATCACGCAGCTGCTCGAGAGCCTCGACATGCCGCTGCCCTGGTACACGCAGGCGATCATCTCGGGCTCGCACTTCCTCCGCACCTGGTGGTGGGCGCTGCTGCTGCTCGCCGGCCTCGTGGCGGTCGCGTTCCGCGCGATCGTGCGCACGGAGCGGGGTCGCGCGAGCTTCGACGGCCTGAAGCTCCGCCTGCCGATCTTCGGGCGCGTGACCCGTATCCTCGCCATCTCCCGCTTCACGCGCACGCTCTCGACGCTGCTCGCCGGCGGTATTCCGATCGTGAAGGCGCTCGAGATCTCGAAGTTCGTGGCCGGCAACGTGGTGCTCGGCGAGGCCGTGGAGCGCGCGCGCGACTCGATCACCGAGGGCTCGAGCATCGCCGCGCCGCTGCGGCGGAGTGGGCACTTCCCGCCCCTCGTCACCCACATGGTGGACGTCGGCGAGAAGAGCGGCGAGCTCGAGGCCATGCTCGGCAAGGTGGCGGACACCTACGACGAGCAGGTCGAGACGGCGGTCACCCGCCTCACGGCGCTGCTCGAGCCCGCGCTCATCCTGATCATGGTCGGGATCGTGCTGTTCATCATCCTCTCCACGCTCGTGCCGCTGCTGCAGCTCACGAGCGCCATTCGCTAAGGAGGAATTTCGCATGACGCATCCCAAAGGACGGGGGGGTCGGAAGCGACTTGGTTTCACGCTGATCGAGATCATGGCCGTGGTCATCATCATGGGCCTGCTCGCCGGCATCGTGGGCGTCGCGATCTTCGGCCAGCTCGACACCGCGCGCGTGAACACCACGCGCACCCAGATGAAGCAGCTCGAAGCGGCGCTCTCCTTCTACCAGATGGACAACGGCCGGTTCCCGACCACGGAGCAGGGGCTCCGCGCCCTCATCGAACCGCCCACCACCGGCCCCGAGCCGCGCAGCTACCGGCCGGGTGGCTACCTCCAGGGCGGCGAGCTGCCGATGGACGCCTGGAGCAACGACTTCCACTACGAGTTCCCCGGCTCGAACAACGTCGAGGGCTTCGACATCTGGTCGCTCGGCGCGGACGGCCAGCCGGGCGGCACCGAGACCGACGCCGACATCGGCAACTGGACGGAGACGGACGAGAGGGCCGGATGAGGCGAGGCGCGCTCCCGCGCAGCGGAGCCGGCGCGGCGGAGCGCGCCTTCACGCTGATCGAGCTCCTCGCCGTGCTCCTGATCATGGCGCTCGTCGCTGGGCTCACGCTGCCGAACCTCTCGCTCGGCGCCGAGCGCGTGGTGCTCGGCGAGGCCCAGGAGCTCGCCTCGATCTTCGCCTTCGCGCGGCAGCGCGCCGTCGCGACGGCCGTTCCGCACCGCGTGGTCTTCGACCTCGACGAGGCCGCGTACTGGGTCGAGGTCCAGCCCGACGAGCCCGCTCTGTTCGGGCTCGGGGCGTCGCTCGCCACGCCCGACCGGGGCGGCCAGCGCAAGGTCCAGCTCTCCGCTCCGGCGCGCGCGCCGGGCATGTTCCAGCCCCTGCTGGGGCCGTATGGCCGGCCGCACGGGCTGCGCGAGCCGGTCTTCATCGACTCCATCGAGACCCTCGCCGCCGGCGCGATCCGCTCCGGTCGGGTCGCGGTCGGCTTCGAGGGCGACGGCACGGCAGACCCGGCCGTGCTCGTGCTCGCCGATCCCGACAGCAACGTCTACGTGCTCCGCCTCGCCCGGCTCGCTGACGAGGTGAGGATCGCGCGTGAGTGAGCAGAGCCGGAGCCGGCGCGCGGGGGGCGCGTTCACGCTCCTCGAGGTGATGGCCGCGGTCGCCGTGCTGGGCTTCACGGTCGCGATGCTCTCGCGGGGCGCGATCCAGGGCATGCGCTACGAGGGCGACGCCTCGCGGCGCCTCGGCGCCTCGCTCCTCGCCGACCGCGCGCTCTTCGAGGCGGAGTCGGCGCTCGCGCTCGACGTGCCGCCCGTGCCAGGCCGCCAGGAGCGCGAGGACGGGGAGTTCCGGCTCGTCCTCGAGGTGGCGCCGCTCGATCCCGCCGCGCTCGGCCTCCCCGCGCTCTTCGACGCCCGGCCGAGCGAGCCGGGCACCCCGCGCCCGCCGCCCTCCCCGGCCACGCCGAAGCTGTTCCTCGTGACCGTGCACGTCGCGTGGACCGAGGGGCTGGTGGAGCAGTCAGTCTCGCGCGCCACGTTCGCCTACGACGCTAGCGACCTCGCGCAGGTGCTC
>Ga0187892_10004409_pt1 | contig 23648 bp, 18 predicted proteins | sample MA1701073metaG_FD_139345 | JGI IMG/M metagenome (GOLD analysis project Ga0187892, IMG submission 139345) | Bio-ooze microbial communities from a basaltic lava cave in the Kipuka Kanohina Cave System on the Island of Hawaii, USA - MA170107-3 metaG ... | reverse complement strand
TCCCGCTTGCTGAAGATCGTCTCCGCGCATTGGTTTTCTTTCTCCTGGTTGCGAGGTTGTACTACTCGCTACTATTACGTTGGACCATGCGCTAAAGTTACTTTTTCAGCAGCCTGCTAGGGGCAAGGAAACCGCCCAAGACGCCAAGATCGGCAGGGAGATCAAGGAGACGTTTGGAATGAAAACACGATACACGAACCAACACGAAATGCGTTCGTGTTATTTCGTGTGGTTTCGTGGATCGTGTTTTCGTTTTGGTTGCGGCCAAAGTCGCGCTGAGATACCTTGGCAACTTGGCAGTTCAATAGAAACCTTTACGTAAGAGGGTGTATGCATTTTTCTCCAAAACAACGCCTGACAATTCTATTGATCGGTCTGTTCCTTTTCGCCTCCTCGATCGCAGCGGCGAGAACCGTCGACTGGCCGCAGTGGCGCGGGCCTAATCGTGATGGCCTGGTAAGTGGCGTCTCTATTCCCAGGAGGTGGCCAAGAGAATTGAAGCAGGAATGGAAGGTCCCGGTTGGCGTCGGCCATTCCACTCCGGTGGTTGCCAATGGACGGATCTATGTTTTTGCCAGGCAAGACGAAGAGGAAGTTTTGATGTGCCTGGATGCAGCGACTGGAAAACAGATCTGGAGATCAACGCAGCCGATCTCGTATCAGATGCACAACGCGGCAAAGGCGCACGGCAAGGGACCGAAGTCTACACCCGTCATCTACCGCGGAAATGTCTACACGCTCGGGATCACCGGCGTTATTTCAAGCCACGACGCCCGCACCGGCGCGCTGAAGTGGCGGCGCGAATTCTCACAGAAATATCCCAAGACATCCCCTCTCTTCGGAGCGGCAATGTCGCCCCTGGTTTTGAATGGAAATGTGATCGCTCATGTCGGCGGTCACGACAAAGGCGCTTTGACAGCCTTTGACGCCGAAACTGGCGCCGTTAAATGGTCAAACGAAACGGATGGCCCAGCCTACTCTTCTCCGATTGTGGTAAACCTGGCAGGCACGCAACAGGTCGTGACTTTCATGCAGAAGCAATTCATCGGAGTCGATGCCGAAACCGGAAAACTTCTTTGGACAATCCCTGCCAAGTCTCAATACGATGAAAACTCAGCGACACCTATTGCCTATAAAGACATGGTCATCATTTCGCGGGAAGAGCAAGGAATCGAAGCAATTCGCCTTGTCAAAGTAGGGTCAAACATTGAGCCGCGCCATATTTGGACCAACAGCGAAACGCAGCTCTATATGAACACGCCGGTCTTGCAAGGCAAGTCGCTGGTGGGATTGTCGGCCAAGAACAAAGGTCAATTCTTCGCAATTGACGCCGACACTGGAACGACTATCTGGTTGGGTCCGGAACGGGCGGCCGAGAATGCCGCGATTGTTAATCTGGGCGAAAAAGTCCTGGTGATGCTGACCAACGACGCCAAGCTGCTAGTGCTGTCGACCTCGGCCAAAGACTTTAAGCCGCTGGCCCAGTACACCGTGGCCGCGAGCCCAACCTGGGCGCATCCGGTCGTGATGCGCAACCATATCCTGATCAAAGACGAGACAACACTCGCCTCTTTGAGAATCTCAGAAAAGTAGATCGAGCGAGATAAGGGACAGGACACTTTACCGGAGAGGAGTCGCTATGATGAAGAAAACAACATTGAGCACGGCGCTTGGACTGGCGTTGGTAAGCCTGACGCTGGCTGCTCAGAAACCAAGTTTTGCTGGCGCGTGGGCGATGGACCGTGACCGAAGCTTCGGGATGCCGGGAAACATGCAACAGACAATGACCGTGACGCAGGCCGGCGATCAGATTGACCTCGAAACAAAACTGATCCAACCGAACAACGAGCGGACCGTGAAGGACAGTTATGTCATCGACGGCAAAGAGCACGAGTTCACTCCCCCGGCTCCGCCAAATGCGCCGGCTAATGCCCCGCCCGTTAAAGGCAAACGCACTGCTAACTGGCTTCCCAACGGCAGAGGGATCGTGGTCAACGAAGTAACGACTATTGAAACTCCTGAAGGAACACGTACGAATCAACTTACGCGCAAGTGGACACTGTCAAACGATGGCGAGTTGATCATCGATATGTACATCGACGGACCCAACGGCTCTTTCGAAACGAAGCGAATCTTCAAGAAGAAATAGCCGCCGTCGGCCGATCTTCACCCCAAAGAAAAAGGGCGGACCGTAAATTCGGTCCGCCCTTTCAGCTTAGCGCTGTCTAGTTCCGGGGTGAGTTAGTAACCCCTGTAGCCGTCGTTGTAACCGTTAGCAAATCCCTGACGGAAGTACTGACGGTAGAGTTCACGGTTTCCGAATCGCGAGTTATAGTCGGTATTTGCGTTCCGAAAGTCTTCCTCGTCGCGATACTCAAACCGCTCGCGATTCTGTCTGTCCCTACGACCTTCCTTAATGCCTTCATTGTAGCCGGCATTCAGAGCGGTCTGCCTCAGCTGAAACGAACCGCCGTTGTTATAACGGTCTTCGTTACGATAGCGCCAATCATCATTACGATAGCGCCAATCATCATTACGATCATCATTACGATTCGCCTCACGTTGCCGGCGTCTCTGTTCGCGTTCCCATTGACGCTGACGACGTTGCTGCTCACGTTCCCATTGACCATTATTCTGCCACTGGGCCTGAACAGTTCTGGATGTGAATCCAATTCCCGCTAACAGCGCTACGCCAAGGAAAAGTCCCATCAATCTTTTCTTAATTAAGTTCGATTTCATAGTTTCCTCCATTTCCCACGGAGTGAACTGCAACGTACATGCCAGAGGAGCGTGTTGCCGCCGGCGTGACTTGTTTTTCAATATCGTGACGATTTTCAATGATAATTACACGAAAATTAGGCCGATGAAACCTCGCCCAAACCATTTCGTGCCGGTGCTATACGACTTCGTGAATCGCGACTATGCTGCTCGACGATTAGCGAACAGTGGTGAATGCAATATTCGAGTGCAACTAGGAAGAATTAAGAATTTCGGATTGCGGATTTCGGATTGCGGATTTCGGATTGCGAATTTCGGATTGCGAATTTCGGATTGCGAATTTCGAATTTTGTGTTGTGCGAGTTGATTGGTCACGCCAACGAGATCGGTTTCGAGATCAGCCTCCTTGATGAATCACACCATAGGGAGCTGACGAAATTCGAAATTCGCAATCCGAAATTCGAAATTCTTTCCGAAATTCTTATCGAGCAGCTATGTTGTAGGCGGCCATCTCATTGGCGTTACGCACGAGCAGACGTCCTCCGGCGATGGCCGGATAGTTCCAGGTCTTGCCTTCCAGCGCCTTGAAGCGTGCAACTTCTGAATACTGATCCGGCGAAGCCTTCACGAGGGCGAGGTCACCAGTATCACTCAACACAATCAGATGACCACTGGCCAGGATTACCTGCCCGTAACCGTATCGTCCGCCCTTCCATTTGCGGACGCCGGTGTTGACGTCAAGACACGAGAGGATTCCTTCGTCCAACCCGTAGATATGACCTTCATGAAGAACTGAGCTGTTGAATTTGTTCTTCATGTTGACGTTTTCCCAGACTGCGCGAGAGCTGAGGCTGTTGCCGCTGCCACTTAGTTCGACGAGTGCCGCGCCTTTTCCGTAGCCAGACGAAATGAAGAAACGATTATTGTCCACGATGATCGGCTGCGAGACGTTGATTCCCATATCTGTGTCCCAGTTGTGGCTCCAGATCAACGAACCATTTTCCGGCGCCAGACCCATGATTCGATTCGAGCTGACGACCAGTACTTGCCGGCGGCCGGCGAGTGTAACCAACATGGGAGAAACGTAAGCCTGGATGTCACTCTGGGAGCCCCAAACCGGAGTGCCAGTCATTTTGTTGTAAGCCACGATCGACTTCCCTGACATTCCACCAGGCAACACGATCACTTTGTCGTCGACTATCAAAGGAGAGGCCGACATCGCCCACTGTAGATTCTGCGCCTGGTTCTCCTTCAGGATATTGCGGCCCCAGGCTACTGCTCCGGTTTTTGCGTCGAGGCAACGCAGTTCGCCGGTGGCGCCGAGTGCATAGATCCGTCCGTTATCCCAGGTCGGCGTGGACCGCGGCCCATCGCCGGTTTCGTCGTTGTAGAGCGCATTCCAACCCTGCTTCCAGATTTCGCGGCCCGTATTGATGTCGTAAGCCGTGACCACTTCCTGGCCCCGACGCTGCTCAATTGTATAGGCACGTCCGTCAGCGATAGCGAACGACGCATAACCGACGCCAACCGGTTGTTTCCACGCGGGCGTCAGTCCGCCGGAGGGCCACTGTGTCAACACCTGCATTTCGTCGTAGCGTCCGTCGCGCTTCGGTCCCCGAAACTCGGTCCAGTAGTTTCGAGAAGCGTGTGCGGCAGCAGTATCAGGAGCGGTTGCGTTGGGTGCGGTCGCTGTCGACGCCGTCGCGGGCTGAGCAGTGGCCGGCTGTGCAGCCGTGGTTGCGGCCGTCGTTTGATCACTTCTGGCGGCGGGAGCTTGTGCCTCCTGTTGTGCTCGATGTCGTTCGAGTGCTGCGTAATGTTCCTCGTTAGCGCTGGAGATGCGCCAGGCACGAAACGCGTACAGGTACCCGACCCCAACCAGGACAACTGCCACCGTGCCGAGGATTTTCATCTTCAAGGCAGCCTGACGGTGGGTCCAGAGCAGGAAAAGCCCAACCGGCGGAAGGACAATGCTCGTTCCGATCAAACCTGCAACCGAACGATACCAGGGCGTCGAATCTTTTTGTTCAAACATGCAGTTCTCCTGTGGACTGTGGAGGCTTGATTCAAGCCGAAAGCATCCTTAACTTAAAAACGACTGTCGGGCCGGGATTATTAACCGTTAGACGCAGAGATGGCGCTATATGTTCCCGTGGCAATAGATCCTATAGGACAGATAGGACCCTACATGCTCGCCTTTTCAGAACAAGTCAGCTACCGATGCAATAGAGGCTCTTTTCTCCTCGGATCACGATGTTCCCATCAGCAATCGCCGGCGACGCGTAGACCGGCTCGCCCACTGAATTGCTGCCAAGAATCTCGTGTTTCGGGCCGGCTTTGATCATAAACGTGTCGCCGTCCTCACTGGTCATCAGTATTCTGCCGTCAAATGCCACGGGTGATGCGGTGAACGTGGCAGGAATTGGAACGCGACCGCCTTCATACTTAACTTCGCCCGTTTTGGCATCGATACACGTGAGGATGCCTCGATCGGTGGTTAAGTAGAGGTAGTCGCCATACAAAATTGGTGATGGAACGTAGGCGGTGCCTTTCGGATATTTCCAGGCTACGTTCGTCGAGTCAGTCAGGTCACCGTTAGCGCCCAATCGAATTGCCATGACAATTTTGGCTGGATACCCGGCCGACAGAAACACCATTTCTCCGTTCGTTACCGGTGAAGGAATGGAATTGCTCTCAACTCCCTTGTGTCGCCACAATTCCTTACCAGTTGCCGGATCATAAGCAATGATGAATTCGGTGCCGCTGGTAATGAGTTCCGCTCGCTTAGCAGACTGCACAAGGATCGGCGTCGACCAACTCACTTGGACTTTACGTGGAGTCTTCCAAACTTCTTTGCCGGTCTTCTTATCCAGTGCGACTATGAACGACGCCTCACCGTTCTCCTCGTCACACTGAAGAATGACAAGGTTCTCGTGAAGGATTGGTGAAGTTGCAGTTCCCATCCCAACCGTTCCGAGTTTCCCTAGATCCGCCTTCCAGGCGAGCTTGCCTTTCATGTCATAAGCATACAAACCCTCACTGCCGAAGAAAGCATAAACGAGCTTGCCGTCGGTGGCGGGCGTCGACGCTGCATAAGAACTCTTTCGATGACGATCGTCGTAGGGAGTGCCTTCAAAGGCGACCTGTTCCCAAAGTATCTTGCCCGTTTCTCTATCAACAGCAATAACCTTGAACGTCTGTTTCCGATCGGCTCCGATGCTATCAGGATGGCGAAACTCCTTACCCTCGAGAGTATGCTTGACCGCCTTTGCGCCTGGAACCGCGGCTCCTTCAATCGCGGATGTTAAGAAGATTCTCTTGCCCCAGATGATGGGAGACGAGTGACCCCGACCCCCGATCGGGGTTTTCCACTTAATATTCTTCGTCGCGCTCCACTCGGTCGGAAGATTCTTACCAGTTGAGATACCCTGGCCATCCCCACGCCATTGCGGCCAATTCGTGGATGAAGACGCACCGGCAGTTGCGTTGAGCAACGTGACGGTTGAAAGAAGAGCGATTACGAGAACAAAAATGATTGAGCGGAGTTTCATGTTGTGTTCCTTTTTGAAGTTCGATCAGTCCGCTTAGCGGACGACTGATAATAGCCCAGCACTTCAGTGCTGGGATCTTGCAACCGACCTCGAAGTCCGTGTAACGGACGGCTGATCTTATCTGCAAACATCCAACAATTGTTCAGTCGCCCGTTTCACGGGCTGCCGTCTCTATCTTGCGAATCCCAGCACTTAAGTGCTGGGCTATTCTCAGACGTCCGCTACGCGGACTGCGTGGCGAACTGCGGCTGACAGGTCAGCCACTCCAAATTAGTTGCCTGCTTTAACCTTCGCTGTTGATCCACCGCCGAAGGCAAAAACGTGATTGTGACCGCGTACAATTACCAACCCATCCGAGATTGCCGGAGTTGCCATCATTACCTCGCCAACAGGATTCGTCGCGAGTAGCTCGTATTTCTGACCGGCTTTGACGACAAATATTTCACCGTCCTCGCTGGATAGATAAATCTTGCCGTCGGAAGCTACGGGTGAAGCGGTAAACGCTCCGCCCTTTCCACCCAAACGCTCCTGGTAAACCCGCTCCCCTGTTTTGGCTTGATAGGCTGTCAGCACGCCCTGATTGGAAACCACATACAGGAGGTCGCCATAAATCACCGGGGTCGGCATGTATGGGCCGCCGCGGGTCTTGCTCCAGGCTATGAATTCACTCGATTCCTTACCGTCCTTCAACGAGATGTCGCCGGTCGCGCCCGGACGAATCACGTATATCGGCTGAATGACGCGGTATCCGGTTGTAACGTAAATCAAGTCGTGGGCGAAAATTGGCGTCGGAGTGGCGACTTCCGAGTTTGGACCCAGTCGCCATAGTTCTTTGCCCGTGGCCGGGTCATAGCCTCGTATTGCTTTCGTGCCGTTTGTGACCAGCTCCGCGCGAGTCTTTCCGTCGTAGACGGTAGGACTACTCCACGAAGGAATCTCGTCGCGCGGCGTCATCCAGACACGCTTGCCATTCTTGATGTCATAAGCCGCTACGAAACTGTTCTTCTGGATGTCGGCCTGAACTATTACCAGGTTCTTGTAAATGATCGGCGACGCTCCATACTCCCACTGGTAATCGGGATCATAAAACCAACCAGCGTCAAGCACTCCGAGATCCTGCTTCCACAATAGTTTTCCGTTGAGGTCGTAGGCGTAGAGGCCGTGGGAACCAAAGAGCGCGATGACGTGCTTGCCGTCAGTGGCCGGCGTTGAATCTGCGTGAGTTGATTTAGGATGCCGCTTAACCTTGGGCAGACCTTCAAAGGCAATTCTTTCCCAGAGAATCTTTCCAGTCCGCTTATCGAGGGCGTAGATCTTCCAGGTGTGTTTCGGGTCGTCTTTTACGGGTGCGACGTCGCCATACAAACCGTAGCGCGTCTCGTCTTTTGCTCCACTCGTGACCGCAGTGGTAACGAATACCTTGTTACCCCAAATGACTGGACTCGAGTGTGCTAATCCTGGAATGGGAGTCTTCCAAACTGTGTTGACTGACTTTGGCGCGTCCCAGCTCACGGCCGCAGGTTGGCCTTCAACAACTCCTGAGGCACCTGGGCCACGAAACTGCGGCCAGTTTTGCGCTGAGGCATTAAGGGAAAAAACAAACAGGCAAATAAGGGAAACTGTGATTCGTTTCATGTAAACCTCTTGGAAGATCCAATTCGCGGGAGGTCGAACAAACGATCCACTAACTCACACGAATTAACACGAAGCTTCGTGTCGCTTAGTGTTTATTCGTGGATCGTTCGACTTGTGCGCCATGTGAGTATCAATTTTGTTTCAAACAGTCTTGCGCAAGTAGCTTTGCGCGGATAATACAAAGTTATTACTGTGGCTTGGCCTCTTCCACGCGCTTGTAGACGGTGGTAGTCGTTCCCTGCTTCAATATGAAGCCGGTGATTTTTTCTCCCTCAGCATTGAAGGTCACGACGATGCCTTCGAAAGCGGCCGGCCTGAATGTTGTCTTGTCGAGCGCCATCATCGCAATTGGCTGCTGGCCCGTCGGGGTGGCGAGCAGGGCTCCGTCCTTCACACTCATTGCAATATCACCGCCCTGCTCGGGCTTATATTTGCCAACGTAGCTCTGAAGAATAGCGGCGTCGACCGTCATCGGCGGCGTAGCTCCCGCCTTTTTGAGCATCTCCGCGATTTCGGCCTTTTCTTTGTCATTCGACGCATTGGCCAGCGCCGCGGTCAAGGTTTCCGGCTTCGCGCCGCCTTTCGCTAGGGCCACTGATACCAGTTCGCGATTTCCGCTGCGAACTCCAGTCATCAATACGTCGTTAACACTCGCGGTGTCTTTCTCGAGCAAGGCCGCCACGGCCTCGAAGTGATTGTTACTTAGCGCCCACGTCATGGCCGTCGCGCCGTAGAAAGTGTCTTTGACGCTGACGTCCACGCCGCGCGCTAGCAAAAGCTTTACAACTGCAGTGTGTCCTCTCTCCGCAGCCTTGAAGAGTGCGGTCTGGCCGTAGCGAAATTTCGCATTTGCGTCGGCGCCCTTGTCGAGGAGTGTGGTCACGAGCGCCGCGTCGCCTTTTCGCACGGCTTCCCACATCTGGTCATTGAGCTCCTGTTGGGCGTTCTGTGCAAAGATTGGCGATGAAATAAGAAGCAGAGCAATCAGCAGGATGATCGGTTTAGGCTTCATGAACATTACTCCGCGGTTTTGGGAGTTCTTCACTAGATGGTAAATTCAAGTGGTCAAGACAGTCGAGGTTCTGGAAAAACTGAATCACTGCAACGCGAGTGTACGTATTGTACATCGTTAGAGTTGCAAGCGCGTACGGGTTTCGGCTTCTTTTATACGTTCGACTACAATCTTTAGCTCATGGAATGTCAGATGGAGATTCAAAATGACTGAGACTTTCTCCATTTTTTCGAATGCACTGCTTTTCGTGTCGCTACTCCTGCCAAACGTGGCGAGTGATTGGGCTGATTGGCGCGGACCGGCACGCAATGGAATCTCGGCGGAGACAAATCTGCCCACGAAATGGTCTCCAGCGGGTGAAAATCTCGCCTGGAAAACTCCATACGGCGGACGGTCGGCGCCCATCGTGATGGGGGGCCGCGTTTTCATACAAAACTCAGTGGGCAAAGGCGAGACGCTGCAAGAGCGCGTGATGGCGCTCAACGCCGACACAGGGAAATTGCTCTGGGAGCATCACTTCAATGTCTACCTCAGCGACGTACCGCCGCACCGTATTGGCTGGGCATCACCCGTGGGTGATCCGCTTACGGGTAACGTCTACGCCTTCGGTGGTGGTGGCACTCTGTTTGGGTTAACAAATGATGGAAAGGTCATTTGGGAGCGGTCCCTGGGCGAAGACTTCGGCTTATTGACAACACACGGCGGACGAACCGTTTCACCGATTATCGATGGAGACCTCCTAATAGTTAGCGGGGTCACATTCATGTGGGGTCAACATGGTCGCGGTGCTCACCGGTTCATGGCGTTTGATAAGAAGACCGGCGAGACCGTTTGGGTCAGCGCGCCAGGGACTCGTCCCTACGACACCACGTACGCACCTCCAATCATCGCCAGCGTTAACGGCACTCGCCTGCTGATTCAAGGAGCCAGCGACGGCCAGGTGCATGCGATTAAACCCCAGACAGGAGAACCGGTCTGGAGATATGAGATCAGTAAACGCGGTCTCAACACCGGAGTGGCGGTTTACAACTCGACTGCCATACTGACGCACAGTGAAGAAAATCTCGATTCCAGCGAGATGGGAATGATCGTTGCAGTCGATGCAGCTGCGAAAGGCCCGATTGCGAAGGAGCAGATTAAGTGGCGCACCTATGGTTGGCAAGGCGGCTTCTCTTCTCCGGTAGTTGATGGAGACCGTTTGTATCAGTTGGACAACGGCGCCAACCTCGCTGCTTTCGACGTAAACTCAGGGAAGCAATTGTGGCTGCAGAACCTGGGTACAATTCAGAAGGCCTCGCCGGTTCTGGCTGACGGCAAGCTTTATGTCGGTACCGAAAACGGTAAGTTCTTCATTCTCAAGCCAAGCGCAACCGGCGTCCAGATACTCGATGAAGATCAACTCGGCACCGCAGCGGTACCCGAGGCCATCATCGCCTCGCCCGCGATAGCCAACGGCCGCGTTTACTTTGTCACTGATTCAGCCACCTACGCCATCGGGAAGAAATCGCAGCTCAGTGTGGGCGCTCCATCAATCGTGAACCCCACTGCCGCAGCGGCCAATCCGGTGTCGTTTGTGCAGGTGGTTCCTACCGAGGTAATTCTCAAGCCGGGCGAGAAAGCGAACTTCCGTGTCCGCATCTTCGACGAACGCGGCATGTTTATCCGCGAAGAGCCGGCGGCAAGCTGGTCGTTTGAGCCACTAAAACTGAGCGACCAAGTAACCGGATCGCTCAAAGGCACCATCGATAAGGGACAGTTCATTCCGGACGCCCAGGCGGGTACTCAGGCCGGTTTGGTTAAGGCGACTGTTGACGGTCACTCAGGTACGGCAAGTGTACGCGTCTTCGCTGCAGCTCCCTGGAGCGAAAACTTCGACACGATTCCGGTAAATAATGCTCCGTCCAGCTGGGTGAGCATGACCACGAAATTTGCAGTACGTGAAGTTAACGGCAACAAGGTACTCGTTAAGACAATTGAAGGATCTTCGTTGCTGAGTAGATCTCGCGCCTACATGGGACCTTCTGATCTATCGAACTACACAGTGGAGAGCGACGTGTTCGCCACCGTCAAGCGCCGGCAGCAGGGCGATGCTGGAGTGATTGCCCAACGTTATGTGTTGACGCTCTACGGGAACAGCCAGACTTTGCACATTGAGCCGTGGCAACCGGAGACCAAGCGAACTGAGAGTAAGCCGTTTGCATGGAAACCTGACACCTGGTATCGATTGAAATTGCAGGTGGAGAATCTGCCCGACGGGAAAACGCGCGCGCGCGGCAAGGCCTGGCTGGCAAGTGAACCAGAGCCGGCGGCCTGGATGATTGAACGGATCGATCCGATTCCCAATCGCCAGGGTGCTCCCGGCATTTTTGGCAATGCGCTGGCGGAGATCTATTTCGATAATGTGAAGGTGTATCCAAATAAGTGAGCCGCAATGTTAGATGGATGTGAGTGATGGGATCTATTGGTCATATATCATTTGACATTTCTCATTTGTCATTGCACAGACAGTTCAGCTAGCGTGGGCCCTTCGGTCTGCATGTATTGAAAATGACAAATGAGAAATGTCAAATGATATATGACCAATAGATCTCTTTCGTCGTGAAGACTTCAGCAAGTATTACGGAAGGTATATTCAAGAGGGAATGATGAGAAAAACAATTCGCGAAAAAAGGTCTGTGACTTCAAGAGCACTGACGGTGGCCTGCGCAATGTTGGCGGGCAGCTTACTGCTACCTGCCTCCCGCCTCCTGCCGACTGCATCGGCCTCCGATCCGGGGACCACAGACTGGCCGATGTGGGGTGGTACGCCTGATCGCAACATGATTTCCAATATGAAGGGTTTGCCCACGGCCTGGGATGTGAAGACAAAGAAGAATGTGAAGTGGGTGGCCCAGTTGGGTTCACAAACCTACGGCAACGCTGTCGTATCAGGCGGCACCGTTTTCGTTGGTACCAACAATGAGGGACTCCGCGATCCGAAGATCACCGGCGACAAGGGCATTGTCATGGCTTTCCGCGAATCAGACGGTGAGTTTTTGTGGCAGATGGTTCACGACAAGCTCCAGGCAGGTCGCGTCAACGATTGGCCTTATCAAGGAGTGGCGTCGTCGCCATTGGTGGAAGGCAATCGACTCTATTACGTCTCGAACCGAGCTGAGCTGATGTGCCTCGATACAGAAGGGTTTCGCGATAAGGAAAACGATGGCCCAGTGACGGATGAAAAGCTAACAGGGGAAACCAATGGCGACGTGGTTTGGCGATTCGATATGATCGAAGAAGTCGGCGCGCTTCCCCATAACCTCGCAAACTCATCGCCGGTTAGTCACGGCGATTTGATCTATGTCAGCACCTCTAATGGCCAGGACGAGAGCCATGTCAACGTACCGTCGCCAAAGGCTCCGGCTATCATCGCCGTCAACAAGAAAACGGGCAAGCTTGTTTGGGAAGACAATTCGGTAAACGAGCGCATCCTGCATGGGCAATGGTGTTCCCCTACCGTGGGCACGATTGGCGGCGTCGTACAGGTGATTCACGGTCAGGGCGACGGCTGGGTTCGTGGTTACGAAGCGCTGACAGGAAAGAAACTCTGGGAGTTTGACACCAATCCGAAAGACTCCGTCTGGCCAAAAACCCGCAACGAAATAATTTCGACGCCGGTCGTTTACGAGGACAAGGTCTATTTAGCCAATGGCCAGGATCCGGAACACGGTGAGGGCGTCGGACACATGTACTGCATCGATGCCACTAAGCGCGGAGATATCACGAAGACCGGGATGGTGTGGCATTACGACAAGATCCGTCGCACCATCTCAACACCGGCAATCAAGGACGGCATCATCTACCAGCCTGACTTTAGCGGCTTCCTGCATGCGCTCGACGCTAAGACTGGACAGGCTTATTGGGTACATGACGTTTTCGCGGCTGTTTGGGGTTCACCGATGCTGATCGACGGCAAGGTCTATCTCGGTGATGAAGATGGCGACGTGGTAATTCTGGCGGAGGGCAAGATCAAGAAAGTGATTGCGGAGCCGAATATGGGCAGCTCGGTATATTCAACACCAGTGCCCGCCAACGGAACGCTATACATCAGTAATCGAAATCAACTTTACGCGCTCAAAGAAGGCGCAGGTTCTCCTGCTCCAACGACGACGCCGAAATGACACCAACAATCGTCCTGGTCAAAAGCTCTCAGCGGAAAGTGCAAATAGTTTGAGTGTCATTGGCCACGAGATTACGGATTCGCATCGAATTAAGAGTTCTCCCCAATTTCCAGCATTCGTGCTGACCATCTCAAGTTGGCCCAGACAAGGTTGAGTAATCATGCTAATGAAGTTTTTCACTGTGATCGTTTGTCTTTGTATCTCAGTTCTGACCGTTGACGCCCAAAACTGGCCGTCGTTTCGCGGAACGAACGCCTCCGGAGTTGCGGACAATTCAAAACTTCCGCTGAACTGGAACGCCGAGAAGTCTCAAAACATTCTTTGGAAAACAGCCATTCCCGGTTTCTCGCACGCCAGCCCAATCGTTTGGGGAAATCGAATCTTCGTCGTCACCGCCATCAGCGACGATCCCAAAGCGGGGTTCAATGCGAAAGACCGCGGTATCGACCTGGCGAACGACGACGTCAAGCATACCTGGCGAATCTATTCTCTCGACAAGCAGACCGGAAAGATACTCTGGCAGAAAACCGCTTACGAAGGCGTGCCGAGAGCGAAGCGACACGTCAAGGCCACTCAAGCTAATTCAACTCCGGTGACTGATGGCAGATACGTCTGCGCACTTTTCGGATCGGAAGGTCTCGATTGTTACGACACGGACGGGAAGCTGCGTTGGAAAAAAGATCTTGGCATTTTGAATCCCGGACTTTGGGACGATCCAAGTTCGTCATGGGGACATTCAAGCAGTCCCATCATCTATCGAGATCTCGCAATTGTTCAGGCGGATGGACACAAGCAGTCGTTCATCGCAGCGTTCAATCTGAAAGATGGCAAACAAGCCTGGCGAGTTGAGCGCGGCGAAATCACTTCCTGGGCCACACCGTCCATAAACGAAGCGAAAGGACGTTCTGAGATTATTGCCAACGGTGGCCGCTACATTCGTGGCTATGATCCCTCGACCGGCAAAGAGCTGTGGCGCTTTTCAGACAGCGATACCCAGGTAAAAATGCAGGCGCCGCTCGTGTCGAACGGAATCATCTACATCACGGGCGGGTATCCTCCAGGGCGCACCATGTGGGCCTTTCGTTCCGGTGCCGTCGGAGATATTTCGCTCAAATCCGGACAGGAGACCAACGACTTCATTGCCTGGCGAGCCGCCAACGGCAGTCCCTACTCTCCTACGCCGATCGTCTACGGGAACTTGCTTTACGTCTGCGCCGACAGCGGCGTGTTCAGTGCTTACGACGCAAAGACCGGCGAGCGTGTATATTAGGAGAGACTTCCAAGTTCGTTCAGCGCTTCTCCCGTAGCGGCTGATGGAAGGTTGTATCTGGCTAGCCAGGACGGTGATGTGTTGGTGGTTAGGGCGGGTCGTAAGTTTGAGCTGTTAGCGACCAATCCGATGGGCCAGCCGCTGATGGCCACGCCGGCCATTTCTGATGGAATGCTGATTGTTCGATCGGAAAGCTTCGTTTACGCAATCGGAGATCGCAAGACGGCCAGACGATAAGATCACGATCCACGAAATAACACGAACAGGCACGAAAACGATTAGTGTTGATTCGTGCAAGTTCGTGGATCGTCTGTTCGCTTTGATCGAAGTTACTGAATATTAGTTGATGAACTCCTTCGACTATCAACCGAGAACCCGCGTGGTCTTTGGCGCGGGAGCTATTGAGAAGCTTGGCACCCTTGCGCGTGAGCAAGGTTTCCAACGAACTCTGCTCGTCGCTGATCGCGGAATGGTTGCTTCAGGCCATGTTGACGAGGCCCTCGCTCCATTGCATGCAGCCGGCATCGAGGTTGTCAGGTTCCACGACTTCGAGGTCAATCCCGACAGTCAGATGGTTGAGGCTGGCCGGAGTTTTGTAGCGCCTCTGGGAATTGATTCAATCATCGGACTTGGTGGTGGGAGTTCGCTCGACTGCGCCAAGGGAATTAACTTCCTCCTCACCAACGGCGGAGAAATGTCAGAGTACCTGGGCTACGGCAAAGCGAAAAAGCCACTGCTGCCGATGATTGCCATCCCTACTACGGCCGGGACTGGCAGTGAGGCCCAAACTTACGCGCTGATTTCCGATCCTGAATCACACGCGAAGATGGCGTGCGGTGATGCCAAGGCAGCGTTTCGTATCGCCTTGTTGGATCCAGCTCTTACGCTTTCCCAGCCCCAAAGCATCACTGCCACGTCTGGCTTCGATGCGATCGCCCACGCGGTTGAGACTTTTGTAACGACCCGGCGCAGCGGTCTCTCAGAGTTTTTCTCTCGTGAGGCGTGGAGGTTGCTCGAAGCCAATTACGAAAAGGTCCTGGCGGCCCCAAATGATCTTGAGACCCGAGGCGCCATGCAGCTCGGCGCTTATTTCGCTGGCGTGGCGATTGAGAATTCAATGCTTGGCGCCACTCACGCTTGCGCCAATCCGCTAACCGCACACTATGGCACCGTGCATGGGGCTGCGCTCGCGATGTTGCTTCCGACGGTGGTGCGTTGGAATGGTTCGGTGGTGGGAGAGCGTTACGCGGAGCTGGTTTCGCTGAGTGGCTCAGGTGTCACAAACGGCAACGACGCAGCAGAGCAGTTGGCCCAAAGACTGGAAGAACTGGCTGCGGCAGGGGGTCTGCGCTCCACTCTGAGTGCGGGAGGCATTCCCGAATCAGACTTGTCCAGGTTGGCCGGTGAGGCCGCCACGCAATGGACGGGGACATTTAACCCGCGACCGTTGGATCAGATTGGCGCTCTCGAGATTTATGAGTGTGCTTTCTGAGCAAGCGAAAGCGTGTGATTAGTGACGATCCACGAAAGTGACGATCCACGAAATTACACGAAGTTACACTAAAGGCATTTCGTGTGATCTCGGTGATCGTATCGCAGCATTGTTAATGGATATGCAGACTGAAATAAAAACTTCTCGGCTAATCCCTGTGGCGTTTTCGGCGCTGTTTGTTCTGACATGCCTCATAGCTGCCCCGACAATCCAAGCGCAGGACACGCCCGCCGACAACTGGTCGCAGTTTCGCGGCAACCATCGTTTGACTGGTGTTTCGCAATCAGCCGTGCCACGCAATTTAAAACTGCTCTGGACCTACGAGGCTGGCGAGTCGATTGAATCTTCGGCCGCGATAGTTGGCGGAACAGTGTTTGTCGGGTCACAGAAGGGCGAACTCACGGCCCTCAGTCTCGAAAACGGAACTGTTTACTGGAAGTTTTCTACCGGAAATCCAATTGGTGAATCTTCTCCAGCTTACAGCGCCGGTGTGGTTTACATCGGCGATCTAAGCGGCTGGATTAATGCGGTCAGCGCTACTGACGGAAAAAAACTCTGGGCCTTTAAGACCGGCAGCGAAATCAAATCATCGCCGGTAGTAGTCGGCGATCGCGTGCTGATTGGATCTTACGATCAGCACCTTTATTGCCTCTCGACGCGCAATGGATCGGTACTTTGGAAGTTCAGAACCGATGGGCCGGTGCATTCGACTCCGGGTGTCTCTGGAGGGAACGCATTCATCGCCGGGTGCGACGAGATGTTTCGCGCGATTCGCATTTCCGATGGACAGGAAGTCTTCAAGATTTCTTCGGAGGCCTACACCGGCGCATCACCAGCGATCAAAGATGACCTCGCTTTCTACGGGACTTTCAACAACGAAGTTTTGATGGTGAATTTGAAAGACCGAAATGTCAGCTGGCGCTACGAACACCCGCAACGCAAGTTTCCCTTCTACTCATCAGCGGCGGTTTTCCAGGATCGGATTGTTCTAGGTGGACGCGACAAACTAATCCATGGCCTGACAGTCGCGGGAAAGGGTGCATGGACCTTCGCCACGCGTGCACGCGTTGAATCGTCGCCGGCTATTGCAGGTGGACGGGTATTCGTCGGTTCAAACGACGGCAAGTTCTACGTTCTTAACCTGGCCACCGGCGCTAAGCTTTGGGAGTTTGAGGCCGGCTCACCGCTTTCAGCCTCGCCCTCCATTGGCAACGGACGCGTAGTTATCGGCTCGCAGGATGGCCGCCTCTATTGCTTCGGGTGAGTTTCTGCCTGGTCACCGATAACCCTCGGCTTGCAGCGAAAAAAGCTCGGCGTAAAGACCTCCTTGAGAGACTAAGAGGCAACGCGGGTCTCGATAGGTCCTATACGTCCTATAGGACCTATTGATGCCTCTGGCTGATGTTCTCAGAGCCACCTCCCGGTTTGACTTGCCGGTGTGTTTCAGCTTAGAAACATGCTGTTCCAATTCAATCAAAAGAGGCAAGTCAAAGTATGAAGAAACGAATTCTGTCTTTCGGTCTGATCGCCGCGATGCTGATGCTGGCAATTGCGTGCATGGCGCCAACGACCAACCAACCTTCCAACACCAGCACGGCGACGACCAGTACGGGGATTCCCACCGAACTTCAGCCCGCGTTCGGAGCAATCACCGCCAACGACATCATGCAACATACCAGGGTTCTTTCGTCTGACGAGTACGAAGGCCGTGGCCCCGGAACCAAAGGCGAAGAACTTACGGTCAAGTACCTGACAGAACAGTTTCAGAAACTCGGACTTAAACCGGGAAATCCGGATGGAACTTACACCCAGAAGGTTCCGCTTGTGGGTTTCACTGCCCAGCCCAGCGCTTCGTTCACGGCGGGTTCCAAGACGATGAACTTGAATTTTCCCACCGACTACGTCGCGGTCTCACGACGCTTCGTGCTGGAGTCGAAAGTGGAAAACTCCGACGTAGTATTTGTCGGCTACGGTGTGGTGGCTCCGGAATATGGTTGGGACGATTACAAAGGCGTGGACGTTCGCGGTAAGACGATCGTGATGTTGATTAACGATCCCGCGGTGGCCGACTCGAGTGATCCGTCGAAGCCGGACGAGAAGATGTTCAAGGGAAAGGCCATGACCTACTACGGTCGCTGGACTTACAAGTATGAGATTGCGGCTGAAAAAGGCGCCGCGGCGGCGATTATCGTTCATGAGACAGTCCCTGCCGGTTATCCATACGAAGTTGTTTCCGGAAGCTGGTCGCGCGAGAACTTCGACATTCAGAAACCTGATAAGAATATGGGTCGACCGGCTGTTGAGGGATGGATAACCACCGATCGAGCCAAGGAACTCTTCACCGCCGGAGGCCAGGACTTCGACGCCTTGAAGAAGGTCGCCATCACCAAAGATTTCAAACCGGTCACCCTTAGCGCCAAGGCGAACTTTGATATCAAGAATACTTTGCGTGAAATCAATTCCGCCAATGTGGTGGCCAAAGTTGAAGGTTCCGATCCGGCTCTCAAAAACGAATACGTGATTTACACGGCTCACTGGGACCATCTCGGCCGCGATCCGAAGCTTCAGGGTGATCAGATTTTCAATGGCGCACTCGACAACGCCTCAGGTACGGCAGCTCTACTGGAAATCGCAGAGGCATTCACTAAACTTTCCACGCCTCCGAAGCGCTCCCTTCTCTTCCTGGCTGTAACAGCCGAGGAGAAAGGACTGCTGGGAGCGAAATACTACGCCAACAATCCGCTCTACCCAGTTAACAAGACACTCGCCAACATCAACATGGATGGTGTCAATCAGTGGGGCCGCACCAAAGACGCCACAATGGTGGGCGACGACAATTCGACTCTGATTGACCTCCTGCGTGAGACCGCTTCCGCTCAGGGACGCGTCGTTAATCCCGATCCGGAGCCGGAGAAGGGTTTCTACTATCGATCAGATCACTTTGAATTTGCCAAGGTTGGTGTACCTGCCCTTTACACTGACTCGGGCATTGACTACATCGGCAAAGACGCGAACTACAGTAAGCAGAAACGAGACGAATATACGGAGAAGGACTATCACAAGGTCTCGGACGAGATAAAACCCGATTGGGATCTGGCTGGTGCTGTTGATGACGCGCAACTGCTAACGACGATTGGTTACCGTGTTGCTCAAGCCGCGAAGTATCCTGAGTGGAAAGCCGGAACTGAGTTCAAAGCGAAGCGCGATGAGTCGATGAGGGGTGCGACGCCTTAATTGTCCGACACACTTCAGTTTGTCGTTGGCGGTGCGAAAAGCAAGCTTCGTGTCCAACACACTTAGGTTGGTCGTCGGTTGCGTTAATCGAGCCCGTCGACAAACTAAAGTGTGTCGGACATCTACCTCTTCACAACCGCAATCGCTTCAATTTCAATGCGCGCATTCCGCGGCAGCCTGGCCACCTGGACGGTTGAACGCGCCGGAAAGTCGCCGCTGAAATGGTTCCGATAGATTTCATTCATTGCATTGAAGTCGTTCATGTCGGCAAGGAACACCGTCGTTTTCACGACATTATCCAGATCGCTTCCGGCTGCTTCCAGCACTGCTGAAAGATTCCGCAGAACTTGCACGGCCTGTTCTTCGAGCCCGGTGCCGGCAAACTCACCAGTCTTGGGATCCACTCCGATCTGTCCAGCACAAAACACAAGGTCGCCGGTGACAATGGCCTGCGAAAAGGGACCAATAGCCTTTGGAGCCTTGTCGGTCTTGATAGCGCGGCGTAATGACTGGGCTGGTTTCTGCATTTTTGACTCACCTTTCACAGCCCGGGTTTGAGCGTCAATTTCGAGCGACGCACAACCTAGCATCGCGACCACCAGGATTAGATTTTTCATAATGTTTTTGAGATGAAAAGAAGGTGGATTCAACTTCGAAGTGCAACCAGAAATCTGTTTTTAGCTCCAGCGGAGCGCAATGTTTATAGCCACAAGCGAACCTTAAGGTCTTAAGCTCCGTAGGAGCGGAATGTATTGCAGCCGCACACATTGCGCTCCTACGGAGCTTAGGTTCAAAGGTCAATCTAAAACTATAGACATCTCGCCCCCACGGGGCGAAGCAACAACCTCTGTTGCATTTCCAAGTTGAATCCACGGAATAGCAACGATCCACTAAATCACACTAATCGACACTAAATAACTTTTTCGTGTTCGTGTAACTTCGTGGATCAGTTTTCGTACGAAGCACGCTTAGAAATATCTCGACAACGTCGTTGCCTTAGGTTTCGGTGTTACCTTGGAAACTACAATCATCAAGAGCGCCGAAACAATCACCATGGGCACGACGGGCATGAATCCAAAAACTGCCGTGCCACCCGGTGTGCGGGACAGAACTTCAGTCCCGCCGAGTGACCACATGACAATTGACGGCCCTGGAGCCGGGGCGGGAACCGTTTGCTGAAAAATAGCCACCGCCGCAACCGCGGAGGCAGTCCAAACTGTGCAGGCTAATGCACCCCACTTGGTACTTCCCTTCCAGAAGAGTGCCGCAACTAAGAGCGGCGAGAGCGCCGCAAATCCAGAAAAAGCATATTGGATAGCCAGCTCGAAGATTGTTTCCGGCGCCCGCAAAGCGACGACATATGCAAACAAGGTGATGATGACGATAAACACACGTCCGGTGAGTACCTGCACTCCCGCCCCGAACCGCGCCTTGTGCCCATAGTAGGCAAAGACGTCCTCTGTAAACATCGTGGAGAGCGCGAGGATCTGTGAATCGCTGGCCATTACTGCGGCCATAATCCCGGCCCCCAGCAGACCTGCGAGCCACAGCGGAGCATAGCGTTGAAGCAGCAACAGGATGACATCGTCACCCGCGGCTTTCTCACGCAAGTCGTCCCGAGCTTCGGGCTCCATCGTCCTCCCCTGCGTGGCGAGGACGCGCCGGGCTTCCTGTTTCGCACGAATTTGCGGAACGTCTGTGGCGCGGTTCGCCATCACTCCGAGAAAAACGCAAGGAAGCCAAATTGCCAGGATGCAGAGAGGATAAAAAATCACTGTCTTCTTAAACTGACTCATCTTGCGCGCGGTGAGACAGAAGATGAGTATGTGTGGAAACGCGATGGCCGAAAGCGGAATGAACGTATAGCTGAAAAAGTAGTATGGCGAGATTCGCTCACGCGTTAGCAACGGCGCCAGTGCCGGGGAAGAGGCGATCGCCTGAACCGCGTTGGTAAATCCTCCCATGCCAACCCCAATGACAATCAGGGCAATGGCACCAAAAAGCAGAAACAGAACGGTCTGAAACGTGTTGACCCAGGCGGTGCCGCGCATGCCGCCAAAGAACACGTAACTCATCACGACCATTGCGACAATCGCACCGCCAAACCAGTAAGGCACCGCTCCGCCGCTAATTGCGTTTAGGGTTGTCCCACCACCCATGATCCCGATGATGATGTAGGGAACCAGCAACACCGCCTGCACGGCGAAGATGACAGTGCCGATGTGACCACACTCCCAACGGTCTCGAAACATCTGCACCGGCGTCATGAAGCCATATTTCTTGCCCAGCGCCCACACCCGAGTGCCAATGAAGAAGATTGACAGCGGGATAACCAGCCCTGACGAAGAAGCCATCAGGCCAAATGTCACTATGCCATTGGAAAACGCATGACCAGATGATCCGAGAATGGCAAAGGCCGTCATGTTCGTGCCGAAGAGTGAAAACAGAAACACGAACGGCCCCAGCGAACGGCTGGCGAGAAAGTAGTCTTCTGCCTCTTCCTTACCTCTGGCACGTCGAAAGGCAAAGATACCGATGTAGAGAACTGTGGCGAGATAGAGGAAAACTACGATGGCTGGAATCAAGCAGCATCCTCCCCGGACGAGCGTTCTTCGATCTCTCGTTCAAGATGCGCGGGCCAGGCGAATTTGACCAGCAGCCACATCAGCAGTGACGCCGCGACTGAAAAGCATGCCTGATAAAAAAGCCCAATCGGAATAAAGCCAAAAACCAGCGGATATGCAGTGCGCCAGAACCAAATATCCTGGTGCAGGATGTAGAGAGCGACAACTGCAAGGGCCAGCAGAATTTTCTTCATACGAAAACTAGATCCAGTCTTTGCTCGCGAAATGGAAGCGCAGACAACCACATGGAAGAAGTAACCGCCAGGTTGTGGGGCGCAGTTTGCCATGCTTCGGAGCAAACGCGCAATGCCTTGGTGTGTTCTGGTTTTGGATGATCTAGAGCTGGGCAGTTTCAATCAGGCGATTGAGGTTAGTCAGATGTGAATGAGGGAACGATCCACTAAGTAACACGAATCGACACGAAACACGGTCTCTTTGTGTAGTTTCGTGTGGCTTCGTGGATCGGGCATTAGGCATGGAAGTTAAGATTGCCAATGAGGCCGCCAATGTTCGGCCTGTTTGTTCGAACACCAAGCGCGCTATACCAAATCGTGCGACACCTAACCAATGCATGCGCCTGTTGACTCCTGTCACCTGAATAAATGAACGCTCTCGTCCGAATTCAGCAGCTCTAATTCAACAAATAGTTGGAGTTCGAAGGTTTGGTTTTCAGCGACTCCTATGTGGCACACCCATTGCCAAAACCAACGTGCTCGCGAGGGTAGTTTTGTTTAAGGCGAGTGTTGGTAGGTGGAGGATGAGATGAGAGCAAAGTTGAGTAACCCAATATCGCGTTTCACTATCGGCATCGTAGTCCTGCTGGCGCTTGTTGCGTCGGCGGTTGCTCCGGCCCTGGGCCAGACAAGACGTCGTCCGCGCCTGCGCCGACCAGCACGTCGAGCGGTAGTTCAACCGCCACCAGTCTCTTATTTCACCGTTCCCGCTAACGCGGTGATTCGGGTTCGCATGAATCAAACGATCACTTCCGAATCGGCTCGCATCGGTGATCAATTCACTACAACCGTTGTCGATCCTGTCTATGCGGGTGGGATTGAAGTAATTCCGGCGGGCAGTTTGATCACCGGTCGCGTGACTACGGTCACTCGCGCAGCTCGGAAGAGCAAAGCCGGCACGATGGGAGTTCACTTTGTTTCGTTGAGATTACCCACGGGTATTGCGCGCGCCATCAATGGTGATTTGACCGAGGTCGCGACTACGGCAGAGGTAAACGCAGATAATGAAGGTGACGTTTCAGGCGGCTCAGCTACAAAGCGCAACGTTGTCTTCATCGGCGGCGGTGCAGCCGCTGGAGCGCTGATTGGAGCCATTGCCGGTGGCGGTAAAGGCGCGGGCATCGGTGCCGGGATCGGCGCAGGACTGGGCGTGGCCGGGGCCTACTTCTCGAAGGGCCATGAAGCCGTGGTTAAGTCGGGAACGGAATTCGGCGTGGTGCTGAACCAGAGTCTTTCTCTGCCAGCGGCGAACGTTCGCTAGTGTTTCAAGGATCGGCAGCCTTTAAGAGGTTGTCGTGCGCGGGAGCCCGCAAGCGAAGGGGAGAGCGCGGGCGGGTTCCCACAAAACATCGGTCGCCCCTGTCATAACGTAAGTAGGCGACCAAAAAGAGAAACCCGCTGCGAAGGGGAGATTGCAGCGGGTTTTCTCTATTGGGTCGAGAGTGATTATGCTGGGCGATGTCAGTAGAGCAGGTCGCACGGCTAATCATTTTCCATTTTTCATTTCTCATTTCTCATTCTCTTTTCTCATTTGTTCTCAGGAAGCCAATCAGGTTTTAGCAAGCTTGTGTTGGGAAGGGTCAAGGTCAAGTTTCATAAGCTTGTGTTGGGAAGGGGGCAAGCGAAGTGTCGCGCAGCGACGCGGAGCGCGCCCCCGCTCAAGTCTCATTTCAATTCAACTAGATTCAACCGGGCTGCCTTATCCACTCAACCAGTTTA
>Ga0187892_10004408_pt1 | contig 23649 bp, 27 predicted proteins | sample MA1701073metaG_FD_139345 | JGI IMG/M metagenome (GOLD analysis project Ga0187892, IMG submission 139345) | Bio-ooze microbial communities from a basaltic lava cave in the Kipuka Kanohina Cave System on the Island of Hawaii, USA - MA170107-3 metaG ... | reverse complement strand
GGCACCGCCGCATACGAGATGAGGAACTCGGGCAGCACGCAAACCGCCGCGAGGTAGATGGCGCCCACGACCGTGATGCGCGTGAGAACGTAATCGATGTACTCCGCCGTCTTCTCGCCCGGACGGATGCCCGGCAAGAACCCGCCGTACTTGCGCAAATTGTCAGCCGTGTCCTTGGGATTGAACACCACCGCCGTATAGAAAAACGCGAAAAAGATGATCAGACTTACATAGAGGATAATGTGAAGCGGCTGGCCCATTCCGAGCATCGCCGTGATCGAATTGAGCCATTCGGGTCCTTGGCCCGCCGAGAAATTCGCGAGCGTGGTCGGCAGCAGCAACAGCGAGGAAGCGAAGATCGGCGGGATCACGCCGGCGCTGTTGAGCTTGAGCGGCAGGTGCGAAGAGTCGCCCTGGAACATGCGGTTGCCGATCTGGCGTTTCGGATACTGCACCAAGAGCCGCCGCTGTGCCCGCTCCATGAAGACGATGAAGGCGATGACGAACACCGACATGACCAGCAGCCCAATGATCAGCGCCGTCGAAAGCGCACCCTGACGGCCGAGTTCGAGGGTGCCGATCAGCGCCGAGGGCAACTCGGCGATGATTCCGGCGAAGATGATGAGCGAAATTCCGTTGCCGACGCCGCGGGCGGTGATCTGCTCGCCGAGCCACATCAGGAACACCGTGCCGCCGACCAGCGTGATGACGGTGGTGATCCGGAAGAACCATCCGGGATCGACCACCACGTTCCCAGCACCCTCCAATCCGATGGCGATGCCGTAACCTTGTAAGGCGGCAAGCAGCACGGTGCCGTAGCGCGTGTATTGATTGATCTGCCGGCGTCCCTGCTCGCCTTCCTTCTTGAGCTGCTCGAGATGCGGCGAGACGGTGGTCAAAAGCTGGATGATGATCGACGCCGAGATGTACGGCATGATGTTGAGGGCGAAGATGGCCATGCGCCCGATGGCGCCGCCCGACAACATGTTGAACATGCCGAGGATGCCCGACTGTTGCTGCCGGAACACGTCGGCGAGCGCCTCGGGATTGATGCCGGGGATCGGGATGTAGGTGCCGAGCCTATAGATCAGGAGCGCGCCGAGCGTGAACCAGATGCGCTTCTTGAGCTCATCGGCCCGGGCGAAGGCAGCGAAGTTGAGGTTGGAGACGAGCTGTTCTGCGGCGGAAACCATCGAAACACTCTTTCCTTAGCATCGGCGAGACGGCGCGTTCGCCGCCTCGTGTCACTCGGACTTGTCCGTCTTGTCGGGCTTCGCTTTCGGCGCCTTGGCCTCGCCCCCATCATGTTTAGGCTTCTTGCCGGCGCCTTCTCCGTCGCCCTTGGCCTTGGCCGGCGCCGCTTCATTAGCCGCCTTGGCTCCTTCAGCCTCCTCGGCCTGCTCGGCTTTGGCCTTGCCGCCCTTCTTCGGGGCTGCTTTCGCCGCCCGCTTAGCCGCCCTGCGCTCGGCCTTGATCTTGTCGGCTGCGGGACGCTCTCGTCCAGTGATGGATTTCAGCGTGACCGTGCCGCCTGTGGCCTCGATCGCCTTGATCGCGCTTTGCGAGGCGCCGGTGACTTCAAAGGCGAGCTTGGCCGTAAGTTCCCCCTTGCCGAGGAGACGCACGCCGTCCTTCTCGCGCCGGATGAGACCGGCTTCCTTCAAAGCCGCCACGGTGATCGTCTTCTTGCCGTCGAGGCGGCCGGACTCCACGGCCTGCTGGATGCGGCCGAGATTGAGCTCGTTGAATCTCTTGGCGAAGATATTGTTGAAGCCGCGCTTGGGCAGACGCCGGTGCAGAGGCATCTGGCCGCCCTCGAAGCCTTTGATCGAGACGCCGGCGCGAGACTTCTGGCCTTTGGTGCCCTTGCCCGACGTCTTGCCGAGCCCTGAGCCGATGCCGCGGCCGAGCCGCTTCTTGGCCTTGGTGGCGCCCGCGCGGTCGCTCAACGCGTTCAATCGCATGACGTCGCTTCCTTAGGCTTTGGGCTCGTCATCGACGATCCGCACGAGATGGCTGACCTTGGCCACCATGCCCCGCACCTGCGGGCTGTCGATAAGCGTACGCCGCTTGTGCATTTTGTTGAGGCCGAGCCCGATCAGCGTCGCGCGCTGAGCCGCCGGGCGCCTGATCGGGCTGCCGATCTGCTCGACGACGATGGTCTTCTTTTTCGATGTCTCGGCCATTTGGCAAAACCTTCCGTGCTGCGCGGCTTAGAGCTTAGGCCTCGGCCGCGCCGGCTGCGTCGCCTGCGCCGTCTCTCCGCCGCGAAACGATCTCGCTCACCTTCTTGCCGCGGCGCGCCGCCACCCCGCGCGGACTGTCCTCATGACGCAACGCATTAAAGGTGGCACGCACCATATTGTAGGGATTTGAGCTTCCGAGCGACTTGGCGACCACGTCCTGAATGCCGAGGGTCTCGAACACCGCGCGCATCGGGCCGCCGGCGATGATGCCGGTCCCGGGGGGTGCCGCCCTGAGCACGACCCGGCCCGCGCCATGCTGGCCGGTCACGTCGTGATGCAGTGTGCGCCCCTCGCGCAAGGGCACCTTGACGAGGTTACGCTTGGCGGCCTCGGTGGCCTTGCGGATGGCTTCCGGCACCTCGCGCGCCTTGCCGTGACCGAAGCCGACCCGTCCCTTTTGATCGCCGACCACGACCAGCGCCGCGAAGCCGAAGCGCCGCCCGCCCTTGACCACTTTCGCCACGCGATTGATGTGCACCAGCTTGTCGATGAATTCGCTGTCGCGGTCACGCTCTTCACGGTCTCTTGATTGCGGGCCTCGTGCCACGTTGGATCCTTTCCGATTGAAACTAGAAATTCAGGCCTGCTTCGCGGGCGGCGTCGGCGAGTGCCTTGACGCGCCCATGATAGATATAAGCGCCGCGGTCGAACACGACATCCTTGACACCCGCCTTCAGCGCCCGCTCGGCCACGAGCTTGCCGACGGCCTGCGCCGCCGCAAGATCGCTGCCCTTCGGCAACGAGCCCTTGAGGTCCGTGTCGAGCGTCGAGGCGGCAGCTAGGGTCTTGCCCGCCTGGTCGTCGATCACCTGCGCGTAGATGTGGCGCGAGGAGCGGAACACCGAAAGGCGCGCGCGCCCATTCGCCGCACGCTTCAGCGTGTGGCGCACCCGGCGCGAGCGCCGCATTACGCTTTGGTTCAACGCGCCCATGGCGATCGTCCCACTACTTCTTCTTGCCTTCCTTGCGGAGGATGAACTCGCCCGCATATTTGATGCCCTTGCCCTTGTAGGGCTCCGGCGGCCTGAACTGCCTGATCTCGGCGGCGACCTGGCCCACCTTCTGCTTGTCGATGCCCGTCACCACGATCTCCGTCGGCTTCGGGCATGCGATCTGAATACCCTGGGGGATGGGATAGGCGATATCGTGGCTATAGCCGAGCTGTAGCTGGAGATTTGAGCCCTGAACCGCCGCGCGGTATCCCACGCCGGAGATCTCCAGCCTCTTGCTGAAGCCTTCCGTGACCCCGGCGATAAGATTGGCGACGAGCGTCCGCGACATGCCCCACATGGCGCGCGCCTCTTTCGTGTCCTCGCGCAAGCCGATCTCGATCCCGCCTTTGTCGAGCTTGGCAACCATAGCGTCGGCGAGGACGTGCTTGAGCTCGCCCTTGGGGCCCTTGATCTTGACCTCCTGGCCGTTCACCGCGGCGGTCACGCCGCCGGGAACTGCCACGGGTTTCTTGCCGATGCGCGACATGGATAAACCTTCGTCCGAACTCGTACCTTTAGAACACGTTACAGAGGATCTCGCCGCCGACATTCTCGGTCCGCGCTCGAGCATCCGACATGACACCTTTCGGCGTCGACAGTATGGCCACGCCAAGTCCGTTGGCGACCGTGGGCAAATCCTTGACCGAGGAATAGACGCGCCGCCCCGGCGTCGACACTCTCTTGATATCCTTGATCACCGGCTCGCCGTCGAAATATTTGAGCTCGATCTCGAACTCAGACTTGCCGCCGCTATAGTCGACACGGGCATAGCCGCGGATATAGCCCTCCTCGGCCAGCACATCGAGCACCCGCTCTCTGAGCTTCGAAGCCGGCGTCGTCACTTTGGTCTTGCGCCGCATCTGTGCGTTGCGGATGCGGGCCAGCATATCGCCTAGTGGATCGTTGATGCTCATTCGATCGTCCTACCAGCTCGACTTGACCATGCCGGGAATCAGTCCCTGGCTTCCGAGGTCGCGCAGCGCGATGCGCGACATGCGCAGCTTGCGGTAATAGCCGCGCGGGCGCCCGGTGAGATCGCAACGGTTGCGGATGCGCGAGGGCGAGGAATTGCGCGGCAGTTCCGCGAGCTTGAGCCTGGCCGCGAACCGCTCCTCGGCCGGCAGCCACCGGTCGGCGGCAATCGCCTTCAGTCGCGTCCGCCGCGCTTTGTACTTCTTCGCGAGGCGGCGGCGCTTCTTGTCCCGCTCCATGGTGCTCGTCTTTGCCATTCACGTCCTCCTGTCGCAGCCTTAGGCGCCGGCCTGGCTGCGGAACGGAAAATTCAAACCCTTGAGCAGCGCGCGCGCCTCGTCGTCGGTGCGCGCCGTCGTGCAAACGATAATGTCCATGCCGAGCACGTCCTCGACCTTGTCGTAGTCGATCTCGGGGAAGATGATGTGCTCCTTGAGCCCGATGGCGAAATTGCCGCGCCCGTCGAAACTCTTGGGGCTGAGCCCGCGGAAATCGCGAACCCGCGGCAGCGCGATGTTCACCAGCCGGTCGATGAACTCGTACATGCGGTTCTTGCGCAAGGTGACCTTGGCGCCGATGGCCATGCCCTCGCGGAGCTTGAAGGTGGCGATCGACTTCCGCGCCCGCGTGATCACCGGCTTCTGCCCGGCGATCAGGCCAAGATCGGCGGCGGCGGCCTGCACCTTCTTGGAATCGGTGATCCCCTCGCCCACGCCCATGTTCAGCACCACTTTGTCGAGGCGCGGCACTTGCATCACGTTGGTGTAGCCGAACTCCTTGGCCAACGCGGGCTTGAGCACCTCGTTATAGTGCTGCTTGAGGCGGGGAACGTACGCCGTCTCAGCCATCGATAACCTCTCCCGAGCGCCTGGCGAACCGGACCTTGCGCCCATCCTTCAGAAACTTGTACCCGACGCGCGTCGGCTTCCCGTCCTTGGGATCCTCGAGTGCGAGATTGGAAATATGGATCGAGGCCTCCTTGGCGATGATGCCGCCCTCCTGCGCCGCAGTTTGGCGCTGGTGGCGGCGGACCATGGCTACGCCCTTGACGATGGCGCGGTTCTCGTCGGGGATCACCCTCAGGACCTCGCCCTTCTTGCCCTTGTCCTTTCCGGTGATGACCACGACGTGGTCGCCCTTCTTGATCTTGAGCTTGGCCATCACAGGACCTCTGGCGCGAGCGACACGATCTTCATGTGCTTTTTAGCTCTCAGTTCGCGGGTGACCGGGCCGAAGATGCGGGTGCCGATCGGCTCGCCTTGCGGGTTGATCAGCACGGCGGCATTGCGATCGAAGCGGATGATCGAGCCGTCGGGCCGGCGCACGCCCTTGGCGGTGCGAACCACCACGGCCTTCATCACTTGACCCTTCTTCACGCGGCCGCGCGGGATCGCGTCCTTGACCGAGACCACGATAGTGTCGCCGATCGAAGCATATTTGCGCTTCGAGCCGCCGAGCACCTTGATGCACTGGACGCGCCTCGCACCAGAGTTGTCGGCGACGTCGAGATTGGTCTGCATCTGAATCATGGCGCTTTCGCCTTCAAACTCTCTTTGCCGCTACCGCGCTGCCTGCTCGCGCGGCAGCACCGTCCACCGCTTCTGCCTGGAGATCGGCGGGCACTCCTCGATCCACACCGTCTCGCCCACCTTGAACTCGTTCTTCTCGTCATGGGCGTGATAATTCTTGCTCCGCCGCACGGTCTTCTGCAGCACAGGATGGGTGAAGCGCCGCTCGACGCGGACCACCACGGTCTTGTCGTTCTTGTCGCTCACCACGACTCCTTGCAGAACGCGTTTCGGCATCGTCTTGTCCTAACCTTTTGCCTTCGCCTTGGCTTTTGGCTTTGCCTTGGCTTTCGTCGCAGTCTTGGCTTTCGCCTTGGGTGCGGCTTTGGCCTTGGGCGCGGGCGCCGGCTTGGCCGGGGCCTCGGCTGAAGGCGTCTGCCGTTCGATCGTCATGATCCGGGCGATGTCGCGCCTGATCTGGCGCACTCGCGCGGTGTTTTCCAGTTGCCCTGAGGCCGCCTGGAAGCGCAGGTTGAACTGCTCCTTCTTCAGCTTCACCAGCTCGTCGGCGAGCTGATCGGGCGTCAAGCCACGGACCTGTTGCGCCTTCATGGCTTGACCTCGATACGCGCAACCATGCGCGTCTTGATCGGAAGCTTGGCCGCTGCAAGTCGGAGCGACTCGCGCGCGACCGGCTCGCTCACGCCGTCGATCTCGAACAAGATGCGGCCGGGCTTGACCCGGGCGACCCATAGCTCAGGCGTGCCCTTGCCCTTGCCCATGCGAACCTCGGTCGGCTTCTTCGACACCGGCACGTCTGGGAACAGCCTGATCCACACCCGGCCCGAACGCTTCATCTGCCGCGTCATGGCCCGGCGTGCCGCTTCGATCTGCCGCGCGGTGATGCGGGCAGGTTCCTGGGCCTTGAGCCCGAAGGTGCCGAAATTGAGCGTGGCCGCGCTCGAAGCGGTGCCTTTGATGCGCCCCTTGTGAGCCTTGCGGTATTTCGTACGCTTCGGTTGCAGCATGATCTAAGCCTTGCCTCTCGCCTAACCTTGCGCCTGCGCCGGTTCGCGACGTCCGGTGGACCTTCCGCCTTCCTGCGCCTCGAGCGCCTTGTTCTCCTGGGCCATCGGATCGTGCTCCATGATCTCGCCCTTGAAGATCCAGACCTTGACGCCGATCACGCCATAGGCGGTGCGTCCGAGCGCCGTGCCGTAATCGATATTGGCGCGCAGCGTATGCAACGGCACGCGGCCCTCGCGATACCACTCCATGCGCGCGATCTCCGCCCCGCCGAGCCGGCCGCCGCAATTGATGCGGATGCCGAGCGCGCCCATGCGCATCGCCGACTGCACCGCCCGCTTCATGGCGCGGCGGAACGCCACCCGGCGCTCGAGCTGCTGGGCGATCCCTTCGGCCACGAGCGTGGCGTCGATCTCGGGCTTACGCACCTCGACGATGTTGAGATGCACCTCCGAGTCCGTCATGTTCGCGAGCTCGCGCCGAAGCTTCTCGATATCTGCGCCCTTCTTGCCGATGAGGATGCCCGGCCGCGCCGTGTGCACCGTCACGCGGCATTTCTTGTGCGGGCGCTCGATGACCACCTTGGAGATGCCGGCCTGCTTGCGCGATTCAAGGATATGCTCGCGCATCTTCAAATCTTCGTGGAGGAGGCGCGCATATTCGCCGCGCGAGGCAAACCAGCGCGAATCCCACGTGCGGTTGACGCCGAGCCTGAGCCCGATCGGATTGACCTTCTGTCCCATTAGGCGGGCTCCTCGACTTGACGCAGCACCACCGTGATCTGCGCGAACGGTTTCTCGATGCGGCCAGCGCGACCGCGCGCCCTGGCGCGGATGCGCTTCATGACCAGGCTCTTGCCGACATAGGCCTCGGCCACAACGAGAGCGTCGACGTCGAGATCATGATTGTTCTCGGCGTTGGCGATGGCCGATTGCAGCGTCTTCTTCACGTCCTTGGCCACGCGCTTGCGCGAGAAGGTGAGATCGGCAAGAGCACGATCGACCTTCTTGCCGCGGATCAGCTGGGCAAGCAGGTTGAGCTTTTGCGGGCTCACGCGCACGAGCCGCGTCACCGCCCTCGCCTCGTTGTCCTTGAGCGCGCGCTCGCGCTGCGGTTTGCCCATTACTCTTCCTTGACTCTCTTCGCCTTGCGGTCCGCGGCGTGGCCGTGGAACGTCCGCGTCGGCGCGAACTCCCCGAATCTGTGGCCGATCATGTCTTCGCTGACGAGCACCGGGATATGCTTGTGACCGTTATGCACGCCAAAGGTCAGCCCGACGAATTGCGGCAGGATGGTCGAGCGGCGCGACCAGATCTTGATGATGGCGTTCGAGCCCGAGCCGCGGGCCTTCTCGGACTTCTTGAGCAGATACCCGTCGACGAACGGGCCTTTCCAGATCGAGCGTCCCACTTGAGCTATCCCTTCTTCTGGTGGCGGCTGCGCAAGATGAACTTGTCGCTCGACTTGTTCGAGCGGGTCTTCTTGCCCTTGGTGGACTTGCCCCACGGCGTTACCGGGTGGCGGCCGCCGGAGGTGCGGCCTTCGCCGCCCCCATGCGGATGGTCGACCGGGTTCATCGCCACGCCGCGCACCACGGGCTTGCGGCCCTTCCAGCGCACGCGCCCGGCTTTGCCGATCGAGATGTTGGTATTGTCGGGATTGGAGACGGCGCCGACAGTCGCCATGCACTCGGCAGGCACCATGCGCGTCTCGCCGGAATTCAATCTGAGGATGGCGTAGCCCGCGTCGCGGCCGACGAGCTGCACATAGGTGCCGGCGGCGCGCGCGATCTGCCCGCCTTTGCCCTTCTTCATCTCCACGTTGTGGATGATGGTGCCGATCGGCATGTTGGCGAGGGGCATGGCATTGCCGGGTTTCACGTCGGCGCGGAGATCGGCGATCACGGTGTCGCCCGGCGACAGCCGCTGCGGCGCGAGGATATAGGCGAGTTCGCCGTCTTCATATTTGATCAGGGCGATGAAGGCGGTGCGGTTGGGGTCGTATTCCAGCCGCTCGACCGTGGCCGGCACGCCGAGCTTGCCGCGCTTGAAGTCCACCTTGCGATAGGTGCGCTTATGCCCGCCGCCGCGGTGCCACATCGACACGCGGCCTTGATTGTTGCGGCCGCCGGTCTTGGTGAGCCCCTCGGTCAGCGCCTTGACGGGCTTGCCCTTCCACAGATTGCTGCGGTCGATGAGCACGAGCTGCCGTTGCGAAGGCGTGGTCGGTTTATAGGTCTTGAGGGCCATTAGATCCTCGTCGTCACGTCGATCTTGTCGCCTTCGGCGAGCCTGACGATCGCTTTCTTGACGTCTTGCTGCCGGCCCTTGACCCCGCGGAAGTTCTTCTTCTTGCCCTTGCGGGTCAGGGTGTTGACCGACAGCACCTTGACCTTGAACAGGGCCTCGATGGCGGCCTTGATCTCTGGCTTGGTGGCGTCGCGGCGTACTTTGAACACGACCTGATTTGACTCCGAAACGGCCGTCGCCTTCTCGGTGATGACCGGCGCCAGGATCACGTCATAGGCGGTGGGCGCGCTCATTTGAACCGCGCCTCCAGCGCCTCGATCGCGGCCTTGGTCAGCACGAGCTTCTCATGCCGCAGAATGTCGTAGACATTGATGCCCTGCACCGGGAGGACGTCGACCTCAGGCAGATTGCGCGCGGCCTTGGCGAAGGCCTCCTGCACCGAAGCTCCGTCGATGATCAGCACGGAGCCGAAGCCGAGTTTGGCGAAACGCGACTTGAGCTCCTTGGTCTTGGCGTCCTTCAGCTCGCATTTGTCGATGACGATCAGGGCCTCGGACTTGGCCTTGGCCGAGAGCGCATGTTTCAGCGCGAGCGCCCTCACCTTTTTCGGCAAGCCGATGGCATGGCTTCTCGGCTTTGGCCCGAACGCCTTGCCGCCGCCCCTGAAGATCGGCGCTTTCTTGCTGCCGTGACGCGCGCGGCCCGTGCCCTTCTGCCGGTAGAGCTTGGCGGTTGTCGCATTGATCTCCGAGCGATCCTTGACGTGAGCCGTGCCGCTCCGGCGCTTCGCGAGCTGGTAGCGCACCATGCGCTGCAAGATGTCGGGACGCGGCTCGAGCCCGAACACGTGATCGGGTAGATCGACCGTGCCCGCTTTCTTGGCATCGAGAGTGGTGACGTCGGCCTTCATCACTCTTGGCTCCCACTCTCAGCAGACTCGGATGCGGCGCTCTCGGTGCTCTCGGCCGTCTCGGCCTTGGCCTTCTTCGCCTGCTTCGGCTGTTCGCTCTTGCGAAAGGCGCCCGGCTTAGGCGCCGTCTCCGGGAGACTGCGTTTGACCGCGTCGCGCAGCAGCACCCAGCCTCCTTTGGCCCCGGGAACGGCGCCGCGGATCATGATCAGCCCGCGTTCGGGATCCGTCTTCACCACGCGCAGATTCTGGGTGGTGACGTTCACGTCTCCCATTTGACCGGCCATCTTCTTGCCTTTGAACACCTTGCCGGGGTCCTGGCGCTGTCCGGTCGAGCCGTGGCTGCGATGGCTCACGGACACGCCGTGGCTTGCGCGCAGGCCGGCAAACCCGTGACGCTTCATCGCTCCGGCAAAACCCTTGCCGATCGAGGTGCCCGACACATCCACATACTGGCCCTCTACGAAATGGTCGGCGGTGATCTCAGCCCCCACCTCGATCAAATTGTCGGGGCTGACGCGGAACTCGGCGAGCTTCCGCTTGGGCTCGACATTGGCGACGGCGAAATGCCCGCGCGCCGCCCGGCTGAGCCGCTTCACCTTGGGGCGCCCGGCGCCAAGCTGAAGCGCGGTGTAGCCGTTCTTCTCCGAGGTGCGGTGGCCCACAACCTGGCAATGGTCGAGGCGCAGCACGGTCACCGGAATATGCTCTCCGGCATCGGTGAAGATCCTGGTCATGCCGACTTTCTGTGCGATGACACCTGATCGCATTGGTCTTTTGTCCTTGCCTCGTCCAGCGCGCCGCTAAAGCTTGATCTCGACGTCGACACCAGCGGCGAGGTCGAGCTTCATCAGCGCGTCGACGGTCTGCGGCGTCGGATCGACGATATCGAGCAGGCGCTTATGCGTGCGCATCTCGAACTGCTCGCGGCTCTTCTTGTCGATATGCGGCGAGCGATTCACGGTGAACTTCTCGATACGGGTCGGAAGCGGAATCGGGCCCCGCACCTCCGCGCCGGTCCGTTTCGCCGTGTTCACGATCTCCTTGGTCGACGCATCGAGGATGCGATGATCGAAGGCCTTGAGCCTGATTCTTATGTTCTGACTTTGCATCTCGATGGCCTCAAATTCGGAAGCGCGCCACTCGCGGCGCGCCTCCTTACTCTCTACTCGATGATCGACGCCACGACGCCGGCACCGACGGTGCGGCCGCCCTCGCGAATGGCGAAACGGAGCTTCTCCTCCATGGCGATCGGCACGATGAGCTCGACCGTCATGGCGATGTTGTCGCCCGGCATCACCATCTCGGTTCCTTCCGGCAGATGCACGACGCCGGTCACGTCGGTTGTGCGGAAATAGAACTGAGGACGGTAATTGCCGAAGAACGGCGTATGGCGTCCGCCCTCCTCCTTTGTGAGGATATACGCTTCGGCCTTGAACTTGGTGTGCGGCGTCACCGAGCCGGGCTTCGCCAGCACCTGGCCGCGCTCCACAGCCTCGCGATCGATGCCGCGCAGCAGGCAGCCAACATTGTCGCCCGCCTCGCCCTGGTCGAGCAGCTTGCGGAACATCTCGACGCCGGTGACCGTGGTCTTGGTGGTCGGCCTGATGCCGACAATCTCCACCTCTTCGCCGACCTTGACGACGCCGCGCTCGATGCGGCCCGTGACCACCGTGCCGCGGCCCGAGATCGAGAACACGTCCTCGATCGGCATCAGGAACGGCTTGTCCTTGGGCCGGTCCGGCTGCGGAATATAATCGTCGACGGCCTTCATCAGCTCGACGACCGAGGTCTTGCCGACCTGCTCGTCCTTGCCCTCGAGCGCCGCCAGCGCCGAACCCTTGACGATCGGGATCTCGTCGCCGGGGAACTCGTATTTGGAGAGGAGCTCGCGGACTTCGAGCTCGACGAGGTCGAGCAGCTCCGGATCGTCGACCATGTCGGTCTTGTTGAGATAGACGACCAGAGCCGGCACGCCGACCTGGCGCGCGAGAAGGATATGCTCGCGGGTCTGCGGCATCGGTCCGTCCGCCGCCGAAACCACCAGGATCGCGCCGTCCATCTGCGCGGCACCCGTGATCATGTTCTTGACGTAGTCGGCATGACCCGGACAGTCGACATGGGCGTAGTGCCGCTTGTCGGTCTCGTACTCGACATGCGCGGTTGAAATGGTGATACCGCGCGCCTTCTCTTCCGGCGCCTTGTCGATCTCGTCATAGGCGGTGAATTTCGCGCCGCCTTTTTCGGCCAACACCTTGGTGATCGCGGCCGTCAAGGTCGTCTTGCCGTGATCGACGTGACCGATGGTCCCGATGTTGCAATGCGGCTTAGTCCGCTGGAATTTTTCCTTAGCCATGCTGGCTCTCCATCCTTCAACACAAGAAACAAACTCGTCCCAAGGCCTCGCGGGCCCCAAGGCCGTTTAGGCGAACTTCGCCTTTACCTCCTCGGCAACCCCTTGCGGGGCTTGCGCGTAGTGATCGAACTGCATGGTGAACTGCGCCCGGCCCTGGCTCATCGACCGGAGATTGTTCACGTAACCGAACATGTTGGCGAGCGGCACCATGGCGTTGATGACCGAGGCGTTGCCGCGCGTCTCCTGGCCGCGGACCTGGCCGCGGCGGCTGGTCAAATCGCCGATGATACCGCCGACATAGTCCTCAGGCGTCACCACCTCGACCTTCATGATCGGCTCGAGCAGCTTCGGTCCCGCCTTGAGCGCGCCCTCGCGGAAGGCGGCGCGGCCAGCGATCTCGAACGCCATCACGCTCGAATCGACGTCGTGATAGGCGCCGTCGGTCAGCGTCACCTTGACGTCGAGCATTGGGAAGCCGGCGAGCACGCCCGACTCGACGACGCTCTGCACGCCCTTCTGCACGCCTGGGATATATTCCTTGGGCACGTTGCCGCCGACCACCTTGTTCTCGAATTCGAAGCCCTTGCCTTGCTCGTTCGGCTCGATCGTCATCTTGACGCGAGCGAACTGGCCCGAGCCGCCGGTCTGCTTCTTGTGCGTGTAATCGACAGCCGCACGTTTCGACACCGTCTCGCGGAAGGCGACTTGCGGCGCGCCGACATTGGCCTCGACCTTGAACTCGCGCCGCATGCGATCGACGATGATGTCGAGATGAAGCTCGCCCATGCCCTTGATGATGGTCTGGCCGGACTCATGGTCGACCGAGACGCGGAACGAGGGATCTTCCTGGGCCAGGCGGTTGAGCGCCACGCCGAGCTTTTCCTGGTCGCCCTTGGTCTTGGGCTCGACCGCGACCTCGATCACGGGCTCGGGGAATTCCATGCGCTCGAGCACGATGGGCTTGTTCAGATCGCACAGCGTATCGCCGGTGGTCACGTCCTTGAGGCCGGCAAGCGCCACGATATCGCCGGTGAAAGCTTCCTTGATGTCCTCGCGATGGTTGGCGTGCATCAGCAACATGCGGCCGATGCGCTCCTTCTTGTTCTTCACCGTATTGAGGAGCGTCGAGCCGGACTCCAACTTGCCGGAATAGATGCGGGCGAACGTGAGCGAGCCGACGAACGGGTCGTTCATGATCTTGAAGGCAAGCATGGAAAGCGGCTCTTCGTCACGCGGCTCGCGTGTCACTTCCTCGCCGCTCTTGACGTCGATCCCGTTCACCGGGGGGACGTCGAGCGGAGACGGCAGGAAATCGATCACGGCGTCGAGAAGCGGCTGCACGCCCTTGTTCTTGAAGGCGGAACCGCACAGGATCGGCACGAAACGGCTGTTCACGGTGCCTTTGCGGATTAGCGCCCTGAGTTCGGCCTCTGACGGCTCCTTGCCTTCGAGATAGGCTTCGGTCGCGGCCTCGTCGACCTCGACCGCCTGCTCCACCAGCAACTCGCGGTATGTCTTGGCCTGATCGATGAGATCAGCGGGAATGTCGTCGTCATGGAAGTTGGCGCCGAGCGACTCGTCGTCCCACTTGACGGCCTTCATGCGGATGAGATCGATGATGCCTGCAAAGCTCGATTCGACACCGAGCGGGAGCTGAAGCACGATCGGGTTGGTGCCGAGGCGCTCCTTCACCATCTGCACCGACACGAAGAAATCGGCGCCGATCTTGTCCATCTTATTGACGAAGATCATGCGCGGCACGCCGTATTTGTCGGCTTGACGCCACACCGTCTCGGTCTGCGGCTCCACGCCCTGATTGGCGTCGAGAAGGGCGACCGCGCCGTCGAGCACGCGCAAGGACCGCTCGACTTCGATAGTGAAATCGACGTGGCCCGGCGTGTCGATGATGTTGATGCGCTTGTCGTTCCAATAGGCCGTGGTCGCGGCCGAGGTAATGGTGATGCCGCGCTCCTGCTCCTGCTCCATCCAGTCCATGGTGGCAGCGCCGTCGTGCACCTCGCCGATCTTATGGCTCTTGCCGGTGTAGTAGAGGATCCGCTCCGTGGTCGTGGTCTTGCCGGCGTCGATATGCGCCATGATCCCGATATTGCGGTAGTCCTCGAGGGGGGTCGCGCGCGGCATGCCTTGACTCCGTTACCAGCGATAATGCGAGAAGGCGCGGTTGGCATCCGCCATGCGGTGGGTGTCCTCGCGCTTCTTCACGGCGGTGCCGCGATTGTTGGCGGCATCGAGCAGCTCGCCCGAGAGACGCTCGATCATGGTGTTCTCGTTGCGATCGCGCGCTGCGGAAATGATCCAGCGGATGGCGAGCGCCTGCCGGCGATCGTTGCGCACTTCGACTGGGACCTGATAGGTGGCCCCGCCGACACGCCGCGACCTCACTTCGAGCGCGGGCATGACGTTGCGAAGCGCCTCGTGGAACAGCTCGACCGGGTTCTGCTTGGCCTTCTTCTCCATCTGGTCGAGCGCGCCATAGACGATCCGCTCGGCGGCGGACTTCTTGCCTTCCTTCATGATGCTGTTCATGAATTTCGTTATGACGATGTCCCCGAACTTGGGATCGGGGATCACATCGCGCTTATCTGCTCTACGCCGCCTCGACATATCGTCTGGTCCGCTTTTTCAACGCAAAACGACCCAATTACTTGGGTCGTTTGGCTCCGTATTTCGAGCGCCGCTGCCTGCGGTCGCCTACGCCTTGGGTGTCGAGCACGCCACGAATGATGTGATAGCGCACGCCGGGAAGGTCTTTGACGCGTCCGCCCCTGATCAGCACCACCGAGTGCTCCTGGAGATTGTGGCCCTCGCCGGGGATGTAGCTCGTCACTTCGAGCTGGTTGGTGAGGCGGACGCGCGCCACCTTGCGCAGCGCCGAATTGGGCTTTTTCGGCGTCGTGGTGTAGACGCGCGTACAGACCCCCCGCTTCTGCGGGCAGGCTTGCATCGCCGGCACCTTGTTCCGCTTGAGCGGCTTTTGCCGCGGTTTGCGGATAAGCTGTTGTATCGTCGGCATAATTGCCTTTTCGTCCAATAGTCCTTTAGGCGAACGCCCACACCATCCAATGAGCGAACGCCCACGTCATCTAATGAGCGAACGCCCACATCATTCAATGGGCGAAGCCCACATCGTTTGGCGGCCGAAGCGCGGGGCCTTTCCCCTCACCTTCAGCCTGTCAGCGCAGAGGACCTTGAGGGGTCAAAGCCCCCAAGATCATGATCCCGATGTCATCCCGGTTAGTCCGGCAGCGTCTAACCCGCGCCCGAAGGCAACCTGAAACTTGGGCTACCGCCTGCCGCGAAAGTGCGCGCGTTGTAACAGGCCGATTCTTCCATCGTCAATAGTCAGAAGCCAGAATTCAGAGGCCGGAAACGAGAAGGCGTTTACGCCCGGTTTCCGGCCTCAAGCTGAGCTTTCCGGCTTCCAGTTTTTTAGGTCGAAGCGCCCTCCTCGACCGCCTCGTCCTCGGCGAGCGGCTCCGCGGCCGCCCGTTGCCGCTCCTCGAGGATCAGCTCGTCACGATGAGACGCGATCCGGTTCAAGCGGCTCAAGGTGCCGCCGGTCCCGGCCGGGATGAGCCGCCCTACGATCACGTTCTCCTTGAGGCCCTCCAGCGTATCGGCCTTGCCGTTGACGGCGGCATCGGTGAGCACGCGGGTGGTCTCCTGGAACGACGCCGCCGAGATGAACGAGCGGGTTTGCAGCGAGGCCTTGGTGATGCCGAGCAGCACCGGCTGTCCGGTGGCAGGCTTGCCGCCGGCCGCTTCGATGGCCGTGTTTGCGTCCTCGAAGTCGATCCGGTCGACCTGCTCGCCTTTCAGGAACTCGGTGCTGCCGGGATCGTCAACCTCGGTCTTCTGCAGCATCTGCCTGACAATTACCTCGATATGCTTGTCGTTGATGGTGACGCCCTGCAGCCGGTAGACCTCCTGGATCTCGTTCACGAGGTAGTGGGCCAGCTCCTCAACGCCCTTGATGGCAAGGATGTCGTGCGGCGCCGGGTGGCCGTCGAGCAGGAACTCGCCCTTCTCGATGCGGTCGCCCTCCTGCACGGCAAGGTGCCGGCCCTTGGGAATCAGATACTCGACCGGCTCGTGGCTGTCGTCTTCCGGCACGATGGTGATGCGCCGCTTGTTCTTGTAGTCGCGGCCGAGCTGCACCGTCCCCGAGACCTCGGCGATGATGGCATGGTCCTTGGGCCGCCGCGCCTCGAACAGCTCGGCAACCCGCGGCAGACCGCCGGTGATGTCGCGGGTCTTGGCGCTCTCGGTCGGAATACGCGCGAGCACGTCGCCGGCCATGACCTGATGGCCCGGCTCGACCGACAGGATCGCGTCGACCGGCAGGAGGTAGCGGGCCTCGCCGCCGCGCGACAGCTTGCCGACCTTGCCCTTCTTGTCCTTGATCACCATGGCGGGCCGAAGATCGGCGCCGCGCGGCGAAGCGCGCCAGTCGATGATGACGCTGTTGGTGATGCCGGTCGACTCGTCGCGCCGTTCGCTGACCGACACGCCCTCGACCAGATCCTCGAAGTCTACCGTGCCCTCGATTTCCGTGAGCACGGGACGAGTGTAGGGGTCCCACTCGGCGAGCCTGTCGCCGCGCTTGACCTTGACCCCGTCCTCGACCCGAAGATGCGTGCCGTAAGGCAGGCGGTGCACGGCGCGCTCCGTACCGTCCTCGTCGAGCACGACAAGGGCCGTGTTGCGTCCCATGACCATGAGGCGGCCTTGCGAATCCTTGACGACGCTGCGCTGCTTGATCTTCACCGTGCCGTCGAAATTCGACTCGAGCGACGACTGATCGACGACTTTGGCTGACGCCACGCCGCCCAAATGGAAGGTCCGCATGGTGAGCTGCGTGCCCGGCTCGCCGATCGACTGAGCGGCGATGACGCCGACGGCCTCGCCGAGATTGACCGGGGTGCCGCGAGCAAGATCGCGCCCATAGCATTTGGCGCAAATGCCGTTGCGGGTCTCGCAGGTCAGCGCCGAACGGATGCGCACCTCTTGCACGCGCGCTTCCTCGAGCGCCTCGACCTCCTCTTCATCGATCAACTCGCCGGCCTTGACCACCACCTTGCCGGTCGAGGGATTCTTGACATTCTCGGCGGCGCTACGGCCAAGCACGCGCTGGCCGAGCGATACCGTGACCTCGCCCGCCTCGAGAATGGCGCGCGCGGTGATGCCTTGCTTGGTGCCGCAATCCTCTTCGGTGACGATGCAGTCCTGCGCCACGTCGACGAGGCGCCGGGTGAGATAGCCGGAGTTGGCGGTCTTCAAGGCCGTGTCGGCCAGACCCTTGCGGGCGCCGTGGGTCGAGTTGAAATATTCGAGCACCGACAGCCCTTCCTTGAAGTTGGAGATGATCGGCGTCTCGATGATCTCGCCCGACGGCTTGGTCATCAGGCCGCGCATGCCGGCAAGCTGCTTCATCTGGGCCGGCGAACCGCGCGCCCCCGAATGCGACATCATATAGATGGAGTTGATCGGCTTCTCCCGGCCGGTCTTGGCATCGCGCTCGACCGCCGAGATCCGCTTCATCATCTCCTTGGCGACCTGCTCCGTGCACTCGGTCCAGGTGTCAACGACCTTGTTGTACTTCTCGCCGCGGGTGATCAGGCCGTCGTTATATTGCTGCTCGTACTCGCGCACGAGTTCCGACGTCTTATGCACGATGGCGTCCTTGGTTACGGGAATCACCATGTCGTCCTTGCCGAAGGAAATTCCGGCGCGGCACGCATAGTCGAAGCCCATCCCCATGATCTTGTCGCAGAAGATGACGGTCTCCTTCTGACCGCAGTGGCGATAGACCACGTCGATCATGTTGGAGATGTCCTTCTTGGTGAGCAGCCGATTGACGAGGTCGAAGCTCACATTCGGGTTCCTCGGCAGAAGCTCGCCGAGCAGCATACGGCCGGGCGTCGTCTCGTAGATTTGCGACACCGGCTTGCCCTTGGCGTCGACGGTGATGAAGCGGCCTTTGATCTTGGCGTGCAACGTCAAGACCTTGGCGTCGAGAGCATGATGGATCTCGGCGACGTTGCCGAACATCATGCCCTCGCCCGGCTCCCCGTCCATGGCGATCGACAGGTAATAGAGGCCGAGCACGATGTCCTGGCTCGGCACGATGATCGGCGAGCCGTTGGCCGGATGCAGGATGTTGTTGGTCGACATCATCAGCACGCGCGCCTCGAGCTGAGCCTCGAGCGACAGCGGCACGTGCACCGCCATCTGGTCGCCGTCGAAGTCTGCGTTGAAGGCGGCACAGACCAGCGGGTGTAGCTGGATTGCCTTGCCCTCGATCAGCACCGGCTCGAAGGCCTGGATGCCCAAGCGGTGGAGCGTCGGCGCGCGGTTAAGCAGCACCGGGTGCTCGCGGATCACCTCATCGAGGATATCCCAGACTTCCGGCTTCTCCTTCTCGACCAGCTTCTTCGCCTGCTTCACCGTCGCGGCATGACCCTTAGCGTCGAGACGCGAATAGATGAAGGGCTTGAACAGCTCGAGCGCCATCTTCTTGGGCAGGCCGCATTGATGCAGCTTGAGCTCGGGTCCGACCACGATCACCGAGCGACCCGAGTAGTCGACGCGCTTGCCGAGCAGGTTCTGGCGGAAGCGCCCTTGCTTGCCTTTCAGCATGTCGGCAAGTGACTTCAGCGGGCGCTTGTTGGCGCCGGTGATGACGCGGCCGCGCCGCCCGTTGTCGAACAGCGCATCGACCGCTTCCTGCAGCATGCGCTTCTCGTTGCGGATAATAATGTCGGGCGCGCGCAGTTCCATCAGCCGCTTCAAACGGTTGTTGCGGTTGATGACGCGACGATAGAGGTCGTTCAGGTCCGAGGTCGCGAAACGGCCGCCGTCGAGCGGGACCAGAGGCCTGAGCTCGGGCGGGATGACGGGCACGACGGTCAGGATCATCCACTCCGGCCGGTTGCCCGACTGGATGAAGGCTTCGACGACTTTCAGCCGCTTGGCCAGCTTCTTCGGCTTGAGCTCCGAGGTCGACTCGGCGATCTCGACGCGGAGATCGGCGGCGATCTTCTCGAGATCGAGGCCCTTGAGCAGCTCGCGGATCGCTTCGGCGCCGATGGCGGCGGTGAACGAGTCCTCGCCGAAGTCATCTTGCGCCTTGAGATAGTCCTCCTCGCTCAATAGCTGGAGCGGCTTGAGCGAAGTGAGGCCCGGCTCGAGCACGATGTAGTTCTCGAAATAGAGCACCCGCTCGAGGTCCTTGAGCGTCATGTCGAGTAGAAGCCCGATGCGGGACGGCAGCGACTTCAGAAACCAGATATGCGCCACGGGCGCGGCCAGCTCGATATGGCCCATGCGCTCGCGCCGGACCTTTGCGAGCGTCACCTCGACGCCGCATTTCTCGCAGATGACGCCCTTGTACTTCATGCGCTTGTACTTGCCGCACAAGCATTCATAGTCCTTCACCGGACCGAAGATGCGCGCGCAGAACAGGCCGTCGCGCTCCGGCTTGAAGGTGCGGTAGTTGATCGTCTCGGGCTTCTTGATCTCCCCATAGGACCAGGACAGAATTTTCTCCGGGCTGGCGATGCCGATCCGGATCTGATCGAAATTCTGCTGCTGGACCTGAGGACCGAAGAGGTTGACGATTTCCTGGTTCATTCTCTTTTCTCCCAACGGCCGGCTGTGCCGTCCTTCGGTTGGTCGTCTTTGTTAATCAGCTCGCCTAAGCGGGCCTTGTTCAAGTTCATTCGGCCGCCCGGCCCGGCAGTCTCGCCCGGGCGGGCTGTTCATCGGGCCGCGGCTGCACCAGCTCGACGTTGAGGCCGAGCGCCCGCATCTCCTTGACGAGGACGTTGAACGACTCGGGGATGCCGGCCTCGAACGTATCGTCGCCGCGCACGATGGCTTCATAGACCTTGGTGCGGCCGGCCACGTCGTCGGATTTGACCGTGAGCATCTCCTGGAGCGTATAGGCCGCGCCATAGGCTTCGAGCGCCCACACCTCCATCTCGCCGAAACGCTGGCCGCCGAATTGCGCCTTGCCGCCCAGCGGCTGCTGGGTGACGAGGCTGTACGGTCCGATCGAGCGGGCATGAATCTTGTCGTCGACGAGGTGGTGCAGCTTCAACATATAGATGTAGCCCACCGTCACCTTGCGCTCGAACTCTTCGCCGGTACGGCCGTCATAAAGCGTGACCTGCCCCGAAGAATCGAGCCCCGCGGCGTCGAGCAGCTGGGTGACATCGCGCTCATGCGCGCCGTCGAACACGGGCGTTGCAACGGGAATGCCGGCCTTCAAGGCCTCGCTCGCCTCGATGACCTGATCTTCCTTGAGCGCCGCCACAGCCTTGTCGTCGCCGTAGATCGACTTGAGCATCTCCTTGAGCGGCTTTGACTTGTGGTTGTGATAATAGGCTTCGAGCGCCTCGCCGATCTTGCGGCCCAAGCCCCGGCACGCCCAACCGAGATGGGTCTCCAGGATCTGGCCCACATTCATGCGGCTCGGCACGCCCAGCGGATTGAGCACGATGTCGATCGAGGTGCCGTCCCCGAGATACGGCATGTCTTCGATCGGCACGATCTGGCTGATCACGCCCTTGTTGCCATGGCGACCGGCCATCTTGTCGCCGGGCTGGATCTTGCGCTTCACCGCCACGAACACCTTGACCATCTTCATCACGCCGGGCGGCAGCTCGTCGCCGCGCTGGAGCTTGTCGACCTTGTCGACGAAGCGCTGCTCGAGCCCCTTCTTGGCCTCTTCATATTGGCGGCGGATCGCCTCGACCTCGGCCATCGCCTTCTCGTTCTTGAGCGCGATCTCCCACCAATGGCTGCGCGCCACGTCGTCGAGCAGCGCCTCGGTGATCTTGGCGTCCTTCTTGATGCCTTTGGGTCCCTTGGCGACCACCTTGTGCATCAGCACGTCCTTGAGGCGGCCATAGACGTTGCGGTCGAGAATGGCGAGCTCGTCGTCGCGGTCCTTTGCGAGCCGCTCGATCTCCTCGCGCTCGATGGCCATGGCGCGCTCGTCCTTCTCGACGCCGTGGCGGTTGAACACGCGCACCTCGACCACGGTGCCGGTAACGCCCGGCGGCAATTTCAGCGAGGTATCGCGCACGTCGGACGCCTTCTCGCCGAAGATGGCGCGGAGCAGCTTCTCCTCGGGCGTCATCGGGCTCTCGCCCTTGGGCGTGATCTTGCCGACCAGGATGTCGCTCGGATTGACCTCGGCGCCGATATAGACGATGCCCGCCTCGTCGAGATTCTTGAGCGCCTCTTCCGAGACGTTGGGAATGTCGCGGGTGATCTCCTCCGGCCCGAGCTTGGTATCCCGCGCCATCACCTCGAATTCCTCGATGTGGATCGAGGTGAACACGTCGTCGCGGACGACGCGCTCGGAGATGAGGATGGAGTCCTCGAAGTTGTAACCCATCCACGGCATGAAGGCGACGAGCACGTTGCGGCCGAGCGCAAGCTCGCCGAGATCGGTCGACGGACCGTCGGCGATGATCTCGCCGGCCTGGACCTGGTCGCCGACGCGCACAAGCGGACGCTGATTGATGCAGGTGTTCTGGTTCGAGCGCTGGAACTTGCGCAAATTATAGATGTCCACGCCCGATTTCGACGGATCGGTCTCCTCGGTGGCGCGGATGACGATACGGGTCGCGTCCACCTGATCCACCACGCCGGTGCGGCGGGCGCCGATGGCGGCGCCTGAATCGCGCGCCACGACCTCCTCCATGCCGGTGCCGACCAGCGGCGCCTCGGCGGTGATCAACGGCACCGCCTGGCGCTGCATGTTTGAACCCATCAGCGCGCGGTTCGCGTCGTCATTCTCGAGGAACGGAATGAGCGCGGCCGCCACCGACACGAGCTGCTTCGGCGACACGTCGATGAGATCGACCTTCTCCGGCGGCACGAGTTCGACGTCGCCGGCATGGCGGCACACGATTAGGTCTTCGGTGAAGGTGCCGTTCGGCGCAAGCTTGGCGTTGGCCTGAGCGATAACGTAACGCGCCTCCTCCATGGCCGAGAGGTAGACCACCTCGTCGGTCACCTTGCCTTTGACCACGCGGCGATACGGGCTCTCGATGAAGCCGTATTTGTTCACCCGCGCGTAGGTCGCGAGCGAATTGATGAGGCCGATATTCGGTCCCTCGGGCGTCTCGATCGGGCAGATGCGGCCGTAGTGGGTCGGATGCACGTCGCGGACCTCGAAGCCCGCGCGCTCGCGCGTGAGGCCGCCAGGCCCGAGCGCCGACAGGCGCCGCTTGTGGGTGATCTCCGACAGCGGATTGGTCTGGTCCATGAACTGCGAGAGCTGGGACGAGCCGAAGAACTCGCGCACCGCGGCGGCGGCAGGCTTGGCGTTGATCAGGTCCTGCGGCATCACCGTGTCGATATCGACCGAGCTCATGCGCTCCTTGATGGCGCGCTCCATGCGCAAGAGACCCACGCGGTATTGATTCTCCATGAGCTCGCCCACCGAGCGGACCCGGCGATTGCCGAGATGGTCGATGTCGTCGATCTCGCCCTTGCCGTCGCGGAGACCGACCAGCGTCTTGATTACGGCGAGGATGTCCTCCTTGCGCAAGGTGCGAACCGTATCGGCAGCATCGAGGTCGAGACGCATGTTCATCTTGACGCGGCCGACCGCCGAGAGGTCGTAGCGCTCCGCATCGAAGAAGATGCCTTGGAACAGCGTCGCCGCGGCTTCCGGCGTCGGCGGCTCGCCCGGGCGCATCACCCGGTAGATGTCGAGCAGCGCCTCCTCGGGGTTGGAGTTCTTGTCGATGGCGAGCGTGTTGCGTATGAACGCGCCGATATTGACGTGATCGATGTCGAGAATCGGAATTTCCTTGAGACCGAGATCCTTCAGCGTCGCCAGCAGTTTGGCGTCGAGCTCCTCGCCGGCCTCGCCATAAATCTCGCCCGTCTCCATGTTGACGATGTCCTGGGCGAGATAGCGGCCATGGAGGTCCTCGTCGCTGATCAGAAGCTCTTTCACGCCTTCATCGGCGAGCTTCTTGGCGAGACGCGCCGTCACCTTGCGACCGGCTTCGATGGCGACCTTGCCGGTCTTGGCATCGATCAGGTTGCTGGTCGGCTTGATCCCGCGCAGGCGGTCGGGCCTGAACGGCATGCGCCAGCCTTCCTTGGTCGACTTCAGCGCGATGCGATCGTAGAAGGTGGACAGAATCTCCTCGTCCTCGAGCCCCAGCGCATAGAGCAGCGTCGTCACCGGCAGCTTGCGGCGCCGGTCGATGCGCACATAGACGATGTCCTTGGCGTCGAACTCGAAATCGAGCCACGAGCCGCGATACGGGATGATGCGCGCCGCGAACAGGAGCTTGCCCGAGGAATGGGTCTTGCCGCGGTCGTGGTCGAAGAACACG
>Ga0187892_10004407_pt1 | contig 23651 bp, 18 predicted proteins | sample MA1701073metaG_FD_139345 | JGI IMG/M metagenome (GOLD analysis project Ga0187892, IMG submission 139345) | Bio-ooze microbial communities from a basaltic lava cave in the Kipuka Kanohina Cave System on the Island of Hawaii, USA - MA170107-3 metaG ... | reverse complement strand
GATCGTGTGGCCTTTCTCGATCGCGTACCGGTGGATGGCCGTCTTGGCCACGCCTCGGGCGAAGACCGGGATCTTCTCCATGCGAGCCAGGGCCTCCTCGGTCCAGGCGATGGTGTATTCCGCCTGGGTATCGATGGGCGGCACATGCTTGCGGTTCGAAATCAGGATGTGGCACGGCGCAGCCCGCAGCAGGTTTTCGGTGTTGCTGCCGATGTCCATGTCGTCATCGCTGTGGACGCCGATACGACCGACGATCAACAGCCAAGGCGGTTCTTTCCGGATGTACTGGATGACTTTTTCGAAGGCTTTGCCGTCCAGAAGGGTGGTCTTGATGTCCGTGTTCTCGGCCTGCGCCAGCTCTCGCGAGATATCGAGGTGCGACTGGTAAATCTTAGCCAGGCCGCTGTCGATGATCTCCTCGTGCAGTTTCTCCTGTTCTTTGAAGCGGAAGACCTTGCCGGCTTCTTCGTTGAGGACGCCCGAAATGCTGTGGAAGGCGGCGTAATGGAAATAGGGATCGAAGGCAGAGATCGCCTCGACCGGCTTGTTCAGAACCTTGCCCAAGGTCAGGCCCGTCATGAGTCCGCCGAACGAGTAAGGACTTCCATCCACGGCCACGACGATCTTGCCGCCGTTCATGGGCTGGGTGTGCTTGATAATCAGCATGTCGGAGCCGCGTACCCGGCGCACCACCCGCTCGGTATTGCTGCCGATCACGCTGTCCTTGACTGCGCCGACGCCCAACGCGCCCATGATCACCAGCTCGTAGCCGTTGGTGTTGATATCCTCGGCCAGCACCTTCCAGTTCCGGCCCTCCAGGGAACGGCGTTCCAGCGGCAAGTTCGCCTCGGTGCATTTCTTATCCACATAGTCCAGGTAGGAATCGGTGATGATCTGAAGTCCGCGGGTGATCAGTGAGTCGTGAATCTGCCGTTGCCGGTCCAGCTCCTTCTCGTCGTGGTACTCCTCGGGCAGGCCAGCCTCCATCTGCTTGAACCGTTTATCGTGCATCTTGGCGGCATAGACATGGCTCCCCACGATTTTGGAGCCGAAGCTCTTGGCCAAGCTCACCCCGAGGTCGACAGCCATATTGGAATAGTCCGAATTGTCGACAGGGATATAGATCGTCTTGTACATCAGACATCTCCTCCGGAGTCACGCATAGGACTCTATGCAGTCCCCTGAGAACGGCGTAATTGCATGAAAATCCGAATAAAACTCAAAGACCTAGGGCTGATAAGAGGAGGCATGATAGCATCGGGTCCAATCTGAATGCAAGCGAAGAAGAGTGGATGGCCTGGGTTGTCCCGTGCTCGCGCACCGCGCACGATCGGAATGTGCTCGGTGGACGCGCGCAATAGGACAACCCAGGCGATCCCGCGAGTGTAGTGGTAAAGCGAAGCCTAACTGGCCGTAACGGCTGAGGATTTTTGGTGGGAAGAAGTTGAGCCAGTTGATTCGCCAAAATCTTTTTTCCGAGAGCGAAGAATCTTTTCCAAGTTCAGCAAGGCTTCTCGGCCGGAGTTACCTTCAATGCCTCGAATCAGGTTGCCGTCCGCATAGGCGGAGGAGGCCGGCTTAGATTGGAGAGATCCGGACCAGGGGCGCGGGTCCCGGCTGCCATGTTTCTTGTGCCAGGCGGCCAGGCAAGCCCTGGCGATGATCTTATTGAGCGGGGCCGGGTTATAGAGGAGCTTCTTAATGCTCCCGGGGGTCAGCATGAGCGGGTTATAGCCGCCGGAGAGATAGCCTTCTTCCAGCAGCCGGTGCTCCAGATCGGTGTTCGGCTGGATGCCCAGGAAAAACATGAGAGGGAAGACCCGCTCTTCGCCAAGGATCGACGCCACGATCTTATAGGACTCCACACTTTGGAGCAGAGTCTCCTCCGTCTCCTTCGGGGAGTTGAGTGAGTAGTTGAGGATCACCTTGCCACGGAATCCTGCCTCGGCCAGGTAGCGACAGCCATCGTAGAGGCGGTCCAGTTTAAAGCCCATGTGGAGGTTGTTGAGCACCTCTTGCGAGCCAGACGTGATCGCGACTTCGAGGTCCCCCACGCCCGAGCGGACCATCAGTGTGGCAAGGTCGGCTGTGATGAGGGACGTCCGAATATAGCCTGACCACTCGATTTCGAAACCTTCGCGAATGATACGTTCCAGGATCTCGGTGCACTGGGGATAGGCTTCCTTGCCAGTGATGAACTGGGCATCCGTGAACCAGAAGTGCCGCGAGCCCCACTGGTGGTAGTGCTGCGAGATATCCCGCACGACCATCTCAGGCGGCCGATAGCGCACCCGTTTGCCCTCGATGTAGGGATAGAGGCAGAAAGCGCAGTCGTAGGGACACCCTCGCTTGCTCTGGACCCCAATGGATTCGTCGACATACTCGCGGTATTGGGGGAAGACGGACGTCAGATAGGGCAGGTCCACAGTCAGCGCATCCAGGAGCGCTGGCGCTCGTTGCTTGCCCTTGGAGAGACGGCCACCCTCGCGGATGATATACCGCTCATCCGAAAGCGGTTGGCCTTCTAGCACCTTGAGGATCGCGTCCTCTCCTTCTCCGAGAATTCCAATGGTCCCTTCCGGGAGCTTCTCAATCAACTGGTCCGCAAAGGCGGTGAAGGCGCCCCCGCCAATCATAATCTGCGCCTTTGGGAATTCCTTCCGGATCAACCACGGATAGGAGAGGTTCGCGCGGATGTCGTGGTAGTAGCGATACAGATGCCTCAGCCCCTGGAAGGAGGCAGCGATCCGCTTGAGCGGGTTGCTGGCGTAGTAGAAATTGAAGGCGTGTTCCAGCGAGGCGTCGCCTTCATGGGGCGAGAAAATCTGGATGTCTCGCCAGGAAAAACAGACCAAGTCTGGCACAAACGCGGACGCCGTCTTTTGCAAGATGTTGGCCCGCTGGGCCTGCGGGTACAGCGAGAGGTCCAGGATATATTGCCGGACGTCCGGCCGACGCCGATGGATGAAGTCCGCAAGATAAGTCACCCCAATCGGGTAGACCTTCTTGCAGGGGAGGAAGACGTACAAAATCGAGTTCATGGCAGTGCTGATTGCTGAATGCTGAATGCTGAATGGGGGATCACGAGAAGCGTTCTCTTCGGTGTCCTTTTCATTCATCACTCAGCACTCAGTATTCATCATTTCGTCGCTATGTGGATCGCCACAATCCCGCCGCTCAGGTTCTGATACTCCACTTGCCGAAACCCGGCCTTGAGCAACAGTTCTTTCAATCCCTCCTGGTCCGGGAAGGTCCGGATCGAAGCGGGGAGGTAGTCATACACGCCGGTCTTGTCTCGCGCGACCAGCGTCCCGATCTTCGGGAGCAGCCGAAACGAGTACCAATCATAGAGGCGCAATAGCCAAGCGCGCACTGGACGCGAAAACTCCAGACAGACGAACCGGCCTCCCGGTTTCAGCACCCGACGGATCTCAACGAACGCTTGGGCGAGATTTCCGACATTCCTGATGCAGAAACTGGCCGTCAGCGTGTCGAAGCTGGCCTCACGGAATCCCAACTGTTCCGCGTTGGCGCGCAAACAGGAAATTCTGGCGCGCAACCCCTGTCGCGCGATCTTCCGCTGGCCTTCTCGGAGCATCGCATCGTTCAGGTCCGTCGCCACCACATGGCCACCCTGTCCCATCCGCTTCTCCAGGAGTAAGGCCAGGTCTGCTGTTCCGGCGCCGATGTCAATAGCCCAGCCATTCGTGGATGGTGGCACCAGAGCGACTGCGCGGCGCTTCCAGCGGTGGTGCAGCCCGAAGCTCAGCAGCGAGTTGTTTAGATCGTAGAACCGCGCGATCGCGGTGAACATCCGCTGCACGGCCTGCTCGCGGGTCTTTCCGGACCATTCTGATACCACACAGCCCAAGGGCTCAGGTTTCGGCTGATGCCCGATAGGGTTTTCTTCGAGTTTGAGCACCAGAGGGACGTAGCACCCGCATCAACGCTTTGTCAAGTTTGGAGAGGAAGGCATGTTATAATCTCGCCTTCTATGAGCGGCGCGATCGTCATCCGCGGGGCGCGGGAGCACAATCTCAAGAATCTGGACGTTGAGATTCCACGGGACAAGCTCGTGGTCATCACGGGCCTCAGCGGGTCCGGCAAATCGTCCCTCGCCTTCGACACGATCTATGCGGAAGGCCAGCGCCGGTACGTCGAGTCCCTCTCCGCCTACGCCCGTCAGTTCCTGGAACAGATGGGGAAGCCCGACGTGGACTCGATCGAAGGGCTCTCGCCAGCTATTTCCATCGAGCAGAAGAGCGCCAGTCATAACCCTCGCTCCACCGTCGGCACCGTCACGGAGATCTACGATTATCTCCGCTTGCTCTTCGCCCGGATCGGCCGGCCCTTCTGCTTCAACTGCGGTGAGGAGATCACGGCCCAGACCGTTCAGCAGATGGTGGATGCAATCCGGTCGCTCCCCGAGGGAACCAAATTCCAGGTGCTGGCTCCGATTGTACGAGGGCGGAAGGGGGAGTACCGCAAAGAACTGCTCGACATGCGGCGGGCCGGCTATGTGCGGGCGAGGGTTGACGGCCAGGTTGTGGATCTCGGCGAAGACATCGTCCTCGACAAGCAGAAGAAACACACGATCGAGGTGATTGTAGATCGTCTGGTCATGAAACCAGGCGATCCACTGGCCAAACGGTTGGCTGACTCGGTAGAGACTGCGCTCAAGCTGGCGGACGGTCTGGTGGGAGTCCTGACTGGCGACGAGAAGACGACGCTCTACAGCGAAAAGCTGGCTTGCATCAGGTGCGGGGTCAGCTATCCGGAGATCACCCCCCGCGTCTTTTCCTTCAACAGCCCCCACGGCGCTTGTCCTGCCTGCGACGGCATCGGCTACGCGATGATGCCCGGCTCTCCAGAAGAGGAAGACTTCACTCTGCTGGAACTGTGTCCGATCTGTAAGGGGGCGCGACTCAGGCCGGAGAGCCTCTCAGTGAAGATTGGACGGAGGTCTATCGCAGAGATCACGCAACTCTCAGTCCGCGGAGCAGCGGACTATTTCGGCTCGCTGAAGTTGACCGAGCGGGAGAACTTCATCGCCCAGCGCATTTTGAAAGAAATTCGCGAGCGGCTAGGATTCCTCGTCAACGTGGGGCTGGATTACCTCACGCTGGATCGGCCGGCTGCGACCTTGTCCGGTGGAGAAGGCCAACGGATCCGCCTGGCGACGCAGATCGGGTCTGGCCTGGTCGGCGTACTCTATATCCTAGATGAGCCGTCTATCGGCTTGCACCAGCGAGATAACCGGCGGCTGCTCCAGACTTTGCTCCGGCTGCGCGATATGGGGAACACCGTGGTAGTGGTGGAGCATGATGCCGAGACAATGCGGGCGGCTGATCACATTGTGGACCTGGGGCCGGGTGCCGGAGTCCATGGCGGCCGCATCATCGCGCAGGGTTCACCGGATGAAGTCTTGGTCAATCCAGCTTCGCTGACCGGCCAGTACCTGCGTGGCGATCTGGCGGTGAGGCTCCCGAAGCGAAACCGGCGGCCGAAAGGGTTCGTGACCGTCGTTGGGGCTCGAAAACACAACCTCAAGGGCATCACTGCACGTATTCCGTTGGGTCTCCTCACCTGCGTGACCGGCGTATCTGGGTCCGGCAAGAGCACCTTGGTCCTGGAGGTGCTGTTCCATTCGCTCTCCCAGTTGCTGTATCACAAGAAGCCCAAGATTGACGGCTGCAAAGAACTTCAAGGTGTCGAGGCGCTGGACAAGGTCATTGATATTGACCAATCGCCCATCGGCCGGACACCTCGCTCCAACCCCGCCACGTATACCGGTCTGTTTACGTTTATCCGCGATCTCTTCGCCAAACTGCCGGAGTCGCGGGTGCGGGGCTATAAGCCGGGACGTTATAGTTTCAACGTGAAAGGCGGACGCTGCGAGGCCTGTCAGGGAGACGGCCTGATCAAGATCGAGATGCATTTCCTGCCGGACATTTACGTGACCTGCGAGGTTTGCAAGGGCCAGCGGTATAACCGTGAGACGTTGGAGATCAAACATAAGGATCGAAGCATCGCCGATATCCTGAACATGACGGTGGACGAGGCTCTGGAGTTCTTCGAGCATATTCCCTTTATCAAGGCCAAGCTCCAGACCTTGCACGATGTGGGGTTGCACTACATCAAGCTGGGGCAGTCCGCGACAACCCTGTCCGGCGGAGAAGCGCAGCGAGTGAAACTGTCGCGCGAGCTATCCAAGCGAGCGACCGGCCGGACCCTCTATATTCTGGATGAGCCGACCACGGGGTTGCACTTCGCGGACATTCAGCGGCTGCTGGAGGTACTCAATCGTCTGGTGGAAGCTGGAAATACTGTCCTCGTGATCGAGCACAATCTGGACGTGATCCGGAACGCCGACTGGATCATTGACCTTGGGCCGGAAGGAGGGGACCACGGCGGCGAGATTGTGGCCGAAGGACGGCCGGACGAGCTGGCAAAGATCAGGCGGTCGTATACGGGGCAGGTGCTGCAAGAAGCTGGGTTGTAGCGGGACGACCAGGTTCCCCTTCGTGCTCGCGCAACGCGCACACTCAGAAGGTGCTCGTTGGACGCGCGCAGTGAAGGGGAACCTGGCCATCCCAGGCCGGACTCCACGACCAAGGGAGGGAGAGTGTGGGCGAGAAGGCGCCGATAGCCTTCTCGCCGAAGCGGCCTCCCTGCAACGTCGCTCGGAGCAAACCTCGGCGGGGATTCCGCTGATGCGCCGACATACTCAACGTGTTTCCGGGGTACCCCTAGCCAGGCAAATCAGGGTGGCTTATACTGCAGGCGGACTGGGTTTGGGGACTTGTTACTGAAACGGATATTCCATAGAGAGGATTCTGCGGACACGAGATGTCAAAGGCAGAACGCATCAAAGAGGAAATAGGTTGGCTTAAACTCGTCTTCGGAATCCTCGTTGCCATTGATGTCTCCTTAGTGGCTTGGTTAGCTCAGAACTATGGCACGGCTGATCGAGTCCTGGTATTGTCGGGTCTTGTTGCGGTTCTTGTCGTTACCGTCGCGCTTGTATGGGTAAATCGCAGTGCCATGCAGCGTTTCAAGCAGTTGGAGGAACTATAATGGTTTGGGTTGTAGTAGCCGCGCTCACCATATTTCTTGTTGGCCTGGGGATAGTTGTGCGAGACGTGGTGGCTCATAGCCACTAGGTCTCTAAGAATAAAGGGGTCTGACCCGCTAAATTCCGCCCAAGCTAGCTTACTCGGCGCCATTACATGAAAAATGGAAATAGATGGGAGCTTATCCTGCGGACGGACTCCATATGGAGTCTTATACGGAACCAGATAATCCATAGTTAGCAAAAAGATGCTCCGAAACGAGCGGCTGACTCGAGCGAGCGTGCCGAAGAGGAGCCTGCTCCTTCTGTCGGGTATCCCAGCTTCCGGGAAGAGTAGCTTTGGACGGTACCTCGCGTGTGAACATGCCTTCGCTCACTACGACCTCGAGTGCCATCCCCGCGGCTGGCCGCACCCGGAATTGAAAGCCATATGGGACTCATCTGGGGCGAACTTCGTCGGCGAGCTCAAGAGACTACATGAGCGGATTGCACTAGACTGGGGATTCCCCGCGGGTGCATTGCCTCGGGTTCGTGAGCTTTTGGCCGTGGGCGTTCGCCTGGTATGGGTTGCCGCGGATATCGCGAGAGCGCGAGCGCTCTTTCTTCAGCGTGGTGGCATTCCGGTTAACAACTTCGACAGCCAGGTGCAGGGCATCCAGCAGGCTGGCCTTCCGAACGTGCTCCAGTGTGTTCGGGTGGAGGCGCTCACTATTGCCGGGGCAATAAAGGCTCCGTCGGAGATCCTGGCGGAGATCTTTAGAGAAGAGCTGTCGTCCTTCGTCTGACACACGCATGGAGCGGGCGGCGCCGTGGGCGGCCGCCGCACAAGCGCCGCGTTAGATGGTCAAGCTCGTCTGAAATTAATGCGATATAACCTAGCGCTACTCCTCAGCATCGCTTTCATCTTAGCCATAGTGCCGGCAGAGGCGCAGCACAAGACGGCAATTTACGTTGACTGCCCCACTAGGGATCCGGTCGGGCGGAGTCTCTGCTTTCTTGTCAGGGACCAGGTCCGAAAGTCCGCTGCTTTCTCTCTCGCGCTCGAAGCTACCGATGCGTTTGTCCGATTGCGGATTCACAGTGTCGATAAGGATACGCCGCCGAGCGGTCAGGCATCGGCGGTCGCGGTGATAATGACCCTTGCGAAGGGGGACAGTTATCTGCACGATCAGGTTCTTTTTGTTGGACGAAACGCGGTCGAGACCGCCGCAGGCGACATCGTTGCTGATATTGACCGGTATCTCGATCAGGTGTTCAAAGACGCTGCCGCTGGCGAACGTGACCGCCGAAGCAGCCAATGAGTCGGGGGTGCACATCGCACATACAGGCGGAGATTGCCTCGAGCTTCTGGGAGATTCTCGGTCCATGTAACATCGCATTCGAGCGAACGAGTGGCTCGACTTCGCTTGCCGCGGCCGCTCAAAGCGGGCGTTAGACAGATAGATGTGATGACTCTGCTCGTCACGGAGATACACAACCACGACGACCCAGGGCGTGCGGCGATCGTGTTCGCTGCTGATCGCCGTATCTCGGCCGGTGGCAAGTACCACGGATCGCGAAAGAAGATATTCGAGATACCGCGCCTCAACGCGGCCATCGGATACTTCGGCTTGGCCGAAGTCCGTGGCAGCCCGATGGCCGAGTGGCTCATTTCCCACCTGCGGCGGGACAGGTCGAGCTGCCTTGCCGACTTCGCTAGCGCTCTCACAGCACGTCTGAATGAGGCTGTTCCTGCAGGCCATAGAAGCAGAGAACCGTCCGGGTTCCATATCTCAGGATTCACCCCTCAACCTCGTGCCGAGTTCTGGTTCGTCCGGAATATTACGGACGCCGGTCACCCCACGGGATCATACGAGGCGCGAGAGGATTTCCAAGGACGCGATGCGCCCACACTCCAACCGAGCCATGCGCAGATATATCGCAACGGTGACCTACTGCCGCACGTGCTTCTCTGGGGCGTGTTGGATGAAGCACTTGCCCCCTTGCTCGATCGCGCTGACTTCCGGCGCGTCCGAAGCGTGCTCGACTATGCGCGATGGGTCCGCTTCAAGCTCGAGGTGATCGCGTATGTCTACAAGCAGTGGTGCACTCGGTCGATCATCGGTAGACCCATCGATGTCATTTGCATCACTCCATCGCGGGTAAGGACCGTCTAACGTGCCGCTGGAGCGGACCGGCGCTGAACCGAGTGATCAAGCTGAGGCGCCGCGGCCCGCCGGCCGCTCAGCGCCAGATCGTTAGTTGTAACAACATGAGAATCGGTCTCACCACAGAGATGCCGCCCACCGTGCCCATTCCTTCCAGTCGGGGCGATTCAAAGGTATTGAGAGAAACGGCAGCGGGAAGACCGGCCCTTGTCTCGGTCTGCTTAAATGAGGCATGGTTATGGTCAATGGTGAATGGTCTGAGAGTTAGTCTTCATCAACCATCTACCATTAACCATCAGCCATGTCCTTCAGAAGTTCATGCGGAGGTTGATGGAGCCGATGTGGAAGGTCGTCTGGTAGGTGCCGTTGATGACGCCGGGAATCGAGATCGGATGCATGTTCCCGCTGACTGTGCGAGTCTCGTAGAGCAAAGCCTTGTAGGCCAAATCGAGGCCGATCGCCTTCAGGCCGAACGTTCCCTCGCCTGAACCAGCGCATTCCAAGAGTCCAAAGAAGCGGCCGGTTCCCTTACACAGCAGTCCCAGCCCGATGGAGATGGCATGGTTGTCGGCATCCGGCACGGACGGGTTGAAGGAACTGTCTGGAATCGGGGTCTGCGAATGCCAGTAGCCGCCGCGCAGCGCCAGCTCCCAAGCCGGCAGCGCTGCCGGCCGCAGCCATTTGTATTCGGTTCCGAGCATGATTGTGTAGGTGCTGCGCCAGTTCTGGGGAAAGGGAATCGTCGAACCGTTCGAGAGGCGTACGTCCAGATTACGGACGGATTTCCAGCCTGTATAATCCACATCCACTTCGAGTTTCCATTCATGGTCCTGATCGCGGACGGGCCAGAGGGCAATCCCGCCTGTATAGATCTGCGGTAGGACCAGCGTCGTGGAGGCATCAGAGATCAGCGCGCCGTTCGCACGAAATTCCCCATTCAGATGCAGTGTGGCCTGGCTCCGGTACACCAAGCCGACATTGATGAGCGGCTTGCCGTCTCCGTTGCGGAATGGTGTGTACAGCAGGCTGGCATTGAAGCCGGCCGCCGTATCTTTGCCGTTGATCTCCAGCGGAGTCCCTGCCGGAGGAAGGCCTGGTCCGCCCGACGAGAGGAACCGGTTCTCAAACTGCCCTTCGCCCCAGAAGCTGAAGAAGGTGTAGATATCAGCGCCAAGCCCGACTGAAAGCTGGTCGTTCAGCTTGTAGGCCAGCGTTGGTTTGATATCAATCAGCTCGAAGGCGGCTCTGGTGACCGCCGTTGAGAAGGGGCCATCGTCCGGGTAGCGGGAGAGTGTACCGAAAGGCGAGATGATGGCCAGCCCAGCCGAGAGCCCGCCAAGGGCGCTGACTCCCAGATCCTTCAAGTTGGCGGTCAGATAGACATTGCTCGGCGGCGGGTAGGCCACACTTCCGTCCAAATCTCCACGCGCCGTGGCTCCGGTCGGGCTTGTGAAAGCTGTGTGGCCGCCGATCAACGTGGTGCCGACGTAGGCTTGGACGCCGCGCAACTGTGTCATGCCGGCCGGGTTGTAGTGAATCGCCGAGGGGTCGTCGGCCTGTGCCGTGAAGGCATCGCTCTGACCGGCGGCGGCCGCGCCCTGGTCAAAAATGCGAAATGACGCCGCGTGGGTGGCATCAGGAGTGGCTAGTATGGCGAGCAGGAGGACAGCCGGGAGCAGGCCCCCCATTGCGTCGCTTGACCGATGGGTGGGCGCGCGAGTGAACAAAAGCACTCCCAACGCGTCCGTTCTCTTGCCCATATAACTCCTGAAGATACGTCGGACGAGCGGCTTGTATCTGACCAGGCTGCCTTGTGTCAATCAATGCCTGCAGGAGGAATGCGCAGAGCGTTCTGTCCATGCAAGTGGACGACCGCTAGCATGGTTCTTGACGTTGAGTATGGTGGGGTACGGCTTTTTCTGCCTGAGAGCAGGCTAGCGCGGTGAATGCACTGTCTGCACGAGTGGTGAGTCCAGCACGTCGCGGACTGTGCGTGCAAGCACCGTCGGCGTGAACGGTTTCTGGAGATAGTTGACTCCTGGATCGGGGAGGCCCTGTCGGGTAATGGCGTTGCCTGTGTAGCCCGACATATAGAGCACCTTTGTCGTCGGGCGGATTGATGCGAGGCGTTCGGCGAGCGTCTGCCCGTTCATCCCCGGCATTACCACATCGGTCATGAGGAGGTGGATCGGATGATCATACTCCTGGGCAATCCGTAAGGCTTCGTTGCCGTCCCATGCCTCCAGGACGGTGTAGCCATGTGACACGAGGATCGTTCGAGCGAGACTGCGGACCATTTCCGCATCCTCGACAAGCAACACGGTTTCCCAACCATGCGGCGACTCCACGCGGTCACGGCGTCGTGCGTCAGCCGTGATCGCATCTTCAACCAGTGGCAGATAGACCTTGAATGTCGAGCCCAGCCCCAGCTCACTGTAAACCCAGATATTCCCGCCGCTTTGCTTGACGATCCCATAAACGGTCGACAGACCCAGTCCGGTCCCTTTGTCCGGGTCCTTTGTCGTGAAAAAGGGTTCGAAGAGATGGGACTGTGTTTCCGCATCCATCCCGATCCCTGTGTCGTTGACCGCCAGCATGACGTAGGGGCCTGGTCGGACGGAAATATGTGTGAACGTATAGGCATCATCCAGCTCCACGTTGGCGGTCTCAATCGTGAGGTGCCCTCCGGAAGGCATCGCGTCCCGCGCGTTGACGGCCAGGTTCATGATGGCCTGCTCGATCTGTCCTGGGTCGGCTTTGACGTTGCCCAACTCCGGATTGAGTTTCAACGTCAAGGTGATGTCCTCGCCCATGAGGCGCTTGAGCATCTTTCCCAGATTGCTCACGAGAGCATTGAGGTTTAGCACATCAGGCGCGATCGCCTGGCGTCGGGCGAAGGTGAGCAGTTGTCTGGTCAGTAATGCGGACCGCTCCCCAGCATGCCTGATCAATTCGATCTCTTGGCGTAATGAGTCGTCTTGACCGAGGCGAGGCAACAAGAGCTCACAATAACCCGTAATCACGGTCAATAGGTTATTAAAGTCGTGGGCCACGCCGCTTGCCAATTGGCCAATGGCCTCCATCTTCTGCGCCTGGCGGAGCTGCGCTTCAAGGACGGTCTTCTCTTCCTCCATCCTCTTGCGATCGGTGATGTCCTCCGCCAGAGAGTCAATGACTGGCTCACCGTTGCCGGTCGTGCCCAGGCTGTGGGTTAAGGAGACCCAGGTCCGACTGCCGTCTTTCCGGAGGAGCTGCACTTCCTGTCCACGGATAGGTCCGGTCTCTTTGAGCTGATCCAGGAGCGTGGAGCGATCTTTGGGCCAAAGGCCGAACTCTTGAAGATTCAGGGCCTTGGCTTCTTCTAAGGATATGAGTCCAAGCAAGCGCAGCAAGGCCGGGTTGGCCTCCACGAGCCGTCCATCCGTGGTTGATCGAAAGACCCCCACGTTCAACCGATTCAGCAGCGATTCCAGGCGTGTTTCCAGGCGAGCCGCTCGCCGATCGGATGCTGCTCGTTCCACGGCGGACCGCACTGCAGCCGGAAGGCGGATGAAATGCTCGGGCGATTTCAGCACGTAATCGCTCAGGCCGGCCTTCATGGCCTGGACCGCAATCTCTTCGCTGCCGGTTGCGGTAAACATGATGACCGGGCAGTCCGGCCAGAAGCACTTGACGGTGCCCAGCACCGTCAGGCCATCGGTCCAGCGGATTTGGTAGTCGGTTATCACCAGATCGAAGGCGCCCTCCTTCAACGCCTTCGCAAACCCTTCGCGTTCAGTGAGTTGCTTCACCTGGAGATTCGAAAACTCTCGACGCAACTCGCGCATGACTATCGTGCGATCATCCGGGTTGTCGTCGATGAGCAGAATGCGTAACGGATTGATCACAAGGTGACCCCGTGGCTGTCGGGCGTCCTAGGAACTGTCCTGCTGCTCGCGGACTCCGGCTTCTCATTGAGGATCATCCAGTAGAGGTTGAGCGTTTTCACCAGCTCCACCATCTCCTCAAGCCCCACCGGTTTGACGAGGTACGAGTTAGAGCCCAGATCGTACGCACGGTTCACGTCGGCATGTTCTTTGGAGGACGTCAGCACCACGACCGGGATGCGCCTCAAGCCTGGCTGCTGACGCAGCCACGCCAGCACTTCCAAGCCGGACTTTCGTGGCAGTTTCAGATCCAGCAGGATCAGGACGGGCAGAGGATAGAGCGCCCGGTCTGCGTAGGGACCCTGGCCCTCCAGGTAGGCGAGGGCTTTCTCCCCGTCTTCGACCACTTGAACGGGGTTCACTAGCTTGGCCTTGCGAAGGGCCCGCTGCATCAGGAACACATCGTTCGGGTCATCCTCGACCAGTAAGATGGTGTGCGTCAGTATGTTCATAAGTTTGCTCCGCTCTGGGTAATTCGATCCAAAACCGGCTTCCCCGACCTGGCTCGGACTGGACTCCCACCAGTCCGCCCATGCGCTCGATCCCCTTGCGCACAATGGCCAGGCCGATGCCGGTGCCCGGGTATGTCTCAATGCCATGCAGCCGCTCAAAGACGCGGAAAATGCGATCCTGGTGTTCCGATTCGATGCCGATCCCGTTGTCTTCCACCCATAGACGCATCCGCTGGCCGCGCTCCTCGGCCCATACCCGCACCTGCGGCTTGACCCCGGGGGCGACAAACTTGGCGGCGTTCGCCAGCAGGTTCGCCACGACCTGGACGAGGGTGGCAGGATGGCCGACGATCTGAGGCAGTGGCTCTTCGACGGTGAGCTGTGCCCTCCTCTCCTGAAGGTCTTCCTCCAGTTGGGCCTGCGCTTCGGCCACGATCGAGCTGAGGTGGACCGACCGAAGATGCAAATCAGCATTACTGAGTCGGCTGTACGCGAGCAAGTCTTGCATCAGGGTATCCATGCGTCGCGTGGCTCCGACGATGCGCTGCGCATAGTCTTGAGCGACTGAATCCAGCCGGTCGGCGTAGTCTTCCAGCAATGCCTGGGCGAACCCCTGCATGGCACGGAGCGGCGCACGTAGATCGTGAGAGACGGAATAGGAAAAGGATTCCAGCTCCGCGTTGACGGCCGCAAGTTCCCGGTTGGCTCGGCGGACTTCTTCTTCAGCCCGTTTGCGTTCGGTGATGTCGCGGATGATGCCGCTGTAAAAGATGCCCTCGGTTGCCTTCCACATGCCAAGGGCGAGCTCCAATGGGAACTCGCCCCCGTCTTTCCGCAACCCGTGCAGCTCGACCGTCGTGCCGATCACGCGAGACGCCCCACCCGAGCGTATCCGGGCCAGTCCGCTCTGATGAGCCTCTCTGTATCGTTCGGGCATCAACATCGCCAGCGGCCTGCCCAACACCTCAGGCTCCGCGTAACCGAAGATCGTTTGCGCGCCGTTGTTCCATGAAACAATGTTCCCGCTACTGTCGGCTGAAATGATCGCGTCGCTGGCTGACTGTGTAATGGACCGGAGTCGTTCTTCGCTGATGCGCAGGGCTTCCTCTGCCTGCTTACGCTCCATCTCCAGAGCGATTTCTCGCTCTCGCCGACGATAGCTGTCATACAGGACACTGGCTGCGCGTGAGAGGATCTCGATCTTGGTCTGCTCCTGGCCAGTGTACCCGCCGGGACGGTTCGCGACCCCGATCATCCCGACCACGTCGGTTCCCTTATGGATGGGGACGCCCAGGAAGTGGTGCAGCGGAGGATGCCCCTGTGGGAGACCACCAGAGCGCTGATCCGTGCTCGGGTCATTGGAGAGAACTGGCTTCCCGCTGGTGATCACCCTTCCAAACAGATTGTCAAAGTTGGTGAATTCCAGGTATCCCACCTCCTGGTAGGTGCGCACAGCGTTCTCGTAGAATTCACGATTGACAGTAGCGCTCCAGACGATCCCCTCGTGGGCTAGAATGCGAAGGACCGGCCCCTCCACCACGACTCCAACGAACCCATACTCGCTCTCCGTCTGGCGCAAGGCGCCATGCAGGAGCTGGGTACTTGCCTCACGAAAATTTCCGCTCTCAAGGAAGGCCGTCATGGCATCGGTCACAGTGGCCAATTGTTCAGTCTTGATCCGGAGTGCGTGTTCCGCCCGCTTGCGCTCGCTGATGTCCCGGGCGATCTTGGAGGCTGCGACGATATTTCCCGTTGCGTCCTTGATCGGGGAGGCCGTCAAAGAGACGTGGATCTCCAGGCCGTCTTTCCGCCGCCGAACGGTTTCGTAATGCTCGACGCGCTCCCCACGCTTGAGTCGTTCGATGATCTTTGGTTCTTCATCGGCGCGGCCGGGAGGGATCAAGACCAAAACTGGCTGGCCGGTCATCTCTTCGGCGGTGTAGCCGAAGAGACGCTCCGCGCCTTTGTTCCAACTGGTCACGATGCCGTCCAGCGTCTGGCTGATGATCGCGTCGCCTGAGAATTCCACGATGGCCGCGAGCCAAGCACTGGCTTCCGCGGCCAACTCCGCCGTTCTCTTGGCCTCTGCAGCGTCTTCCATGATGTTCAGAGCAGCCGCGCGCGATGCCTTCAACTCCGTGGTGCGTTCGGCGACCCGCTGCTCCAGCGTCGCGGCCAGGGTGATCAGCTCGGCCTCGGCACGCGTGCGCTCCTCGACTTCGTGCAGGAGGGCACCGCGCGCTTTTTTCTCCTGCCAGACCGGCAGGGCGTTCAGGGCGAGCGTCGCCAGCACGATGGAGCGGTTCACAAGCGAGACCTGCTCCTGCCCCGGGGGCGAGAAGAAGAAGCCCAGGATGGTCAGGACCGCGCAGGTGGCGGCTACGAGAAACGGGGCGTGCTGCGGCGATGTCCAGATGGTCAGCCACAGGGGGACAAGGTACAGCATGGGGACGACAACCCCTAACGGCGTCGCAAGATCCAGGATGAAGATGCCGACGATCAATGCAGCGATCGTCAAGAGAATTTCGCTCTCCTGCAATTGCTTCATGATGCCCTTTCAACGGGCCACAGGCAGCGACCTGTCCTGCTCATGGAGGAGTCGCCTAGCTCAGCGCTCGGCTCGGGACGCCTGTTCTTCCTGAACCGAGGAAAGGTCGTAGGCCGGTGGGTTCCCGGCTTTGTGCAGCAGCTCATTGACCTCCCGTTTGAGTTCCATCATGCGCAGCTCCCGCCCCACCGCCGAGCGATTGAACCGTTCCAGTTCAGCATTCGCACGCGCCAGGTCCTGTGCATGACGGGTGAGCGCTTCCTGCATCTGTTCACGCTCAACGATTTCCTTACGCAAGGCTTGATTTGCCCCCTCCAGTTGGGCGGGGCTCGGAAGCTCAAGGGCTTTCGGCACCAACGGCACCAGCAGCAAGGCACTGGCGACGGAGACCCCGGCCGTCATGAGCTTGATCAAGCCGTCCAGCCAATAAACCGGCTGCCAGAGCGTCCAGATATTCATCAGGTGCGTGGTGCCGCAGGCAAAGATGAAGACGCCAAAGAGCAGGAACATCCACGAGAACGCGAGATCGCGGCGCTTGTACACGAAATAGCCTAATGTGAGGGGAATCGAATAATAGGCGAGCGTGATCAACGTATCCGAGATGACGTGGAGCCAGACGAGCCCGGACTGCCACAAAAGACATTGTCCATGCGGAAGCAGCTCTCCAGAGGAAAAGAACGATTGCAACATCTCACTCATACCTCCTCCTCACGACTTTTGCAGCAAGTTCAGCCTAGTTCGGAGCTGGGAACCCCGCCCCAGGCTCGACGTTGATTGTGTCGTGCACGGATCAATGCGTGGAATCTGTCACCTTGACCTGATACCCATCGAGCACCTTGCGCACGGTCCTCGCCACGGCCCAGGGGGTGAAGGGTTTTTGGAGGAAATCCACGCTGTTCGCCACCACGCCGTGACGGAGGACCGCGTCGTCCGTGAAGCCAGACATGTAGAGGACTTTCACGTCTGGTCGCATGAGCATGAGGCGTTCGCTCACTTCGCGACCGTTCATCTGAGGCATGACCACATCAGTCAGGAGCAGGTGGATCGTGCCCTGGTATTGCCGACTAACGGCCAACGCTTCCTTGCCGTTCCGCGCCTCCAGGACTGTATAGCCGTGCACACGAAGTGTCTCACATACGAGCGCCAGAACCCCCGGTTCATCTTCCGCGATGAGGACCGTCTCGGAGCCGCGAACCATGCCCGTCGGGGGTGTCTCCGACTGGTCGGTGTCGAGGGGGGCCTCCACTCGCGGCAGGTAGATCTTGAACGACGTCCCCCGTCTTGGCACGCTCTCGACGCAGATGAAGCCTCCGCTCTGCTTGACGATTCCATAGACGGTGGAGAGCCCAAGTCCGGTTCCCTTAGCTTTTGGCTTGGTGGTAAAGAAGGGTTCGAAGATATGGGCCAGGGTGTTCGCGTCCATGCCAATCCCGGTGTCGCTGGCTGCCAGCATGACGTGCTGGCCAACCCGGGCTTCGATATGCTGCTTGGCTTGGGCCTCGTCCAGCTCGACGTTGTCGGTCTCAAGGGTCAGCCGCCCGCCTTCTGGCATGGCGTCCTGCGCGTTCATGGCCAGGTTGATAATGACCTGCTCGAGCTGGGTGGGATCGGCTTTCACATGGCCGAGGGACTGGTTGAGAAGGGGTACCAATTCAATATTGACGTCGAGCAGTGGACGCAACATCTGCTCCATGCTGGTGACGACGGCGTTAAGATCCAGGACCTTGGGGTGCAGCATCTGCCGTCGGCTGAAGGCCAGCAGCTTGGTCGTGAGGCTAGCCGCGCGCTTGGCGGCTAGCCGAATCTGCTCGATGCTTTGGCGCTGGTCCTCGCTGAGCGACGTGGTCTCCGCCAAGAGGTCACCGTGACCTGTAATGATCGTAAGCATGTTATTGAAGTCGTGGGCGACGCCGCCGGCGAGTTGCCCAACTGCCTCCATCTTTTGAGACTGACGGAGTTGCTCCTCGAGCTGCTTGCGCTCGGAGATGTTCCGCAGGACGACCTGCATCGCGGTGAAGCCCTGATAGGTGAAGGAGGATGCGGCGATCTCGACCGCAACCCCTATTCCATCAAGGCGAATGATCTGTTCCTCCATGAGAGGGACCGACTCGCCTCGTTCCAGTAACTGTCGAATCCTCCCCCTCGTGCCGGGATCATACTCGGGATGGAAAAAGTCGAACGGTGATCTGCCAATGACCTGTTCCGGGCTGGTGGCGCCCAGGAGTTGGAAGCCTGTGGAGTTCATGAAGACAATCCTGTTCTGCTTGGTGATAAAGAGGGCATCAGGAGAAACTTCCACCAGCCGCCTGTAGCGTTCTTCACTTTCGCGAAGCGCTTGCTCTGCCCGCTTGCGCTCGGCGATGTGATCGATGAGCTCAGTTTTCTCCCGGCTCAATGTGCGCGCGGCCTCATTGGTGACCCCGTAGAAGATCGCCAGGATCAGCAAAATCGGGATCTGCAAGAGATGGCCCTCGCCGAACGAGCCCAGCTCGCTCAACTCCACATACAGGATCACCCCGTACGCGCTGCAGAGGAGAACGGAGAGTCCAATCATTTGTTTCAGCGTTGGGGCAAAGGCGGCGATCAGCATGATCAGGAAGTAGGTGACATAGAGATTGGAGCTGGCGTTGCCCGACAGATAGATCAAGGCTGTCGTCATCACCGTGTCGCCCATGACCAGGGCGCCTGCGAGCCACTTGGCCGTCCAGATGCGAGTCGGCAGCAGGATTAGGCCGACAATGGAGCCGATCAGTCCCAGGGCGATGAGTTGAAGGGCTTCAATGGGCAGCAGGGCTTCTCCGCTGAACAACAGTTGATACGCCAGCACGATGGCAACAAGGGCGTGCAGGAGGACAAGCTGGTAGCGATTGGGAGTGCCGATAGGGACTGAGCCTTGCGAGGATTGAAGAAATCTTTGCTTGGCGGTGAACTTAGAACCCGCTGTGCTTGTCTTGGATGGGCGTTCCCGTTGTGATGGAGTGTCCGGTTGTTTCATTGGATCGTTCATGACTGAGTTGAGCCCACCGCTCTCGGTGTCCATTTCTTGAGGCATTCCGGACAGGTCGTCGGCGAAGTCTTTAGGCTCGAATTCGATTTCAGATAGTCCTCGAGGTGATACCAACTGCCTTGATCGTCACGGATCTTTTTGCAGCCCGCACACATCGGCAACAACTGTTGTAAGAAACTGATGTGTTGCTGCGCCCGCTTGTGCAGATACGCCAGGATCACTGTCGCCCAGATCGCGAAGAGCGAAAGTCCACGGTTGGCGATCGTCATTAGAGATGTCTCTTCAGATGGTGCATAGATCAGGTCAAGCACAAGCAGTACCGCGCAGACAGCCGCAACAAAAAGAGTGAACGAGAATCTTGGTGACATCAATGAGATCATGACCAGGGCCATATAGAAGGCCCCTGCCGCCAAATCCAAGGGAAGCATGATGTCCAGGATAATGATCCCTAAGATGAGCCCGCTCATCAGTCCGGCGAGCAACAACTGGATCGCCTCAGTTCTTTTTCCTATTGGGTCGTTCCCCATTTGCCTCCTCCTCTTCTCTCAGGCTTGCGCCGCGCCTTCGATCCGTTCATGTCCGATGAGCCTCGAACCCCAGCCTAAGCAGAGGACGTCGGCGCAGCAGTCTGATTCTGTTGTTTCATGACACGCCTCAGGGCTTCCCCGAGGCCATGCAACGAGAATCCCTTTTGCAGAAAATCGGTCACCCCAAGTTCTCGGGCCTGCTTTTCCATCGCTTCCGTGCCGGCCCCCGTCAGGATGATGACAGCGGCTTGTGGGGCGGCCACGCGGATCTGCCGCAGGACCTCGATCCCATTGAGGTCCGGCAAGCCCAGGTCCAGGATCGTGATCTGTGGACGATCTTGTTGAAACAACTCGACGGCTTGCCGGCCATCACTTGCCATGAGCACCTTGTGCCTCAGGCGGATGAGAATCGTCCGGAGCAAGTTCAGCATCATCGGTTCATCATCCACCACGAGAATTGTCGTCATCGTCGCTCTCCTTTCAGTCGCGTTGCTTCTTATGCAGGCTTCTGTGTTGGTTCGCCGGATTCTCTCAAGGTCTTCTCGATCGTCGCCACGAGCTGTTCAGCATCCACTGGCTTCTGGAGAAAGGCCTTTGCGCCGGCCTCGATGGCCCGCGCCTCAGCCTCCTGCGGATCTTGTGCGCTCACAACGATAACGGGGACACACGCGAGGGCGACGATGGCTTTCAATCTCTCCATGACAATGAACCCGTCGCCACCCGGTAATCCAATGTTAAGGATGACCAAGTCCGGCTGCTCCTTGCGGGCTGCGCTGACTGCCTGGTAGGAATCACCCGCGAAGATGGTCTCGTAGTTCTTGGCGTTTAATCGTGCGCGCAGCACGAGCCGCGCGTTGGCATCATCATCCACGATCAAGATCTTTGTTTTAGCCATGTGCACCAGACCGATCGTGTTCCATTCAAGCCATCGCGAAGGCTCGTGGGGCGGAAGGTCCTTATGCTTCACCGCGCTGTATTTATTAAATTAATAGCAAAATGAGGGGCTGGCGATAGAGCACATTGGGGTTTGGGGAGCGAGTTTTTTGGCTGTAAGGGCTAGGGCCATTCGGCCCTATTGTGACGAGCGTCTCACGTAGAAGGCCGCGGCTTGCGAACGGCGAGTCAACTGGAGCTTTTTATACACATGGCTGAGGTAGTTCTTGACGGTTTTGTCGCTCAGGCTAAGGGCCGCGGCGATTTCCTTGTTGGTTTTCCCGTCGGCCACAAGCGCCAAGACCCGTTGTTCTTGGGGCGTGATCGGCTCGGCGTGACCAGTGGTGGTCTGAGTCGGGGCGGCCCGCATCCGTGCCAGGACAGACTGAGTGACGGCAGGATCGAGAATGGACCGCCCGCTGGCGACGGACTGAATCGATCGGATCAAGGTCTCGCCCCCGATCTCTTTGAGCAAGTAGCCATCCGCGCCTCCGAAAATGGCCGCGAGCACGGCGTCATCATCCGCAAAGGAGGTGAGGAAGATTACCCGAGTGTCGGGGCAAGCAGTCCGAATTTCACGGCATGCATCGATGCCTGTGCCGTCCGGCAGGCGGATGTCCAGCAGGACCACGTCGGGCTTCAGACGGATGGTCTCTGCGACGCCTTCCGCCACGGTGCTGGCCTCGCCGATGACCTGGATAATGCCGGTCCGATCGAGCAGCGTTCTCAGACCGATTCGCACGACCTCGTGGTCGTCCACGAGCATGAGCCGGATCATTTTAGTCTCCTGCTGCAGCATGGGAAGGTTCCTTCGGGATGTCGACAATAATCCGAGTTCCACGTCCAGGCTCAGAAACCACCTGGAGATGCGCGCCAAGCTTCTGCACCCGTGACGCGATATTGCGCAATCCTTGGCCACGCACCTTGAGGGTCTGAGCGTCGAAGCCGACACCGCTATCTTCCACCATCAAGCGCACAGCCCCGTCTTTCATCTGAAGCGACACGCCGCCGGTTCTGGCTCCGGAGTGCCGCAGACCGTTGCTCATGGCCTCATGCGCAATAGACAGGACATGCTTCGTCTCTTCTGGGGTCAATTGGCTTGCAGCCAGCGAGTCCAGACTGATGCGAAAGCGAACAGAATGGGCCTCGTTCATCGCCCTTGCCAGCCTGGTCAGTTCCGTCCTCAACTGGACCGCGATGGTGCGGTCCGGTTCTTCCACGACAATATAGTTCCGCACCTCTCGAATCACGAGATTCAACTGCGCGATGGCATGTCGCAGCTTCTTGACGGCCACTGTCGCGTCTTCTGTCATGAGATGCTGGCACTCCTCAAGCTCCATGCCGATCGCATAGATCGTCTGGATAATGTTATCGTGGAGGTCCTGCGAGAATCGTTCCCGTTCTTCGAGTGCCAGGCGAAGTTGCTGCTCGCTCTGTTGCAGGGCCTCCTCTGCCCGCTTGCGCTCGGTGATGTCCAGGGCCACGCCGCCGAGCAACCGACGCTCGGATGGGCCTTGAAGCACGAACTTGAACACGACCCAGGTATGAGGTATCCCGTCCGGGGTCGGGACGATTTCCTCCAACTCAATTGTGCGTCCTGCGGCCAAGACCGCCCGATCGTTTTCACGGAGTTGCTTGGCAGTTTCGGACGGCCAGAGATCGACATCGGTCTTCCCCACCACCTGGTCAAAGGTCTTGTAGAAGATACGCTCCCACAGCCGGTTGGCATAGACGTAGCGGCCCTCCTCGTCTTTCACGAACGCTACCACGGGACTGTTGTCCATGAAGGTTTGAAAGTATGCCAGGCTGGTACGGAAGGCTTTCTCGGCTCGCTGACGTTCAGCGTCCTCTCTTTTGAGGAGCTCAATGGTGCGACGAAGCTCGCTTGTGCGTTCCTGGACTCGGAGTTCCAACTCGTCCTGCGCGTTGCGGAGCGCCTCTTCCGCTCGTATGCAACCGGTGATATCCACTGCAAAGACAATCACCCCGATGATGTTCCCGCTCTGATCACGGTAGGGGATTCTGTCGGTCCGAATCCATGTTATCTCACGCGAGGCTGCCCGATAGGGTTCGACGATGCCGAACTTGGGATTTCCGGTGTTGATGACCTCCAGATCGTCGGCGTGATATTGCGCTGCTTCGGCTGGATACAGCTCCTCCATGCGCCTGCCTTCCACCTCTTCGACCGACCGACCAATTGATTCGGCTGCTGATTTATTCGCTCGCAGGATCCGATTGTCTTTGTCTCTGTACCAGATCATAGCCGGTACGGAATCCAAGATGGTCTGCTTCTCGAGTTCTTGTCGGCGCAAGGCCTCAGCCGCCTGCTTGTATTGCCGGAGGAGGAGTGTTGTGATCCAGAGCACCAGCACACCTATGGATCGGTTGAAGACCGCCACTTCCACCGGGCTGCCTGGAGAAGAGTGGATGAAGCCGACAACGATCAGTGCCGTGCAGACTACCGCGAAGGGAATCAGGTATTGCCGGTATGAAAACCAGAAGGTAAGAAACAGGGGCAATAAATACAGCAACCAGACTGCCCAGCCCAACGGCGTGACTAGGTCCAGGAGGAAGATTCCCGTGCTCAAGACTCCCGCCAGCGGAAGAATGAGCAGAGGAGTGTTCGTGAGCTTCGCCGCGATGTTGCCCGGAAGCAGGGTATTCACTGTTCAGTCCGCTTGAGGAATGGGACAGAGCCTGTATTGATACGTATGACGCTATGTCCTCATCCGTTTTTTGTCAAGAAAACTCGATCATTCCGCATCCGTCATTCATGTACAAGAGCGGACCTATCCCCTGCGAATGACGAATGACCATTGACGAATGACAGGCTTTTCTCTTGGCGGGTTACGAGAGGGCTTTCCGGATCTCGGCGGCGGTCTTGGCGTCTACCCCAGCCTCGCGCAACTGCTCGTTCGTGGCCTCGGCGATCTTCTCCAGGTTGCCGAATCTGCGGAGCAATCGGTTCCGCCTGATTTCCCCGACCCCGATGATCTGATCCAGCCGCGAGGCCACCAGTGCCTTGCCTCGCAGCTTCCG
>Ga0187892_10004406_pt1 | contig 23653 bp, 17 predicted proteins | sample MA1701073metaG_FD_139345 | JGI IMG/M metagenome (GOLD analysis project Ga0187892, IMG submission 139345) | Bio-ooze microbial communities from a basaltic lava cave in the Kipuka Kanohina Cave System on the Island of Hawaii, USA - MA170107-3 metaG ... | reverse complement strand
CGGTGCTAAAGGCGGTCGGCCTTACGCGCATCGTCAGCCACACGCATCGGTTTCCGCTGGAATTCTGCGACGACTGCGGCGCGCCGATGTTTCCCAATCCGGCCGGCCATTCGGTGCACGCCGAAGCCCCGGAGGATCACGAAGATCAACCGGCGGCGCCGCTGCATTGAGGTTTGGCGTTGAGCGCTCCACGATCGACACTCAGCCGAACACGCCCGTCAGATCGATCGCACCTCCGGGCAGTGAGGCGATCGGCGTCACGCCGGGCGCCGCCGTTTCCGTGATGTCGAGATAGCGGTCATCGACCGGCTGTCGATACTGCCGAAGCAACGTGTGGTCGAGATCGAAGATCCATACTTCAGGAACACCAAAACGCGCATACAAGCCGACCTTGATCTCTCGGTCGTAGCGCGCGGTCGTGTCGGATACTTCGATCAGCAGCAGCACGTCGCTCGCGGTCGGATGCGAGCGGGCGTAAAAATCTTCGCGCGGACGCAGCAGAACCAAGTCGGGTTCGGGCTCGTTGTGCTCATCAAGACGGAGAGGGTCCTGTACCGACAGAATTGCGCGCCCGCTAACCGCGTGCTGAAGAATCGCATTCAATCGCCTGACGGTACTCGCGTGGCGGCTTCCGATCGCTGGCATATGAACGATCTCCCCCTCGATCAGTTCGACTCTTGCATCGGGCGCAAGCAGGCCGACCTCAGCCATTCGGTAGTACTCGTCGACCGTCAACCGGTGCCGCGTCACACCCATTTTTTCGTCGATGGCGCCCATATGCCGGCTCCGCAAAGTGTCGGCGGATTTTAGTCGTCAGTGCACCGTCCGCTCGAACGCAAACGCGCCGTCGCGAAAATCCACCGGCACAACGTCCTTCGGACCGAGCTTTCCTTCGAGCACCAGTCGTGCGACCGGGTTTTCGATCTGTTGCTGGATCGCGCGCTTTAGCGGGCGCGCGCCGTACACCGGATCGAAACCCGCCTTGGCAATCTCCAGCAGCGCGGCATCGCTGACTTCGAGCTTCATCTCCTGCGCCGCGAGGCGGTCGCCGAGCCGCTTCAACTGTATCTTCGCGATCGCATGGATGTGGCGCGCATCGAGCCCGTGAAACACAATGATCTCGTCGATGCGGTTGACGAATTCCGGCCGGAAGCTCTTGCGCACTTCGGCCATCACCGCGGTCTTCACAATGTCGTGGCTTTGACCGGTGAGCCGCTGGATCTCGTGTGAGCCGAGATTCGACGTCATCACCACAACCGTATTCTTGAAGTCCACCGTGCGCCCCTGCCCGTCCGTCATCCGGCCGTCGTCGAGCACCTGCAGCAGCACGTTGAACACGTCCGGGTGGGCTTTGTCCACTTCATCGAGCAGGATCACGCAATACGGTTTGCGCCGCACGAGCTCGGTCAGATAGCCGCCCTCCTCGTAGCCGACGTACCCCGGCGGCGCACCGATCAGCCGGGCGACCGAGTGTTTCTCCATGAACTCGCTCATATCGACGCGGACCAGCGCCTCTTCGCTGTCGAACAGGAACTCGGCAAGCGCCTTGCACAACTCGGTCTTGCCGACTCCCGTCGGACCCAGGAACAGGAAACTGCCGTACGGTCGATTCGGGTCGGCCAGTCCGGCGCGCGAGCGGCGGATCGCATCGGATACCAGGCGCACCGCTTCGTCCTGACCCACGACGCGCGCATGCAGCCGCTCTTCCATCGCGAGCAGCTTGTCGCGTTCACCCTGCATCATCTTCGACACCGGTATGCCGGTCGCGCGCGATACCACTTCGGCAATCTCTTCTGCGCCCACCTCCTTGCGCAGCAGCCTGAACTTTTCCTTCGTGCCGCTCGCGTTCTCGGCGGCCTTCAACTGCGCTTCAAGCTGAGGTAGCTTGCCGTACTGAATCTCGGCCACCTTGTCGAGCTGGCCCTTGCGCTGCAAGTCCGTCATCTGCGCGCGCAGCCGGTCGATTTCTGCCCTGACTTGCGCGACGCCGTGCACGGCGGATTTCTCCGCGCGCAGCACCTCGTCGAGATCGGCATACTCGCGTTCGAGCTTGTCGATCTCGGCGGCAATCAGTTCGAGCCGCTTCTTCGATGCCTCGTCGGTTTCCTTCTTCACCGCCTCGCGTTCGATTTTCAGCTGGATGAGCCGGCGGTCGAGTCGGTCCATCGACTCCGGCTTTGAATCGATCTCCATCTTGATGCGCGCCGCCGCCTCGTCGATCAGGTCGATCGCCTTGTCGGGCAGAAAGCGGTCGGTGATGTAGCGGTGTGACAACTCGGCCGCGGCGACGATCGCCGGGTCGGTGATCTCCACCCCGTGGTGCAGTTCGTACTTTTCCTGCAGGCCACGCAGGATCGCGACCGTCGACTCGACGCTCGGCTCGCCGATCAGCACCTTCTGGAAACGGCGCTCGAGCGCGCCGTCTTTCTCGATATGTTTGCGGTATTCGTCGAGCGTGGTGGCGCCGATGCAGTGCAGCTCGCCGCGCGCCAGCGCGGGCTTCAGCATGTTGCCCGCATCGATCGCGCCCTCGGCCTTGCCGGCACCGACCATCGTGTGGATTTCGTCGATAAAGACGATCGTCTGGCCTTCATCGGCAGCGAGTTCCTTCAGAACCGCCTTGAGGCGCTCTTCGAACTCACCTCGGTACTTTGCGCCCGCCAGCAACTGTGCGAGGTCGAGGGTCAGTACGCGCTTGTCGCGCAGCGAATCCGGCACCTCGCCGTTGACGATGCGTTGCGCGAGGCCTTCGACGATCGCGGTCTTGCCGACGCCGGGTTCTCCGATCAGCACCGGGTTGTTTTTCGTGCGACGCTGCAGGATCTGGATCGCGCGGCGTATCTCGTCGTCGCGGCCGATCACGGGATCGAGCTTGTCGCGCCGCGCGCGCTCGGTGAGATCGATCGTGTATTTCTTCAGCGCCTCGCGCTGTCCTTCGGCCTCCACCGATCCGACGTTGTGCCCGCCGCGCACCGCGTCGATCGCCGCTTCCAGCGACTTGCGGTTAACCCCGTGTTCGCGCAGCAAGCGCCCGGCGTCGCCTTTCTCGTCGACCAGCGCCACAAGAAAGAGCTCGCTGGCGACGTACGCATCGCCCCGCTTCTGGGCTTCCTTGTCGGATTGATTGAGTACGCCGATGAGTTCCCGCCCGACCTGCACCTGGCCGTCCGTACCTTGCACCTGGGGCAGGCGCTTCAGTTGCTCGTCAATGGCTTTGCGCAGGGGAGCGACGTTGACTCCAGCACGCGCCAGCAACGAAGCCGCGGCACCGTCATCGGCGCGCAGCATCGCGGCCAGCACGTGCATCGGCATGATGTACTGCTGATCGTTGCCGGCCGCGATCGACTGCGCGTCGGCCAGCAACTCCTGGAATTTGGTGGTGAGTTTGTCTTGTCTCATCTTTTCTTCCATTGGGGACAGACCACGAAGTGCTCTGTCCTCAACAGTATCTAACCAAATTTGCGGTCTACACCGTGCGTTTCAACCTCGATCGATACAATCGCCGCGCCTTGTCCTCCCCCGCCATTCTGTGCTGTACCGCCGGCCTTGCGCTGGTCTCGTTGATTGTGCCTCCCGCTTGCGCACAGGAAACGGAGGCGCCCGCGACGAGCGAAGAACACAAGGTGACCGGCCCGCCGCTCGCACGCTTTGTTGCGCCCGGTGCGGTCAGTGAAGAACTGGCGCCGCTGTTCAAGGAGATTCTCGACACACTGCGATTTTCCACACCGCGCGATGTGGACGACGATGAACGCCAGTTGCGCCGGCTGCGCGCCGCCGCCGTCGAGTCACTCGCAACGGAGGGATTTTTTGCCGCACGCGTGACCGCGCAACCCGACACGGAGGGCAAGGCCCGCTACGTTTTGCAGGTTGATCCCGGCGCGCGCGCGCAGGTGGCGGCGGTCGAACTCGCCTTCAAGGGGGCGATCGAAACCGACGAGGCGCGCCTGGCCGAGTTGCGTGCAAGCTGGGAACTAGTGCCCGGCAGCCCGTTTCGCGACGGGGTATGGACAACCGCGAAGAACCGCCTGCTGTCGCGCGTCTCCGAACGCGACTACGCCGCCGCCCAACTGATCGATTCGGTCGCCGAGGTCGATCTCGAAGCCGCGCGCGTCACGCTGCGTGTCGAGATCGACAGCGGTCCATCGTTCACTTTCGGTGAAACGAAGATCGACGGACTAGAGCGCTACGAACCGCAGCTGGTTCGGCGCTATACCCAGATCGATCCCGGCGCGCGCTACGACTCGACCCAGCTTCTCGAGGCGCAGCGACGCTTGCAAACTTCGGGGTTCTTTTCGAGCGTTGCGGTCGAGATCGATCTCGCGCAAGCCGAGCGCACACCGGTTCAAGTTAAATTGAAGGAAGCGCAGACCAAACGGTTTTCGATCGGTACCGGATACTCGACCAACACGGGACCACGGCTGGAGCTGACGTACCGGCAAACGCTGCTGTTCGGCTATCCGTACACGCTGCAAACCGGAGCGGGCATCGACCACACTCGCAGGGTCGCCTACACCGACATCCTGCTGCCGCCCAAACCCAACGGCGCGCTGGACAGCCTCGGCGTGTTGTCCGAACGCACCGACATCGAGGGCCTGATCACGAACCGCAATGCAACCGGCGTGGCGCGCGCGTATACGCGTGAATCGAAAGGGGCGACCTACGACACGCGGCTGTCGCTGAACTTCCAGCGCGAGAAAAAGCGCTCGCCGGATTTCGCGCCCCTCACCAACGACGTGGTCTCGACCACGTACACGTGGACGCGTCGGCGCGTCGATCAGATCACCGATCCGCGGCGCGGCAACATCCTCACGCTGTCAGGCACCGCGGGACTGCGGCGCGCGCCGGCCGATGAGCTGATCAACCAGAGCTTCGTGCGCGGCTACGGCCGCTACGTGCTCTATGTTCCGTTGTCCGCGCGCGATCAAGTGATCTTGCGCGGCGAAGGCGGCCACGTGGTCGCCGACGAAGCGTCGTTCGTTCCGAACGAGTTCCTGTTTCGCGCGGGCGGCGCCGGCAGTGTGCGCGGTTACCGGTATCAAAGCCTCGGCGTGAAAAGCGGCGGCACGACCTTGGGCAGCCGCTCGTTGGTGGTGGGTTCCGCCGAGTACGTGCGCTGGTTGTCTGAAAACTGGGGCGCCGCGGCGTTCTACGACGTCGGCGACGCCGACGACAAGCTCCTCGACGTGCGCTGGGCGAAAGGCTATGGCCTCGGCGCGCGCTGGCGAACGCTGGCCGGCCCGCTTGCGCTTGACTTTGCCTACGGCGAACGCGACAAACGCTGGCGCGTTCACTTCGCGATCGCGATCGCGTTCTAACCAAAACCAACATGTCCGCACAGCCCACCACCCGCCCACCTCGCCGACTCACGTGGCTATGGGCCATCGCCGGCGTGTTGTTGCTGATGGCCGCGACGGCGGCATTCTGCGTGTGGCTCGCGACCACAACCGCTGGACTGCGAATCACGCTTCGCGCCGTGCAGAACCTGCTGCCGCTGCAGTTCGGTGCGGTCGCAGCGCGCGGCAGCCTGTGGTACGGCTTCGGCTTCGACCGCCTTACCGTGCGCGTCGGCTCGACCGAGGTCGACATCCGCGATCTGGACGCCGTTCCCGCGCGCGCGGGGGCTTCGCCCTGGCGTGTCGATTTCGCGCAGCTGTCCGCGAGCCGCGTCGATGTGCGCGTGCGGCCGAGCGGGGTCCCTTCGACCGAACCCCTGCGCTCGATCGCATCGCCAATCGCGGTCAGCGCGGATCAACTGCAAATCGGCGAAATCCTGTTGCGCACCGGGCCCGACACGAGCGTGACCGAGCTGGCGGCGCGCGCAATCGCCGCCGGTATTTCGATCGGCCCCGATGGTTATCGCGTTTCGCAAGGCTCGCTGGATGTCGGTCGTGCTGACGCGCCATTCGCGGCGACGATCGAAGGCACGCTCGACGGCGCGCGACCATTCGCGATCAGCGCGAAAAGCAGCATCAAGTCGACATTGCAGGACAAACCGGTGGAAGCGCTCGTCTCCGCCGGCGGGTCGCTCGTCGAGTTGATGCTGGCGGCGCGTGTCAACGGCGGCGGCGCCGGCGGCAGCGTCGACGCGCGTATCGCGAGCTTTGAATCGCCCGCGCTACAGTCGCTGCAACTCGATCTCAGCGGAATCGATCCGCGCATCTGGAGCGCGGCTGCGCCCTCCGCCGATCTGCATCTTCTGGCGGACCTGAAGCCTGAGCCCGGCCCGACGTTCACGCTGGTTGGACCGGTGCGCGTCCACAATCGCACTCCCGGCACCGTAGACACGCAACGTATACCGGCGCGACAGGCGCGCGCCGCGATCCGCTGGCGCGAGCGGCAGCTGGACGCCGGCGATCTCGTGGTCGATCTGGTGCGCGGGCAGGCGCGCGGAAGCTTTGGCATCGAGTTCGCAGAGTCGCCGAATTGGAGGGCACAAGCTCAACTTGCGGGTGTCGATCCATCGGCCATACACAGCAAGCTGCGACCGTTGACGATCGACGGTACCGCTCGTGCGCGCAGCGATGGCAAGGCAATCGAAGTCAACGCCGAATTGCGCAATCGCGACAAGCTCGCCGCGGCGCTCGCGCTTGACCTGCGCGCCACGCGCGATCTCGTGCAACTGAATCGTGCGCTGCTGACGCTCGGCAAAGGCGAAGCGGAGGCGCGCGGCGAAATCGAACTGAGCGGCGCGCGCGGCGTGCGATTGAATGGACGCGCCAGTGCGCTGGACCCGTCGCTACTGGTGCGGGGATTCGACGCGCGCCTCAGTGGCAGCTTCGATATCGACGGCCGGCTCGATCCGCAACCCGCCGGCAGCGTGCGCTTTGAACTGGCGGACAGCGTTACATTCGGACGCCCGCTTGCGGGCCAAGGCACAGCGTCGCTGTCGTCTTCGCGTGAGCTCACTCTGGATCTCGAACTCGCAGTCCGCTCGGCACGCCTTGTTGCGAAGGGCGGACTCGGAGCACCCGACCGGGTGCTGAGCGTCGAACTGAACGTGCCGGCGCTCGACGAACTTGGCGTACCGGTCAAAGGTGAACTTCAGGCGCAGGCGAAACTGCGCGGCGACTGGCAGGCGCCGGCGATCGCGGCGAGTCTGTCGGCGCGCAAGTTGCAAGCAGACGCCCAGAGCGTCGAACGCGCGTCGATACAGCTCGACTACTCCGGCGGAGCCGATGGCGACGTGTTGCTAAGCGCGGAATTCGCCGGTCACCGCAGCGGCAAGAGTCCGGTGCTGTCGCTGAAGTCGGCGCAACTCAACGTGCGCGGAAAAATCGGCAGCCATGAACTGCGTTTTGACGCAACCAATGAAGAGTCCCAGCTGGTACGAATGCTTGCCAACGGCGGCTGGTCGCAACGCCGCTGGCGCGGGCGGATCGCTGAGCTGACGGCGGGTCGCCCGTTCGAACTGCGCCTGCTCGAAACCGCCGCGTTTGAAACCGATCTCGCTGCGGTTCGATTCGGTCCGGCGCGTTTTGAATTCTCCGGCGCCCTGGTTGAGCAGGTGCAGTTCGAGGCGGGCGCGGCAACACTCGTCACCAGCGGCCGTTTCAGCAATCTGCGACCGACCGAACTTGCTGCGCGCAGCGATCAGGCGCGCACCATCCCCGCAATTGCCCGCGAAGCGCGCGACCCGCTGACCTTGCGCGGGCAATGGCGGCTGTCGCTGGGAAATGTCGCCGACGGCGAGCTGTTGGTCGAGCGCAGCGGTGGCGATCTGTACGCCCGTGCCGGCGCGGATTCCGCGATCGCGCTGCGCGAGCTGCGACTTGCGGCGCGGTTGCGCGCGAACCAACTGCGCGCCGATGCCAGCATGCGCGGCGACAAGGCGGGCGATCTCGTCGCGTCCATCGACGCCAGCGTGCAGCGCGATGCAAAGGAAGGCTGGCGACTTGCGCCGACCCGGCCGTGGGTGGTTGAAGCAAGCGGAGAAGTGCCGGCCATCCGCTGGCTCACCGCACTCTTGCCGGACCGCGTGCAAGCCAACTTGCGGATGAACGGCAGGCTCGCCGGAAAGGTGCGCATCGACGGCACGCCGCGGTCGCCAAGGGCGGCCGGCAATTTGACCGGAGAAGGGCTGCGAGTGGTATGGGTCGACCAGGCCGCGCGACTGGAAAACGGCACGCTGCGCGCGCACGTGGAGGGCGACACGGTGATACTGGACGAACTTCGTTTTACGGGAAAGCCGCGTGTCGCTCCGGCAAATCCGCGCGCGCAGCGCGCGGCGCAGAGCATCGCCGCGCAGGAACCTGGCTTCGTCGCAGTCACCGGCCGCGTCAAACTGCCGGAGCTGACCGGTGTGCTGCAGTTGCAGGCGCAGCGCGTGCCGTTGCTGCAACGGGCTGATCGCTGGATCGTTGCTTCGGGCGGCGCGAACGTTGAACTTTCTCCGAAACGCGTGCAATTGAACGGCGCGGTAGCGGCCGACGCCGGCTTTGTCGATTTCACGATAGGCACGCTGCCGCGACTGTCGTCTGACGTGATCTTGCTCGAATCGAGGAGCGTCGAGCCGCAACCGCGCGAACCACCGGTTCAAATCGGTTTCGATTTCAGCATCGGGCTGGGTGAAGCGTTCTATCTGCGCGGCAAAGGCGTCGAAGCACGGCTTGACGGCGCTGTGCGACTGCGCGGCGACGGCCGCGGCCCGATTCGCGCAACAGGCACCGTCACCGCGCAGGAAGCCACGTACGAGGGCTACGGACAGAAACTGAGGGTCGCGCGTGGGCGCCTGAATTTTCAGGGACCCGTCGACAATCCCGCGCTCGACATTCTTGCCTTGCGCCCGGGGCTTCCGCCTGAAGCCGGCGAAATCGGCGTGTCGATAACGCGCACCGCGGTCAATCCGCTGGTGCGTCTGCACTCCGATCCGCCGTTGCCGGATTTTCAGACGCTCTCGTGGCTCGCGTTGGGCCGCCCCGCAGAGCAAGGGTCCGACAATGTCGCGCTGGCGAGCGCGGCACTTGGGCTTCTGGGCGGAAGCGGAGAAGGCATACCCACGACGCTGGCACGCCAACTGGGCATCGATGAGATCAGCCTGCGCAGCGGGCAACTCGCTGGCGGCGCTTCACTGTTGCCGCGTCAATCGGTGGCCGGAAGCCTGCGTGGCGATGCAGTGGGAACCGCCGGCGCCGGCGCCGAGATCATCACCGTTGGCAAGCGAATCAACGACGCGATCACGCTCTCCTACGAGCAGGCGCTCGCGGGCACGGGCAACGTCGTGCGCTTGTCATATCAACTGAGCCGCCGGCTGTCATTGATCGCAAGTTCAGGGACCGACAGTGCACTCGATTTGGTCTACAGCATCGCGTTCGATTGAGGGAAGTTTTGCAAAGTACAGCGGATCGCAAAGCGGGTTGGTCTTGAGCGATCAACGTTCGGGACTACCTTGCGCTGGCGACGCGACATCACGCTGGCACTGCCTTCAGCGAAAACATCAGCGGCCAGCGCGGTTGACTATCCGGCTGTCACCAAAGAAGACGCGGTGCGCGCGAGTCAGGTTCGAACCATGGTTGCGCGGGAAACGTTACGCAGTCGTGTTCGCGGAAATCGACGATTCTCAGATTCGCTCGCAACACTGCGCCGAAGACGTCTTGCAAGCCGTGGAGGTAGCTGACCGTCGTCGTGCGCTCGCTTGAATCGGGCGCGCCATAGGAACCCGTTTGCTCCTCAACAATGGGCTTGCGGTCGAAGTAGTCGCATTCGACGCGCAGCGGCGGCGGCGTTTCAAGGTCCACCGTGACCGCCAGCATCGGGTGCGTTTCAAACATGAAGAACGTCCCGCCGGGCGCGAGCATCGCGGCGATGACGCGCGCCCACGCGTCGAGATCGGGCAGCCAGTTGATCGCGCCGGTGTTCACGTAAATGATGTCAAAGCGTTCGGCGAGGGGGGCGGGCACGTCGTAGACATTGCTTTCTACGAAGCGCGCCACCAGATCGCATTCGAGGGCCAGCGCTCTAGCTTGCCCGATCGCGGCGGGCGAAAAATCCACGCCCGTCACACGCGCGCCACGCCTCGCCCAACTCAACGTGTCGAGGCCGAAGTGACACTGCAAGTGAAGGAGCGTCCGGTCGCGAACGTCGGGCAACGCTTCCAGATCGATCGGCGTGAGCGTTGATCCGCCGGCCCTGAATCCGTCAACGTCATAGAAACCGCCGCGAAGATGGAGGTTCGTCCACGTATCCCACGTGCGACGGTTGATGTCGAAGGCGCGCGCGGATTCCATGCGCAATCCTAGCGTTGCCGCCCGATCAATGACAGGAGCGATTCACGTGTTGGACGTTATCTTCTCGAAGCGCGCGCGTGCTGGATGCGTGCTTCAAGCTCCGCTGGAACCGGCATGCGCTTAAACGGACTGACATTCGAGCCGCCGGTGTTTCCTTCCGGCACGAGCCCGATGGCGGTTTTCGTGGTGGCGCCACTGATGTGAAGCAACTGCCCCAGACACTCTCGGTCGTTGCGTTGCCTGATGCCCCACAGGAACATGCGCCAGTGAACACGAACATGTTCGACCGTCGATGTCTGGCCGAGCACATGAGCGCGCTCCAGATGCGCAAATGCGGTGTCGGCGTGGCCTTTCGCTTCGACTTCGGCTGCGGCCCGAAGCTCGGCGTCGACGTGCGGACGGATGTTGCGAGCGAACTTAGTCATACGCCTGACTCGCCGAAGCTCATGCCTGGATGTCGAACGCTGAAAAATGATTCGCGAGGTGCATGGCATGCGCGTGTTCGTACTCGGACCTGGTCAATTCCCCATACGCGAAATGAGGGCGCAGCGCCTGCTTTCCGCTTCGAAAGTCCCGAACGGCGCGGAGCAAGCGCGCCATGGCCAACGCCGTATCGGTGGTCGCGTCGATGGATGGAGCACCTGGAATCTGTTCAGCGAGGTCATGGGTCATACACCCGCGCCAGGAAAATGCGCCAAAGGCGGCCGCGCCAATCGTGCGCTGAAAGAGGAGCGACCTGGCTTGAGGGAATCCAGTCATGGAATATTCGATGCTCTGCGCGCAATGGATCAACGTTTGTGGCCATGTCCAGACGGTGCCACGCTTCAGGACGATCGCCTTCGTCAGACGGTCTGCTTCCTGGAGCGCGTCATCCAGGGACGTGAATAACAACCGGCGATCAATCGTGGAAGCGCCCGCGCAGCCAGAAGTGCCCATGACAAGCAACCCTGCGGCAGCCGCGCCACGTGCTGACATAAGAAACTTTCTACGAGAGTCAACGTACTGAGGGGTCACTGTCTGCCTCCGGCGAAAGGCGACACAACTAGCGGACGAACGTTACGCCGCCACGTGCCGCTTCACCCGAAACCACGCCGCATACAACGCGGGAAGAAACAGCAGCGTCAACACGGTCGCAATCACGAGCCCGCCCATGATCGCGATCGCCATCGGGCCCCAGAACACGCTGCGCGACAGCGGAATCATCGCCAGCACCGCAGCGGCAGCGGTCAGCATGATCGGCCGGCAACGTCGCACCGCGGCCTCGACGATCGCGGTCCACCGATCGACGCCCGCGTCTTCGTCGCGTTCGATCTGATCGATCAGGATCACCGAGTTGCGGATGATCATGCCGATCAGCGCGATCACGCCCAGTTGCGCGACAAATCCGAACGGCGCCTGCCACACGAGCAGCGCCGCCGCCGCGCCGATGAATCCGAGCGGGCCGGTGAGAAACACGAGCACGCTACGCGAAAAGCTGTGCAACTGAACCATCAGCAGCGTGAAGATGATGAACATCGCCAGCGGCAGATTGGCGGCGATCGCCTTGCCCGCCTTGTCGCTCTCTTCCGCCGCACCGGCGGTGACAACGCGATAACCGGGTGGAAGATCAGCGCGAATCTTCGCCATCGCCGGTGCGTTGAAAACCTGCGTCGTCACGGTCGGCCCCTGAATTCCGTCCTTGACTTCGCTTTGCACGGTGATTGCGTAGTTGCGGTTCTGGCGCCAGATCACGCCTGGTTCCCAACCGAACTCGGCTCGCACGAGTTGCGACAGCGGAACATAGCGACCGGACGCGGTCGGCATGTTGGCATCGGCCAGTCGCGACATTGCCGCGCGCTCGTCGGCGGGCTGGCGCAGCACGATGTCGATGGACTCGTCGCCGTCGCGAAACTGGCCGACCGTTGAGCCGGACAGAACCGTTTGCGCCGCCCGCGCGATCGACTGCGACGACACGCCCAGCGCACGCGCCTTGTCCTGATCGAGCGCGAGGCGCAGCGCCTTGACGTTTTCGTTCCAGTTGTCGTTGGCGCCGATCGTGTTGCTGTTCGCACGCAACACCTCCTTCACACGATCCGCGATCTGGCGCACGACGACCTGGTCTTCACCCTCGACGCGAAACTGCACCGGATACGGCACCGGCGGACCGTTGGGAAGCAGCTTCACGCGCCCGCGCACGTTCGGAAAATCGTCGCGGAAGAGTTGCAGCGCCGCCAGCCGCAGCGCGATGCGGTCCTGCACCGACTTCGTCGCGATGATGTACTGCGCGAGATTGCTCTGCTGAAACTGCTGGTCCTGCGGCAGATAAAAACGCGGGCTGCCGGTGCCGACATAGCCGGCGTAGTACTCGACCGCGGTTTTTTTCTGCAGCCACGTTTCGAACCTTTTTGCCTCGATTTCGGTCGCGGCAAAGCTCGACCCTTCGGGCAGCCACAGATCGACCACCAGTTCCAGCCGGCTCGAATCCGGGAAAAACTGCTGCTCGATGAAACGGAACCCTGCCACGCCCAGTGCAAGCGCGGCCACGGTGATCGCGATCACCGTCTTGCGCCAATCGACGCACCAGTCGACCAGTTTGCGGAAGCGCTGGTAAAACGGCGTGTCGAAGAGTTCGTGTTGGCCGTCGGCGCCGAGTTTCGGTTTCACACGCAGCAGTGCGACCGACATCAGCGGCACGAACAGCACCGCGACGAACCACGAAATCACCAGCGCGATCGCGGTTACCTGGAAGATCGAGACCGTGTATTCGCCGGCCACCGATTTGGCGAGCGCAATCGGCAAAAAGCCCGCGGCGGTAATCAAGGTTCCGGTGAACATCGGCATCGCAGTCAACTCGTACATCGCCGTGGCGGCGCTGACGCGATCGACGCCCTCCTCCATCTTCCGCACCACCATCTCCACCGCGATGATGGCGTCGTCCACCAGCAGTCCAAGCGCGATGATCAAGGCGCCGAGCGAGATTTTGTGCAGGTTGATGCCGAGCATGTACATCGCGAGGAACGTGACCGCGAGCACGATCGGAATCGTCAGCGCAACCACGAGCCCCGGCCGCATGTCGATGCGCAGCGGCCGCGTGTGCAATCCGAGGCTGATGAACGACACCGCGAGCACGATCAAAATCGCCTCGACCAGCACGCGGATGAACTCGTTGACCGAGCGTTCCACCGCGCGCGGCTGGTCGGCCACTTTGATGATTTCGATGCCGACCGGAAGCGCGGCGCGCAAACCGTTCTCGGCGACGGCGAGCGCCTTTCCGAGTTCGATGATGTCGCCGCCCTTTGCCATCGACACCCCGAGTCCGATGACCTCGCGACCCGCCTGACTGTTCGCGGCGGCGCGCATTTTTTCCCGCGGCGGATCGCGGTAGCCGCGTTCGATGGTCCCGATGTCTCCGAGCTTGTAAGACAGCGTGTTGGCCCGGATCGGCAGATCGCGCAGATCGGCGGGCGTCAGGAATTCGCCGCTAACGCGAATCTGCACGTTGTCAGTCGGCAACGTGAGCAGACCCGCCGCTTCGACCGCGTTTTGCGATCCGATCTGTTCGATCAATTGCGGCACGGACAGGCCAAGCTGCGCGAGCCGCCGGTGCGCGATCTCAATCGTCACGCGCTCTTCCTGCACGCCAAACAGGTCCACTTTCGCGACGTCCGGCACCTTGAGCAGTTGCTGGCGCGCCCAGTCGACGCGGTCCTTCAGCTCGGCGTACGTGAATCCATCCGACGCAAACGCAAAGATGACGCCGTACACATCGCCGAATTCGTCGTTGAAGAACGGACCCTGCACGCCGGCCGGGAGCGTGTTGCGGATATCGCCGAGCTTCTTGCGGACCTGGTACCAGACCTGCTGGATCTCGCGCGGTGGCGACGAGTCGCGCAACTGCACGATGATCAACGTTTCGCCGGGTTTGCTGTACGAGTTGATCTTGTCGATGAACGGCGTTTCCTGCAGCTTGCGTTCGAGTTTGTCGGTCAACTGCTCGGCCACCTGCTGCGCGGTCGCGCCCGGCCAGAAGGCGCGCACCACCATCGCACGAAACGTGAACGGCGGGTCTTCATCCTGTCCGAGCTGGGAGAACGCCGCAACGCCGCCCAGTAGCAGCACAACCATCAGATAGCGGATCAGCGGCCGGTGCGCGAGCGCCCACGCGGACAGATTGAAGCGGCCGCGGCTCGACGAAACAGTCATAGCGAGATGTCATCCCCGCGCAGGCGGGGATCCGGTGGCGTGCGTCAATTCCTCTGAATTCCCGCTTGCGCGCGAATGACAGGGTTCGTCTCGAGTAACTTCACCTTCTGCCCCTCCTTCAGAAGATGCACACCCGCGGTGACGATCGTGTCGCCGGGCGCGACGCCGGAGCCGACCACAACATCGTTGCCGGCGATATTGGCCACGCTGATCGGACTACGGCGCACGGTCATCGCGCTGCGGTCGAGCTGCCATACGTAGGTTGCTTCACCTTCCTTCAGGAGCGCCTGCAACGGCAGCGCGATGACGGGCGCCGGCAGCGGCGCTTCGAAGATGACGGTGGCGCTCATGCCGAGCGCAACGTCGGCCGGCGCGTCGATCAGCGTGATGCGCGCGGGGAAAGTGCGCGTCGCGGCGTCCGCGAGCGGCGCGATTTCACGCACGCGGCCGCGCAGCTCGCTCGCGTTGGCCCACAGTCGAACGCTCACATCGGGAATGCGGCGCAAAGCGTCCAGACGACTCTCCGGAATGGCAACAACGACTTCCTTCTCGCTGGTCATCGCGATGCGCACGACCGACTGCCCCGCGGCGACGACCTGTCCGGCTTCGGCGTCGATCGCGGTGACAACGCCATCGCCCGGCGCGCGCAACACCGCGTAGCCGGCCTGATTGCCGCTGACATCGGCCTGCGCGTCCGCCTGGGCGTGACGCGCTTCGGCAGAATCAAGCTGGCTCTTGCGTCGTTCAAGGTCGGCGCCGCTGATAAAGCCGCGCCGGTGCAGATCCTCAAAGCGCCTGAAGTCCGCACGCTGCTGATCGCGATCGACTTGCGCGGTCGTCACCTGGGCGCGCGAAGCCGCTGCGGCAAGCTGGTAGTCGACGCCGTCGATCGTCGCGAGTCTTTGTCCACGCTTGACGACCTGGCCAACTTCGACCACGCGGGTGGCAATGCGGCCGGCAACCTGAAATCCGACGCGGCTTTCAACGCGCGGTCGGACTTCGCCCGAAAGTTCGGCGGCATTCGTGGTCTGCGCCGCAGCCACTTGCATCACGCGGACCGGCCGTATGTCTTCGGCGACCGGAACCGGTTTTGAACAGGCGGCGACAAGGCTGGCTGCGAGAAGGACGACGTACGGATGTGGATACATGGGGATACGTTGGAATACCTTACTAACTGACTGGTCAGTAATCTAGCCGCGGCAGCGAGCGCCGTCAAATGCGCGGGGGCAGGACGCAAAAAATTGCGACGAAGCGTGGCAATCGCGGCGCGAGGCGGTGGAGTCTCAGTTTGAACTTCCGCCCCCGACCCGCTGCGGTCATCCATCAACTCCGCAAGATTTGTCAAAGCAACCAGTGCCATGATCGAGCGACCTTGAGTTCACGGAAGGGACGCCATGCCAAACATCGAACATGCCAAGGCAATGAGCATTGTCGGTCTCGAGCGTAGGACTACCAATGAACGAGCCTTCGAGGAGATTCCAGCGCACTGGCAGAGGTTCTACAAGGACGGAGTTCTGGATCGCATTTCGGGCAAGCTGTCGAACGATATCTACGCCGTCTATACGCGGTTTGAAAACGAAAGCCGGAACAACGAAGGCACCTACTCCTTCATCATTGGGGCTCAGGTCGCCGACCTCACTGCAGTCCCGCTTGGGCTGTCCGGTGTGTTCGTGTCTGCCTCGAGATTTGCGGTCTTCCCGGTTGAGCGCGGTCATCCCGAACAGGTCGGCGAGCGGTGGCGCAAGATCTGGGCACTGACCGACTTGTCCAAGACCTTCGTCTGCGACTATGAGCGCTACAGGGCGAATGGAGAGATCGACATCTTCGTCGGCGTTCGCTAGCCGCGATTCTGAGACTCCGAGCTCAATGAGTGGTTCGTGGAGGCGCTACGAGGCCGCTATGCAGCGCGTGCTTGCGCATGTCTACGACCATCTAGACGACCCGTTAGACCTTCTGACATTGGCCGATATCGCGTGTCTGTCGGCGCATCATTGGCATCGGGTGTATCACGCGATGCATGGGGAGACCGTCGCCGCGACCGTCAAGCGCCTGAGACTGCATCGCGCCGCCGGCTATCTGGCGCAAAGCGCGCTACGAATCGAGCAAATCGCCCGCATGGCGGGGTATCCCAACGTGCAATCGTTCACCCGGATCTTCAAATCGGTTTACGGGATGCCCCCGGCGCGATATCGCAGCGCGGGGAACCATTGCGCATTCTTGGCGCCTGCCGCGCAAGCGCAGGCCGACGGATACGCCGTCGTCATCCGCGCGTTGCCCGAGGTGTCGGTGGTCGCGATCGACCATTCAGGGTCGTACATGAAAATCGGACTTGCCTTCGATTTGCTGTACGGGCGCCTTGCGGCTTGCGGCATGGCGCGCCCCGGTATGCGGTTGCTGGCGCTGTTCTTCGACGATCCAACGGTCGTCGCCGAAGGGCAACTGCGCGCTCAGGCCTGCGTGGACCTGTTCGAGCCGGTGCCGGTTGCCGCACCGCTTGTTCGCACCGCCATTGCCGCGGGCGACTATGCGGTTCTGGCACACAAGGGGCCGTATGCGTCGATGAAAGCGGCCTACCAGTGGTTGTTCGGCAGCTGGCTTGTCCACTCTGGCCGGGAGCCCGCAGATGCGCCCGTGGTCGAGGAGTATCTCAATGGCCCGCGGGAGACGCCGCCGCTGGAACTGCGCACGAACATCTGTCTACCGTTGCGCCCGCTAGCGGGGGACGGCAACGTGCGATGAAGCTCAGGAAATGAAGCTCAAGAAGACATGGGAGCAAAAGCTCGACAGTTGCCGGCCGCACGAGGTGAAGCCGGCACCGATCAGCATCGCTGGTATGAAGGCGGGCGAAATCATGCTGGTGCCCACAGCAAGAATGGTTGATGACTTCATCCGCGCGATTCCGCCCAATACGAGCATGGACATCAAAGCGGTCCGCGCCGCATTGGCGCGGCAGCACGGCGCGAAAGTGACCTGTCCGATCACGATGGGTTTTCACTTGCGGACTGTAGCCGAGGCCGCTTACGAAGCCCATGCCAGGGGAGTTCCGCTGGCGAAGGTCACGCCGATCTGGCGGGTTCTTGACGAATATGCGTCGACGACCAAGAAGCTGTCCTTCGACCCGGCCTTCATAGTGAAACAAAGAGCAAGAGAAGGGCTCGACGCAAAGTAGCCGGGGCGCAAGAAAGGAGGAACGGGGCGTTGTCACAAACTCAAAGCGAGACACACCCGCCAACGGAGATCTCGCAATCGTCACTTCGCCCGTGTATAAATCGCGCACGTGCGGGCATCGGCCAGACCACACAAGCCCGCCTCGAGGAGACATGACCATGCTTATTCGCAAAGCCAGCCGGCTGGGTGCCGCGCTGTTGTTTTCGTTCGCCGCAGCGAGCGTCAGCGCCACCGGCGTCAGCGTTCGATTGGATCTCGATAGCCCCTCAACCAGTCCGTTCCCCAGCGACCGTTTCACTGTGCCGGACTTCGGCAACCGCAGCTTTCGCCGCGTCAATCTGCCCAAACCCAACTGCACGGCGCGGCCTTCCGATTGCGCCGACATCGATGTCATCAATACGCTGGACGGCTTTAACACGCAGCCGCGCATCACCGTGCCGTTTACCGGCGCGATCGATCCGGCCAGCGTGACGAGCGACACGATCTATCTCGTGAATCTGGGCGACACGCTGAGCGGTCGAGGTTTCGGCGATCGCGTGGGCATCAATCAGGTGTTATGGGACCCGGACACGCTGACACTCGCCTTCGAATCCGACGAACTGCTCGCCGAACACAGCCGCTGGCTGCTGGTCATCACCAATGGCGTGCGCGACGCCGACGGCAATCCGATTGAAGCCGGAAGATTCGGGCGATTTCGCCACGATCTGAACTTTGGCCACTCGCACGATCGAGACGAGAAGGACTACCGCAAGTCGCTGCTCGACGGCATGCACTCGGCGCGCGCACATCGGAGCCGCATCGTCGCGTTGTCGCTGTTCACAACGCAAACGGCGACCGGGGACCTGGAAAAGATCCGCAAGCAGATCAAGCGCTCGCATCCCGCGCCGGTGCAGTTCGTCGTCGGTAACAACGACACGGAGCGGGCGCTCTTTCCGCTGTCGAATCTGACCGCAATCCAATTCAACCGGCAGACGGCCACGACGCCGGGCGGCTTCACGTCTTCGTTTCTGCCGACGCCGGCCTTGAACGTCGTGTCCGGCGCAGTCAGTGCGGTCGCTTTCGGAAAATTCCAGTCGCCCAATTATCAAACGCCGGAGCAGTACATCCCTGCGGTGCCGACGCTGTCCGGTCATCCGAAGGTGCAAGGCACGCACGAGGTTTGGATGCAGACCTTCCTGCCCGCGGGACCCAAACCCGCGGCGGGATGGCCGGTGGCGATCTTCGGCCATGGCTTTACCGACAGCATGTACGGCGCGCCGTGGGCCGTTGGCTCGGTGTTCGCCGCGCACGGAATTGCGACCGTCGCCATCAACGTTGTGGGTCACGGCGGTGGGGCGCGTGGCAATCTCGTCGCGATCCGCAAGGCAGGAGCGCCGGTAATGCTACCGGCCGGTGGTCGCGGCATCGATCAGAACGGCGACGCAACGATCGATTCCACTGAAGGTGTCAACGCCGCAGCTCCGCGTTCGATCATCGGCAGCCGCGACGGTCTGCGGCAGACGACGATCGATCTGATGCAACTGGTGCGGCAAATCGAAGCAGGCATCGACATCGACGGCGATGGCAACGCCGACCTGGATGCGAGTCGCATTTATTACTCGGGCCAGTCGTTCGGCGGCATCTACGGCACGATCCTGCTCGGCACCGAGCCAAACATCCAGGCCGGCGTGCCAAACGTCGCGGGCGGCTCGATCATCGAGGTCGCTCGCCTGGGCGCGTTCCGCCCGCTGACCGGAATTGCGCTCGTCTCGCGCGTACCGTCGCTGATCAACGTCGAGCATCCGAGCGGCATCGTGTTCAACGAGAACATTCCGTTGCGTGATCTGCCGCCGATCGTCAACACGGTTCCCGGCGCGCTTGCGATTGCGCAGTTTCTCGACAACGCCGAATGGGTGACGCAAGCGGGCAATCCCGTGTCCTACGCGCCGTATATCCGCAAGCATCCGATGCGCGGCAATGCGGCCAAGCCGATCATCTTCCAGTTCGCCAAGGGGGATGTCACGGTGCCGAATCCCCCCAACAGCGCCATCGTGCGCGCCGGCGATTTGATGGATCGCACGACATACTTCCGCAACGACCTGGTGTTCGCGGCCAATCCCGGCGTACCGAAAAATCCGCACACGTTTCTGACGAACATCGCGATCTCAGCCGCGCAGCCGTTCGCGATCGGCGCGCAGGTACAGATTGCGGTTTTCTTCGCGACAAATGGTGCAACGACGATCGATCCGGACGGCGCAGGGGCCGCATTCGAAGTCCCGATCGCTGGGCCATTGCCGGAAACGTTGAACTTCCTTCCATAACGATTGGGGACAGACCGCGCAGCGCTCTGTCCCCAACAGTATCTAACCAACGGCCGTGATTCCGGCGGAGCCGGAATTGATCAGCCTGACCCTTCAGTCATGGCGCACCTTCTGCGCCGACCAGCGTCGCTTCCATCTCGCGCCGAACGCGTACGGCCAAGCTGGTTTCATCGATCTCCACATCGACCCAGCGTACCGGCGCACCCGCCGCAACCGGGTTGCGCAGCCTGCTCTGATTCGCCAATCCGAGCGGTAGCGCTACTGTGCGCAGAGACTCAGCGACGGGCGCAAGCTTGCCGTAGACCATATAGCCGCCCTCCCCGTCCAGCACTTCGCCGGCGAGCAGATCGCGCTTCGCCGTCGCAACGACGTCGGCATTGAACGCAAGTGGTGCGCCGGTCGGCTCGTTGCGCAGGCCGACGCTTGCGACGCTGATGCCGAGCTCCAATCCGATCAGATGAAACGGCTTGTACATCGCCGCCACCTTGCTTTCGGAATCGGACACGAGTCCGTACTCTTTGAAGCAGTGTTCGACGTATGCACTGTTGCCGGCGAATGTGACGTAGACGCCCCAGCGCAGATCACGCGCGACAGACCTCCCATCGCGTTCGAGGCTGGAGATCACTTCAACCTGGCCGCGATGAGCGAGCACGCCACCGTCGGCGCGTGGCCGCATCAAGCGTGCGAGGCCATCGACACCGCACGGCGGAAAACCCAGCCCGTCAGGAGCGACTAATCCTGTCGCGTTGGACACCGCGCACATTTCTATAGCGCTCTTGCTGCCGTCGACGAACGAATTGAACATCTGCGCATTCAAGCCACCGGCGCGCGCGTCTTCCGGCGAGATGCCGTAGTGCTGCCACACGGTGCCCGGCGTTGATGCGTGATATTCCGGCAGGTGCCTGGTTCCTTTGCCGGCCGCCATCACGTCGAACCCGCAGGTGCGTGCCCAGTCCACCAGTTCGCAGACAAGCGCCGGCTGGTCACCATAGGCGAGCGAATAGACGATGCCGGCAGCGCGCGCCTTCTTGGCCAGCAACGGGCCGGCCAGCGCGTCGGCTTCGACGTTGACCATCACGACATGCTTGCGGTGTTCGCAACACGCAAGAACGTGCGTGACGCCGGCGGTGGCCGACCCGGTGGCATCGATCACGATGTCGACCGCGCGGTTTTCGATCAACGCCTCGCCGCGCTCGAAAAACTGCACGCCGGCGAGTTCGCTGTCGCTCCAACCGACGCGCCGCAACGACTCGCGCGCACGCGCGGCGTTCAGATCAGCAACCGCGGTTAACCGGATTCCCGGCGTACGGCGCGCCTGCGACAGGTACATCGAACCGAACTTGCCCGCACCGATCAATCCGACCCGCAGCGGCCTGCTCGCCGCGGCGCGCTCCTGAAGAAGTCGATGAAGGTTCATCGCTTCGGCTGTGCGGCGTTTTTTTCCGGTACGAGCTGAAAAAACACTTCGTCGCCGCGAATCATGTTGAGCTGCAAGCGCGCGCGCTCCTCCACGGCTTCACGTCCCTCCTTGAGGCTGCGCAACTCCGCGGCGAGTGTCTTGTTCGCCACAGAGTTTTCATCGTTGGCACGGCGCTGCGCTTCCAGTTGCTGCTGCAACTCACGCACACGCAGCCAGCCGCCCTTGCCGAACCACAGCGGCCATTGGACTGCGAGGAGCAGGCAGGTCAACGCGATCGCAAGCAGGCGCATGGTGCCGCGTTAAGGACGGCGCGACGACGTGTCATCCCCGCGAAAGCGGGGATCCAGCGTCTTCGGCCGCAACGACACTGGATTCCCGCTGCAGCCTGCCCTCGACTCCGATCGGGGGCGGGAGTGACGGAATCTGCCAATCCACCTGTCAGCCACGCAGACCTTCCTCAAGAGATGCTGTAAAACGCGCCACGCCCGGGATACGCCGCCACGTCGCCGAGATCCTCCTCGATGCGCAAGAGCTGGTTGTACTTGGCCATCCGGTCGGAGCGACTGAGTGACCCGGTCTTGATCTGCAGCGCATTGGTGCCGACGGCAATATCGGCGATCGTGTTGTCTTCCGTCTCGCCCGAGCGGTGGCTGACCACCGCCGTATAGCCGGCGCGTTTGGCCATTTCGATCGCGGCGAACGTTTCGGTCAGCGTGCCGATCTGGTTGATCTTGATGAGGATCGAATTGGCGATGCCGCGCTGGATCCCCTCGCGCAGGATGCGCGTGTTCGTGACGAATACGTCATCGCCGACCAGTTGCACCTTGCTACCCAGCGCCTTTGTCAGCAGCGACCAACCGTCCCAGTCGTTCTCGGCCATGCCGTCTTCGATCGACAGGATTGGATACTTGTTGCACAAAGCGCCGAGCCACTCCGCGAACGCCTGCGCGTCGAGCTTGAGGTTTTCGCATTCGAGGTGGTACTTGCCGTCCTTGAAGAATTCGCTCGCCGCGCAGTCGAGTCCGAGCGCAACCTGGCGGCCGGCTTCGAAACCCGCCTTGTCGATCGCCTCGAGGATCAAGCGGATCGCTTCTTCGTGACTGCTGACGTTCGGCGCAAATCCGCCTTCGTCGCCCACCGCCGTGCTCATGCCGCGGGCATCGATCAGCTTTTTCAGCGCGTGAAACACTTCGGCGCCGTAGCGCATCGCCTCGCTGAAGCTCGGAGCGCCGACCGGAATGATCATCAGCTCCTGCAGGTCGAGATTGTTGTTCGCGTGCGCGCCACCATTGACTACATTCATCAGCGGCACCGGCATCTGCATCGCGCCCGAGCCTCCGAAGTAGCGGTACAGCGGCAACCCGGCGTCTTCCGCTGCGCTCTTCGCGACCGCCATCGACACGGCGAGCATCGCGTTCGCGCCGAGGCGCGACTTGTTCTCGGTGCCGTCCAGCTCGATGAGAGTGCGGTCGAGAAACGCCTGCTCGTTTGCCTCCAGTCCCATCACCGCTTCGGAGATCTCGGTGTTGATGTTCTCCACCGCCTTGAGCACCCCTTTGCCGAGGTAGCGGCTCTTGTCGCCGTCGCGCAGTTCGATCGCTTCGCGCGCGCCCGTTGAGGCGCCGCTCGGAACCGCTGCGCGGCCTACTACGCCGGACTCGAGCAGTACGTCGCATTCGACCGTGGGGTTGCCGCGCGAATCGAGAATCTCGCGGCCGATGATGTCGACGATGGAGCTCATATCCCTTCGACGACAACGAGGTTGAAATATTCGGTGGCGCCGGCGCGCGCGCGGCGCGCTTCGCGGTACAGCTCGCTGTCGTAGAACGCACGCGCCTGTTCATAGGTCGGAAACTTCAGAAGGACCAGACGATTAGGTCGCCATGAGCCTTCCAGCGTTTCGTGTTTCCCGCCGCGCGCGATGAACTCGCCGCCCGCGGCGGCAATCGCGCCGGGGCTCAGTGCACGGTACTTTTCATACTGCTCGGCGTTGCTGACCTTGACATCTGCGATTACATACGCGGCCATGGTGGCTCCTGACAGCTCGGCGGGGCGTCATCCCCGCGAAAGCGGGGATCCAGCGTCTTTCGCCGCGACACTGGCTTCCCGCTTTCGCGGGAACGACACGATCTCCTCTAGCTGAAGCTACTCTCGATAAAACCGTTTTTCTTGGTCACGCGATCGAGTTCGGCGAGCGTGCCCAGCAAATCCTTCATCCGGTGCAATGGGACCGCGTTCGGACCATCCGACTTCGCGTTCGCCGGATCGGGATGCGTCTCCATGAAAATTCCCGCGATCCCGGTGGCCACCGCCGCGCGTGCCAGCACCGGTACGAACTCGCGCTGCCCGCCGCTCGACGT
>Ga0187892_10004405_pt1 | contig 23660 bp, 21 predicted proteins | sample MA1701073metaG_FD_139345 | JGI IMG/M metagenome (GOLD analysis project Ga0187892, IMG submission 139345) | Bio-ooze microbial communities from a basaltic lava cave in the Kipuka Kanohina Cave System on the Island of Hawaii, USA - MA170107-3 metaG ... | reverse complement strand
ACCACGCGCGCGATGGCGGAGACGTGGGGCTCCACGGCGCATGGCGCCGGCCGGACGATGTCGCGCGGTCAAGCGAAGCGTCGGGTCCGGGGCGAGACGCTGATCACCCAGATGGAGGAGCGCGGCATCATCGTCCGCGCCGCCTCGAAGTCCGGTGTCGCGGAGGAGGCGGGCTTCGCCTACAAGGACCTCGGCTCCGTCGTCGACGTGCTGCACCGGCTCGACATTTCTCGCCGGGTGGCGACGCTCACGCCGATCGGCAGCATCAAGGGATGACCCAGGGGATGACACGCCCGCCGCCCTGACCATTTTCGAGGCAGCAGCGATCGCTTGACGCCGCGAGGGCGGCTTGCTAGCGTACCGCGCAACAGTCGACCCATCCAACCGACGGGAGACACACGATGACACCACTCGGGAGCATGCTCGGCGCTCTGGCCCTGTCGATCAGCCTGGTCGCGCTGATGCCGGCAGACGCCGTGGCGCAGGCGCCGATCAAGATCGGCTTCGTCCAGGGCCTCACCGGCCCCTTCGAGGTCTACGCCAAGCAGGAGATCAACGGCTTCAAGCTCGGGCTCGAGTACGCGACCAGCGGCAAGATGGAGGTGCTGGGCCGCAAGATCGAGGTGATCGTCGAAGACGATCAGCTCAAGCCCGACGTCTCCAAGCAGAAGGTGACGAAGCTGTATGCCGACGACAAGGTGGACCTCGTCGTCGGCACCACCTCGAGCGCCGCCGCGCTGGCCATCCTGCCGGTCGCGCAGGAATTCAAGAAGGTCCTGATCGTGGAGCCGGCGGTGGCGGACAGCATCACCGGCGAGCACTGGAACCGCTACATCTTCCGCACGGGCCGCAACTCCAGCCAGGACGCCATCGCCAACGCGCTGCCGATCGCCAAGCCGGGCGTGTCGATCGCGACCATCGCCCAGGACTACGCCTTCGGCCGCGACGGCGTCGCCGCCTTCAAGGCGGCGGCCGAGAAGCTGGGCGCGAAGGTGGTGGACGAGGAGTACACGCCCCGCGATGCCACGGACTTCACGGCGCCGATCCAGAAGATCATCGCCGCGCTCAAGGACAAACCGGGCCAGAAGTACGTGGCGATCGTCTGGGCGGGGAAGGGCGGTCCGTACTCCCAGCTGGTGGCGAGCCGCCTCGACAAGTTCGGCATCAGCATCAGCCTCGGCGGGAACGTGCTGGATCTACAAAAGGCGTTCAAGTCGTACGGCCTGGAGGGCGCGGTGGGCGGCGCCTACTACTATTACGAGATCCCGAAGAACCCCGTGAACGACTGGCTGGTCAAGGAGCATCAGAAGCGCTTCAACGAACCGCCCGACTTCTTCACCTGCGGCGGTTTCAGCTCCGCGATGGCGGTGATCGCCGCGATCCAGAAGGCGGGGGGCACCGACACCGAGAAGCTGATCGCGGCCATGGAGGGCCTCGAGTTCCAGACGCCGAAGGGCAAGATGATGTTCCGCAAGGAGGACCACCAGGCGCTCCAGAGCATGTACGCGATCAAGATGGTCGCGAAGCCGGACGTGCCCTGGCTGGTGCCGACGCTGATCCGCGAGCTGACGCCGCAGGAGACGGCGCCGCCCATCACGAACAAGAAGTAGCGCGCGGCCCGTGGCCACCGACGCCCGCGTCGCGCTCAACGGCATCGCGCTGGCGGTGACCGAATGGCCGGCCGCGCCGAAGGCGGCCGGCCCGCCCATCATCTGTATACACGGGCTCACCGCCAACCACGTCTGCTGGGCCAGCATCGCCGACTCGCTGGCCGGCCGCCATCGGCTGATCGCGTACGACCTCCGGGGCCGCGGGGAGAGCGACAAGCCCGACAAGGGCTACAGCCTGGAAGCGCACGGCCAGGACCTCGCCGCGCTGATGGACCACTACGGCCTGCAGGACGCGATCATCATGGGGCACTCGCTCGGCGCGCACATCGCCGTGCGCTTCGCCGCGCACGCCTCCGCGCGCGTGTCGAAGCTGGTGCTGTTCGACGGCGGCATCGACGTGCGCGCCGAGGTGCTGGATTCGCTGCGGCCCGCCATCAACCGGCTCGGCATCGAGTTCCCCTCGCTGGAGATGTTCCTCGGATTCATCCGCAGCCTGCCCATGTTCGAGGGGCGCTGGAACGACTACCTCGAGCGCTACTTCCGCTACGACGTGGAGGCCCTCCCGTCCGGCGCCCTGCGCTCCAAGGCCGCCAAGCACGCGATCGAGGAAGAGCTGGCCAACCTCGAGCGCGAGCGGCTGTGGGTCTGGCACCACCGGATCGAGTGCCCGACGCTGATCCTTCGCGCACCGGACGGCCTGCTCACGCCCACCGACTGCCTGATGACCCAGGAGGAGGCCGAGGCGATGGCGGCGGCGATCCCGAAGTCCCGGCTCGTCGTGGTGCCCGCGACGAATCACTACACCGTGCTGCTGGGCCAGCACCCGGAAGTGAAGACGGCGCTCGGGTCGTTCCTTGCGGGGACGTAGCTGGGTGTGCATGAGTCCACCCCCTCAGGGTGAGGGTGGGCCCGTCGTCGCGCCCAGCTCGGGCTAGTCTCCTGGCTTCCGCGCCGCCGCTGATCTCGACGCGGGAGCTCACGATCCGGTTCGGCGGGCATGTGGCCGTCGACCACGTGAGCCTCGACGTGGCGCCGGCCACGCTCAAGTCGATCATCGGGCCGAACGGCGCCGGGAAGACGACGTTCTTCAACCTGCTGAGCGGGCAGTACCGGGCGAGCGAAGGCCGCATCGCCTTCAAGGGCGAGGACATCACCGGGCTCAGCGCAGCCCGCCGCACGCAGCTCGGGATCGGCCGCTCCTTCCAGCTGACGAACATCTTCCCGACACTCAGCGTGCTCGAGAACGTCCGGCTCGCCGCGCAGGCCCGCCAGGGCCTGGGCTTGAACGCCTGGCGCAACTACAGGAGCTTCCCGGAGCTCGAGGATCGCGCCTACGAGCTGCTCGAGACCGTGCTGCTCGAGGCCAAGTGGCGGGCGCCCGCCGGCGATCTCGCTCACGGGGAAAAACGGAAACTGGAGCTCGGGATCCTTCTCGCCCTCGAGCCCGAGGTGCTGCTGCTGGACGAGCCCACCGCCGGCATGTCGCTGGAGGAGGTCCCCACGATCATCGGCCTCATCGACCGTATCCGCAATCGCCGCGACAAGACGATCCTCCTCGTCGAGCACAAGATCGACATGGTGATGGCCTTGTCGGACTCGATCGCGGTGTTGAAGGACGGCCGGCTCATCGCCGACGGGCCGCCGGAGGCCATCAGCGCGGATCCCGAGGTGCAGGCGGCGTACTTCGGTGGGAGGGCATCGGCCCCGGGGGCCACGGTCGCGCCCCTCACCCTGCCCTCTCCCCGAGGGGGGGAGAGGGATCTTCCCAGTTCCCTCTCCCCTCTGGGGAGAGGGCAGGGCGAGGGGCGCGATCCAGGCGGGCCAACCGGTGCCTGACGCCCTCCTCGACGTCGAGAATCTCCACACCTACATCGGCCAGCACCATATCCTGCAGGGCGTGTCGCTGCGGATCCGGCCGGACACCGTGACGGTGCTGCTGGGGCGGAACGGGGCCGGCAAGACGACCACGATGCGCACGATCATGGGCGTGCTGCATCCGCGAGGCGGGACGATCCGCTTCGAGGGGCGCGCGATCCACGATCTGCCGCCGTACGACATCGCGCGGCTCGGGATCGGCTACGTGCCCGAAGGGCAGGGGATCTTCGCGACCCTGACCGTGGACGAGAATCTTCGCGTGGCCGCGCTGGCGCAGGATGCCCACAGCCGCGAGCGGCTCACGCGGATCTTCGAGCTGTTCCCCGACCTCGACCGGTATCGCCACGCGCGCGCGGGGACACTGTCAGGCGGGCAGAAGCAGATGCTCTCCATCGCCCGCGCCTTCATCAACCCGAACCGCCTGCTCCTGATCGACGAGCCCTCCAAGGGGCTGGCCCCGATCATCGTGGAGCACCTGATCGGGGCGCTCCACGCCATGAAGCAGCACGCCACCGTGCTCCTGGTCGAGCAGAACTTCGCGATGGCCAGCGCCATCGGCGACGAGTTCTACCTGATCGACGACGGGCGGACCGTGCATCACGGCACCATGGCGGCGCTGGCGGCGGATCACGCGCTCAAGAAGAAGTACCTCGGCATATGAACCGCCGCGGCCTGGCCGTCGCGGGCGTCCTCGTGCTCCTGCTACTGCCGCTCGCCTTCATCGAGCCGCGCACGTATCTCACGCTGACGGTTGCCGGCCTCGCGATGGGCATGCTGATCTTCCTCGTCGCCTCGGGCCTCACGCTGATCTTCGGGCTGATGGACGTGCTCAACTTCGCGCACGGCGCGCTGTTCTCCTGGGGCGCGTACGCCGGCTTCAGCGCCACGCTGCTCCTCAATCAGCGCTGGCGCTGGGCGGAATCGCCGTCGGTCGCGGCCAACACGCTGCTGCTGCTGGTGGCCATCGCCGCCGCGGTCGTCATCACGCTGCTCCTCGGCACCCTCGTGGAACGCGTGATCGTGCGGCCGGTCTACGGCCAGCACCTGTTCCAGATCCTGATCACGCTCGGCGCCACCATCGTGCTCGAGGAGCTGATCCGGATCGTGTGGGGCCCCAACGACCAGGTGATGCCGGTGCCGATCACCTTCCAGGGCTCCTGGGACGTGGCCGACATCGTCGTGCTGCGCTTCCCCGTGATCGCGATCGGGCTGGGGGCGCTCGTCTACGCGGGCATGCAGCTCCTGCTGAACCGCACACGCGTGGGGCTCATCGTGCGCGCGGGCGTCGAGAACCGCGAGATGGTCGAGGTCATGGGGCACAACATCTACCGCTACTTCACGGCGGTGTTCGCCGTCGGCTCGGCGCTGGCCGGGATCGGCGGCCTCATGTGGGGCATGTTCAGCCAGTCCGTCCGACCGACCATGGGCGGCGAGCAGCTGATCTTCGCCTTCATCGTGGTGATCATCGGCGGCCTCGGCAGCGTGACGGGATCGCTGGTCGGGGCGCTGCTGGTGGGACTCTCGTACAACTACGTGGCCTTCCTGGTCCCGAAGGCGGCCATCGGCGTCAACATGGCGCTGATGGTGCTCATCCTGCTCTTCCGGCCGACCGGGCTGTTCACCGCGGGCAAATGACCACCGCCGCGCTCACTCCCGTCCAGGCCGCGCGGCTCGACTGGCGGCGCCGGCGGCTCGGACAGCCGACACTCTACCTGCGGCTGGCGCTGGTCGCGCTGTTCGCGCTGCTCCCGGCCGTCTCGCCGTCGTTCCAGCTCATCGACCTCGCGCTGAAGATCGCGCTGTTCGCGACGCTCGTCGCCAGCTACGACGTCGTGCTCGGCTACACCGGCATCGTCTCGTTCGGGCACGCCATGTTCTTCGGCTTCGGCGCCTATGCGGTGGCGCTGGCCCTCGGCAAGTTCGGGGCACCCACCTACGGTCATCTGCTCCTGGGCTTCGCCGTGGGCGTCGCGGTCTCCGCCGTCGTGAGCGTCATCATTGGCGCCTTCTCGCTGCGGGTGAAGGCGCTGTTCTTCGCGATGATCACGCTCGCTTTCGCGGAGTTCGCGCTGATCCTGGCCGTGCAGTGGCGGGAGGTCTCGGGCGGCGAGGACGGGCTGTCGCCGAGGCTGCCCGGCATCTTCGCGGTGGGCTACGACGGCGGCCGCCTGCTCGGCCTGCCCCTTACCGGGCGGGTCATCACCTACTACGTCTTGCTGGCCGCCTGCGTCGCGCTCTTCCTCATGATGAGCCGCTTCGTGCACTCGCCGCTCGGCCGCACGCTGCAGGCCATCCGGGACAACGAGCTCAGGGCCGAGGCCCTGGGCTTCCGTACCTTCGTGTTCCAGATCATCGCCTCGTCGTTCGGCAGCGTGGTCGCCACCGTGCTGGGCGGCTGCTACGCGATGTGGGTCCGGTACGTGAACCCGGAATCCACGCTCGGGATCCCGATCATGCTCGACGTGCTGCTGATGGTGATCATCGGGGGCATCGGAACGCTGTACGGCGGGATCATCGGCGCCGCGTTCCTGCTGACCGCGCGGACGCTGCTGCCGGACCTGCGGAGCGTGGGGGCGGCCCTGTTCCCCGGCTCCGAGATCCTCCAGCGCCTCTCGGAGCGCTGGCTCCTGTACTTCGGGATCCTCTTCATCCTGGTCGTCTTCTTCTTCCCGAAGGGGGTGCTGGGGACCCTCCGTGACCGGCTGGCCGCGCGGGCGGGCCCGCGGAGGCGCTGAGGCCTCCGGCGCTCCTCCGCGTGCGGCAACAGACGGCATGACCGGGTTGTGTTTCAGGGTATCCTTGGGCGACATGACGGCGAGGGAGTACCAGGCCATCGTGGTCGGCGCGAGCTTCGGCGGGCTCGCCGTGGCTCGGCAGCTCCGGGGCGACGTGCTGCTGCTCGACCGGAACGAGGTGGGCGCGGTCCAGACCTCCGCCTGCGGCACGCCGCTCTGGGTGCCGGAGGCGCTCGGCGTGGGCTCGAGCGTGCTCCAGGTGCACCAGCGCTTCCTCCTGAAGAGCTCGACGCGCACGATCCACTACGACCTCTCGGCGGTGCCCTTCTGCACGTTCGACTACCGCCGCTTCTGTCAGGGGCTGCTCGCGCAATGCGACGCGCGATTCCTCCGGACCGCCGTGACCGGGTTCGAGGACGGCGTCGTGGTGACGAGGGACGGACGGTTCACCGCGCCCGTGGTGGTCGATTGCTCGGGCTGGCGGAGCGTGCTCGTCCACGGTGCCCGCACGACGGCGCCCGCGACCGGGTCCTACTCGTTCGGTCTCGAGACGCATACCGATCGCGACGGCGACGATCTCGTGTTCTTCTTCGACGACTCGATGGATCCGCGCGCGCTCGGCTGGGTGTTCCCGGTCGGCGCGGGCAGCCTGATCGGGCTCGGCTCCTACACCGGCGATTCCAAGCTCCGGAGCCCGCTCGACCGCCTGCTGCGCGCCCAGGAGCTGGCGCCCTCGACCTATCACGGCACGTACTTCCCGAACCGGCTGCTGCGGGCCACGGCCGGGCGGGTCTTCGTGGTCGGCGACGCCGCCGGCCAGTGCCTGCCGCTCACCGCCGAGGGCATACGGCCGGCCCTCTACTTCGGCACGCAGTGCGGCGCGCTGATCCAGTGCGTGCTCGACGGCCGGCTGGCGCTCGAGGCCGCGCTCGAGAGCTACCTGCGGCTGGTCGAGCGGTACCGCAGCGCGTATCGCCTGCTGCGCTGGGTGCAATGGCTGGCCATGCGCGCGCCGACCCGGTGGTTCGCGATGCTCGCCGCGCTCGGCAACCGCGCGCCGCTCCTCCCGCGATGGTGGCCCCGCTACGGGCAGTTCGGCCGCCTGGCGCCCGCGCCGATCGGGGCCACGCCATGACGGATCGAGACCTTGCTGATGCATCGATGACGATGCAATGCGCGAGCTGATCTACCGATACCGCTGGGGCTTCGGCCTCGGGCTACTGGGGCTGCTGATCGGCTACGGCACCTGGTTGGTCGTGACCGACGCGCCGCCGTATCGATTCCTCGTCCGGCTCTACGTGGACAAGCACTTCCTCAAGCAGACGCTGCGCGAGTGGGGTGTGCTCGCGCCGTTGATCTTCATCGTCTTGCAGGCGCTCCAGGTGGTCTTCTCGCCCATTCCCGGCGAGGCGACGGGGATCCTTGGCGGCTATCTCTTCGGGGAATGGCTCGGCCTCATCTACTCCACCGCCGGCCTCACGCTGGGCTCGATGGCCGCCTTCGGGCTCGGGCGCTGGCTCGGCGCGCACTACGTGAAGAACCTGGTCAGCAAGGACACGTGGGACCGGATGGGCTTCATCGTCGAGGCCGAGGGCGCGCTGCTCTGCTTCATCATCTTCCTGATCCCGGGGCTGCCGAAGGACATCGTCTGCTATCTCTTCGGTATCAGCCCGATGCCCTTCTGGGTTTTCTCGCTGGTGTCGGGGCTCGGGCGCATTCCGGGCACCTGGGTGCTGTCCGCGCAGGGGGCGCACACGGCGGCCGGCCAGTACATGCGCGTGATCCTCATCAGCGCGGTGGCGGTCGCGGTGGCGCTGCCGCTGTTCTACTACCGGCATCGGATCACGGCCTGGATGCGCGGCCGGGCCACGCCCGGCGCGCGGAGGTTCCAGGAAGGACTTGACAGGGAAGGACGCAATCCGTAGAGTGTGGGGCACTTTTATGGACCGCAGACTCCAGATGAGCGGACCGGAGAGCGCCGTCGGGCGGTGGTCGTACTTTTACTTTCACTGGTCCGCCCACTGGCTCCCATGAGCTGAACACCAGGAGCCACGGGCGGACGAAGCCCGTGGCGCCCTGAACGAGTCGACGCCGCGGGCCACCCCGCGGCGTTTTTGTTTTGCACCGGCCCAGAGAACAGGAGGGGAAGGTCATGATCATCGTCTTGAAGTCGGGACTCGAGGAGGCGGAGATCGAAGCGGTCTGCCGGCGAGTGGTCGAGATGGGCTACCGCCCCCATCTGATCCGCGGCGAGGTCAAGACCGTCGTGGCCGCCGTCGGCGAGGAGCGCGGTGGCGCGGACCTGAGAGTGCTGGAGGCGCTGGAAACCGTGGAGTCGGTGATGCCGGTCCAGCAGCCGTTCAAGCTCGCGAGCCGGGAGGTGCGGCCGGCGGCGAGCGAGGTCCGCATCGGCGGCGTCGTGGTGGGCGGCGCGCACGTCGTGGTGATGGCCGGGCCGTGCTCGGTGGAATCGGAGGCGCAGATGACCGAGGTGGCCGACGCGGTGAAGGCGGCGGGCGCGCGGATCCTGCGCGGCGGCGCGTACAAGCCGCGGACCTCGCCCTACGCCTTCCAGGGACTGAAGGAGCAGGGGCTCAGGTATCTCGCCGAGGCGCGCAAGCGCACGGGGCTCCCGGTGGTGACCGAGGTGCTCGAGACCGAGAGCGTGGAGCTCGTCGCCGACTACGCGGACGTGCTCCAGATCGGCGCGCGCAACATCCAGAACTTCACGCTGCTCCGCCGCGTCGGCGAGATGGGCAAACCCGTGCTCCTCAAGCGCGGCATGGCCACCAGCATCCAGGAGTTCCTGCTCTCGGCCGAGTACATCCTGTCCGCGGGCAATCCCCAGGTGATCCTCTGCGAGCGCGGCATCCGCACCTTCGAGACCAGCACGCGCTTCACGCTCGATCTCAACGCCGTCCCGGTGCTCAAGAAGCTCTCGCACCTGCCCGTCGTGGTCGATCCCTCGCACGGCACCGGCCACTGGGACCTGGTGGCCCCGATGGCCAAGGGCGCGGTGGCCTGCGGCGCCGACGGGCTCATCATCGAGGTGCACCCGCGCCCGGAAGAGGCGCTCTCCGACGGTCCGCAGTCGCTCAAGCCGTCCAAGTTCGCCCAGCTCATGCGCGAGCTCCGGCCGGTGGCCGAGGCCGTCGGCCGCGCGCTGTAGGCGAGCCGTGCGCGCGCAGATGCCCCACGCTCATCCTGGTTCTGTCGCTCGGGGAGAGAGGGATCGTTCGGATGCCCTGGCCCCCGGGCCGACAACAGGACCTGGCCGCCTCGCGCCTGGTAGGTTCATGAATAGTCGGGCTAGGGCGCGAGGCACGGAGGGGGTGGTCGGGCTTGACGCGTGACGTGGCAGCCGCAGACAATCCAGCCATGATCCAGCAGACGCGCGATCTCCGCGTCCGGCGCTTCCGCCCGTTGCTGCCGCCCGCGATCCTTCTGGAAGAGTGCCCGCTCTCGGAGACCGGCTCCGTGACCGTCACGCGGGGACGGAGCGAGGCCGTGCGCATCCTGCGCGGAGAAGATGACCGCCTGATCGTGGTCGTCGGCCCCTGCTCGGTGCACGACCCGCGGGCGGGCCTCGACTACGCGCAGTGCCTGCGCAAGCTGGCCGACGAGGTGGCCGGCGAGCTGTGCATCGTCATGCGCGTCTACTTCGAGAAGCCGCGCACCACCGTCGGCTGGAAGGGGCTCATCAACGATCCCCGGCTGGACGAGAGCTTCGTGATCAACGAGGGCCTGCGCCTCGGCCGCCGCTTCCTGCTCGACCTTGCCGACATGAGGCTGCCGGCCGGCTGCGAGTTCCTCGATCCGATCTCGCCCCAGTTCATCTCCGATCTCGTCTCGTGGGGCGCGATCGGCGCGCGCACCACCGAGAGCCAGGTCCATCGCGAGCTGGCCTCGGGGCTTTCGATGCCCGTCGGCTTCAAGAACAGCACCGGCGGCGGCGTGCAGGTCGCCATCGACGCGGTCCGCTCCGCGGCGCACCCGCACGCCTTCCTCGGTGTGTCCGAGCAGGGGGTGTGCGCGATCGTCGAGACCACGGGCAACCCGGACTGCCACGTGATCCTGCGCGGCGGGCACACGGGACCGAACTACGACGCGCCGCACGTGCGCAAGGTGGCCGATTCGCTGAAGGCCGCCGGGCTGCCGGCGCGGCTCATGATCGACACCAGCCACGGCAACAGCAGCAAGGACTACCGCCGCCAGCCGATCGTCGCCCGCTCGATCGCCGAGCAGGTGGCCGACGGCGAGGCCGCCATCGTCGGCTTGATGATGGAGAGCTTTCTCGAAGAGGGACGCCAGGAGCTCCGTCCGGGCACGCCGCTGCGCTACGGCCAGAGCATCACCGACGCCTGCATGAGCTGGGAGATGACGGTCCCGGTGCTGCACGCGCTGGCCCAGGCCGTACGGCAGCGCCGGGAGCGGCGCGCGCACGCCAAGCCCTAGCCTGAACTACTGATGAACCTAACGCGCGAGGCGGGCGGGTCCTGTCGCCATAGTTCAGGCTAGCTCGGACTCTTGCCAATGTTCACACGTATCGGGATCATCGGCGCGGGCGCGGTCGGTTGCGTGGTCGGGGGGCTGCTGACCCGCGCCGGCCGCGACGTGACCTTGATCGACCAGTGGCCGGAGCACGTGCACGTCATGAAGCGGCAGGGGCTCCAGCTGAGTGGCAGCTGCGGTGAGCACCGGATCCCGGTGAAGGCGTTGCACCTGCACGAGCTCCAGGGCGTGACCGAACCGTTCGACGCGCTGTTCGTCGCCGTCAAGGGCTACGACACGGAGTGGGCCACGGCCCTGGCGCTGCCGTACGTGGCGCGCCCGCACGGCGTGGTGGTGGACTTCCAGAACGGCATCAACGACGAGCGCGTCGCGGGGCTGGCCGGACGCGAGCGTGCCCTCGGCTGCGTGATCCTCATCGGCGCCGGCATGTACGAGCCCGGACACGCGCAGCGCACCGACACCGGCTCGCTCGGCTTCAAGCTCGGCGAGCTCGATGGCGCGGATTCCGAACGCGCGCGGGCGCTCGCGCGGGTGATGGACGATGTGGCGCCCTCGCGCGTCACCACGAACCTCTCGGGCGAGCGCTGGTCGAAGCTCGCGCTGAACTGCATGGCCAACCCGCTGGCCGGCCTCTCGGGTCTCGGCACCGCGGAGGTGCGCACAGCGCCGGGGCCTCGCCGGCTGGCCGTGCATCTGGGGGCGGAGGCGATCCAGGTCGGGCGCGCCTGCGGGCACGAGGTGGAGCCGATCTGGGGCATCGCGGCCCAGCGCTTCGTGGATGCCGTGGCGGGGATCGGGCTGGCCGACGTCGAAGCCGACATCAGCCGCGATGCGGTGACGCGTGGGGGCGGACGCCCCTCGATGCTCCAGGACGTGATGCGCGGCCGGCGCACGGAGGTCGATTTCTTGAACGGTCACGTCGTGGAGCAAGGGCGGCGCGCGGGAGTGAAGACGCCGTTCAACGAGGCGATCGTCGAGCTGTTCCATCAGCGCGGCGCCGGCGCGCTCGAGCCGGACCCGCGCAATCTGGCGCCCCTGCTGGCGATGCTGCCGGAAGGAGACGGACGATGACCACGCTGCGTCTGGGAGAGGTGACGGTCACCTCGGTGGTGGAGATTCCGCGCTCGTCGTTTCCCACCACGACGATCCTGCCGGACTCGACCGCCGAGGGCGTCGCCGCGCATCACCACTGGCTCAAGCCCGACTTCTTCGACGAGACGGTGGGGGATCTCGGCTCGCGCATCCAGACCTACGTGGTGCGGACGCCACAGCACACCGTGCTGATCGACACCTGCGTCGGCAACGACAAGTCACGCGAGGGCTCGGCGCTGTGGCACAGGCGGAGCGGCGGCTTCCTCGACGACCTGCGCGCGGCGGGGGTGGCGCCGGAGCAGGTGGACCTGGTCGTGTGCACGCATCTGCACGTGGACCACGTCGGGTGGAACACCCGGCTCGTGAACGGGCGCTGGGAGCCGACGTTCCCGCGCGCGCGGTATCTGTTCGCCGGCGAGGAGTGGGAGTACTGGCGCCACGAGAAGGACACCTGCATCGAGGACAGCGTGGTGCCGGTCGTGGAGGCCGGCCGCGTCGGGCTCGTGGACGCGACCCACGCGATCGACCCGTGGCTCCGGCTCGAGCCTTCGCCGGGCCACACGCCTGGGCACGTCTGCGTGCGGCTCTCGACCAGCGCCGGCGAGGCGGTGTTCAGCGGCGACCTCATGCATCGCGTGGTGCAGGTGGCGGAGCCGCAGTGGTCGAGCCGCTTCTGCTACGACCCCGCCCAGGCCGCGGCTACTCGCCGCGAGTTCGTCGAGCGTCACGCCGACTCCGGCGTGCTGATCCTCGCTGCGCACTTCCCGCGCCCGGGTCGCATCGTGCGGGCGCAGGGCGGCACCCGCTTCGAGCCGGCCGTATGAACATCGGCATCTCCCTCACGAGCGCGCACCGGGTGGACGATCCGCGGCTGGCCGCCCGCTGGATGATCGAGCGCACAGCGGCCGCCCGCCGGGCGGGGCTCGACTCGCTGTTCCTCGGCGATCATCACTCGACGCCGCAGCCGTACTACCAGAACGTCCCGATGCTGGGCCGGCTCCTCGCCGAATGGGGCGACGCGCCCGCCGGGTGCCTGTTCCTGCTGCCGCTCTGGAATCCGGTCCTCGTGGCCGAGCAGGTGGGCACCCTCGCCGCGATCGCGCAGGGGCGATTCATCCTGCAGTGCGCGCTCGGCGACGACCACGAGCACTTCGCCGCGATGGGCGCGCACCTCAAGCACCGGACCTCGGCGTTCGAGGAGGCGCTCGACATCGTGCGGCGGCTGCTGGCCGGCGAGGTGGTGAGCTCACAAGGCCGATTCACGATCGAGAAGGCGCGCGTCTCGCCGCGTCCCGCCGAGCCGGTGGAGGTGTGGATCGGGGCCAGCGCGCATCCGGCCATCGACCGCGCAGCGCGGCTCGGCGACGGCTGGCTCGCCGCTCCCGCGCTCACGCCCGACCAGGCGCGCGCGCAGGCCCTGATCTATCGCGAGCGCTGCGACGCGCACCGCCGGCGTCCGAGCGCGGTCGCGATCCGGCGCGACCTCTACGTCGCCGAGTCCAAGGCCGACGCGGAGGCGACGGCGCGGCCGATCATCGGCGCCGGATACCGCGGCTTCGATCCGCAGGCGCTGGTGGTGGGAACGGTGGACGAGGTCGTCGACCGGTTCCGCGCGCTCGCCGACATGGGCTACACCGATGTGATCGTCCGCCATCTCACCGACGAGCAGCCGAAGGTGCTGGGCTCGCTGGCCCGCCTGGCCGAGGTGCGCGCGGCGCTCTGAACGCCGTTTCTGCGCCGCCGTGACCCGCCGCTACAGACCGACGGGGCGGCGCGTCAAGCGTGGCATAATCGTCGGGTATGCGGTTCAGGATTCCGTGGCCCGCGGAGCCGGCCCGACGCGCGATGGCGATCGCCGTCGTCTGCTCGATCGCGCTCCACCTGCTGCTCCTGAGCCTGCTCGTCGTCTTCAACCGATTCACGCCCTCGTTCTACGTCAAGCGCGGCGAGCCGCTCTTCGTCGACATCGCGCCCGAAAAGCCGCAGGAGAAGGCGCCGCTCGGCGACCCGGCGCGTCCGGTCGGCCCCGAGCGCGAGGAGCCCCCGCCACAGCCCGCGACCCCGCCCCCTCCCGCGCCACGCCCGAAGGTCGCCCAAGCGCCGCCCGCGCCGAAGCCGCCGGCGCCCAAGGTGACGCCGCCGCGTCCCGCGCCCGAGCCGCCGAAGCAGGTGGCCAAGGCGGAGCCCCCGCCGCCGAAGCCGGAGCCCGCGCCCGTCAGACCCGAGCCGGCGCCGAGAGCGCCGGAGCCCGCGCCCGACGTGGCGGCGCCAAGGCCGCCCGAGCCGCAGCCGACACCGCCTCCGCCCGTCGCGCCGGATGCGCCCGCGCCACCTCAGCCGGCAGCGACGCCGACGCCTCAACCGCAACAGCCGCCCGCGACGGCCGAGCCCGCGCCGCGCGCGCCCCAGCCCTCCGCGCCGCCCTCGCCAGGCCAGACCGTGATCGCCAGACCGCCGCCCGATGTCGCGCCGGGAATCTTCCGGACGCCGCCGGGCGGCGGGGGAGGACTGCGGGGCGGCGGTCGCGGTGGCGTAGAGGGCGAGCCGATCCCGCTCGACACGCCGGAGCCGCGCTATCAGGACTACTTCAACAAGATCCGGGAGCGTATCAAGAAGAACTGGATCTATCCGCGCGAGGCCGGCGAGCGCGGGATCCAGGGCGACCTGCTGATCGAGTTCCACATCGCCAAGGACGGACGCCTGCAGTTCATCGAGCTGCGCCGTTCGTCCGGCGAGGAGATCCTCGACCGCTTCGCGCTGAACGCCGTTCGCCTCGCGCAGCCCTTTCCCCCCGTGCCCGACGACATCGCCAAGCAGGTGCTGGCGGTCAACGGCCTGTTCCGCTACCAGATCGTCAGCGGCTTCGTGAATCAGTTCCTGCGGTAGGGTTTGCGGTTCAGTGCTCCCCCTCACGCTGCCCTGTCCCCCAGAGGGGGAGAGGGACCCGAGAGGGCTCACGCTGCCCTGTCCCCCAGAGGGGGAGAGGGACCCGAGAGGGCTCACGCTGCCCTGTCCCCCAGAGGGGGAGAGGGACCCGAAAGGGCTCACCCTGCTTTCTCCCACTCTGGGGGGAGAGGGACCAAAAAGAGCGACGCGTCGAAAGACCAAAGGAAGCGGCGGAGCGGGCGGTGATCACGCGCGCGTTTGTCGTCCTCGCGCTCGTCCTCGTGGTCGTGGTCGGCTGCGCGCGGGTGCCGTGCGAGCAGGGGCCGCCGGTGCGCGGGCAGTTCCTGCTGGTCAACGATGTGTACGAGCTCCGACCAGACGCGCAGGGGCGCGGCGGGCTGGCGCGGGTGGCGACGCTGGTGCGTGAGCTCCGGCGGCAGACGCCACACACGCTGTTCGTGCTGGCGGGCGACACGCTCTCGCCCTCGCTGCTGTCGACGCTGCTCCGCGGGCAGCAGATGGTGGACGCGTGGAACCTGCTCGGGCTCGATGCCGCCACGTTCGGCAACCACGAGTTCGACTGGGGCCCCGCCCTGCTCCGCGAGCGCATGGGCGAATCGCGCTTCCGCTGGGTGTCGAGCAACGTGCGCGAGCGCGCGACCGGCCGCCCGTTCGGCGGCGCCGACCCCTGGCTCAGGCTCGAGTGGGCGCAGGTGCGTGTCGGCGTGGTCGGGATCACGACGCCCGATACCGTGAACACGTCGAGCCCGGGCCCGGAGGTGGCGTTCGAGCCGTCGGTGCCAGCGGCCCGGCGGGCGCTGGCCGAGGTGGGCGCCGTCGAGCTGCGCGTGGCCATCACGCATCTGCCGCTCCAGGGCGATCGCGAGCTCGCCGCGAACGTGCCGCTCGATGCGATCCTCGGCGGCCACGATCACGGGCCGATGCTCCACACCGACCGCGATACCGTGATCATGAAGGCGGGCGCCGACGCGATCAACGTGGGCCAGCTCGAGTACGAGCTCGGCTGCGACGCGCGTGTCGTGAATCGGCGGCAGCGGCTGATCCCGGTCGACGCGCGCATCGCCGAGGCCCCCGATGTCGCCGCGCTGGTGCGGCGCTACGCGGTCCTCCTCGATCGCCGACTCGATGAGGTGGTGGCGCAGACGTCCGTTCCCCTCGACGCGCGCGAAGCGGTGCTGCGGCGCGAGGAGACGCCGCTCGGGCGCTACATCGCCGAGCTCATGCGCGCGCGCCTCGGCGCCGAGGTCGGCCTGCTCAACGGCGGGGCCATCCGCTCGAACCGCGTGCTGCCGGCGGGCGCGCTCACCCGGCGCGACATCCAGCTCCTGCTGCCGTTCACCAACATCGTGGTGCTCGTGGAGCTCAGCGGCGCCGGGCTCCTCGAGGCGCTCGAGCACTCGGTGGCGATGCTGCCGGCGGGGTCGGGCCGCACGCTGCAGACGGCGGGGCTGCGCTACGAGGTTGATCACGCCCGGCCGGTGGGCCGTCGAGTCAGCGGCGTGCAGGTACAGGGGCACCCGATCGACCCCGGGCGCCGTTATGAGGTCGCGACGATCGAGTATCTCGCCCGCGGCGGCGATGGATACGGGATGCTCGAGCGAGGGCGGCTCCTGATCGCTCCCGAGGACGGACCGGCGCTCATCGAGACGGTGCTCCAGGGGCTTGCCGAGGGGCGTTCCCCTTGACAGGCTTGTCGCGTATCCGGTAGCCTATTCAGTGTTTTTCGGGTGTAGGCTCGTAGCTCAGTGGGAGAGCGCTACCTTGACACGGTAGAGGTCGGCGGTTCGAAACCGCCCGAGCCTACCATCCCTAACTCAAAGACCCGGGAGGTGCCCATCGCCGGCCGGAAGACGAAGTGGCACTGAGGCAGGCAGGGCCGCGCATCACCGGGCGAGCGTCCGAGTGATGTTTTTTTGTCTCCGCAGCGGATGAAGGGAGAGTGACCGCACACGATGGCCGAGTCGGAAGAGGCGCGACTTCTCTCGATGGCGGGCGAGTTCGACTGCCTGCCCGAGCCGCTGCCGACGCTGCGGCACTCCACCTCCCACGTCATGGCGCAGGCCGTGAAGCAGCTCTTTCCCGAGGTGAAGGTCGCCATCGGGCCGGCCATCGAGGACGGCTTCTACTACGATTTCCTGCGACCGACGCCGTTCACGCCCGAGGATCTCGAACGCATCGAGGCGGTGATGCGCGAGATCATCAAGGCGGACCACCGGTTCGTGCGTGAAGAGATGCCGCGCGCATCGGCCATCGAGTTCTTCCAGCAGCGCGGTGAGCCCTTCAAGGTGGAGATCCTGCGTGGCCTCGACGCGCCGACCGTTTCGCTGTACCGGCAGGGTGATTTCGTGGATCTCTGCCGCGGGCCGCACGTGGCGTCCACGGGCGCGATCAAAGCGTTCAAGCTCCTCTCGTCCTCGGGCGCCTACTGGCGCGGCGACGAGCGGAACCCCATGCTCCAGCGCATCTACGGGACGGCGTGGCCGACTCAGGAGGAGCTCGATCAGTATCTGTGGCGGCTCGAGGAAGCGAAGAAGCGCGATCACCGCAAGCTGGGCCGCGAGCTCGACCTCTTCGACTTCCACGACGTGGCGCCCGGCGCGGCCTTCTGGCTGCCGAACGGGATGATCCTGGTCCGCGAGCTCGAGAAGTTCGCGCGGGAATCGCTCGACGCCCATGGCTATCAGGAGATCTCGACGCCCCTCCTGGTGAACAAGAAGCTCTGGGAGCAGTCCGGCCACTGGGACCACTACCAGGACAACATGTTCAAGGTCGGGGTCGAGGACGACGTCTTCAGTCTCAAGCCGATGAACTGCCCCGAGTCGACGTACGTCTATCGCCGGTCACTCCGCTCGTATCGCGACCTCCCGCTGCGGTACTCGGAGATGGGGCGCTGTCACCGCAACGAGCGCTCCGGGACCCTGACCGGCCTCATCCGGGTGAGACAGTTCACTCAGGACGACGCCCACATCTACATGCGCCCGGATCAACTCCAGGAGGAGATCACGGCGCTGCTCGAGCTCGCCCGGGACTGGTACGCGGTCTTCACCTTGCAGCCGTCGTTCCGGCTCTCGACGCGGCCGGCCGACAAGCTCGGCACCGAGCAGCAGTGGGACCAGGCGGAGGAGGCGCTCCATCAGGCGCTGCGGGCCAACGGCTTGGCGTACGATCTCGACAAGGGCGGCGGCGCCTTCTACGGGGCCAAGATCGACATCGACGTGCACGACGTGCTCGGGCGGCCTTGGCAGCTGGCGACGATCCAGCTGGACCTCAACCTCCCCGAGCGCTTCGAGCTCGAGTACATCGACAGCGATGGCCAGCCCCGGCGGCCGGTGGTCGTGCACCGCGCCATCTTCGGCTCGTACGAGCGCTTCATCGGCATCCTGGTCGAGCACTTCGGCGGCGCGTTCCCCACCTGGCTGGCCCCGGTCCAGGCTCGGGTGTTGCCGGTCAGCGAGAAGCACCTGGAGTACGCGCGCCGCCTCCACCACCAGCTCCGGGACGCGCGGATCCGCGCCGAGCTGGACGATCGAAACGAGAAGCTCGGCTACCGCATCCGCGATGCCCAGCTCCGCAAGGTACCCTACATGCTCGTGGTCGGCGAGCGGGAGGCGCAGCAGGGCACGGCGAGCCTGCGCCGGCGCACGGGCGAAGACGCGGGCGCGTTTCCCGTCGACCGGATCGTCAGCGAGCTCGCCGCCGAGATCGGCAGCCGTTCCGCCACCCTCAACGTGGGCCGCTCGGCCTGAGCGCGTCCCGCACGAAGGAGCCATTGCTATAGCAGCCAAAGACATCCGGATCAACGAAGGCATCCGCGTCCGAGAGGTACGAGTGGTGAGCGCCGAGGGCGAGCAGCTGGGGATCCTGCCGATCGCCCAGGCGCTGGAGCTGGCCCGGTCCGGGGACATGGACCTGGTGGAGGTGGCGGCGGAGGCGAGCCCGCCGGTCTGCCGGATCATGGACTTCGGCAAGTACAAGTACATGCAAGCCCGCCGGCAGAAGGACGCGCGGAAGAAGCAGACGGTGATCCAGGTGAAGGAAGTGAAGATGGGTCCCAAGACCGACACGCACGACTTCGACTTCAAGGCCAAGCACGTCCGGCGCTTTCTCGACGCGGGCAACAAGGCCAAGGTCACGGTACGGTTCAAGGGACGCGAGATGGCCCACACGGATCTCGGCTGGAAGATGCTGAACAAGATGTCCGAGCTCATGACGGACATCGCGGTCATCGAGAGTCATCCGCGGATGGAAGGCCGGATGATGAGCATGATCCTGTCGCCCAAGCCGCACTAGGGCGCTTGTGTCGAGGATCCTGCCTCTCGAAGATCCCTCTCCCCTCTGGGGAGAGGGCAGGGTGAGGGGCGGGTGCGCGTCAAGGACCCAACGAAAGGAACGACATGCCGAAGATGAAGACGAAGCGGGCGGCCGCCAAGCGTCTGAAGCGGACCGGGTCTGGTAAACTCAAGCGGCACCGCGGCTGGAAGCGCCACCTGCTCGAGGCCAAGTCCCCGAAGCGCAAGCGCCGGCTGAGAAAGCCCACGACGGTGGGCAAGGCCGATCAGCCGCGGCTGGATCGACTGGTACCGTACCTGTAGGAGAAGAGCGCCCCTCGCCCTGCCCTCTCCCCAGAGGGGAGAGGGGAACGGGGTGCCTCCCCCGCAGGGGCAGGCGTGTTCCTCTCCCCCGGAGGGGGAGAGGGTTAGGGTGAGGGGGAGAACCCAAAAGGAGACAGCGATGCCACGGGCAAAAGGCGGGTCCAAGACCCGCCAGCGGAGAAAAAAGGTCCTCAAGCAGGCGAAGGGATACTTCGGCGGCCGGCGCAAGCTCTACCGCCCGGCCGCGGAGACGGTCCTCCGCGCCGGAGCCTTCGCCTACAGGGGCCGCAAGCTGAAGAAGCGGCGCGCGCGCTCTCTCTGGATCGTTCGCGTCAACGCCGCGTGCCGTCAGCTCGGGCTGTCGTACTCGGCGTTCATGGCCGGGCTGAAGAAGGCCGGCATCGCGCTCGATCGCAAGGTGCTGGCGGAGCTCGCGGTGGCCGATCCCACCGCCTTCGCCAAGCTGGCGGAGACCGCCAGAGCCCAGCGCGCCTGAAGGGGCGTCCCCACAAGGGCGCAAGCATGGCTTGATGGCAGAGGCTTCGCGCGTCCAGGAGATCCTCGACCGGGCCCTGGCGGACATCGCCGGGGCCCGCTCCACGTCCGAGCTCGAGCAGATCCGCGTCACCGTGCTCGGCCGCTCGGGCCAGCTCACCACGTTGCTGCGCTCGCTCGGCTCCGTGCCGGCGGCCGAGCGACCGCGCGTCGGGCAGGAGGCGAACCAGGCCAAGCTCCGCATCGAGGAGCGTCTCGGGGCGCGCGTGGACGAGCTCAAGCGGGAGGAACACGCCCGCGCGCTCGCCGCGGAGCGCGTGGATCTCACGCTGCCCGGACGATACACGCCGCCGGGCGCCGTCCATCCGATCACGCGGGTGCAGGACGAGATCATCGAGATCTTCGAGGGCCTGGGCTTCTCGGTGGCCGAAGGGCCCGAGGTCGAGACCGACTACTACAACTTCGCCGCGCTCAACTTCCCGGACGATCATCCGGCGAGGGACATGCAGGATACCTTCCACCTGTCGCCGGACACGCTCCTGCGCACGCACACCTCACCGGTGCAGATCCGGACGATGAGGGCGCAGCGGCCACCCGTGCGCGCGATCTTCCCCGGCCGCGTGTACCGGCGCGACGCCGACATCACGCACTCGCCCATGTTCCACCAGGTCGAGGGGCTCGCGGTCGACCGGCACATCACGATGGCGGATCTCAAGACGACGCTCGAGCTGTTCGCACGCGAGATGTTCGGGCCGCGCTCGCGGCTCCGCTTCCGCGCCTCCTTCTTCCCGTTCACCGAGCCGTCGGCCGAAGCGGACGTCCTCTGCTTCCTCTGCGGCGGCGAGGGCTGCCGGGTCTGCGGCGATGGCTGGCTCGAGATCCTGGGCTCGGGCATGGTGCACCCGAACGTCCTGCGCAACGTCGGCTACGACCCCGAGGAGGTGACGGGCTGGGCGTTCGGCATGGGCGTCGAGCGCGTCGCCATGCTCAAGTACCGCCTCGACGACATTCGCCTGCTCTTCGAGAACGACCTGCGCTTCCTGCAGCAGTTCGCGCCCCCGTACAGCTCGCCCCTCGGCACCGTCCCCCTCGGCACCGTCCCCCTCGGCACCGTCCCCCTCACTCCGCCCTCTCCCCAGAGGGGAGAGGGACCCCCGAGTTCCCCCTCGTCCTCGGGAAAAGAGAGGGGCCAGGGATCCACGAGCTCCGTCTCCCCCTCGGGGGGAGGGGGGCGGGCTGAGGGGGACGGAGGCCAGGCGCGCCGGTGAAGATCGCCTACCGTTGGATCAAGGAGTACGTGGAGACCGACCTCGGGCCGCGCGAGATCAAGGAGCGGCTGGTCAACGCGGGCATCGAGGTGGCCACGATCACGCCGGTGGTGGAGGGCCTCTCGGGAGTGGTGGTCGGTGAGATCGAGGCGGTCGAGAAGGATCTCGGCGTGAGCGCGGCGGGTCATCACTACAAGCTGTGTCGCGTGGCGCTGCCGGATCGCACGTACGCCGTCGTGTGCGGCGCGCCGAACGCGGTGCCGGGACTGCGCACCGCGTTGGCGCCGCCCGGCGCGACGCTTCGCGATCAGCCGGTGCAGGCGACGAAGATCCGCGGGGTCGTGTCCGAGGGCGTGCTCTGTTCGGAGCGCGAGCTCGGGTTGAGCGAGGATCACGCCGGTGTGCTCGAGCTGCCGCCGGACGCGCCGCTCGGCGCCGATCTCGGCACCTACCTCGGCCTGGACGACTGGATCCTCGACGTCGAGATCACGCCCAACCGGCCCGATGCGCTCTGCGTGGTCGGCGTGGCGCGCGAGATCTCGGCGCTCACCGGCGCCCCCTTCCGCTATCCGCAGGTGGCGGTGCGCGAGGGCGACATCGAGGCGGCCGACGTGGCCGCGGTCGAGGTCGAGGACCCGGATCTCTGCCCGCGCTTCAGCGCGCGGCTCATCACCGGTCTCACCGTGCGTCCGTCGCCGCCCTGGCTCGCTCAGCGCCTGCGCGCGGTGGGGCTGCGCCCCATCAACAACCTGGTCGACGTGACGAACTACGTGATGTGGGAGCTCGGCCAGCCGCTGCACGCGTTCGATTTCGACACGATCGCAGGCCGCAAGATCGTGGTCCGGCGCGCCCGCCCCGGCGAGCGGCTCGTCACGCTGGATGGCCAGGAACGCGCGCTCGGCCCCGACATGGCCATGGTGTGCGACGTCGAGCGGCCGATCGGGCTCGGCGGGATCATGGGCGGCGGCAACTCGGAGGTGACCGCGGCGACCACGACCGTGCTGCTCGAGGCCGCGTACTGGAATCCGGGCTCGATCCGCCGCACGGCACGCACGCTCGGCCTGTCCACCGACGCGGCCTACCGGTTCGAGCGTGGCGGCGACATCGAAGCTCCGCCCGAGGCGCTCGGACGCGCCGCCCAGCTGATGGCCGATCTCGGCGGCGGCGCCGTCGCCCGCGGCATGATCGACGTCTACCCGGAGCCGCGCCCGCGGCCGCGGATCACGCTGAGGCTCGGGCGCGTGGAGCGGCTCATCGGCGCCTGCCCGCCGCGCGGCGAGGCCGTCCGCATCCTGCAGGCGCTCGGCTTCGCCGTCGACGACTCCGGCGCCGACCTCGAGGTCGTCGTCCCGAGCTTCCGGCGCGACATCGTTCAGGAGGACGACCTCGTGGAAGAGGTCGTCCGCATCTGGGGCTACGACAAGATCCCGTCGACGCTGTCGTCCGGCGGGCAGCTCCTGCCGGTGCAGCGGCCCGCCGGGCTCCGCCTGGCCCGCGCCGCCACCCGCCAGCTCGTCGCGGTCGGCCTCTCGGAGGCCATGACGTACGCGTTCGTGGACCCGGACCGCTTGCGGCTCCTCGGCTGGCCGGACCCGGCGCAGCTGATCGCGCTGCAGAATCCGCTCTCCCGGGAGCGCTCCGTGCTCCGGCCGTCGCTCGCGCCCGGGCTGCTGGAAGTGCTGGTCACGAACGTGAGCCGGCAGAATCCCGACGTGCGCGTGTTCGAGATCGGCCATGTCTTCTCGCCCCGGCGGGCCGAGGACGTCGATCGTCCCGTGCACGAGGAGCTCTGGCTCGGCGTGGCGCTGACCGGGCTGCGACAGCCGCGCGCCTGGCACGCCGCCCGCGAGCGCGTCGACATCTACGACGCGAAGGGCCTGGCCGAGCTCGTGCTGGCCGCGAGCGAAGCCCCGCCCTGGCAGATCGAGGCCTGGGGCGCGGGCGAGGGACCCGGATACCTGGAGAACGGCCGGGGCGCGCGGGTGACGGTGAACGGCCGCGTGGTCGGCTCGTGGGGAGAGGTGGCGCTCGGCGTGCGCGAGGCGCTCGATCTGCCCGCCCCCGTGTTCCTGGCCGAGCTCTCACTCACCACGCTGGTGGCGCTGCCCCGGGCGATGCCGCGCTACGAGCCCTTGCCGCGATTCCCGGCCGTCCAGCGGGACCTGGCGCTGGTGGTGAGCGGCGACGTGACCGCGGGAGACATCGAGGCGCACATTCGCGCCATGCGCCTGCCGCTCCTCACCCGGGTCATGCTATTCGACGTGTACACCGGGGGGCAGGTCGGGGACGGGCGGCGAAGCCTCGCCTGGAGCTTGACGTTCCAGGCGTCCGACCGCACCCTCACGGACACAGAGGTCAACGAGCTCCATGCCGAGATCGTCAAGGAGCTCTCGCAACGCTTCAACGTCGAGGTCAGAGGCTCGTGATGGCGGAGAATCTCACGGATCGGCTGGAGCAGCTCGAAAAGTCGGTGAAGCGCGCCGCGGACAGCATCGCGCGGCTGCGCAGAGAGCGCGACACGCTGCAGGCCCGCGTCGCCGCGCTCGAATCCGAGCGCGGCGAGCTCACCGCCTT
>Ga0187892_10004403_pt1 | contig 23675 bp, 25 predicted proteins | sample MA1701073metaG_FD_139345 | JGI IMG/M metagenome (GOLD analysis project Ga0187892, IMG submission 139345) | Bio-ooze microbial communities from a basaltic lava cave in the Kipuka Kanohina Cave System on the Island of Hawaii, USA - MA170107-3 metaG ... | reverse complement strand
GCTCCGGGTATCCGGTGCGCCGTCGAGGTGGTGTGATCCCGGACGCCCGGCGATCAGGGTCACCCCGGCTTCAACAGGCGGCCACGATCATGAGACGCGCAGTAGGTGCCGAAGTCGGGCGATGTCCCATGTAGCGTGGGGGCACTACATGGGTCCATCCAGTCAGTCGAGCATGAGTCGATCGCAGGTTTCTTCGAGTCTCTTCAGACGGAAGCGAAGCTGCGAGCGTGCCTGTTCCAGGTCTCGAAGCCGGACGCTGTTGGCGGCGGCGTAGTCAGCCTCGGTTCTACCAGCGGGCGGCAGTCCGTTGTTCGCTTCCGTAATGGCCTCGTCGACACGACGAAAGTAGTAGAGCGCATCGAGTGTTTGATCGGTCGCATCCTCGAGCCGCGCTATCGATCCGAGCGCGCGACGAGTTTCGGCGTTTCCTGGCGGAGTAGTTCGATGTCGATCAATGATCGCCCGGTATTCCCGGAGCGCCTTGTTGACTTCTGCATGCAAGCCATCGAGCTCGAAGGAACTTAGCCGCTCAGGGGACCGGAGGACTTCCTTGAAGTCACCGGAAAGGCGGCGTGCTTGGTCGGTGGCCTTGCCGACGTCTTCCAGAACGACCCGTGTGGGCGCCTGAACGAAGTGTTGGAGATCCTCCAACATGACAAGACGGATCGCGTGACTGGCGGCCGCCGTCCGAGCGGGGCGAGTGAAATCCGACCGCGAGACCAAGACACCCACGTCGGCCAGGGACCTGGAGCGCAGCAGGTCGATCTTCGCAGCTAGCGTATTTACATGACCGACTCCCGTCGGTTCGGCAAGGTCCTTACACTCCACAACGAGACGCACTTCGGTACCGGCGGGGGTCTTCTCGATGACCCAAACGTCTACCTGGTTTCCCCCGACGTCCCGATTATGCTCAACCGACGCTCCGGCGAGGCGGTACAGGTGCGCTACCTGTCGCTCGAAGTCCGTGGGCGTTCCGTCCATCTTAGGTACCGACACATGATCGCACGTCGCGGCCTTCAGAGGACGACCCTGCGACCGCTGAGCCAATGGAGTGGTTCCCTGTCTGTCAGGCTGAGGTGAGACACCTGCAGTAGCTACCGATCCCTGCAGGGCGAGAACGGACACCCCTGACCGCGATGACCTTGACGACTCTGACGATGACGCGCGCCCATGCTGAGGCGATGGGCGGCGACGACCCGATCCTGCCGGAGAAGCCTCACCGGCGAACCTCTCGGGTGCCCGCTTCGAGCGGAACACGATAATCTCTGGTACTGCCAAGTTCGCCGAGCATCGAATCGAGGGGGACGCGCAACATGCCTGATGTCACGATGGTGACCCAGCGCGAGCGTCCGGACCTTGTGACCGAGGTTCGCAAACTGTCTGCGGCGTCCTGGCCAACGTATATTCTTGCCGACCCAGTAGGAGTCCGTTACGTTCCTGAACTAGAGACGCGCCTAGCAGAGTTTCAGTTGATTCTCCTTGACGCTGGCGACGATACGATACTTGGGACAGCGCACTCCATACCCTTCGGCTGGAACGGCGAACCCCTATCCTTACCGTCCGGATGGGACGAAGTGCTAAAGGCAGGTATGCAAACCGTCAAACCGACGGCTTTATCAGCATTGTCGATAGTCGTCCATCATGAACACCGCGGCCAAAAACTAAGTCTGCTGTTGATTCGAGCCCTACGCAAGCTTGCCCTCACACATAACCTTCGACATTTCGTAGCCCCTGTGCGTCCGAGTGCAAAGGTAGCGTATCCCCTAACACCAATGAACAACTATCTTACCTGGCTCAGGCCTGACGGAACCCCATTCGACCCTTGGGTTCGTGTTCACGTCCGTGAAGGTGCACGCATTCTGCAAATATGCTGGGAGTCCATGGTTATTACGTCGACCATCGTCGAGTGGGAAAGTTGGACCGGGATGAGGTTCCCCGAAAACGGGAAATACATTATCCCTGGCGGCCTCGTACCACTGTCCGTCAATGTAGAGTCAAACGTCGCAGAGTACGTCGAGCCAAACGTCTGGATGGAGCACTCCCTGACATAGACGCTTGTCGTTCTCCACCCGCCCACGACGTCGGCTACTCCGGCCGAAGACCGGGACTTGTTGCAAGAGCCGTCTTTGACTTACCTAGGAACAAAAACACGTTGAGCAACTCGTCGGCCAACGGTCCATGCAGCTTAAGAATAATGAGCCAGGGATTCTTGAACGAAGGAGAGGCTTCCGACTGCGGAGACAATGGTCCAGACTCTAGAGGCTCGGAGTCGGCAGGCGGAGACTGCGCAGGGGTAGTGATATACCAATATGCGTCCGCCGTTCCTGCCGCAGTCCTCCTGACTACGGCGAAGTTAAAGAGGCAGTCCTCTTCAATGAGAAGGAACCGAAGATAAGAATTGATCTCGTTGCCGCTGAGATGACACTCATCGCTTACAAGTTTGACGAAGCTGTCCTTTTCATTAGCGATGTTAGGATACTCACGTCCGCAGGGCAAGTAGTAGATGTATCTGACGCCTTCGAGCAAGTTGTTAGCTATAACCTGCACCGCCGGTGGTGTCATGTCGTAACCGAAGAGCGAGTTGGTCAGGACATGAACCTCGTCGCCGCGTTTCAGACCTTCTTCGTCCGTCTGGACGAGGAACTCCGATACAGTGGTGATTCGTGAGCCCTCGCGGGCACACGAATTGAAGAGCCGCCGCAGAACGGGCATTATCTGAGGGGAAAGCCGCTCTTCAAGCACACGGGCGACCAGAATCAGCGCGAACAACCCAGCGAATACGAACGGTATGCGGATCACAGCGCTTCCGGTGAACAAGCTCTGTAAAAACAGAACGAGTACCGAGAGAAGTGCTATGACCGCCGACTCGCCGTACTTGCGCCTCATGGCTCGCAGTGCCACCCGGGGGGAGAGAACCCAGAGAAGGCTGTGCGCAGCGACCATGTGTAGGCGCCGCATTCCCGCACTACAAGCTGATCGCCGGGCCGCAACTCCTGTTCAAATCGATATTCTCCAAGGCTATCGTGTGAGTCTGCAGATGGCCCAACGAGTTGGTAGGATCGGATTGTTGGGTTCTTGCCTGACTGGGAGGCAAGAGTTATATCGAACCGGCGCCCAATGAGAGCCGCATCCAGCAAGCCTCGGAAGATGCCGGCGTCAAGAAAGGCCCACGTCTGGTCAGGTCGCTCGCGTATTGCTAGAACGGAAGTAACCAGGTCGATGCATGGATCCAGAAGATTTCTCCCCGGTTCCACGATCACTCGCGAGACTCCAAGGCTTTGTGTCGCTCGACTGAGCTTCGCACCGAAGGCGGGGTCGTAGCTGTCGTCGAGTCCTCCTCCAATATCCAATATCTGAACAGGGCTATTCTGGAACGCAGTTGATATGTGCGTGAGCACACGGTCGAAGTTGCGTGATGAATATAGGGCTTTAGGCAGAAAAAAGCTGACGCCGATTGCGATATTGCTATCGACTGCAACTGTCGAAACCAGCTCCTGTACGTCTTGAAGTAGCATTCCCCACTTTAGGTAACGTGTGTCGTGTACATCTACTAAATCACGGAGAGAGACGCGTACCACGAGTTGGCTGGGAGCCAGACTAAGCAGTAGTTCGAACTCCTGCCTTGTATCTACGACAAAACTAGTTATCCCTAGCGCAAAGGCTTTGATCACTTCCGACCATGGCTTGACCGGCAGTCCGAATTGAATATCCGCTGGCGGCACTCCCATCGCTAGCAGGGCACTCATTGTCTCCGTCGTGTCAACGTCAAAGGCTCCACCTAGGTGGTGTACCTCACGCAGGACATCGGGGTGGTCGTTCGCCTTCGCTGGGTAGTAGACACGTCCGAACTGAGAGAAGTGCGCGTAGCGCGATGCGAACTCCTTGCGATTGAAGCGAAAGTACGGCGTATCTGCGCTGTCAGCGCCTCGTCCTTTGTCGTTCGTTTCACGCAAGGAACCGCAACTCCCTCTCGTCATTCTCATCACACGGCCTTCGCTACACTACTACTGTGCCTGCGCGTTGTGGCAGGCTGCGCGCACGGTACGATCGGACACGGTAGAGCGAGTTTCGTCGGTCAGGGGCTCGTCGGTGGAGCCGGCACGTGATCAGAGGAGTGCCGCTGGTCTTCGGCGCTGCGTCTGCTGGTTCGGTTTGCGGGGCGAAGGGTCGGCGAGGATGCCGGCATGTCGTCGGTGTCGTCTGTTGGCGGCCGCCCGGGAACCGGCGAAGTACTGCGGCTCGACCGCCCGGTAACGCTCAGGAGACCGACCGCCACCCGGCAACTCGAGGAACCGTAGAACGTAGGTCGCCGGACACGCTCGCTTGCCGCTCGCACGAGGGCGCCCCGGGTAGCCGCGCGTGCCGCCCCACGTGGGTGGCGCCACCCTGCTTCGGTGCCCCTCAAAGCACCGGCCCCGGAGTGAAGGAGACTCGCCGGCACGACCGACGCCGAACCGCCCCGTTTCGCACCGATGCTGGCCGGTGGCACCGGCGCGCCGCGGGACCCCGCCGGCTGGATGTTCGAGCCGAAGTTCGACGGGCAGCGCATCATGGCTACGGTCCGGCCGGCCGGCGTGGTGTTGGCCAACCGCCGCGGCACCGAGGCCACGTCGACCTTCCCGGAACTGGCCGCGCTGGCCGGAGCCGCGCACGGCCGCGCCATGGTGCTCGACGGGGAGGTGGTGGCGCCGGCCGACGACGGTCGACCCAGCTTCCAGCGGCTGCAACGGCGGATGCACGTTGCCTCGCCGTCGGCCCGGCTGCTGGCCGAGGTCCCGGTCACCTACGCCGTTTTCGACGTGCTGTGGCTCGACGGAGACTCGCTGGTCGAGCGGGCCCAGGCGGCCCGCCGGGAGGTGCTCGACTCGCTGACCCTGCGAGGCCCGTCGTGGCAGACGGCGCCCGTGCTCGACGCCACGCCCGCCGAGCTGCTGATCGCCTGCCGCGACGCGGGGTTGGAGGGCTTCATGGCGAAGCGCCTCGATGCGCCCTACCAACCGGGCCGGCGGTCACCGGCCTGGTCAAAGGTGAAGTGCGGGCGGCGCCGCGAGTTCGTGGTGGGTGGCTGGTCCGCCGGCGAGGGGTCGCGCCGATCCCGCATCGGCTCGCTGGCCCTCGGGGCCTTCGACCCGTCAGGGCGCCTGGTGTACGTGGGGCAGGCCGGGTCGGGGCTGTCGGAGGACCTGATGGCTCAGCTGCTGGCCGTGTTCGAGGCCACGGCGCGGCCGGAGTCGCCGTTCGCCGGTCCGGTGCCGCCCGGCCTGCGGTTCGTGGACCCGCTGCTCGTCGTGGAGGTGGCGTACACCGAGATGACCGAGGCCGGCACGCTGCGCCAGCCCTCGATCAAGGGGGCCCGCCCGGACCTGCTGGCCGCCGAGGTCACCCTGGACGAGCAGCGGTCGGGGTGAAGTGGGGAACAATGGGGCATGGCCAGATCCATCTGGGGAGGGTCCATCAGCTTCGGGCTGGTGAACGTCCCCGTGAAACTGTTCACCGCCGTCCGCAAGAAGGACGTTCGCTTCCACCAGCTGCACGCCACCGACGGCGCCCGCATCAACCAGAAGCGGGTGTGCTCGGCCGACGGCGAGGAGGTGCCCTACGACGAGTTGGTGAAGGGCTACGAGATCGGCAAGGACCGCTACGTGGTGGTCGACCCCGAGGAGCTGGACGCCCTCGATCCCGAGAGCACCCACACGATCGACATCGAGGACTTCGTCGACCTGGCCGGCATCGATCCGCTCTTCTTCGACTCGTCGTACTACGTCGTGCCCGACGGGCCGGGCGCCAAGGCCTACCGCCTGCTCCTGGAGGCGATGCGAGACGCCGGCAAGGTCGGGATCGCCAGAGTGGTGATGCGGTCCAAGCAGTACCTCGTCGCCGTGCGGCCGGTGGGCGAGGCGCTCGTCATGACCACCATGAACTTCGCCGACGAGGTGACGCCCCAGGACGAGCTGGAGGGCCTGCCCGGCTCGTCCGACAAGGTGACCGACCGCGAGCTCAAGATGGCTCAGCAGCTCATCGACTCGCTGGCCGGCGACTTCGACCCGGCCAAGTACCACGACACCCATCGGGAGGAGGTGCTGGCCCTCATCGAGCGCAAGGCGGCGGGCGAGGAGATCGTGGCCCCGCCGGCGATCGAGCGCCCGACGCCGGTGGTCGACCTCATGGCCGCCCTCGAGGCCTCCCTGGCCGCGGCACGAGGCGAGAGCAAGGCCTCGTGAGGTCCGAGGGCGCCCGCCGGTGAGTTCGGGCGGCACCCAGGTCACCGTCGACGGTCGCCAGCTGAGCCTCTCCAACCTCGACAAGATCCTGTACCCCGAGGCCGGGTTCACCAAGGGCCAGGTGATCGGCTACTACCAGGCGGTGGCGCCGGCGCTGCTCCCCCATCTGGCCGGGCGGCCCGTGACCCTCAAGCGCTACCCCGAGGGCGTCGACGGCGGGCACTTCTTCGAGAAGCGGTGCCCGTCGCACCGGCCACCGTGGGTCGAGGTGGCGCCGGTGTGGAGTGGACGCAACAACGCCGAGATCCCGTTCTGCGTGGCCGGCGACCTGCCGACGCTGGTGTGGCTGGCCAATCTCGCCGCGTTGGAACTACACCCGTCCCTGGCCCGGTCGCCGGACGTCGACTGCCCAACCACGTTGGTCTTCGACCTCGACCCGGGGCCGCCGGCCACCGTGGTCGAGTGCTGCCGGATCGCCCTACGGCTGCAGGAGCTGCTGGGCCAGCTGCGGCTCCAGTGCGTGGCCAAGACCTCCGGCAACAAGGGCCTGCAGGTGTACGTGCCACTGAACACCGCCACCACCTACGAGGGCGGCACGAAGGACTTCGCGCTGACCGTGGCGCAGCTGTTCGAGAAGCGTCATCCCGGCGAGGTGGTGTCGGCGATGGCCAAGGCGGTCCGGCCGGGCAAGGTGTTCATCGACTGGAGCCAGAACGACCGGCACAAGACCACGGTCAGCGTGTACTCGCTCCGGGCCCGGCCCCGTCCCACCGTCTCCACCCCGGTGACGTGGGACGAGGTGGCCGCCACCGCCGAGGCCGGCGACCCCGAGCGGCTCGTCTTCGAGGCCGACGCCGTCGTACGCCGGGTCGGCGACCTCGGCGACCTCTTCGCCCCCGTCCACCAGCTGGCCCAGGCCCTCCCCCCGCTTTCGAGTGCATAGGGGCCGGAATCCGGCCCCTATGCACTCGAAAGCGGGGTTGGGGTTGGCCGGGGGCGGCCTGGTGGCGCTGTCACTGCCGCCGTTCGGGTGGTGGCCGTTGGCCGTCGGCGGCGTGGTCGCCCTGCTCGTGGCGCTGGGCGACCAGCCGATGCGGCGGCGGCTGCTCATCGGGGCCGGGTTCGGGCTGGGGCAGTTCACCGTCGGTCTGTGGTGGCTCGGCGAGTTCAGCCTGCCCGGCAGCGTCGCCGTCGTGGCCATGGAGGCGGCCTTCCTGGCGGCCGCCGCGGCGCTGGCGCCGCCGGGACCGGGACGCGTGGTTGGGCTGCCAGCCACGCTGGTGCTGGCCGAGGCGGCCCGGGGCCTGGTGCCCTTCGGCGGGCTGCCGATGGGCGGCGTCGCCCTCGGCCAGATCGGCGGCCCCCTCGGGGCGGCGGCCCGGGTCGGAGGCCAACTGGCGCTCCTGGCCCTGGTTGCGGTGGCCGCGGTGGCCGTGACCGCCGCCATCGGCCGACGCTGGAAGCTGGCCGCCCTCGCCGCCGGGCTGGTGCTCACCGGAGCGGCCGCCGGCCGGGTGGCGCCCGATGGCGGGCGCGCCGCCGGCACCCTCGAGGTGGGCGCCGTGCAGGGCGGCGGCGCCCGCGGCTTCCGCCAATCGGAGGTGGACGAAACCGTTGTGTTCCAGGCGCAGTTGGCGGCCAGCCGGCAGCTTCAGCCGCCCCTCGATCTCGTCGTGTGGCCGGAGGACGTCGTCGACGTCAACGGCCCGGTCGAGCCGACGGCCGAAGCGGCCGCCATCGCCGAGGAGGCACGACGCCTCGGGGCGACCGTGGTCGCCGGGGTGATCGAGGGTCAACCCGCGTCGAGGCCGTCGGCGGTCGGCGGGTTCCGCAACGCCGCCGTGGCCTGGTCGCCGACCGGCCAGGTGGTGGCCCGCTACGAGAAGGTGCACCGGGTCCCGTTCGGCGAGTACATCCCCGGCCGACGCTTCTTCGACCTCGTGGCCGACACCTCCGCGGTGCCGCGCGACGCGGTTCCCGGGTCCGGACCGGGGATCCTGCGCACCCCCGCCGGCGACCTCGGCGTCCTGGTCTCCTACGAGGTCTTCTTCGCCGACCGGGCCCGCGACGCGGTCCGCGCCGGTGGGCGGCTGCTGCTGGTTCCCACCAACGCGGCGTCCTTCGAGACGAGCCAGGTGCCCGCCCAGGAGGTGGCCGCGGCCCGCCTGCGGGCCGTGGAGAGCGGCCGGGACCTGGTGCAGGCGGCACCCACCGGGGCCAGCGCCATCATCGACCGTGACGGGCGGGTTGTGGCCCGGAGCACGCTCGGCCGCCGAGAGGTGCTGCGGGGGACGGTCACCCTGCGCACCAGCCGGACCATCTACACCACCATCGGCGACGGCCCCCTGCTGGCCCTGGCCGCGGCGGCCCTGTGCGGCGCATGGGCCCTCGCCCATGCTCGGCTCAAGCCGGCGCCTCGTCGGCCACGGGCACGAACAGCACGTTGAGCAGGAGGAACTTGGCCACCCAGATGACGCCGTAGGTGGCGATGATGGCGGCGTTGACGATCAGGCCCTGGGCCATCCGGCTGCTGGCGATCTCGACGGCCTGCGCCTCGGCCAGGTCGGCCACCACCGTCGACACGACCAGGCTGGCCAAGGCGACGATCCAGAACGGCGCCACCTCCCGCCACAGGTGGGAGCGGCCCCGCTTTCCCCACGTCCAGCGCCGGTTCAGGTAGTAGGAGGGGACGCCCCCGACGACGCAGGCGGCCACGTTGGCCGACCGGGCCGTCCAGTGGAACCCGGCGAAGAGCGCGAACAGCGTGACCTGGCTGACCGCGACCGAGATCACCGACACGACGGCGTACCGGAGTGCCTTGCGGCCCCCCGGCGTCTGCGTCCTGGCCCGCAGCGCCGCGACGGAGATACCCATCAGGCGAGCGTAGGGGCCGTCGGCGGCACTACGCGCCGATGGCGTGGTAGCCGCCGTCGACGTGCACGATCTCGCCGGTGGTGGCCGGGAACCAGTCCGACAGCAGCGCCACGGTGGCCCGGGCGACCGGCCCGGCATCGTCCACGTCCCACCCCAGCGGCGCCCGCGCTGCCCAGGCCTCCTCGAAGGAGCTGAAGCCCGGAATGGAGCGGGCCGCCACCGTGCGCAGCGGGCCTGCCGCCACCAGGTTGACCCGGATCCGCGCCGGCCCCAGGTCGCGGGCCAGGTACCTCCCGGTCGATTCGAGCGCGGCCTTGGCCACACCCATCCAGTCGTAGAGCGGCCAGGCCTTGGTGGCGTCGAAGTCGAGGGCGACGATCGACCCGCCGTCGACCATCAGCGGGGCGGCCATGGCGGCGAGCGCCTTGAGCGAGTAGGTCGAGACGTGCAGCGCGGTGGCCACGTCGTCCCAACCGGCCTTCAGGAAGTCGCCGCCGAGGCAGGCCGCCGGCGCGTAGCCGATGGCGTGGACGACACCGTCCAGCCCGCCGAACCGCTCCTGGAGCTGGTCGGCCAGCCGGGACAGGTGCGCCTCGTCGGTGACGTCGAGCTCGAGCACCTCGGGCGGATCGGGCAGCTTGCGGGCCGTGCGCTGGGTGAGGCTCATGGGCCGCCCGAACGAGGTGAGGATCACCCTCGCTCCCTGCTCCTGGGCCATCCTCGCCACCGAGAAGGCGATCGACGCCTCGGTCAGCACGCCGGTGACGAGGATGCGCTTGCCGGTCAACAGCATGTGGGCTCCATCGGTCTCGGTCCCTCAGAGCGGGGTATTGGCGTGGTGGCGGCGAGGGAGGCGCTCGCGCTTGGTGCGCAGCGCGTCCAGGGCATCGGCCACGACCCGGCGCGTCGACGTCGGTTCGATGACCGCGTCGACCAACCCGCGCTCGACCGCCTGCTGGGGCGTGCAGTAACGGGCCGCGTAGTCGGCCTCCAGGGCTCGCCGTTCGTCGTCGGCCAGCGACTGCTTGCGGTGCAGGACCGAGACGGCACCGGCCGCCCCCATCACCGCCACCTCGGCGGCCGGCCACGCGTAGCAGGCGTCGCTGCCCAGGCCCTGCGAGTCCATCACGATGTAGGCGCCGCCGTAGGCCTTTCGCAGCACCACCGAGACCCTGGGCACCGTGGCGGCGGCGTACGCGTGCACCAGCTCGGCGCCGTGGCGGATCATCCCCCGCCACTGGGTGTCCTTGCCGGACTGGAAGCCCGGCGTGTCGACGAAGGTCACCAGCGCCACGTTGAACGCGTCGCACAGTTGGACGAAGCGGGCCGCCTTCACGGACCCGTCGATGTCCAGCGCACCGGCCAGGGCCGCCGGTTGGTTGGCCACCACGCCGACGGGGTGGCCGCCCACGGTGGCCAGGCCGCAGACCACGTTGGCCGCGTGGGCGGCCCAGGCTTCCAGAAAAGACCCGTCGTCGACGATGTCGGTCACGACGGCCCGCACGTCGTAGGAGGCGTTGGCCTGGGCCGGCACGGTGGCGGCCGCCGCCGTACTGGGGCGGTCGACCGGGTCGGCCGTGCCGTGGAAGGGCGGTGCCTCGCCGTTGTTCGACGGCAGGTACGACAGCACGTCGAGGGCTTGGAGCAGCGCCTCGTCCTCGTCGGGCGCCACCGCCCAGGCGAGCCCGGTCCTGACCTGGTGCATGGCTGACCCGCCGAGGTCGGTGTGCCCGACGTCCGCACCGGTGAACCGCAGGACGGCGTCGGGGCCGCTGACGTAGGCGAAGGCCGAGCGGACCATCACCACCACGTCGGCCATGCCCAGCATCAGCGCCGGGCCGGACAGGCACGCGCCGCTGACGACGAGCGCGATCGGGACGACGCCCGAGGCATCGGCCAGGGCACGGGCGACGCGGCCCCAGGCGTGCAGCGAGGCCACGCCGTGGCCGATGTCGGCACCCGATGTGGACACGACGCCGACGACGGGCACACCCAGGTCGGTGGCGGTGCGGACCAGCCGCTCGACGATCTCGCCCTCAGCCGGGCCGATGGCGCCGGCATGCTGGCCTCCGCTGATGCGGAACAGGCCCACCCGGCGACCGTGAAGGTCGGCGATCTCGGCCGTCGCCGCCACCGGTCGCCCGGCCGAGACGCGAATCGGACTACTCCGGGGCCGGGCCGAGGACGACGGTGGCGTTGTGGCCTCCGAACCCGAAGGAGTTCGAGACCACGGGGCCGGTGCAGGCGCGCGGCTGGCCGGCGACCACGTCGATGGCCAGGGCCGGGTCGGTGCGGTCGTGGTTGGCGGTGGGCGGCGCCAGACCGGCCTCGATCGACATGACGGCGGCCACCGCCTCGGCCGCCCCGGCCGCCCCGATGAGGTGGCCGGTGACACCTTTGATGGACGTGACGGGCGGCACCGAACCGGCGAACACCTTGACCATGGCCTCCGCCTCGGCCGCGTCGTTGAGCGGGGTCGACGTACCGTGCGCGTTGACGTGGCCGATGTCGGCCGGCCCCAGGCCGGCGTCGTCCAGGGCCAGTTGCATGCACGCCACCGCCCCGCTGCCGTCCGGCGACGGGGCGGTGAGGTGATGGGCATCGGAGTTGCGCCCGTAGCCCAGCACCTCGCCGAGGATGCGGGCGCCCCGGGCCCGGGCATGGTCCAGGCGCTCCAGCACCAGGCAGGCGGCGCCCTCGCCCATGACGAAGCCGTCGCGGTCGGGGTCGAACGGTCGGGACGCCCGTGCCGGGTCGTCCGACCGGGAGGACAGGGCCCCCATGCGGGCGAACGACGCCATGGAGATCGGGGTGATGGCCGCCTCGGAGCCGATGGCCAGCACGACGTCGGCGGCCCCCTCCCGCACCAGGCGCGAGGCCTCGCCGACGGCGTGCGTGCCGGCCGCGCAGGCGGTGGTGATGCAGAAGTTCGGACCGTTGAGGCCGCGCCCCATCGCCACCAGCGCGGCGGTGGCGTTGGCCATCATCATGGGCACGAGGAAGGGGCTGACCCGGGCCGGGCCTTTGTCCCACAACACCTTCTCCTCCTGCTCCTGGGTCCACAGGCCGCCCACGCCGGTACCCGACACCACGCCGCAACGGCCCGGGTCGGCGCCCAGGTCACCGGCGTGCTCCAGCGCGTCGCAGGCCGCGGCGAAGCCGAGCTGGCTGACGCGGTCCGCCCGGCGGGCCTCCTTGTGACCGAGGTAGGCGCCCGGGTCGAAGTCGGGCACCTCACAGGCGAAGGCCACCGGGAGGGCGGACGCGTCGAAACGGGCGATGGGCGCGGCGGTGGGGCGGGCGGCCAGCAGCGTGGCCCAGAAGGTGTCGAGGTCACGGCCGGCCGGCGTCTTGACGCCGAGGCCGGTGACGACCACCCGGGACCGGCCCCGGTGGTCGGTGCTCGCCGTCACGGCCTCACGCGGAACCGACGGCCAGTTTGGCCACGACCACGTCGACGGCCTCACCGACGGTCTTGATCCGGCCCAGCTCGTCCTCGCCGATCGTGATGTCCAGCCGCTCCTCGAGCGCCATCACCAGCTCGACGAGATCCAGGCTGTCGGCATCGAGGTCGTCCTTGAAGCTGGCCTCCTCCACCACGACGTCGGGCTCCACACCGAGCACCTCGGTGGCGGCTTCCGCGAGCACCGCCCTGATCTCACTCCGCTCCATGTCCTGGGTTCTCCTCGTTCGCTCTTGGTTAGTGACCCATGCCCAGACCGCCGTCCACCGGGACGACGGCGCCGTTGACGTACGCCGCGGCGTCCGAGCACAGGAATGCGATGACACTGGCCACCTCGTCCGGCCGTCCCATCCGCCCCAGCGGCACTGCGGCGACCATCTCGGCCTGCCGCTCGGGTGACAGGACGTCGGTCATGTTCGTGGCGATGGGGCCCGGCGCCACGGCGTTGCAGGTTATGCCCCGCGGCGCCATCTCACGGGCGATGGACCGGGTGAGGCCCACCAGTCCCGCCTTGGCCGCCGCGTAGTTCGCCTGGCCGGCCGACCCGGAGAAACCGGCCACCGATCCGACGTTGACGATGCGCCCGAAGCGCTGCCGGGTCATCGACGGCAGGGCACGGCGGATGGTGTGGAAGGCGCCGTCGAGGCTCGTGGCCAGGACCCGGCGCCACTGGTCGTCGCCCATCCGCATGGCGAGCCCGTCGCCGGTGACCCCCGCGTTGTTGACCAGGACGGCCACCGGCCCCAGCGCATCCTCGACCTGGGTGAAGGCGGCGGCCACCGACGCCGGGTCGGTCACGTCGACGGGCACGGCGAGGCCGCCGATCTCGGCGGCCACCTTCTCGGCCGCCTCGGCGCGGCTGACGTACCCGACGGCGACGGCATGGCCGGAAGCGGCGAGGGCGGCCGCGGTGGCGGCACCGATGCCGCCCGATCCACCCGTCACCAGGGCCACCCGCGGCGTCACGGCCGCGGGCGCTCCCAGCGCATCACGGCGCTGGCCCAGGTCATGCCGGCGCCGAACCCGGCGAGGAGCACGATGTCGCCCGGCGCCAGGCGGCCTTCGGCCGCGGCTTCGGCCAGCGCGATGGGGATGGACGCGGCCGAGGTGTTGCCGTAGCGGTCCAGGTTCACCGCCGTTCGGTCCATCGGGATCCCCAGGCGGGCACTGCACGCCTCGATGATGCGGACGTTGGCCTGGTGCGGCACGAACAACGCCACATCCCCCGGTGCCACCGACGCGCCGGCCAACGCGATGCCGCACGACTCGACGACGATGCGGATGGCCCGGCGGAAGACCTCGCTGCCCTCCATGCGCATGTAGGTCCCGCCCGCCGGCACCTCGAGCAGGGTGGCCCCCGACCCGTCGCACCCGAGGTCCCAGGAGAGCAGGCCGCCCGCCTCGGCCGACGACGGGACCAGGACCACGGCGCCGGCGCCGTCGCCGAACAGGATCCGGGTGCTGCGATCGCCAGGGTCGGTGATGCGCGTGAGCGTCTCGCTCCCGACCAGCAGCACCGGCCGCCCCGCCGCCATCCCGTTGGCCGCGACCAGCCCGTACACGAAACCCGAACAGGCGGCGGCGACGTCGAACGCGCCGCAGTTCAGGCCGAGCAGGTCCTGGACGTGGGCCGCCGTGGCCGGCAGGGCCTGCACCGGTGTGCAGGTCGCCACCAGCACCAGGCCGATGTCGCCGGGCGCGAGCCCGGAGTCCTTGATGGCCGCCGCGCCGGCCGCCGCGCCGAGCGTGGCGGTGGTCTCGTCGGGCGCGGCCACGCGGCGCTCGCGCATTCCGGTCCGCTCGACGATCCACTGGTCGGTGGTGTCGAGGGTGGCTTCGAGATCCGCGTTGGTGAGGCGGCCTTCGGGAAGCGCGGTCCCCAGGCCGACGACGGCAATGCCCATCCGGTGGCGCGGAGGCTCAGCCGACCCGGAGCCAGGCCACGGGCTGGCCTTCGCGGACCCGTTCGCCGGGGTGAGCCATCAGGCCCATCATGAAACCCGAAAAGGCGCTCCGAACCGGGTAGCGCCGGTCCCGGGCCTCGACCACCCCGACGACCTGACCGGCCGTGACCTCCTGGCCCTCGGCCGGGACCTCGCCGTCGGGAGACGGCTGGAAGACCCCGACGGCGGGGGCCAGGATCACCCGCTCGGGTACTCGCAGCTGCTCGCCGTGGGTACCGGGCCCAGAGCCGGTCAGTGGCATGGAGCGACCTCCTGAAGGGGTGATCCGATCGAACGCACAGATGCGCCGGGAGCGATGCGACGAGCCAGCCCGGCGAGGATCTCGCCCGGGCCGATCTCCACCAGCTCGGTGGCGCCGGCGTCGATCATGGTACGAACCGACTGTCGCCAGCGGACCGGCCGCACCAGGTGGTCGACCAGGCGGGCCCGCCAGCCCTCGGCGTCGTGGTAGAGCCGGGCGTCGTGGTTGGCCACCACCGGGACGGCGGGATGGTGCAGGTCGACGAGCCACAGATCGGTGGCCAGCGCCTCGGCGGCCTCGGCCATCAGCGGCGTGTGAAAGGCGCCGTCGACCGCCAGGGGCACGACCCGGCGGACCCCGATCGCACCGGCGCGAGCGGACGCCGCCGCCACGCCCTCGGGCGTCCCGGCCACGACCGCCTGGCCCGGTGCGTTGTCGTTGGCCAGCCAGCACGCGTCGGGAGCGGCGGCGCAGGCCTCCTCGGCCTGCGTTGTGGTCGCGCCGAGCAGGGCCACCATCCGGCCCGGCCGGTGGTCAGCGGCGCCCTGGGTATGGGCCGCCCGCCGGGCGGCCAGGCGGATGCCGTCCTCGAAGGCGAGCACACCGGCCGCGATCAGCGCCGTCACCTGGCCGAGGGAGTGGCCGCCCATCGCCACCGGCCGGCCCAGCGACGGTGCCACCGACTCCCACGCCATGAGGGAGACGAGCAGCACGGCGAGCTGCGCGTCCTCGGTGCGGTGATGGGTGACGTCCGGGTCGAGCAGGAGGTCCGCCATCGGGGCGACGGGCCGACGAAGTACCTCGGCGGCCCGCTCGACCACCGACCACGCCGGCTGGTCCCGCCACGGCGCGCCGAGGCCAGGATGCTGCGCGCCCTGCCCGGGGAACATGACTGCGATCGCCGCTGGCCCGTCCACCGTCACGCAGTTCACCTCTCGTCGGCCATTGAGCAACCGCTCCGACCGGAGCCGTTCTCCCTTGGTTACCCGTCGGCCCGACCATTCAACGGGACCGTCTAAGGTTCGGCCATCGAGTACCGGGTCGCGGAACTGGCCGCCGCTGCGGGCGTGACGGTGGAGGCGCTGCGGTCCTACCAGTCCAAACGGCTGTTGCCGCCGCCGCGTCACCGGGGCCGCGTGGCACTGTACGGGCCCCGGCACCTCGACCGGCTGCGCACGATCCTGGACCTCAAGCAACGGGGCCACTCCCTCCGTGCCATCGCCACCATGGTGGACGACGCCGCGCCGGTGGCGCGAGGGCCGAAGGTCCCTTCGGCCCTCGCGACCGACGAGTTCACCCTCGAAGGGCTGGCCGAACGGGCCCGGGTACCGCCGGCCCTGCTCCGGTCGCTCGAAGCCGCAGGGGTGCTGCAACCCCTGAAAGTGGGCGACGAGCGGCGGTACACGGGCGCCGACGTGCAGGCCGTACGGATGCTGCTCAGCCTGGTGGGGGGCGGGGTCCCGATGGACGAGTTCATGGCCGTGGCCCGGACCCAGATCGACTCGGCCACCGCCGTGGCCGAGCGGGCGGTGTCGATGTTCCTGACCTACGTCCGCCGGCCCCTGCTGGCGCGGGCGCTGCCCCCGACCGAGGAGGCCGACCGGCTGATGCACGCGTTCCGGCTCATGCTCCAGGCGGCCAGCGGGCTCATCGTCTACAACATCCAGCGAACCATGTTGAACCTGGTCGAGGAGGAGATGGAGCGGGTGGGCACCGACGCCGAGCGCGACGCGCTCCGCCGGGAGGTGGCCCGTCACCGCTTCGAGACGGCCCTCACGCAGTGACCGGCCCGGGAAGCAGCCACGGAGCCGATCTGGCCGACCTCCTCCCCCAGAAGCCGCCCTTCCGGTTCGTCGACACCGTGGACGAGTGCGAGCCGGGCCGGTCGGTGCTGGCGCGCTACCGCCTCACCGGCGGCGAGGCGTTCCTCACCGGGCACTTCCCGGGCAACCCGGTGATGCCCGGCGTGCTGCAGCTCGAGGCCCTGGCCCAGACCGGCGCGGTGGCGGCGCTGGCCGACGAGCGCTTCGCCCACCTCCTGGCCCTGTTCGGCGGTGTGGACCGGGTGCGCTTCCGCCGACTGGTGGTGCCGGGCGACGAGCTGGTGCTGCGCATCACCATCGAGCGCCTCTCCCACCGCGGAGGCTGGGCCGACGGCACCGCCACCGTCAACGGCACCGTCTCCTGCCAGGCCCGCCTCCTCCTGGCCTTCGCCCCGGCCCCCACTTGACCTCAGGCGGCGCCGGCCGCCCGCCGGTCGCCGGTGAGCGTGGCGAAGCGGCCGAGGTATGCGGAGAGTGCGGCGCGGCCGACCCGGAGGCTGTCGGCCCAATCGTGCAGCCGGGCCACGCCGGCCGGCGCCAGGTGATAGGTGCGCCGGAGCGGGCCCGCCGCCGACGGGCCCCAGACGGAGGTGACGAGGCCGTCGGCCTCCATGGCCCGCAGGAGGCGGTAGTGGCTGGCCAGGTCGGTGCCGGACGGACCGAGCTCGTCCAGCCGCGACACCAGCTCGTACCCGTGGGCCGGCGCCTCGGCCAGGAGCAGGAGGAAACCGGCGACCGGGTAGTGCCGCGGCAGCGGCGGCACCAGTACGTGGCAGGCGGCGTGGTCGGAGGCCATGGCGGTCATGCTCCCCGACGTGCGTGACCGCCGGGTTGCCGGCCCGTGAAGGCGGTGCGACGGGCGGCCGGCCGTTGCCCGGCGCCACGGGCCTCGCTCGATGACCGGACGGTGACCAGGAGATGAACGATCGGCCGCGGACGTTCGGGACGCGTCGAGCCGCCGATAGCCTGCCCTCTGTGCCCCACGACGGCGGCATCGCTACGACGCCCTACCTCAACCGGGAGCTCTCGCTGCTGGACTTCCAGGAGCGCGTGCTGTCCCTGGCCGAGGACGCCGCCACACCGCTGCTCGAACGGGCCAAGTTCCTCGCCATCTTCGGCACGAACGTCGACGAGTTCTTCCAGGTGCGGGTGGCGGTGCTGCGGGACCGCGTGGCCGCCGGGCTCCACACCAACACCCCCGACGGCCTCAGCCCGCGCCAACAGCTGCATGCCATCGCCGGGCGCGTGCGCGAACTGCTGGAGCGTCAGTCGCGATGCTTCGCCGAGCAGCTCGTCCCGGCGCTGGCCGAGGCCCGGATCTGCCTGGCGTCCTGGCCGGCGCTCGACCGGGCCGACCGTGCCCATCTGGGGCAGGCCTTCGAGGACTTCTTCCCCGTGCTCACCCCACTGGCGGTCGATCCGGGTCACCCCTTCCCCTACATCTCCAGCCTGTCGCTGAACCTCGGGATCATCGTCGGGGACCCGGTCACGGGCATGCGGCGGTTCGCCCGGGTGAAGGTGCCCCCGCTGCTGCCGCGGTTCGTCGTCCTGCCCGACGGCCAGCGGTTCCTGCCGCTGGAGGAGGTGATCGCCGCCCACCTGGACCGGCTGTTCCCGGGCATGGACATCGAGTGCCACCACCACTTCCGGGTCACCCGCAGTGCCGACCTGACGCTGGAGGAGGACGAGGCGGACGACCTGCTGGCCGCCATCGAGATGGAGCTGCGGCGCCGGCGGTTCGGGCGGGCCGTGCGCCTGGAGATCGACCCGGCCATGTCGACCGAGATGCGTTGCCTGCTGGCCCGCGAGCTGGAGCTGGACGACGACGACGTCTTCTCGGTGCCCGGCCCCCTCGACCTGGGCGGCCTCTGGTCGGTCTGGGAGATGGACCGCCCAGAGCTGAAGGACGACCCGTGGGCCCCGTCCACCCAGCCCGGGCTGGCCGGCGCCGAGGACGAGCCGGCGGACATCTTCGCGGCCATCCGCGCCGGCGACATCCTCGTCCACCACCCCTACGACTCGTTCAGCACGTCGGTGGAGGCGTTCATCCAGCAGGCGGCGGCCGACCCGAAGGTGCTGGCCATCAAGCAGACCCTGTACAGGACCTCGGGCCATAGCCCCATCGTGGAGTCGCTCATCCAGGCCACCGAGCACGGCACGCAGGTGGCCGCGCTGGTGGAGCTGAAGGCGCAGTTCGACGAGCAGGCCAACATCGAGTGGGCCCGCAAGCTCGAGCAGGCCGGCGCCCACGTCGTCTACGGGCTGGTGGGCTTCAAGACGCACAGCAAGACCGCCCTCGTGGTCCGCCAGGACGACGACGGCATCCGCCGCTACTGCCACGTCGGCACCGGCAACTACAACTCCAAGACGGCCCGCGTGTACGAGGACATCGGCCTGCTCTCGTGCGACCCGGAGCTGGGCGCCGAGCTGACCGAGCTCTTCAACTACCTCACCGGCTACAGCCGCCAGACCGGCTACGAGAAGCTCGTCGTGGCGCCGAGCGACCTGCGTGACCACATCGTCGCCATGATCGAGCAGGAAGCAGCTGGGCCCGAGCCCGGCCGCATCGTCATGAAGATGAACGGCCTGGTCGACCAGGCCGTGATCGACGCGCTCTACAAGGCGTCGACGGCCGGCGTGCCGGTCGACCTCGTCGTCCGCAGCGTGTGCTGCCTGCGCCCTGGCGTCCCGGGCCTGTCGGAGAACATCCGGGTTCGCTCGATCCTCGGGCGCTACCTCGAGCACTCGCGGATCATGGCCTTCGGCGACGGGCGGGCCCGGCCGGTGCGCTATCTCATAGGGTCCGCCGACATGATGCCGAGGAACCTCGACCGCCGCATCGAGGTCCTCGTGCCGGTCGAGGCACCCCCGCTGCAGGCCCGGCTCCAGCAGGTGCTCGACATCTGCCTGACCGACGACACCCAGGCCTGGCAGCTGCACAGCGACGGCGCGTGGACCAAGGTGCCGACCGTCGCCGGCGTCAGCACCCATGCCCGGCTCCACGAGCTGGCCGGTGAGCGGGACCGGCTGCGCCGCGGCGCCACCGGGCCGGTCACCGCCCTCCAGCGCTAGTGGCGCGGCTGGCGGCGTCGACCGAGACCGAGGCCAAGCTCGACGCCTGGGTCGGCTTCCGCCTTCCCGATCTCGACGGTGTGGTCGACGGCGCGCTGGGCGTCCCGCGGCCGGAACGGTCCCTCGACGCCGTGTACTACGACACCCGCGACCTCCGCCTGGCCCGGGCCGGGATCACCGTTCGCCACCGGACCGGCGAGGGCGACGGCGACGGGACCTGGACGGTGAAGCTGCCCGAGGGCGCCGCGGGGCCGGCGACGACGCGGCGCGAGGTCACCCTGGTCGCCCCGGGCCGCGTCATCCCCGACGAGGTGGCCGGGCTCGTCCGCGCCGCCGTGCGCTCGGCGGTGCTGGCCCCCGTCGCCCGGCTGCGGACGCGGCGCCGCAGCATCGAGTTGCGCGACGCCGACGGGCAACCGTTGGCCGAGATCGCCGACGACGAAGTCTCGGTGATGGACGGCCCGCGGCTGGCGGCGCGCTTTCGCGAACTGGAGGTGGAGCTGCGGGCGGGGTCGCCGGTCGGCCTCTTGGCCGGCGTGGTCGACCGGCTCTGCCGAGCCGGCGCCTCACCCGCCGGCTCGACGCCCAAGCTGCTGCGGGCGCTGGGGCCTCGCGCCCGACAGCCGCCGGACGCCGCGGTACCGCCACTCGACGCGGCCGCCACGATGGCCGACGTCGTGCGGGCCGCCGTCGCCGGCGGCACGACGCGCCTGGTGGCCCACGACCCGGGCGTACGGCTCGGCGAGGACGCCGAGGACGTGCACCAGGCCCGCGTCGCCGTCCGGCGCCTCCGGTCCGACCTGCGGACGTTCCGGCCCGTGCTCGACGCCGAGGCCACCGCCGCGCTGCGCGAGGACCTGCGCGAGCTGGCCGCCGATCTCGGCGAGGTGCGCGATGCGGACGTGCTCCTGGACCGACTTCGGGGGCAGTCCGCCGAGCTTCCCGGGGCAGACCCCGCCGCGGTGGCCGGCCTGCTCGACCGGTTGGCGGCCCGCCGGGAGGAGGCCCGCGAGAGGCTCCTGACCGTGCTGGACGGCGACACCTACGTCGCTCTTCTGGACCGGTTGGTGGTGGCCTCCGCCACCCCGCCCTGTCTCCCCGAGGCCGGCGAGCCGGCCGGGCGCGTCCTGCGCGGCATCGTCCGCCGGCCGTGGGCCCACCTCCGCTCGGCGGTCGACAAGCTGGCCGACGACCCGCCCGTCGACGACCTTCACGAGATCCGCATCCGCGCCAAGCGCTGCCGCTACGCGGCCGAGGCGGCGGCACCGGTGGTCGGCAGGCCCGCCCGCCGTTTTGCGCGCGCCGTCGCCGAGGTGCAGGGCGTGCTCGGCGACCTCAACGACGCGGTGGTGGCCGAGGCGTGGCTGCGGGACATCGGGCCGAGCCTGCCCGCCGCCCAGGCGCTACTGGCCGGCGAGTTGGTCGGGGTGCAGCGCCGGGCCGTGGAGGACGGGCGGCGCCTGTGGCGCGGCGCGTGGGACGCCGCGTCGGACAAGTCGCTGCGGGCGTGGCTGCGCTGAGCGCGGTCCTCCTCGTCCGCCACGCCGTCGCCCTCCGCCACGCGGAGTGGGTCGGCGACGACATGGCCAGACCGCTCAGCGTCCGCGGCCTGGCCCAGGCGGCGGCGCTGGTGGAACAGCTGGCCGAGTTCCCGATCCGCCGTGTCCTGTCCAGCCCGGCCACGCGCTGCGTGCAGACGGTGGCCCCGCTGGCCACGTCGCGGGGCCTGACGGTGGAGATCTCGGCGGCGCTGGCCGAGGGCGCCGGGGGCCGGGCCGCCGAGTTCGTCTCCGCCCTGGGGATCGACGGCGGCGTGGTCGTGTGCAGCCACGGCGACGTCATCCCCGACGTGCTGGACAGCCTGGGCGGCGGCGACGCGATCGACGCCCCCCGGTGCAAGAAGGGCTCGACCTGGGTGATCATCGAGCGGGCCGACGGCACGCGCCGCGGCGACCGATACCTGCCGCCGCCGGCCTGACGCGCCGCTCGGCCGCCGCGGCCACCCGGAGGGCGCGCCGCCGAGGGGCTGACCTACTGCTGGTCGATCTCGACGTGGCGGTCGAAGACCTGCTCGAACAGCCGGGCCTTTCGCCGCCCCCCCCAGATGTCGAGATCGGCATCGGCGGTGGCGCGCACGCGCAGGCGCACCGAATCGGCGCCCAGCTCGACGTCCACCGCCTCGACCGCGCCGGCGTGGCCGCGGTCGAGGCCGTCGGCCAGGCGCAGCAGCGCCAGCAGGGCGCGCACGTCGTGCCGACGCTCGTCCGGCAGCGACGCCCAGGGCTCGGCCGAGGCCTTCGGCTCGCCCTGGCGGTGGTACCGGCCGAGCGTGGCCAAGACGGCGACCTCCTCGGGCGAGAAGCCGCGCAGCCGGCCGTGCTCGATGAGGTAGGCGGTGTGCTTGTGGTGGGACTCCGACGAGATGTGCTCGCCGATGTCGTGCAGCAGGCCGGCGAACTCGAGGAGCTCCCGATCCTGGTCGCCGAGGTGATGGAGCGGCCGGGTGCGGTCGAACAGGCTGACGGCGAGGCGGGCTACCTGGCGGGCGTGGTCCTCGCGCCAGTTGCAGCGCCGCCCGAGGTCGGTGACCGAGCCCCGACGGATGAGCCGGGCATCGCCGCCCCAGTCCGCAGGGTCGTGACGGGCGATGGCGTCCAGGACGATGCCCTCGCGCAGCGCCCAACTCCCGATCGTGAGCTCCGTCAGGTCGAACAGCTCCATGGCCGTGAGCAGCAGGACCGACCCGGCCGGCGCCAGGTCGGCCCGGCGGGAGTCGAGGCCGGGCAGCTTGCGCCGCTCGGCGGCGTCGCTGGCCACCAGCTCCTTGTGCACGATCTCCAGGTCGGCCCCGGACACCCGGAGCTGGTTCATCACGGTGGGCACGCTCCCGGTCTGGGCGGCCACCGCCAGGCGGGCGAGGTCGGTCAACGTACCGCTGGTGCCGATCAGGTCGGTGGGGCGGAAGCCGGCCACATGCCCGGCGATGGGACCGAGAACCTCGACCACCCGGTCCCGCAGGCGGCGGAGGTCCGCCTTCGACGGAGGATCGCACCGCACCTGCTCGGCGGTCAGCCGGGCGACTCCGAGCTTGACGCTGGTCGACCACCACAGCGAGGAGGCGTCGCCGACCATCACCTCGAGGCTGCCGCCACCGAGGTCGATGGCCACGGCCGGACCGGGGTCGATGAGGACGCTGGCCCGCACGGCCCGGAAGATCAGGCGCGCCTCGTCGTTGCCGCTGATGACCCGGACGGCCACGCCCGCCTCGGCCTCGAGCCGATCGACGAGCTCGCCGCCGTTCTCGGCCTCCCGGATCGCACTGGTGGCGCAGGCGATCAACTCGTCGGCGCCGGCCGCGTCCGCCATGGCCCGGAGGCGCTGCACCGTGTCGACGGCGGCGTCGGCCGAGTCGTCGGGGATGCGCCCCAGGCGGCCGACGACATCGCCGAGACGCAACATCTCCTTCTCCTGGACCAGCGGCACGAACGACCCGTCGGGGCGGGCGTCGGCGACCAGCAGGTGGAACGAGTTGCTGCCGAGATCGAGGGCGGCGATCCGCATCCGGCACCAGCCTACGGCGCCGGATGCGGGGGCCGGGACGCTCAGGCCACCCGGCGTCGCGACGTCCGGGTGAGCGCCCAGCCGATCACGACCAGCGCCACCCCGAGGGCCGCCAGGGACCTGGACTCGGCGCCGGTGGTGGCCAGGGGCGCCGCGGCCGCCGAGGAGGCGGTGGTGGTCCCCGATGTGCCGGACGATCCCGAGGAGCCCACCGAGCCCGAGGAGCCGGTGCTGGCCGCGGCGACGCCGTTGCCCGTGCCGGTGGGCGCCGACGTCGTGCTGGTACCGGCGGGCGCGGTGGTGCTCGTCGTCGAGGACGAGGACGAGGACGAGGAGGAGCCCGGGGCCGTCGTCGACGAGGACGGAGCGGGCACCGTGGTCGTGGGTGCCGGGGCGGCCGCCGGGTTGATGCCGGCCACCTTCTGACGGCCGCTGGTCACCAGGCGAGCCGGGAGC